>Ga0182027_10010315_pt1 | contig 13306 bp, 19 predicted proteins | sample 712E1DmetaG_FD_121300 | JGI IMG/M metagenome (GOLD analysis project Ga0182027, IMG submission 121300) | Permafrost microbial communities from Stordalen Mire, Sweden - 712E1D metaG (Illumina Assembly) | ecosystem: Environmental > Terrestrial > Soil > Wetlands > Permafrost | place: Sweden...
CGTCTAAACTTAGAAGAATTTTTTCAAATAAATTGCTTTTTTAGTCTAACAATCAATTCTCTTCATAATCGCTTGACTCTTTAAGTAGTTCATCATTCTCTTCTTCAAATTCAGACTCATTCTGGTATTCTTCGCGTGTTATACCTTTTTTCATTTTAATTTTATTTACTGTTTAATCTATTAAATATAATAATAATAATAATAATAATGCTGTTTAAGCTCTTTTTATGGTGTGAGCTATTACTGCAATTACAAATAATATGATGAATATTATCGCAAGCCACCAGGCTATAGTGTAAGATACACCCGAGATGACTCCAAATCCGAATGCTCCTGCAACAATTGCAAGTATTAAAAATATTACAGCCCAAACTAACCAACCTGTTACTGCTCTTTTGTTCATTTGGTTCATTTTAATTTTTTCCTCCAATATGTTAAATAGGTCAGATTATATATAGCAGAGCTGTATAATTATATACAACATTAAATTTCTGGTTAAGATGAATATCAACAACCAGACCAGAGCAAGTTCAGAGGTAGTTGAAATTACTTGACATAACATCTACTCATATAAACTAATACAGTGACATTACCTATTTTTTATGCCAATGGAGCTGAGATCAGGGTAAAATTCTAGAAGAATATAATTTTTCAATTCTTCAAAAGTTTATTTATATTTTTAATCTCTTTTTCTGTTGCTTTTCTTCCTATCTCTATTAGTTTGGATATATTATATATATCAAACAATTTTCTTTGGTCTGTATCAATCTGAATAAATAACATTTTTTTATTTTCAGGATTATGTAGTGAAAGATCCCTGGCAAGTTTTATCATTCTATTTGTCATGATTTCTATAGAATTTGTTATAACATTTAACATATGGCTGTTTTTATTTTCAGGAACCCTTATAGAGGATACATTTACAGCAATGACTTTTTTTGCGATTTTCATCCCGTATTCAAATGGAAGAGGGTCGATTACTCCTCCATCAACAAGAAGCATGTTATTGTATTTAATCGGTTTAAAAATTCCAGGGATACTGATACTTGCAAGGATTGCTTTATCAAGACTCCCTTTATTTAAAAATACTTCATCACCAGTTTTTAAGTCAACTGCAATGGCCGTAAAACTGATTGAAAGATCTTCTATTTTTATATTATCAGCATATCTTTTTATCAGAGAACTGAAAAGTTTAATTGAATTGATATTTATTCTCATAAATCTTGTTGAAAATAAAAAAGATTTTAGTTTACTCTTTGATAATATTAATAAATCTTTAGTAAATTTTTTAAGATTTCCTGAAGCATATATACCCCCGATTGCAGCACCCATACTGGTTCCAATTATCGCATCAATTGGGATTTTGTTTTCCTCAAGGACCTGTAAAACCCCGATATGTGCAATTGCCATTGCAGCACCGCCTCCAAGGACCAACGCTAATTTTTTCTTTTTTTTAGGATTTATTATTCCTACTTTATCAGAAATTATGTTTGTCATTTATAATATTTTCTATATTATTTAAATATTATCTAATTTTAATTATAAATATTAGTTTTTATCTCCTGCATATACTTAATGTCGTTAGAGATTTTAGATTATTAAGAACACAAGTCATGTGGTAATTTGTGTAGATAAAATAAAAAAATATGATTAGGATTAATAATAATATTATGCCACCAATTAGCCCCATGATTCCGCCTTTTTTATTGCTCCAAATGGATTTAATGATTCGTAGCTTGTTATGATTTTTGTTCGTTTCCATTTTAGAGGCTTAACGAATTTCCTTCGGTTTGATATGGTTTGGATTCTTTATTTTTCATTTTTTCCTCTGATTATTTTTCTAAAATTCCTGGTCCCCGCAAAAATATAATCTTTCATTTATTATTCTGTCATCTTTCCAGTGTTGGACATTGACACGATAGACTGTTTTTCTCACTCCATCTTTATTATCAAAGTTTATTGCCCATTCTGTCATTGAAACATTGTCATCCTTTCCGCCAAAAGTGACTGTATTTATTTCAGCGCTGTTTAATTTTTCAATTTCTTTAAGAAATATCATCTCTCTGCTTCTATTTTCATCTTTTCCAGAAATAGGTCGGTTTCCATTGACCTGGATTATGACCTCATCACCATAATATTTTTCAAATGCCTCCATGATTTTTCCTTCTTGAATCAATGAATTCAATTTCTGCACATTAGTTTTTAATTTTATCATATTATTTTAAATGAATTATTTATTGTATATTTCTAATTATCTTTATTAGTATATAATCTGTTGTAGTAGCTTTACATACTACTGTTTTTTCAAAATAAGATATTAATTCTCCTGATCAAGTCTTCTTTTGCAAATGGTTTTGTGATATAGTCTGATACTCCATCTTTCACAAGTTCTCTCATTCTTTCTGCAGAGACTGGTATTGCTGATAAAAATACATACCTTGCCTTTATATATAATTTTTTTAACTCAATGAAAATATCATATCCAGACATGTCTGGGAGCATTATATCTAGTAAAAACATATCAAACCCGCCTTTTTCAGCCTGTTTTAATCCTTCATTGCCCGAAAACGCAATATTAATATTAAAACCAGCATTTTTTAATATGATTTGTACAGCTTCAGCTATATCCCTGTCATCTTCAATATATAAAATGTTTTTTTTCATATTATGATTTAAAAATAACAAATAAAATAAAATTCTCCTGGAATATAGCTGATTTAATTACTGACCATTTATATTCCAGGAGCCAGGCTTTAAACCAAATTTACTGTTTCTATAATGGGCTCAGTATTGTTAACTATGGGGTAAGTTATCACACGGACTTCTTCTATGGGTCCGATTATTGGTGATATTTTATGTACCTTAATATGGATTTCATATCCATGTGTAAAATTTTTGAATTCTCCATTGTGTTTATGGACCACCATGGTAACATCATCTTTCTTTGCGATTCTTCCTGCATAGTCCATTGCTTCACTTTGAGAGATAAACAATTTCGAGACTTTTTCACTTCCTTCTCGCCTTACTGCCCATCCTTTTTTTCTGGAACTTTCATGTTTGTTTTTATGTTTTATCATCTTCTTTTAGATAAAGATAAAAAAGATTCCAATGCCGAGAACTATCATCAACCCAAGAGTTAATGCAATAACTGTATTGGGATTTTCATCTTTTATAATTCTTCTTTCAGCAGTTATTTCATCATTTTTTTCTCTGTTTTTCTTCAAAGATTCATCTGCTTCAAATCTTCTTTCTTGGGTCAACATATCATTTTTATTTCTGGATTCAACAGTTATTTTGTCAGCCATTTCTCTTTTATCCATTGTTGCTATATCGTTATTCATTCTTTGTAAATTTGTCATTTTCTTTTATCATCCTCCATTGTTGTATTCTATAGTCATTCAAGTATATATGCTGGCGCAGTAGTCAATAATAAAAGTTGTATGAGAAGAAACATTATTGACCAGGAATATTCATGTTTTTGAAAATGATAATTAAATAAACCTTCTAATTGATAAGATTTTCCGAGTTTTACTTATAATAAAAGATTGTTCGTAAATATAATTTACTTTAATTTTAATGCTTACTATCTTCCTCATGCTCAGATATTTCCCTAATCATTATTGATAATACCTATAAAAAGCGTGAATTTGGTGAAGAATGATCCTAATGAACAGGGAGTGTGAAAGAGATATTCTATCTAAACAATTTTTTCAGAAAAAGTAAAACTAAACAGTTCTTATGATCAATTCAATTTGGATTTACTCCAAATTGTAAATTTAATCCCAAAATCTCGATAGATTTTGATACTTAAACAACTTTCTCAGAAAAATCCCAAAGTAGATTATATAAATCAAGATATTCTTTTGCAATGATATCATTTTCAATTACAATTGTGTGTATTGGATGGATCCATAGCGTTATATAAACAGAGCCATCGCAGACTATCTGGGTTATTTGTGAAGTCTTTGACTGCTGGGTCTTTGGTAAAAGCCTTGCTTCTGTAAATTTCAGATTAGAAAGTGCCCTGACTTCTTCATGAGGAAGTCTATAAAATAAAAGTTTTAATTCAATATGTTTTTTTATCCTTTCAATATGGAATGAATGCATTAATCTGTCATTTAAAACATTTATTAAATTCTCATTTTCAGCAAGACCATAGATCCATATCTCTGATTTTTTTTCAAGAAGTCCAAATAAAAGGCTTTTTACAGCATTTAATCCTTCAAGAGTATAGACTTTAGGTGTCTGACCAGATACATATGTAGATTTTATATAACTCATTGCAGATTTCAAGTTTTCAAGCCTGTCTTTTTCTTCATTAAGGATTAGATCCGTGGAAAGTGCTGCAAACATCTGCTTTCCATCTTTATTTGATAAAAATACAAGGTTTCTTTCTTTTAGTTTTGTGAGTGTATCATAGACATTAGCCCTGTGCATCTGGGTTCTTTTCGATACCTGTGTTGCAGTAGATTCCTTATTTTTTAAAAGATCAAGATAGACTGTTGTCTGCATCTTGGGTATTCCCACAGATTCAAATGCTTTGATTATGATTTCATCAGTCATAATATATCTAAGATAATATATATATATAGTCTTTTCGGTAGAAAAAAATATTATGTTGTATTATATCATACAACCTTATTCAAGACTAGATTATTCTTTATTAGTGTATTTTATTAGTTAGTAATAATACCTTATTATTACTCTTAAAATGAGAACTTATTGGTTTTTAAAGAGAGTATTTTTAGGGATTTTCTTTTTCGCGAGTTTCAAGGGTGTTTTGTAATATTTTCCTTGCTTTGTCAATAAACTCAATTGTCTTTTTTCTCAATTTTTCAACATCTTCTTTATCAAAGTTATATTTAGTTCCATAACTTGCTTCTTCTCTTTTATTTTTTGATTGAACATAAAAAAGCAGGTCTTGATAATTCAAAAAGAACATATTGATTAGTTCTATATCTTCTTTTGTGATGCCATCTTTAAAATAATCTCTGGCAAGTAAGCATAATGTAGCATCGTGATTTTTAGAATAAACACCTTTTGCTCTAATTAAAGATAATGCTATTTGATATGAAGCATAATAACACCCAGTAATACACCAATCAAAATATCCTAAATTCATATTATCACTAACAAACTTTAAGTCGTGTTCAGATTTTTCTTTATGTCCGTTTATTTCAGCTAAATCAAAAGGAATTATTTCAACTATCTTCTTTTTTTCATAAAATCTAATTCTACTCTTCAATAAATTAGGCTTTTTCAGGAGTTTGTTTAATTCTTCAATTTTCATTTAACACAACATCATAAAATGACATCTGATTTAATATAGGATAACCTGTGTTTATTGCTGATTGAATAACTCTATCTTCTTTTAATTTTAGTTCTTTTAAAAATGATTTATAGTCTATTTGGAAACTTTGTATTCTTAATCCTGCTTGGCTGTCAGCATATTTCTTTGCTTTTTCATCATCAATTTTTTTATTAACTATTAATAATAAGTCCACATCTGAGTCATTCCTAAAAGTTCCTTTAGCAGATGACCCAAATAAAAAAGCAATAATCGGTTTTTCCTCTAAGTCATTAAGATAACATTCAATAGCCCTTTTTCTGAGTGAAGGCAATTTGTTAAATCTTTCAAGGTCAAAGGATGTAAAAATATAACCAATTTTATCCAATTTCTTTAAGTTAATATAATACTTTTTTAAGTTCCCATCCTTTTTTGAAACTAAAACTCCTTCTTCCTCAAGCTGTTTCAAGAACCTTGTAGCACTATTCTCATTAAGTTTGGTCTTCCGAGCTATATCTCTTAAATGTATTCCAATCTTTTTATTATCATAAAATAGTTGGAGTATCTTTGAGTGTCCCGAATTAAGTAAGTTTTTCATAGTAATAGTTTGTTTAACTTATTTAAACAATTGTTTAAACTTTTTAAACCTTACTATCATTCATCAGAATAAATGGTAATTAAAAATAAATTTAAGGGTTTTGGACATATATTATGTTTTTTCTTCAAAATGATACCAATTCACCAAACAAGTCTATAAAATTTTGGTTCAGATTCAATCTATAGGACTCTTTTCAAGACCGGATCATATTTTAAGATAGTTTTCTTACCTTTTTGCATTACACTTATGTCAAAAATAGGATAGTAATATATTGTCACATTGATGAGCGTGTTTTTGATTGATAATACATGTTTTTCAATTTCATCATTCTTATGGAATATTTCTTCAGAATTTAGTCTTTCACGATAACTCCTTTTTTGAAGCATCTCAAGTCTTCTTTCAGAATCAACTATTGTCCTTTTTATTGTTGCAATGTCTCTTTCATAAAAAGTATGCTTTAACTTGCTTTTAAGAAGTTTTATTTTAAGCTTGCATTTCTCGACTTCATCGTCTTTTTCCTTTATCTGCTTGTAATAATGGTCTTTTATCCTGAATAGTTCTTTTTCAAGTTTAGTATGTAATAGAGACTTGATTGGTTTGATATCTTTTATTACATTGATATCAAGTTTCCTTTTAGCCAGGTTATATTGGCTGGTCAAGTCTATTTCAGGGATATCTTCTTTTTTTCCATTGCTGCTTTTAAACCCTGTTATATCAATGTCCAAGATCTCTTTGTCTTTTATTAAAAACTTGTTTATTGATTGTTTTTTCTCATTTAAGTATTGATAGCTAGATAAAAAAGAGAATTGAGTAAGAAAACTATTGTCTGCAGGAATGACCTCAACTATCTTTGAATTTTTTAGCTTGGGATTTTTTTTGATGTCAGAAAAGTAAACTCCAACTTTTGGGTTGGAGAGATTGCTTATATTACTTTTCTGAGCATCCAAAAAACAAGTGCCTTTAGAAACCACACACTTTTGTGTGTGGTGGCACATTGTTTTTTTGATTTCATTCAAGTCAGGCTTGATGTTTAATTTTAATAGGCTTGTTAATCCCTTGTTTGCCAGATAATCCTTGATTGCGCACAAAAAATAACTTCCCTGCATTATTAGTTCAGTTTCTTTTATTTTATTGTGCAGATTTAGGTCAAATACCAGTTTATATGGAGATTTCTTCCCGATAAATTCCTCAAATGATGCAGGCACATTTGTTATTGTGAGGACCCCTTTATCATCATTTATACCGCTGTCTTTGAAAAATTCCAGGATGAATTTTTTTGTAGTGTTTTCTGCCATCATATGTCAAGAAGTTCAGTTGTATAATTTTTAGTTTCAGCGTATCCTTTGATCCCATTCTTGATTTCATACCCGACTTTTTCTATTTCATTTGAAAATCTGCTCAGGTTGTTCTTTGAGTCCAAAAATGCATTCATGATTTTTTCCTCAAATTTGCTTGATCCTGATTTACCGAGTGAATCAAGCCCCATGTTGAATAATATTATTGGAAGTTCACCCATGACAAGACCTATGCAGCACATCTTGTTGATGATAAGGTCAACCACATGCTCTTCCATGGTGTCTTTTGTTGCAAGGTTATAGACAAAGATATTTTTCTTCTGCCCTATCCTGTCAAGTCTGCCGATCCTTTGTTCAACAGCCATAGGGTTCCATGGAAGGTCATAATTGATCAGGTTATTGCAGAATTGAAGGTTCAATCCTTCAGCACCTGTTTCTGTGCTGACAAGAATCTGGTTTTTTTCCTTGAATTCTTTTAATCTTTTTGATTTTTCTTGGTTTGTAAGTCCGCCTTGGTATTCAGTTACATGGAATTTCTGGCTTTTAAGTATATCAGATACATATTTGAGTGTTGCAGGATGTTTTGTATAGATAAGTATCTTTGTCTTGGGGTCTTTTTTGTTTATTTCATTCACCAGTTCAATCAACCTGGTGACTTTTGTGTCCTCCTTGATGTTTTTGAATTGGAAGATTATATCTTCTGCAATGTCTTGGGTGGATTTATGGTATTTTGGATTGTTTTTCAGGTTTTCCAGGAATTCAATGGATGATTTTGAAGAGCTTGTGATTTTAGGTAATACTGAGTGGGCTGCAAGGGTTGTGTTTATCTGTTCTCCATTGAAATCAAGATAATGCACAAGTAACATATCTACTACCTCATCATATGCTCTTTTTTCATTGGCAGTCAACTCTACAGAAATGATGTTAGGTACCCTTTTCATATAATGTATTCCTTTTGCTTCATCTCTTCTTCTTCGGATCATCACTTCAGAAAGTTTTCGTTTTAATTCTCTGGGGTTCATTGGCTGTCTTTCATTTCCATTTATAAGAAAATTTGACCTAAACTCGCTTATTGTCCCAAGATGCCCTCTTCTTAAAAGTGAAAGAAGATTATAGAGTTCAATAAGGTTATTTTGGAAAGGTGTTGCAGTCAAAAGTAATAGTCTTTTCTTTTGAAGCTTGTCAACGAATTTCCATCTATATGTTTTCTTGTCCTTTAATTTATGTGCCTCATCTATTATTATGATGTCCCAATAGATTTCGTGTGCCTTATTATGCTTGAATTCATTGGTTGAATTATTGAAATTTTTTACCCTATCAAGTGATGCAATGGCAAGTTCACAATTTTCCCACTCGCTTTCTTTATTGATTTCTGTAAAATCAAGCTCAAATTTTGTTTTTAATTCTTCTTTCCACTGATTGACCAGTGACGGTGGGGTAAGGATTAATGCTCTTCTTACAAATCCTCTGACAATACATTCTTTCAATACCATTCCAGCAGTGATTGTCTTTCCAAGACCGACTTCATCAGCCAGAAGTGCTCTTCCATCCAGATCTCTTAAGATCCTGAGTGCCCCTTCTTGTTGATGAGGCAGATTGAATTCAAGGTTCTTTTTTATCATAGGGTAAGTAATTAATTCCCTTATTTCAGATTGTTTTGCAACTTCTTCAGCTCGGAGTTTAAGATTAAATACTTCACTTGGTTCAAATTCCTTGTTTTTCACTTTGTTTAAGACAATCAAATCTTCATCAGGATTGGATTCAACTATTTTAAGGTTCTTGTCAAAAGATGTTTTATCATTTGCATTTATCGACGGTTCTTCAGAGAGGGGTATTTTTTTGGTCTTTGCCATTTTTGCCTATGGTAAAAATCATTTATAATTCTTTGCCTTTTGGTTGATATTAATTATCATTGATAGAAAACATAGAAATCCATGAAAATTCATATTTTCTATGTTTATAGGGCATTTAGTTAAATGATTTAAAAATTAAACCTATTTAAGATAAATTTTTTCAATTTTAATCCCAAGCTTAATAAGGAAAACAAGATTATTTTCTATTATAAGTTAAAACCCCTCTTTCTTCATAACCTAAGGTTTTAATTTTACAAAAAAACAATGTTTTTAATCATTCAAAAAACAAGTGCTAAAAACCACACATTTGTGTGGAGCACATTGTTTTTTTGATTTAAAGAATTGGTGATAATATATGGTACTGATTGAATGGAGTAAAGCATTAAGTGTAGATATAAAAGTGATTGACGATCAGCATAAAAAGCTTTTAGGGTATATGAATAGTTTATACGAAGCATTGAACCAAAAAAAAGAAAAAGATATTTTAATGGGTTTGTTTGATGATTTGGATGATTACACAAGGACGCATTTTGTTCTTGAAGAGAAATATTTTGAAAAATTTAATTATATTGACACAAAGAGTCATGTTCTACAACATAAGGAATTTATCAAAAAACTTGAGCAGATGAAAAAACAGATCCCAAAAGACCTGATGGATTCAGAGGATTTGCTGACATTTTTACTGGAATGGTTGATGAACCATATAAAGATTAGTGATCATAATTATATTGATTGCTTTCATGAACATGGTCTTGATTAGTTGATTTTATAAACTAAGAGCATAGCTTTGTAAAGATTGATTTATTTTCTTCAATAAATTTTGAATTTATTTCAAAACTTATAGCTAATTTATCTTGCGAACTTTACAAAAGTGAGCAATTAATTAATGACATATATTTATATATTTTGTAATCTTTGATTATTGATTATTAAAGCAGGAGTTTCATGGTAAACAATCAAAAAGTAAAAGTGACAAAAGATGGGCCTTACATAGTTACAGGTAATGTTCCCCTTGGAACAGAAATAGCTTTGGAAGGAAAAACAGGGGAATTGGAAATTTGGAAAAAAGGCAAAACTTATCCAGACCAGGAATCTTATGCATTATGCAGATGTGGTAGATCAAATGATAAGCCATATTGTGATGGAATGCATGCAAAAATTAATTTTGATGGATCTGAAACAGCTTCAAAAGTTGAAATCTTAAAGCAATCAGAAAAAATACAAGGCCCGGGAGTTGATTTGACAGATGCAGAATCTTATTGTTCAAATGGCAGGTTTTGTCATTTAGCAGGTGGGACTTGGAAAAATGTGCAAAACTCAGATGATCCAAAGTCAAAAGATATTGCAATACAGACAGCTTGTAATTGTCCATCAGGCAGACTCATTGTTTGGGATAAAAAAACAAAAAAACCAATTGAACCAGACTTCACTCCCTCAATAAGCTTGACACAGGATCCACAGGCAAAAGTCAGTGGCCCTATCTGGCTAAAAGGCAGTGTTCAGTTAGTCTGTTCAGATGATACAAACTATGAAAAAAGGAACCGTATCACTCTTTGCAGATGTGGCAGGTCAAATAACAAGCCTTTTTGCGATGGAAACCATATAACAACAAAGTTTAATGATGGTGATGAGAGTCTGAAGTAAATATTTTTCAGGAAAGAATTTGTTGTATGATATAGTACAACAATAATTTAAATAGATGATTTATTGATTTAAAATTATGGATATTATAGATATTTCAAAACTAGAGACAATAATTTATAAATTGACTCATAAGATAAGATTAACAGAAAAAGAAAATGAAAGAGTAGAATCTATTGTTTATGGAACTTCTAAAAAAGTAGAGCTGATTAATTATTAATTAATATTATTAATTAATATTATCCTCCTCCTTGACATCTTTTGACTCTTTTATTGATTCTTTTAATGAATCACCAGGCATATATGACATATTATCATTATTGTTTGTATTTACAAATTCTATATTCATCTGCTGGATATAGTCATATTCATCAGGTACAGAAATTTTTGTGGTTTTAAAAAAATCCATGGGATTATTTTTTATTTCTTTGATGACCCGGTCAGCAGGGCAGTTTTGGTTATTATGGTCATCCAGTGCAGCTGCATTTATTGCAAGTCCAGATACAACCAGTACTCCAATGGCCGCAGCAGCTAAAAATTTCTTTGTATGTTTTTTGACTTTGTATTTCATTTTTAAAATATTATGCCTCCAAAAAACAAGTGCCATTCACAAACTGGAATGAAAGTGGATTATGGCACATTGTTTTTTGATTTAGTTAAAAATATTAAGAAAATGCCTTTTAAAGCAGTTAGGAATCATTAATCTGAATCATTGATATGAATTTGAGATTCATCACATTTAAAAGGAAAAATTTTAAATATATTATGAAAAATATACTCGATAATCAACAACACAACCAGAACAAATTCAGGGACTTCTTCATTCATATATATCTGGAAAATGACATTACTTACATCTTAGAGGGAAGCAGAGCTGGGGGATAAGATTCTAGAAGAATTTAGTCAGTATCAGCACTTTTCAATATCATCATATCTTTTAAGGATTAATTTCAATTGTTCTGGGGGAATCAATGATTCATCAGATGTAACTTTTGCTACATCAAGTCTTACACACAATGATTCTTTTTTGCATTTATCAATATCTTCTTTTTTCATTGTTTTTGTAAGTGGACAATTTATTAATTCATGGTTTATTTTTCCATCTTTATATTCGGGAAATATTGGCCAGCATGTGCATATTAAAGGTTTTACCTCATGGATCTTGCAGCTATAATCTTCTTGTAGATAAGGGCATACTCCGTCTTCTTTGCATTTCAGTTCAAATACACCAGGTTTTACCTCAAAAAAATGGTTTTCAAATCCTTTTTTTAAGACTCTATCAACCTCTTCTTTTGTAAGGTTTGTTCCACCAAGCTTGCAGCATGTTGCCTTGCATTCTTGGCAGATATTAAGGAATTCTGATTTTTTCATGAAACCAGAAATAAAAAAAGGTTTAAAAATGTATTTAATTTTAGCTATAAACAAAAAATCATATTTAAAATTAAAAATATAACTTGTACTTTCCTAATAATTAATCAGTAATTATCCAAATAAGGGGTTGTGGTCACAAGTTTAACTGATATATGACACATGATTATAATCTGAGATAAATTTACAAACTTCGCATGCATAAGATTACTAAAATAAATATAATTATCATTAAACATGATACATTATGGCATTAATCAAAATTAATAATAAAAATGTTGTCTATATATAGACAATCTCTTATTCATATGATTTAAATAGGATATTTTTTTCTTGAACATATGGAAAGTTTAGTTTTTAAAAAGCCGATGTTTGGTAAAGATATTGAAATAATCTTAAATGGTGTTGATATAATCTGTGCAGATGAAATCATTCAAAATTCCTATAACCTTGGATTAAGGCTTTCAAAAATATTTGATTTTTTCGATGAAACAAGTGAATTATCCCAGCTTAATAAAAAGAGGAGATTTCAGGTATCAAATGATCTTTTGATTGTAATAAAAAAAGCTTTGGAGTTTTCAAATTTAACCAAAGGAAAATATGATATAAGTCTTGGAAAAAATATATTGAGAAGAAAAAATGGAGACAATTTAGTGAAACTCAATTGTTCATATAAAGATATTAAGATAATAGGCAGTGAGATAGTGCTTAATAATCCTGATGTTATGATAGACCTTGGAAGTATAGCAAAAGGATATATTGTTGATAAAATGACTGAATCACTACTTGTTGGCGGACTGCTTCAGGGACTTGTTAATGGCAGGGGAGACATCAGGGTTTTCGGGGATAAACCAACAATTTTAGGGGTGCAAAATCCAAGAGAGACAGATAAATTGATAAAATACATAAAATTAATAAATAAATCTGTGGCAACATCAGGAGATTATAATCAATATGACAGGTCTTTTAACAACTCTCATATTATTAACCAAAGTGATGTAATATCAGTTACTGTTGTTGCAGATGACCTGATGACAGCAGATATCTTTGCAACAGTCTTGTTTGTAGTTGATAAGAAAGAAAGGATGGAGATTTTAAAGAAAAATAGAAATATTCGGGTATTGACAATTGATAAAGACATGAAACTTGATTATTACAATGGTTTTGAAAAACTGATAGTTGATTTTAATATGAATAATTTAATAAAAAATAAAACAGATGAATCAGGAAAACTTTTAAATAAGTAATAAAAATATAAATAATA
>Ga0182027_10010316_pt1 | contig 13306 bp, 7 predicted proteins | sample 712E1DmetaG_FD_121300 | JGI IMG/M metagenome (GOLD analysis project Ga0182027, IMG submission 121300) | Permafrost microbial communities from Stordalen Mire, Sweden - 712E1D metaG (Illumina Assembly) | ecosystem: Environmental > Terrestrial > Soil > Wetlands > Permafrost | place: Sweden...
AACGACACTGCCTGGGGTTGCACGGAAAGCCCCATATCGTTGATGTCGGGCAGATAGGCGGGCATTCCCGGATCATCAGGCCATCCATGGACGTTGAAGCAGTCAATCTGTTGCAAAAACGTCAGAAAAACCTTCCCGTCCTTTATTCCGTTATAGAGATTGGCCCCGCGCCATGGGTCCTGCCACATGCCGGAGTTGTACAAACCGTTGCGGATGAAAACATTTTCCCACAATAAAGCTTCGGAGGTTTTGTCACCGAGCGTCAGGATGTCCTGGTGCGTCGCGCCCAGCTGAAGCGCCCTGTCAACCAGATCAAGAGCCGTCCCTTCATAGCGCGCACCCCGGTGGGCAATGCGCGGAATTTTTGAGCCATTGTACTCTTCATTCGCCCAAATCGATCCGACCACATACAGATCATAAAGGTCCCATTGCGCGGGATCGCTTTCCAGCGTGTAATCCTTGGGAAGTCCGAACCCGTTTTGTTTCTTGAGCTCGTCGTTGATGCGCTTCTTATGCTTTTCAAATTTTGCCACGGCATCGGCGACCATCGATTTCCTGTAAAAGAGCACCCGCGTTTCAAGTTTTCGCGGAATATAATAAGGCAGGCCGTCAACATAGCCGAGCCCGCTCGCAAGCGGATGGTACTCGGCCAGGTCCATCATTACTTTTGCGCTGTCAACCGTTTTCGTGAGCGGCTGCATGTATCCCTTGTAAACAAGCTCCCTGGTCACCTCAAACGGCGTCTTTACCAGGCCGATTTCAGGGTTTTTCTTTCCTTTGTCGAGCTTTAGAAAACGTTCAATGTCCCATTGGTCGGTGAACGTCGCGACGGAAATCTTGCAATTATGCTCCTTGTTGAATTTTGCGACATACTCCTCTTCAAAGAAGCGCTGCTGGGCAGGCATCATTCTAATAAGAACGGTAAATTCCCGGTTCGTTTTCTTTGCTCCGGTGCATCCCAGCACGCTAAAACATACGATTACACAAAACGCGGCCATAAACGCCCGCCATACGTTCCTCATAGGATCCTCCTCTGCTTAAGTGTTTGGGTGGTTGAACATATTATAGCAAATAATCTTTTTTGCTGTTTGCAAACGAATATTGAAGCTGCGCGACTTCTTCACTGTTTTTACGCAGTTTTTCACTGAATACTTCCAGAAAATTATAGGCGATCTCCGGCATTTCCAATAAAAATTTCTTAAGTGAGCTTCGCTGGATGACCCAAACTTCGCAGTCTTCCTGCGCAATAGCGGAAGCCGAGCGGGGTGCCTGGTTAAAAAGGCCGATCTCGCCGTAGGTTTCTCCCGCGTGCAATATGGTTAAAATAGTTTTTATATTGTTTTTTGACTTAACAATTTTTAATCCGCCCTTTCTCACAATATAGAGATGGTCCGACACTTCCCCTTCACGGGAGATGAGGGTTCCCGCTTTATATGACATGCTTCTGGTTATTTCCGCAAGTCCCATCAATTTTTCAGCGGGAATACTGTGAAAAAGCGAAGTTTTTTTCAAGGCCATTACCCGCTCAAGCAGTTCGAAGGTTTCCACAACGTTCCCCTTAAAACCGGGTGAACCCGGATTTGGCAGCAACTCGCACGCAGCTCTTGACAAATATATATTCGGGTCAAGCTGCAGCGTCAAGAGAATCGTTTTTTCTAACTCGACAAGCCGGTTCCTGCCTAATGATTTAAGCAAATAATAAAGGGCGCAGAAACATACCCATTTATTTTTCGACCCGACAAAATAATGCGCGTTATCCGATGACGCATCGTCTTCAAAATGAAAGCGGCCCTTCCCAATTTTCGCGATATCCTCCCATTCATCGCTCCTGAGGATGGGAACAATAAAAGGGGCCAGTAACGATTCACTAAGGCTTTCTATGATTTCCGCCGCGTCCAGGCGCTGGGTATAGTCCTTGAGGTCTAAATCCCTGCCGACCGCCGACATTATTCCGTCTTTATCAAGAAGCACCATGACATCAAGCGCCCGCTCGCAAACGCGAAGCAGCTGGTCCCTCAGCGCGTCTTCCAGAGCGGCCATAGGCTCATCGACCTGACGATCGGCGCTCTTTTTCAGGAACCGCCACCATGTAAAACTGTCCAGATACACCTGTTCCAAATCTTTGCGGATTAAATCAACGACGGCGGCCTTCGTTTCTTTGTCAACAACAATCCTTTCACTGTCCGTCCTCCCCGGTTCGGTCGCCATGCGGAGAGCATGGATGAGCTCAACGATCATCCTCTGGTTGTGCGCGTTTCGCAGGAAGTCTACGACAACGTCAAACGCCGGCATGCCTATTCTTTGAAGTATCTTGCCCGTCAGCGATATGTGGTTGCGTGACATCCTTTCAACAATCTCAAGCGTCCTAAGCCTGGTCTCTTTTGAAGAAGACCTGAATATAACGTCGACGCATTTGCCAAAAACCTGCAGAGAGGCGGATTGAAGATTTTCGAGCAAAAGGGCTTCCCACCTTTCCGGCTTAAGGGCGCCGATCAGAAATATCCCAGCCGAACGCTTGTTGGAATTTTTAGAGATGCACAGGGATTCAAGCAGATTAATTACCGCCGCATTATTACCTTCGTCACCCATGGCCCAGATATATCGGGCGGCTTCAATTTGGATCCGGGGGTTATTTTCAAAGATCATCGGAGCTATCGTGCTTTTTAGCTGGCGTTTCCACAGGCATTCCATCTGATTAATTGAATAGAGCGTATTTGCCCGGATACGCGGATTGTCGTCGTTTAATAATTTTTCTACGAACGGCTTCGCATCGTTCATGGAAAAATGCGCCAAAGAACGCGCCACTATTTCCTTGACGGCTTTATCGCTTTCATTCTCAAAAATATCAACAACGATTTTAAATGCGCGTCGCGAACCGTCGTTGGAAAGTATCTTTACACAGAGACTGCGCACATCCACATCCGTAGAATGTGAATATTCCTTTAATAAAGATACTATTTTCAGGTCACGGTAACTACCAATTTTTGAGATTATCTCTTGCGTTGCATCAAAGGACCGAATCTGTGGCATAAGGGCTTCCATATAGGTTTTACGGAGCCTGAAAACGACCCTGATCATGACTATCGATGTAATGCCAATGATTATAACGATCCCATTATGGACTTTATCGATGGGGATGAGAATAAGTCCAGTGATCATGATTGCAAAGGGTTTGATGATCCCTTCCAGAAAGGTTTTCGCCCTGCCTCTTTTTTCCCTGGGCACGGCCGCAAAAAACATCTGATAAATCGGTGAAAACGTATTTTCAAAAACCACATAACGCGCGAACTGGATCGCCGCGAATACCATAAACTGCACCTGCTGGCCCGCCCCGGCAAGGATCATGATCATCATAAGTACGGAGCCGCTGAACAAGGTGAACGGCAAAATCAAAAATATCCTTGTAAATCCCCATTTATAAATCATGGAAGGAACGACAAAACGAAGGCCCATAATGGTGATAAAAGCGTACATCAGGTAAAAAGTAAACTGAAAGGAGGCCAGCGCATTGGAGGTCGGAAAAAGTAAAGAACTCCTTTTCCAGAACATATAGTCCTGCATAAAGACCGCTACAAACACGCAAAAATAAAGCACCGATATCAACCGGATCAATTTTATGTCCAGGACCGAGACCATTCCCCTGAATAAATTCCCGCGGCCCGCGGCTTGAACGCTTTCTTCTTTTTTAAGCAGTTTAACCCAATACTGCTTTGTGGCCTTGCGCGAAAGAAACCAGCCTATCAGATAGGCAATGATCCAGAGTCCGATTATCATCGCGGCATCAACTTTTTCCAACAGCAGCCTGGCAGCGCAGGCGCCGGTGAGACCGCCGACAAATCCCCATGCGGCGACCAGGGGAAACCCCCTTTTTGCTTCATCGCTGTGATAAATATCGTTTGCAAGCGTCCAAAAGGTTAAAAACAGGATCGTTTTTGACAGATAAGAAACGGGGTAGATTATCAGGATGAGGAAGGTTGAATACCCCATGTTTCCAAGCTCGCGGATGCCAATAAAATAAGCCGTGAGGATCCCCGCCGAAACCAGCAGTTGTATCGATAAAAGTTTACCCCGATTGACCTTGTCAATATTCTGAAAAAACAAGGGCGGAAGCAAAAATAGAAGCGCGCCGTTGATCAGATATAATTTGCTGATAATAGCGGGGCCCAGAATGGTCACTACCATGGTCAGCGAAACGGTTTCGCCTATGATTGCTCCGCCAAAAAGGAAAAAGAAAAGAAATGATAAAAGCTTAAATCGTTGTTTTGAATCGTTCATGGGGGAAAAAAAACGGATGATATCATTTTAAATAATATCATCCGTTTATGGCAAAAAATTATACGTTAATAAATGAAGAGTCCGTTTTAGAAACTATACGTTATAGTTGCCCTGTTAAGCAAATATTTGGACGAACCACTGACCAGATTCGTTAATGTATACCACATGTTTTCAGCTAAAACAATGTCAACTTTCAGCCTGTTTTCAATATTCAATCCCCATCCAATGGCTGCGAAATCATTATCGGAACCGTCCGATTCGGGGTTCTGCTCCCATTTACCGTTGTTTCCGGCGCCATCGGTAACATAGAGAAGCTGTTTCATGATGCCGATCCTCCATACCCACCAATCCCAGATTACGTTCCTCTCCAATCCCGCGCTTACTCTTCCGCCGATACCGGAGGTTGAAGTCGTGGGACTTAGATAGTCCTTATCCGTTGATTCGTAAAGCCCTTCAAGCGCGGTATAGAAAAAGCCCTTATCGATATTGATGTTGACGCCTAGCCCGCCCGAAACGTCTAATTTGTCGTATTTGCCTTTCATAAGACTGATTCTTTCAATACCAATATGAGGAACAAAGTCGCCGTTGAAAGAACTAAGAGCGGAAAATAACCGCACGTCTCCCTTGAAAGACATATCTCCATCGGCAATAGTCAGTGGGGTAGTATCAATGGTTGAAAAGCCTTTTCCTCTCATTGAGGAGACATCTAATGAAACCTCTAAATTCATTGACTTTGCCAAAGGCCAATTGATGCCCACGGTACCTTTGAACAAATTGGATTCCATATTGATATTAGGATCAATCGAATCATTTTCATTCTGAAAAGCGAAATAACCGCCGATACCTATCATTGCGCCGCTGGGCATCGCATAGCCGAGCATCAAATCTATTTTCCCCACTGGATCAACCACACTAAGATTTGACCCTAGCGCATTTTGAAATGAAGAGCTTGCCGGATTAAGGTAATCGAGCATGTAATCATACCTGTTAAAAACCGCCGCAAAAGAAATCAGCGGATATTGGTTCCCCGCCTCTGAAGACTGATTCAGGGAATATGATAAAATAACGCCTCCAAAAGGCCTTTGAGGATCGGTATTGTGCGTGGCGTTAAGAGTAGTGTCCGCTGTATTATAAACCCCCAACGAACCCATGAGCATATTCGGGTAGTAATTGATATTCGCGGGGTTTCTGAAGATGCTCACATCGTCCATAAAAAAATCGTCGTGCCTTCCCATTGTTAGAACTCGAGCATCAGTTGCAAAACAGCTTACAAAAAAACCCGCAACCATTACCCAAAATATTACTCGCTTCATAAGTACGTCCTTCCTGGAAAAAAGCCTTCTGCCTGCACTTGACTTAGATTGTTTCAATAAACTTTAAGAAATTATATAATTCTTGCTTCAATAAATTCAACTTAAAAATAGCCCCATTGAATTTTTAAGAAATTATATAACAATCTGCCGAAAAGCAGATAAGTAACTCTAATTTTGAATTATCTACGCAAAACGCCTTACAGCATAATAATTCAGACAGAGTTACTATGACGTTTCCTATTGCGAGAAAACGAACGGATAAACCACTTCAGTTACATCGCCGGGTTTATCGATCTTTTCAAAAACCCATCTTTTTATTTTATCAACCACTTCCGCTTCCAGCTGCGAATCGTCCATCGTAGATTCGAGCGCTTCACAGAAAATCACTTTCCCGAATTCATCAATCGCAAACTTGCAGGTGATCTTGCCTTTCAAGCCCGGTTTTTCGCGCAGACGTTTATTATAGGCGTACCGAAGCGCGGCCAGGTTCTGCATAACCACACGCATAATGCTTGCACGGCTTCTGCCCCCGGTCAACGCACCGCCTTTTACGAATTTGGGCTCCGAAATCTTGAGTTCGCCTTTATGCGCAGCCTGTTTAAGCGACAGCCCCGATTCGCCGCCCCCACCCAACAAGCCGCCGATAATATCGTCAACATTGCCTCCACCCCCTCCAAAACCGCTTCCATAGCCCGCTCCGAAGCCTATACCGGCGACACCTTTTCTGCCTACACCGCCGCTGCCGCCGGCCTTTAATCCTCCAACACCTTGGAGAATTCCATCGATATTGCTGGCAAAACCGCCTTTACCGAATATATCCGCACTGGCAACGGTTTTTCCGGAAATTTTCCCGGAAATAATGCCCAGCACGCCTTTTTGGGTGATACGAGCGCGGGGATCACCTCCACCGCCGTACGTACCACCGGCGCCCTTAGCCTTTGAAGGCTTAAGTGTCTTTTTATCGGTTTTAATCTCTTCTTTCTTTTTTTCGTCTTCTTTTTTCTGTTGCAAGGTTGCCGGCAATTCCTCTCCCTTGAGAAGTTTTGCGCTTACCTGTTCAGGGATTTTTTCATAGAAATCACTTGCGACCTGTATCATCTCATGCTTGGTAATCCAAACTCCAAGCACAATACCCAAGGCCAGGAGGAGCACCTCAATATTCCTGAGCCGATGGTCCCTGTCCACAGTGAATATATCACGTCGTTCTTTGAGCTTTGCAACGTATTCCGCTTCTGTCAAGGTGCGCCCTTCGGGATCATCCGTGTCATCGTCATCACCCTTTGGGGCCGTACCCTGTGCACCAGGAACAGCCAAAGGAACGAATTCCACCTCAGCGCCCGCTGCCTCAAATTCCTCTTTCAGCCTCATCGCCTCATTTTCATCCGCATCCTTTTTGATGCAAACTGATTTTTCCGTTATTACGGCCAGTACAACATCCGGAGTGCTTCCCGACCGTTTAGCGATTTCTTCTGCAATTCTTGCGGCACGCTTGGGATTATCACATTTTTTAATGAGCACTTTGTATTTCACAATCAATCCCTTTCCATGACAGCATGATTATTAACCTGCCAACTCATAATTAACGCCTCTATAGTAGTTTGAATTATTATGAGGCGCCTTCCCTTTCCATCACGGCAAAATTCATGTTATTATAGCCAACTTTTCCACAGGTATTCATGATTTTGTATACTACGTCGAAATCGATGTTCTTATCAACCTGGATGGTAATCTTGCCTTCAACCTTGTTCAAGGCCCCCAGCTTCACCATTTCTTCTTCCTGTCTGTATTTGGAGTCAAGCCGCTCATAGAGCTTCTGGGCAATTGGATCAGGATTTTCCTGAGGGATCTTTCGTACGTCTTCCGTCGGACAACAAGGAGCATTATCAACACACACCATGTCCTCAGTCACGGAAATTTGTAAATTAACGTCCGTCGGCCTCTTGGTCGACATGGAATTGGGAAGGACTAGGTTATCAGCATTGGTAAGAATGCTTCCTTCCGATGAATAGCTCTTCATAAGATACAAAAGCATGATTGTAAAGACATCCAGAAGGGAAGTGATGATAAACCCCCCTTGAAGACGAGCTTTTTTTCTTCCTTTTTTTGCCTTCATTGGTCTACTCCTTAAATGGCTCTTAACTTAGCAATGGAAATATTGGGAAAATCCGCTGATCTGGCCGCATCCATGATCTGAACGATCTTGTCATAGATTACCTGGTTTTCCGCCGCAATAATAATGTCGTTCGCATCATCGGCTTCCCGATATCGCTCTTTCACTTTCATGAGCCTGTTTTTTAACTCGTCGTAAGCGGACATTGGCTGCAGAGAAAACTCATTAGGGTCTTTAACAATGATCATCATTCGAGGATTTGTCAAGGCATAGACCGTGTCCCCTGTTTTGGCCGTTGTTATAGGACTGCCCATTGCATTGGTCAGCATTTGATTGTTCTGTTTTGTATACAGGGTCTTTAAAATGTTCCTGTTTTCGTCGGTCACATAAAGGAATATGTCGTACCGTTCGTAAATGGTCATTTCTCTATGGGTTTTCGGATGGTATACCTTTTGACCGGCCTTATACTCCACGACAAACTCTTCATGGTCGTCCTTCGCAATGTATTTATGAAATTCCTTATAAAAAAGGCTGGGCAAAAAACCACCCTTTGCACCCAGCGTTACGACTGAATCAGTGACGATTGCAGTAAGCAGAAGCTTATTGCTTTCGTCCTTGTCCGACTGCTGGGTCACTTTGGTTTGAGTTTGCGACCCCCTGCCTTCCGGCAATTTAATGTCAATAATCGAAATTTTTGCAAATTCCGCTGACATTAACAAAACCGGTATCAGGGTAACGATGATATTCATGAACGGCTTAAGGTCGATTTCCGATTCACTAGTCAATTTTTTTCTAGTTCTCATTTAATTCACCTTGATTTTTTGGTACATGTTATTCGATTACGACACCATAGATAAAGACGTTGCGTGCAACATCTTTACCTATGGAACATCATTCTTCTACCAAATTCATCAGTTTTGTCGATTTTTCATCCATTTCTTCAACAATTCCATCTGCTCTGGCAGCAAGAAATCCGGCAATAAACAGACATGGAATCGCGACCATAAGACCAAAAAGCGTTCCCGACAAAGCAATTGAAATACCGGACGCAAGGGCCTGTGCTCTTTGTGCAACGGGGACGTTCGCTATGGCGTCAAAATCAACCATAACCCCGTACACCGTTGCCGACAAACCGATAAGAGTTGCCAAGTTTGCAAACATGGAAAGAAGCGGAATGATCCTGGTAATTTTGGGAGCTTCCGTCAGAAAGATTTCATCAACCGCCTTGCCCACGTTTTTTCTTCCTTTTCCACGATTTTGGAGAACAGCCAGAACTACCTTCGCGAGCGGCGTGGTCACCGACGAGGCGAACTTAATCGCTTTTTCATAATCACCGGCCTTTATATATTTTGACACCCCTGACATGAAGACGCCACGGTTTGTGCCACATTTGACAAAAAGGTACCATACCCTTTCTATTATAAGTCCGATAGCAATTAATCCCACCAGTAAAATTCCCCACATCATGAAAGACCCCGTAATATGAAAACCAGCAATGAGAAAGTTTAAGAATTGCATTACAGACCCTCCTTTTAAAAAAGTTTAAACGTTAAAAGTGAATTTAATAATATATTTTCCGCACCGTTACAAATTAAAGTTTCTTTTTTAATTCCTGTATCTTTTCTTCTTCCGACCCAATGTCACGTTCCGTTTCGATTTCAATTCGTTTCAATTGTTTAATTTTATCTTCCAAAGGTACGTCCAACTGGATAATGTTCTGGATCCGTTTCATGTTCCGCTGGTATTGTTCGTCCCTGAACGGAGCGGGTTTGCTTTCACCTGCCGCAGAAGCTGTGGAAGATGAGGCATTTGCAACGGACTTGTTGGTGCCGGCGCTTGCCACTGCCGGCGCCACAGCCTGCTCAACTTTATATTGATGCGGGGTGATCTGGACGTTAAGAGCCTCGGAATTAGGCTGGATCTCCTTGATCCTTTCCCGCGCCTTGTCAAGCCACTCGCTTTTCGCGATTCCGAGCTGGGCCGCTGTTTTAATGGCTTCTTCATACAACGGAAGCGCTTTGTCCATTGCCTCCAGGGCTTTTTCCTCCAAAACCTCCTTATATGACTTTTTCTCGTCCGGCGACAAATCCCGGGGAATTGGCGACCCCTTGAGAATAACGCCCACTTTTTCAATTGAATTGGCCCTTAGAAAAAGCATCTTCATGAACATGTCCATCGATTTGGTCACATACTCGCCGGAAATATTCTGGTCGTAGGCCCATTCAATATTTTTCTGGAAATATTTCATCGCGCCGGTATAATATTTATCAAGACTCATGAGGATCTTTATCTTTGCGGCCATTTTCTGCTCCGTTGCCCCCTCGATCGACTGGTTTTCGATTGCGTCCGCAAAGTCAACAAAGCTCATCCCGATTTTATAGGTCGAGCGGACGGTCCATTCCTCCACGCCAACTTCGATGGCTTTTGCATAAGGTCCTGCCGCGTCTTTTAAGGCCTTTTCCTTGGCCTGGAGGTTTTCCTTGACCTGTTTTACATTTCCAAGAAGGCTGATATTGGAAAAGGCCTTATACAGTATCTCTCCTTCCATATAATAAGCTTTTGCAACGAGCGCCACATCAATATCGGTCTTGCCTTTAAATTTTTCATATACGGCAATCGCAAGGTCATAATCTTTTTGCGCTTCTTTCAAATCATTCAAGTTGAAATATGCATCTCCGGCCTTTACCAAGGCTTCAACCTGTTTATACTTATCATTTTCATATTTTCTGGCAAAATCAGAAAACGCGCCCGCCATTTCCACGTTCTTTCCCATTTTTTCATAGCACAGCCCGATTGAAAAGTATGCTTCCGCGGCAAACTCGGACTGCGGAAAATTCTGAGTAAGGGCCGAATATGCGTGGAGCGCCTTTTCGTACGCCTTTCCTTTTTCATAAATCAATCCCGCGTTATACAGGGCCTGGGGCGTTTTAGGGTCCTTTGAATACCGCTCAAAAACCATTTCAAACATTTTCCCGGCATTTTCAAAATCGTTTACCTTTTGATATGCTTCGGCCGCGTAGGAAAGACTGGGAATCGCATAATCCGGCTTTGTGATTGCGAGGGCAGCGGCCTGATAGACTATCGCGGCCTTGTCCCATTTCTCTATTTTCTTAAAACCGTCAGCCGCCCTGATGAAGGCGTTTTCGCGCAACGTTGATTGCGGAAATTTCTTGGAAAGTTCCTCGAATGTGGCGGCGGCCTGGTCATAATTTCCGGTGGCCTCATAACACACGGCCGCCTCAAACCATCCGCGGTCCGCAACTTTACTTTGAGGGAATTCGCCGGCGATCGACTTGAAAATATCGGCGGCGCCCAGTACGTTGTTCGCCTTTTTCATGGCCTCCGCTTTTTTAAAGACCGCTCCGGCCGCAAGATCTATGAGCTCGAGATATTCCGGGGCGTTTTGCGCGGTCTTTTTCAGGATTTCCTTATATTTTGCAAGCGCAAGGTCGAATTCGCCGGTATTAACGTAACAATTGGCAATCATGCGCATGGCCTTGGGAGCGTCCTTCGACTCCGGATAGGTGTCGATGAGTATTTTATATTCCCGGCCGGCGTCGGTGTACATTTTTGCGCTGTAGTATAGGTCCGCGCCCCTGAAGGTAAGGTCCGCGGTGTTGGTGCCCTTGGGGAACCTGGACTGGTACTTATGGATATAATCAAGCACCCTTTTCGTTTCGGGAAGGTTAATCGACTGGTCATCGCTGATCCCGCCGCTGGCAAGGGCCTTTTTACGGGCATTCATTAAAGCCACCACTGCATTATATCCCGCGTCTTCCTGCGAAATGGTTATGGGGCCTGTTTTTTCCTCTTTTTTCTCTTTTTCAATCTCCGCCTGGTCCATTCCCAGAGTGTCTATTTCGGGTTTATACGGGCCAAAAGTTGACAAATCGGCAGATGAAACATTATCATAAAATTGCGCGGCTTTGTCGAAATCACCCAGGGTATTGTATATTTCTCCCATGTAATAGGAAAACTCGTAATTATGCCACTTATCTTCGGGAAATTTCTGCGAAAATTCAACATATCGGTTTAATGCTTTTTCGTAAAGGGCCTTGTCCTTGGATTTTTGCGCCAGCGCGTGATAATACAATGGTATGGCCGCCAGCGCTTTTCGGACTTCGTCCCGTGATTGGTCAATAACAACCTTCTGGCTTGAATTCTTTGAATACCATTCGCTTCCCGGCCAATAGGTGTCTACCAGTTTCTCCCGCGCGTCATTCGCCTTGACATAATCTTTTTTAATGACGAAACATTCCACCAGCATCTGCTGGGCTATCGGCGCATCTTTATAATACGGAAATTTTTTCAACGCTGCCTGTAGAGCCACGATTGCATCGTCGGTTTGCCCGTGTATCCTGTTTTTCATACCGATGGTATACAGCACATAATCTTCATACGGCCTTCCGCCGGTTTTTTTAAAAAACTTGATGGCTTCATCGGAACCATGGGCCATGTCTGAAAATGCGATGGCCATATATTCCTGGGCCTCTTGATAAAATTCCTTCTTCGGGAATTCGGCCGCATCGCATTTTTCAACGTATTCAAAGAACAGCTCGACCGCTTTGTCGAAGTCCCCGAGATTATAGTTTATTTCCCCTTTACGGTATTGCACCATACCCAGATTGTCCGGCGTCAGTCCTTCTCCCTTGCATTGCTCCAGGTGCTTCAGCGCCCTCGGGAAATCATGGTCCATGTAATAAAAATCAGCAAGCCTGAAATGCGCCGCCGAAGCGCGAGGACTGTTCGGCGCTTTGGTAACCACCTCGTTGAGCGCCCATTTGGCGCTGTCGATATCGCCACCGACCAGATAAATCGTCCCTAACTGATAATAAGCCTCATAGGAACTTTTAAAATCCGAATATTCCCTTATAAGTCTCCTGTACATTTGCGCTGCTTTGGAATAATTCGGTATCGGATTTATCGGCGCTTTGCCCTTAGGATTTCTATCGTAGGCGTCCATGGCTTTTTCATAATCCGCGCGCGCCTTGATATAGGCGTCACGGGCCTGATCGTAGTAGAGAGAAGCCAATGTATACAACACGTCCGCGCACCGATCACCTTTTTTCGTGCATAAAGTGCCCTGAAGATTTTCATATCGTGCAATGATTTCCTCAAGGCTTTTGCCTTCGGGTTTTTTCTGCTGGATATTATCTTCGGTCTTCTTTTTTAGGTCTTCCTTTTTCTGTTGCAATTCTTCAATTTGCTTCCGGAGTTTTTCCTTGTCATCGTTATCAGACGCATACCCCGTGTTAGGGAAAACCATTATAGAACATGCCAACAACACTACTGCATACAACCCAAAATTTCCACTGAACTTCATGATTCCCAACCTCTCTGGCTTTTCCATGTGATATTTATTTTTTTCTTTTCTTCCAACCCGCAAGACGGATAAGAATCCGTAAGCTTAAATCATCTCGTCAGGGCTGGTTGCGTATATAATTTAATCACAATTTCTAGTTATTAGGAGAGAATTCTTTATTCATCGTTCATTTTTTATTTTCTTCTTGTAATTTTTTCTGGAGTTGCTCGATCTGGTTGTCGATCTTCTTCTGTTCCTGCTGGCTCTTGTCGATGATCTCATTCTGCTTCTTGCCTTTCATGATCG
>Ga0182027_10010317_pt1 | contig 13305 bp, 8 predicted proteins | sample 712E1DmetaG_FD_121300 | JGI IMG/M metagenome (GOLD analysis project Ga0182027, IMG submission 121300) | Permafrost microbial communities from Stordalen Mire, Sweden - 712E1D metaG (Illumina Assembly) | ecosystem: Environmental > Terrestrial > Soil > Wetlands > Permafrost | place: Sweden...
CACGCTCTCAATCTTCCCCCACGTCTTCGCCGCGCCGCTGTGAAGCTGCCATCCAACCCCGAGATGCCGGTCGTACAAGCGGCACATCTGCGGAGCCAGCCAGCTCGGCACGTGTACGCCGTTCGTGATGTGCCCAATCGGCACCGCGTCTTCCGGCCGGTTCGGATAGAGCCCCTTCCACATCGCCCGCGAAACTTCGCCGTGCAGCGACGAAACCGCATTCACGCGCCGCGCCAGCTTCAGCCCCAGCACCGTCATGCAAAACGTTTCGCTTTGATCCGTCGGATACTCGCGCCCAAAGCCCATCAGATTCTCATGCGAAATCCTCAACTCTTCGCGCAGTGGCCCCAGGTGTTCTTCCATCAGGTCCGCGCTGAATCGGTCGTGGCCCGCGGGCACCGGCGTGTGCGTCGTAAAAATCACCTCGCGCGGAATCTGGCTGGCCGCGGTTGTAAAGTTCATCCCCTCTTCCACCATCCGGTCGCGAATCGCCTCAAACACAGCAAAGCCGCTGTGCCCTTCGTTCAAATGCAGCACGCCAGGCGTGATGCCCATGGCCTTCAGCGCCCTGAAGCCGCCAATGCCCAGCAGCAGCTCCTGGCGAATGCGCGTCCGCGCGTCGCCGCCGTAAAGCCGCGAGGTGGTATCCCGGTCTTCGGGTGCATTGCCCTCCACGTTCGAGTCCAGCAGCAGCAGATCACATCGGCCCACCTTCACGCGCCACACCTTGGCACGGATCGAGCCGCCGCGCGTCGCAATCTCCACCACCACAGGCTCGCCGTTCACGCCGATGGCCGGCTGCATCGGCAACCGGTTCACATCCGTCTGCAGGTACTCTTCCCGCTGCCACCCGCTCTGGTCCAGCCGCTGCAAGAAATATCCCTGCCCGTAAAACAACCCAATCCCGATCAGCGGAATGTCCAGGTCCGATGCGCTCTTGATGTGGTCCCCAGACAGCACGCCCAGCCCGCCCGAATAGATAGGCAGCGACTCGTGCAGCCCAAACTCGGCTGAAAAATACGCGATCGGTCGCGGCCGCAGCACACCCGCATTCGCCGCGCCCCAGGTCCGGTCCGCATGCAGATACTCCTGTTGGCGGCGATAGACGTAATTGATCCTGCTATGCAGCACAAGCTCCGTCGCGCGCCGCTCAATCTCGCCCAGCGGCATCTCGCTTAGCAGTGAAATCGGATTCTGGTTCAGCTCGCGCCAGCGCGTCGGATTCAGGTCGCGAAACAGGCTGATGCAGTCGTGGTCCCAGCTCCACCACACATTGCGCGCCAGCGCCCACAGCCGCTCCTGTACCGGAGCGATAAACCGGTCCAGCGTCCGCGCCTCGCTCACCACCTGCGCCACCTGCGCGGCTGCCTCGGCCAGCATTTGGATCTCATTCTCCCGATAGGCGCGCGGCTCCCGGGTCTGCACCACCAGAACCCCCTGCAGAATCCCGCGGTCAATCAGCGGCACGCCCAAAAAAGAGTGGTACTCCTCCTCGCCCGATTCTTTGAAGTACTTGAAGCGTGGATGATTCCTCACGTCGTCAACAGCCACGGGAACCACTCGCTCCGCAACCAAGCCCGTAAGCCCTTCGTGCAATGGCATGCGCAAGGTCCCAATGCAACTCGGGTGCAATCCGAGCGTAGCCGCCAGAACCAGGTTCGACCGGTCCGGCTCCAGCAGATACGCCGAGCAGACATCGGTCTTGAACCGCTTGGCGATCAACGCCACCACATTCATCAGGGTGTCGGCTGCCTTGCCCCCCTCGGTGGCAAGGTTCGAAATCTCCTCCAATGTCAAAACAAAACTGGCGTCGGTTGCTTCATGGGTCTGGGGCATAGGAATCGGCTCGCCTTTCGAATGAATTCAGAAGAATCGTTCGGAAAAACTGTCCGCAAACGCAGGTGCGACACGTGTGAAGCGCCTCGAAAAGAAGTGCAGTGATGCCTTCGGAAAAACTACCGAGAATCAATACCGCCCAAGGCAGGCTATGGGGTTTTAGGGAAAAATCCCGATCTTCGCAGCACAGGATTAATTCGACAATATCATCAATCCGTCGCCAATCGCGAATTGGGATATGAAGTGCGCGGCCACTCAATCGCGCTGTTCAGGTTTCCGCAGTCTTATGAGTGGGGAACCGCGTCCGCCTGCAAGGAATTGCGCGGGCGTCAAAATCGGTATCTCGTGCCAGGGATGTAATACCAGCAAGTCTTCATCGCTGCTGACGATCGCATCTGCATCGGCTGCCAGCGCCAGCGCCAGAAATTTGTCGTCCTCAGCATCGCGGCACGGCGGTTTGACGGCGGACAGATCGACAGAATTGACTGCGAACAAGAGTGAACATCGTCGGATCGTCACAACAAATGCGCTGCGGGACTCCCGATCGCGATAGCGGTCGAACTTGCTGCGATCCAGAACCCGCTCCAACTCGGCCAGAGTCTCAACGCTCGCGCACAGGTCAAACAACGCCAACGCCTTCTTGAGAGCCTGATCGGGTACCGATCCACTGCGAAGTGCCGCGCTCACCAGCGTGCTCGTATCCACCACGACGCGCCGGCCATGGCTCATCGAAGTTCATGAACCAGTCGGTTTACATCCTCATCGGTCAACGTGGCCGCGGCAGCCTTTTGCGCTGTAGAGGTATGCGTCGCAGCCAGGTCGTGCCAAGCCTCAAGATCGGCTACGGCCTGGCTGCGCCTGCGCCGAACGTCCAGCAGTTCGTCCATATCCTGTGGCGAGACGACAAAGGCCGCTGCCCGTCCATGCCGCGTGATCGCTACGGCTTCGCGCTGCGCGGTATCCAGCAGCCGTCCAAAGCTGTTTTGCGCTTCCACCGATGTCATGATCTTCATGCGCAGACCCCCACAGGCTAGCTAATATGGATAATATAGCTATTTTAGCCAGCCTGCAAGGGTTAGTCGCCCGATGCATCGAGAGCCAAATCCAGGGAAAAGCCCGTGCAAGCAGCCAATGAGCAAAAAGCCGAGCAGCTAGCAGCTAAAAGCTGCCTTTTCAGTCCCCGTTCGCCTCTTCCAGCTCCGCCCCAAGCCTGTGCAGCTTCATCACCTTCCACTGCAGCTTGTCGAAGAACAGGTACACCACCGGCGTCGTAAACAGCGTCAGCGCCTGCGATACCAGCAGCCCGCCGACAATCGTGATGCCCAGCGGCCTGCGCAGTTCCGAGCCCACGCCCATCCCAATGGCCAGCGGCAACCCGCCAAACGTCGCCGCCATCGTCGTCATCATGATGGGGCGGAAACGCAGCAGCGCCGCCTGGTAGATGGCCTCGACCGGTGGCAGCCCCTGGTCGCGCTCCGCCTGCAAGGCAAAGTCGATCATCATGATCGCGTTCTTCTTCACGATGCCAATCAGCAGGATGATCCCGATCAGCGCAATGATGCTCAACTCGGTCCCGGTAATCAGCAGCGCCAGAATAGCCCCCGCGCCCGCTGGCGGCAGCGTCGACAGAATGGTGAGCGGATGAATCAGGCTCTCGTACAGAATCCCAAGCACGATGTAGACGGCCACTACAGCCGCCAGAATCAGATAAGGTTCGTTCCGCAGCGAGTCCTGAAAAGCCTGCGCGGTGCCCTGAAAACTGGCGTGAATGCCAGACGGCATCCCCATCTCACGCTGCGCCTTCTCAAGCGCGGTCACCGCGTCGCCCAGCGCCACATTCGGCGCCAAGTTGAACGTCAGCGTCACCGCTGGGTACTGGCCCTGGTGAGCCACCGACAGCGACGTCCGCTGATTCTCATAGTGCGCAATCGTCGAAAGCGGCACCATGCTCCCGCTCGACGACTTAATGAAGATGCCGTTCAACGCGTCCGGACTGAGGCTATACTGCGGATCCACTTCCATTACCACGAAGTACTGGTTCAGCCCCGTGTACATGGTCGAAACTTCGCGCTGGCCAAAGGCATCGTAAAGCACGGAATCGATCATCGCGGCGGTGATGCCCAGCCGCGAAGCTGTGTCGCGGTCGATCACCAGGTTCGTGGCCAGCCCCTGATCCTGCTGGTCCGTTGCAACATCGCGCAACTCCGCCATGGCTTTCATGCGGTTTTGCAGTTGAGGCGCCCAGGTGTTCAGCTCCTTCAGGTCTTCATCCGAAAGCGTGTACTGGTACTGCGAAGCGCCTCCGCGCCCGCCGACCTGAATGTCCTGTTGCGACTGAAGAAACAGCGTCGCGCCCGGAACGCTCGTCAGCTTGCGCCGCAGCCGGTTCACCACCTGGTCGGCCGAAACGCGCCCCGGCCGGTCACTCAGCGGCTTCAGCGCGATGAACATGTTGCCCACATTGTTGCTGCCTCCGCCGGGGCCGCCGCCGCCCACAAAAGCCGTTACCGATAGGATGGCCGGGTCTTCCAGCGTCATCTGCGCCAGTTGCCGCTGCTTCACCCGCATCGCTTCGAAACTGATGTCCTGCGCCGCCATCGTCCGTCCGCCCATCCGGCCCGTATCCTGCTGCGGAAAGAAGCCCTTCGGCACGATGATAAAAAGGTAGACAGTCAAAACCGCGGAGCCCATCGCGATGCCCAGAACCGGCCACTGGTGGCGCAGAACCCAGCGCAGCGCCATGTCGTATTCGTGGTGCATCCTCTGGAAGGCGCCCTCGCTGAACCTGTAAATCCGTCCATGCTTGCTTTCGTCGCGCGACTTCAGGAAGCGCGCGCAAAGCATCGGCGTGGTCGTCAGTGAAACCAGCAGCGAAATCGCAATCGCCACCGAAAGCGTAACAGCGAACTCGCGGAAGAGCCTGCCCACAATCCCGCCCATCAACAGAATCGGCGTAAACACCGCGATCAGCGAGGTGCTCATCGACAGCACCGTGAAGCCGATCTCCTTTGACCCCTTCATGGCCGCTTCGAAAGGCTGCATGCCCATCTCGAGGTAGCGTGTGATGTTCTCGATCACCACGATCGCATCGTCCACCACAAACCCCGTCGCCACCGTCAGCGCCATCAGCGACAGATTGTCGATCGTGTAGCCCGCCAGATACATCACCCCGAACGTTGCCACCAGCGACAGCGGAACCGCCACCGAAGGAATGATGGTCGCCCACACCTCGCGCAAAAACAGGAAAACTACCAGCACCACCAGCAACACGCTGATGATCAGCGAAATCTCCACATCGCGTACGCTGGCGCGGATGGTCGTCGTGCGGTCGACGGCCACGGCGATCTTGATCGTTGGCGGAATGGCTGCCTGCAGGTGTGGCAGCTCCGCCATCACGTTGTTCACGGTTGAAATTACGTTGGCGCCCGGAATCTTGAAGACCACCAGAAGAACAGCGCTCTTCAGTTCACCGGTTGGTCCCTTGATCGGGTTGATGCCCGACACGCCCGCCGTCAAAATGTTTGAAACACTGTCCGTCACCGTTCCCAGGTCTTCAATGCGCACCGGTGCGCCGGTTTTCTGGTTGTACCCCACAATGATCGGCGCGTAATCCGCGGCCTTGAAAATCTGGTCGTTGTCGTAAACCGCCCAGCGGTGGTCTGCATCCTGGAATGCGCCTTTGGGCCGGTTGGCGTTCGCTCCCGCCAGCGCCGTCCGCACCGCTTCCAGGCCGACGCCGTTGTTCGCCAGTTGCAGCGGATTCAGCTCAACCCGCACCGCCGGGCTCGAACTGCCGCCCACAAACACCTGCCCAACCCCCTGAATCTGCGACATCTTCTGCGCCAGAATCGAGTCGGCCATGTCGTAAATCTGCGGCTTCGGCACCACGTCCGAGGTCAGCGTAAGAATCAGAATCGGCGCGTCCGCCGGATTCGCCTTGCGATAGCTCGGGTTCTGCGGCAAATAAGAAGGCAACTGGCTGCGCGCCGCATTGATCGCCGCCTGCACGTCGCGCGCCGCAGCGTTGATGTCCCGGTTGATGTCGAACTGCATCGTCACCGAGGCCGAGCCCAGCGAACTCGACGACGTCATCTGGTTCACGCCGGCAATGCGCCCGAACTGCCGTTCCAGCGGCGTAGCCACTGCCGACGCCATCGTCTCCGGGCTCGCGCCCGGTAGTCCCGCACCGGCACTAATCACCGGAAAATCCACGTCCGGCAGCGATGCCACGGGCAACACGGTGTAGGCCACGGAGCCGGCCAGCAGCAGAGCCAGGCTCAGTAGTGAGGTAGCGACCGGGCGCTTGATGAAGGGTGCGGAAAGATGCATGGCTCGGCTCTCCTAATCCGCACTTGCCGGTTGATGTTCCTGGGGTACGCCGAGCTCGCGCGGCTTCAGCCGTTGCGCCAGCTTGTCAAAGTAGAGATAAACCACCGGCGTCGTAAACAGCGTAAGCATCTGCGACATAATCAGCCCGCCCACAATCGTTACGCCCAGCGGCATGCGCAACTCGGCGCCCACGCCGCCGCCCAAAGCCAGCGGCAAGCCGCCCAGCAGCGCGGCCATTGTCGTCATGATGATCGGCCGGAAACGCAGCAGGCACGCCTGGAAGATCGCCGCCTCGGCCGGCTTGCCCTCGTCGCGCTCTGCCTGCAGCGCAAAGTCGATCATCATAATCGCGTTCTTCTGCACAATGCCGATCAGCAGAATAATGCCGATCAGCGCAATCACACTGAACTCCACCCGCGTAATCATCAGAGCAAGCAGCGCGCCCACGCCCGCCGACGGCAGCGTCGAAATAATCGTGATCGGGTGAATGTAACTCTCGTAAAGAACGCCCAGCACAATGTAAACCGTAATCAGCGCGGCCAGAATCAGCAGCGGCTCATTGGACAGCGAAGTCTGGAATGCGGCTGCCGTGCCTTCAAAGCTCGCATTGATGCTGGCCGGCATCTGGATCCGCTGCTCTACGCGATTCACGGCCTGCACAGCGTCGCCCAGAGCCTTCCCCGGTGCCAGGTTAAAGCTCACCACAGTGGAAGGGAACTGGTCCTCATGACCGATCGAAAGTTGCGCGTTCCCCTGTTCCCAGTGCGCCAACATGCTCAGCGGAACCTGCGTCCCGTTCCCCGACTTCACGTAGAGATTGTTCAGCGTCCCAGGATCGGTCTGGAACTCTTTCCCGACCTCCATCACCACGTGGTACTGGTTCAGTTGCGTAAACATCGTCGATACCTGGCGCTGTCCAAATGCGTCGTAGAGCGTGTTGTCCACGTCCGCCATCGCGATGCCCAGCCGCGACGCCGTGTCCCGATCGATCACCAGTTCTGCTGCCAGGCCCTGGTCCTGCAAGTCGCTGGCAACGTCGGTCACCACGCTCTCTTTGCTCAGCTCCGTCACCAGCTTGCGCGTATACGTCGCCAGCTCCTTCTGGTCCGGATCTTCCAGCGCATATTGGAACTGCGTGCGGCTCACACGGTCTTCCACCGTCAGATCCTGAAGCGGCTGCAGGAACAGTTGAATGCCCTCGACGGCGTTCACCTTGCTCTGCATCCGTTGGATCACTTCGGTCGCCGTTACCTTCCGAACATCCAGCGGCTTCAGCGTGATCTGGATGCGTCCCGAGTTCAGCGTCGTATTGGTGCCATCCACGCCGATGAACGATGAGACGTTATCGACAGCCGGATCCTGCAACACAACGTCCACCAGCTTCTGCTGCCGCTGCGCCATGTTGGTAAAGCTCACCGTCTGCGGCGCTTCCGAGATGCCAAGAATCACGCCCGTGTCCTGCACCGGAAAGAAGCCCTTCGGCACCGCGATGAACAGCAGCACAGTGGCCACAAACGTAGAAATCGTCACCATCAGCGTCGCGAATCGATGCCGCAGAATCACCGTCAGGGCGCGCCCATACGCGGCAATGATTGAGTTGAAAACCTTCTCCGATGCATAGTAAAAACGCGTCTGTTTCGCCGTCGCCTTGTCCTGCAAAATGCGCGAACACATCATCGGCGTCAGCGTCAGCGAAACCACCGCCGACACAAGAATGGTGACCGCCAGCGTAATCGCAAACTCGCGGAACAGCCGGCCCACCACATCGCTCATGAACAGAAGCGGAATCAGCACCGCGATCAGCGATACCGTCAGCGACATGATCGTGAAGCCGATCTGCTCGCTGCCCTTCAACGCCGCCTGCATCGGGCTCATCCCCTCTTCAATAAAGCGGGAGATGTTCTCGATCATCACGATCGCGTCGTCCACCACAAAGCCCGTCGAGATCGTCAGCGCCATCAGCGTCAGGTTGTTCAGCGAGTAGCCCAGCAGATACATCACGCCAAAGGTGCCCACAATCGACAGCGGCACCGCGACCGAAGGAATAATCGTTGCCGCCAGGTTGCGCAGGAAAAGAAAGATGACCATCACCACCAGCCCGATGGTGAGCATCAATTCAAATTCCACATCCCGCACTGAAGCGCGGATGGTCAGCGTGCGGTCGGTCAGCACCTTCACCTGCACCGCGGCCGGAAGGCTCGTCTGCAACTGCGGCAGCAGCTTGTTGATGCGGTCCACCACGGAAATGATGTTGGCGCCCGGCTGCCGCTGGATGTTCACAATCACCGCCGGCGTGCGGTCCGTCCATGCCGCCTGCTGGTTGTTTTCCGCCGCGTCCACGATGGTCGCCACATCGGAGGCGCGCACCGGCGCCCCGTTGCGATAGGCAATCACCACCGGCTTGTAATCCGAGCTCGACAGCAGTTGGTCGTTAGCGCCAATCGTGTAGGACTGGCGGCTCCCGTTCAGCGTGCCTTTGGCCTGGTCCACGTTGGCCGTCGCAAGCGCCGTGCGCAGATCCTCCAGGCTCAGGTTGTATGCGGCCAGTTGCGTCGGATTGGCCTGGATGCGCACCGACGGCTTTTGCCCGCCGGCAATCGACACCAGTCCCACGCCCGTCACCTGCGAAATCTTCTGCGCCAGGTTCGTGTCGGCCGCGTCCTCAATCTTGTCCAGCGGAAGCGAGTCCGAGGTCAGCGCCAGCGTCATGATCGGCGCGTCGGCCGGGTTCACCTTGCTGTAGACAGGCGGATTGGGCAGGTCCGCGGGCAGAAAGCTGTTGCCCGCATTGATGGCCGCCTGCACCTCTTGCTCGGCCACGTCGATGTTCTCGTCCAGGTTGAACTCGAGCGTAATCACCGACCCGCCGCCCGAACTCACCGAGGTCATCTGCTTCAGTCCCGGCATCTGCCCGAACTGCCGCTCCAGCGGCGCCGTTACCGACGAGGCCATCACCTCCGGCCCCGCGCCCGGGTAAAAGGTAAGCACCTGGATGATCGGGTAGTCCACCTCGGGCAGTGCGGAGACCGGCAACTGCTCGTAGCCGACGCCGCCAGCCAGCAGAATAGCCGCCATCAGCAGCGAGGTCGCTACCGGGCGCAGAATAAATGGCCGGGAGGGACTAAGACTCACTGCTGCTCCTTGTGCTGCTGTTTCCCTGTCGCCTTGCCGCTATCGCCGGCCGCCGAGCCCTGACCTTGCGAGCCTTGCCCGCCTGACCCTTGTCCCGCTCCGGCTTGCCGTGCCTGGCTCGCCACCACCGGCGCACCTTGGCGAAGCCGGTCCGCGCCGTCCACTACCACATTCTCGCCCGCCGCAACCCCGCTATCCAGAATCGTCACCTGGCCCTGTGCCAGCACAATCTTCACCGGCTGCATCGTTGCGGTTGTGGCGCCCTTGGCGTCCGTGGCCACAGTCCACACAAACGTCCCCTGCAACCCGTTCTGGATCGCTGCCGACGGAACCACCAGCGCATTCGGCCGGTTCTCCATCACCAGGTGGATGTTCACAAACTGGTTCGGAAACAGCGCGTTGTTCTCGTTCGTAAACACCGCCTTCAGCTTTACGGTGCCGGTCGTCGTGTCGATCTGGTTATCGGCCGTCAGCAGTTGCCCCGTCGCCAGCTTCTGCGTGTCGCCCTTGTCGTACGCATCCACTGGCAGCCGCCGGTCCGCCGCCAGCTTCGCCAGCACCTGCGGAAGCTGATTCTCCGGCAGCGTAAAGTACACTGCGATCGGGTGGAACTGGTTGATAATTACCAGGTTGGTGGTGTTGGCCGTGATAATGTTACCGGGGTCCACAAGCCGCAACCCGATCTGGCCGTTAATAGGAGACTGAATAGAACACCAGTTGAGTTGCAACTGGGCTGTCTCAATCGCCGCCTTGTCCGATTGGATGGCGCCTTGGTACTGGCCCTGCTGGGCCTCATCGGCGTCCATCACCTCTTTTGACGTCACGCCCGCCGCGTAAAGCGCCTTGTAGCGGGAGTACTGGGCCTGCGCATTCTTCAGCAGGGCTTCATCGTGGGCCAGCGTACCCTTCGCTTGGTCAAGGGTGGCCCGGTAGGGGCTGGGGTCGATCACCATAATCGTCTGCCCCTGCCGTACCTCCTGCCCCTCGGTAAACTTCACCGGCAAAAGCTGCCCGCTCACTCGCGCCTTCACCGTCACGCTCATGTACGGTGTCACGGTGCCCAGCGCCGTCAGGTAAATCGGCATCGGCTTCTCGGCCACCGCCGCCACCTGCACCGGAACCGGCCTGCCCAGCAGCGCCGCCGCTTGGCTGCTCGCCTGCTGCTTGGCTGCCTGGTTGTTCTGGTAGATCCGCCACCCAACAAACCCCGCTCCGCACACCAGCACCAGGTAAACAATGATTCTCACCCAGGGATTCTTGGGCGCGCGCGCTTCCTCGTGATTGTCGAGTATGCCGTTTTCGGAATGTTGGGACTCTGGAGTGCCTTCGATGGACATGGTGTCGATTCTCTTCGTTTTCTCTTTAGTCGATGCCCCTGAAAATGGGCTCAATGGCGGCCAGGACAGAAAAAGTCACACAGTCCGCATACCTTTGTAGGGACGAAACTATTCCCCTAAAGGTTTCGCCTACCCAAGATGATGATAAGACGCTGCTATGCCATTCCGTATAAATGCTTCCTTACCCGAGCCGAAGCCGCGAACCATTGTAAGCGAAAAAGGGCAATAGCAGCCGTGCGCGTCGTCGCGCGGCCCACCCCAATATAAGATGCCTGTTTCGCCTGCATCGCCCTCCTTCTCCCAATAAACTCGCCCGTGCCGCGGCGCCGGCCAAAGCCGCCCGGGTGCGCCTTCCGCCCGTCCGCCGGCATCCAACATCACGTGACTTGAGAAAGTAGGATAAAGCAATGAAAGTAGTTATCTTTGGCGCAACCGGCATGGTAGGCAACGGCGTACTCCGAGAGTGCCTCCGCGACCCGGATGTCGAACTGGTGCTCACCGTCGGCCGCAGCCCCGCCGGCAACCAGACTCCCGGACCGCAAAAATCCAAACTCCGCGAAATCCTCCATCACGACCTGGCAGACCTATCCACCATTGAAAGCCAACTCACCGGCTTTCACGCCTGCTTCTTTACGCTCGGCGTCTCGTCCGCCGGCATGAGCGAAGCCGCCTACGACCGCATCACCTACGATCTCACTCTGGCTGCCGCCGAGCCCCTCAGCCGCCTCAACCCCGGCATCACCTTCATCTATGTCTCCGGCACCGGAACCGACAGCACCGAGCAGGGTCGCGTCATGTGGGCTCGCATCAAAGGAAAAACCGAGAACGCCCTTCTGCGCCTGCCCTTGAACGCCTACATGTTCCGCCCCGGCCTTATCCAGCCCCTCGACGGCATTCGCTCCAAGACCCCCGCCTACCGCATCCTCTATGCTCTCCTGAAGCCGTTTCTCCCCCTGCTTCGCCGCGCCCTGCCCAACCAGGTTCTCTCCACGCGCGACATCGGCCAGGCCATGCTCGCCGTCGCCAAACGTGGCTACGCCAGGCGCATTCTCGAGACAAACGACATTCGCGCCGCCATCGGCGCTTGAGCCAGGGCAGGGTACCCCCAAGTCTCGATTCTGAGCAGCAAACCAGCGTCGCCCCGTGGGGTTTTCCAAACAACTTCAACGAAGTTGTTTGGGGAGAGTCTTCCATGTTGAGCAAAACAATACAGATTCCTCCTTGGCGAAGGCGGCAATATTCAGGGGCATGAGCGGACCAGGGCTCATGCGCTGGAAATCCGTAGCCTGAAACCGGCCGTATCGCGTGAAGCTAACAGGCGGCGAGTCAATTTTGAATCAGGAAGCTTGCGCCGGGGCAAGTAGCAGATAACGAATGTAAGTCGAAGGGGCTCCTATGAAAGCGATCGTAGTTATTACTTCGTCCGTTTTGTCACTGATGCTTGGAATCGCCGCTCCTGCCCTCGCGCAGAATGATAAACAAGGCGATAAGAAGGGTCAACCCCAGCAGCAGCAAAGGGCAAACGACCAAGCCAAGCCTGCGCAGCAGCACACACAGCAGCCGCAGGCACAACCACAGCAGCGCGCCCAGCAACAGCAAAACCAGAACAAGCAGCAGCAGCAGCAAGTGCAGCAGCAACAGAAGCAAAATCAGGCGAACCAGCAACAGCAGCGTGCCCAGCAACAGCAAAACCAGAACAAGCAGCAACAGCAGCAAGTGCAGAAGCAACAGAAGCAGAATCAGGCGAACCAGCAACAGCAGCGTGCCCAGCAACAGCAAAACCAGAACAAGCAGCAACAGCAGCAAGTGCAGAAGCAACAGAAGCAGAATCAGGCTAACCAGCAACAGCAGCGTGTCCAGCAACAACAGCCCGCTCAGCGTAAACAAGAGCAGAGCACCTGGCAATCTCATCGCGCAGGGAACTGGCAGTCAGACCACCGCAGTTGGCAACAGCGCGGCGGCTACAACGGTTACCGTGTCCCTCAGGACCGGTACAGTGGCTACTTTGGGCCGCAGCATTGGTTCCGGATCTCCGGTCTACCCTTTATGGCTTATAACGGATACCCGCGCTTCCAGTACCAGGGCTATTGGGTTACGCTTCTCGACCCATGGCCGGGATCCTGGGCGAATGATTGGTACGACAACGACGACGTCTACATCATTTACGGCAACGACGGCTACTACATGTACGACCGCAACTATCCAGGCATCGGAATTGCAGTCAGCATCTCGATGTAATGGCGTTATGCGCAGGCAATTTTTTGAAGTCGCCGGGGTGCCCTAGGTCTAGGGCCCCCAAGGACTCGGGGTCCCCAACGAGCGCTTTTGCTCTTTGGGGTGGAGCGTGGGGTGGTGAGTCGAAGGATCTGCTGTTGTTTTTCGCCAGCTAGCGTCTTCAGCTTTTTGGGACGGCTCTGTCGATACGGCCGAGAGCACTTCCCACGGAGGGAGCAGGGGCCTTCACAGGCTGCGGAAAAACTCCGAATGGATAGCGAAAGGGTGAAAACTGGGGGATACAAAACCATCAACAAGCCCCCGCGGATCGTTCCTAGGGCATCCTGGCGCGATCCATTTTTCGCACTTTTTGAGAAATCGAGTTTTTCCGCAGCCTGTTCAGGCCCATGAATACGTCCTCGCTAAAAACACGGCTTTAGCCGCGGGCCTCTCAGCC
>Ga0182027_10010318_pt1 | contig 13304 bp, 11 predicted proteins | sample 712E1DmetaG_FD_121300 | JGI IMG/M metagenome (GOLD analysis project Ga0182027, IMG submission 121300) | Permafrost microbial communities from Stordalen Mire, Sweden - 712E1D metaG (Illumina Assembly) | ecosystem: Environmental > Terrestrial > Soil > Wetlands > Permafrost | place: Sweden...
GGGGCCGCATTGCAAACCCAGGGGGATTTCCCGGTTTTCCACCTGCAGCGTTTTACCGAAAAACCAGACCTGGAAACGGCGCGCGGCATGCTCGCCAGCGGCGATTATTCCTGGAACAGCGGCATGTTCATCTGGGAAGTCGAGCGCATTATGGGCGAGTTTCAGCGCCAGATGCCAGAGTTTTACGCTCAACTGGCGCAGGTCGAGGCGGTCTTGGGCACCCCGGCTTATGCTGAAGAGGTTGCCCGTATCTGGCCCCAGGTCGGCAAGCAGACCATCGACTACGGCGTGATGGAAGGCGCCCAGGACGCCGCCGTCATCCCCGTGGACATTGGTTGGTCGGACGTGGGAAGTTGGGCCAGTCTGCTGGACTTGCTCACCCCCGACAGTCGCGGCAACACCGTGCGCGGGGCGCACCTGGGCATCGATACCAACAACACGCTGGTGTTTGGCGACACCCGCCTGATCGCTACCATCGGGATCAAGGACATGGTGATTGTCGACACGCCAGATGCCCTGCTGATTTGCCCCAAGGACCGCGAGCAAGAAGTGCGCGAGGTGGTGCGTAAATTGGAAAAAGAAGGTTTTAAAGATTGGCTTTAATATTGAATCCACTTTTTAAGTTGTGAAAAGCGTAGCTTTTCACAACTTAAAAAGTGTACCTCTTGAATTTGCGGATAGATCCAAGGAGGAAATACCATGCAGTACACTAAATTGGGCCGTTCGAGCTTGAAGGTCAGCCGGATTTGTTTGGGCACAATGCATTTTGGCGGGGTCGCTCCCGAAGAAGAATGTTTCAAGATCATGGACCATGCCCTGGAGCTGGGAATCAATTTCTTCGATACTGCCAACGTGTACGGCGGTCGAGGCAATCACGGCCATTCCGAGACGATCATCGGCAAATGGTTCAGCCAGCGCCCTGGCATCCGGGATAAGGTCATCCTGGCCACCAAAGTGTACGGCAATATGGCGGATGTCGACCTGCCCAACGAAGAGCGCGGTATATCGTTGTATAAAGTGCGCAAGCACTGCGCCGATTCATTACGCCGGCTGCAGACCGACCACATTGACCTGTATCAGGTGCATCATTTCGTGCGCGATATGTCCGGAGAAGAGTTCTGGGGTATATTCGAGAAGTTGGTGGCGGATGGGGACGTGCTTTACATGGGCTCCAGCAATTTTCCGGGCTGGGGCCTGGCTAAGTTCCAACTGTTGGCCTGGCAGCGCGGCTTTATGGGCCTGGTTTCGGAGCAGGCTCAATACAACCTGCTCAGCCGTTACCCCGAGCTGGATGTGCTGCCGGCGGCGCGTGAATTCGGCATTGGTGTTATCCCTTATATGCCCATGGCCGGAGGCCTGCTGACCGGTAAGCTGCGCTCTTTGGATGGCTCGCGCACCAGCCAGGTCGAGAAAGAGTACGGCATCAACCTGGGCAAGCATAACGCCCAATTGATGGGCTTTTCCAGGCTGTGCCAGGAACTGGGTGAGAAAGAACACATCGTCGCCATCGCCTGGACGCTGGCTCACCCGGCAGTAGCTTCACCTATCGTAGGCATCCGTACCGTGGACCAGCTGGACGGAATCGAACGGGCCGCTGATCTTAAACTTTCTCCCGAGGTGCTGGCAAAACTCGACGAGTTATTCGACATTAACCACGGAAGGCCGTTACAGCCGGGAGAAGCCCCGGAAGCTTTTTCATGGTAGAAGAGTCACTTTTTTATATTCAAAAACCGCAGGTTTTTGAATATAAAAAAGTGAACCCCTCGAATTTTCTGAAAGGTATTTATTCATCTTTGGCCTCTTCATCCAGCCCGGATGGGTCGTAATCGCCCCATTTACCGTTGTATGAAGAGGCGAACAAGACTGTGCTGGTCAGGTCGGACTGGTTGACCGCCTTGCGCAAAGCGGCCTCTCGGCGCGCTTCGATGCCCTGGTCGGGTTTGGCCTGGCTGCGCTGCACGTCCAGGATGTGGATTTCGACGATTTCATCTACCTGGTAGGGCAGGCGGTCGCCGGCGAAATGCCCACTGATCGCCTGGGCCAGGGGCGTCTTTTCGCCCAGAAAACCGTTCTTGAAATCCGCCAGCTTATCCGGTACGATATCGAACGATAAGGCCTCGCGACCACCGGAGGCGTCGATCAATTCCAGGTCGACGTGCGCGCCGGAAATAGCGGGACGCGGTTTTTGGGTTGGCTGGGTCTTCGGATCGTTTTCCATATTAAGCCTTTCCTTACATAAGGGTTAGTCGCAGGCGCTTTCCCAAGGATCGGGCGGCTTTATCCATTGTATTGAGCGTAACCGAACGGTTGTCAGGATCGAGTAGACGTTCAAGAGCGGCGCGACTGGTACGCATCCGGCGGGCCATCTCGGCTTTGCTCAAATTCTGCGATTCCATCATTTCTCGAATTTGGAAAGCAAGGACACGTTTTACTGCGACTGTTTCTACTTCTTCTAGCATTCCTTCTTCAGTCAGGAAATCATCAAAGTCGCTTCCAATATGATTCTCGTTCACTCTTCACCTCTTACCTGCGCTAATCTTTTACGCGCCAACAATAATTCGTCTAACGGTGTCTTAGCTGATTTCTTAACAAATCCATGTAAAAGAACTATCAATTGAGCCTGGACAGTAAATAAAACCCGTGCAATACCAATACTGATATTTGAACGCACTTCCCATAAATCCGGCTCTAGCTTACGAACTAACGGCATACCTAATGGCCAACCGAACTGAACCGTCTTTATGTCTTCGCCAATAACTTTTCTATCTTGGAGAGGTAAATCCTTAAGCCAATCTCGAACTGGTTCTTTTCCACCTTGAGACTTGTAAAAGACCACCTTCAGATGCGGTTCATCAGGCATGATCCACAGTGTATCATTTTTGATACGCGTCGTCAAGATGGGTGGAATTCTGGTATTGTGACGGTACTCCACCTGCGATGATCCTCTCGGCAGGGATTTATAATTGTGCTTACAAGGAAATAACTATGGCAGGATATTCTCAAACGCCGTTAGTGAAAAAACTTGGCCTCAAGGCTGGGATGCGATTGCAGGTGATCGATGCCCCACTGGATTACGCGGACATAGTCGAAGACCTGCCGGCCGGGTTGCAGTGGGCGGCAGGAGAGGAAACCGGCCTGGATTATATTCACTTGTTCACCAGCAATCAGGCCAGGCTGCAAGAGACCCTGCCACGCCTGGTGCCCCGGCTGGCAAAAACAGGCGCCCTATGGATCTCCTGGCCAAAAAAGTCGAGCGGCCTGGCCTCCGATCTCGACGAAAATATCATCCGTGAAACCGGCTTGAAGAATGGCATGGTCGACGTCAAGGTTTGTGCGATCAACCAACAGTGGTCAGGTCTGAAATTTGTAATCAGACTCAAGGACCGCCATCTATAGTTCAGCGAATATATTCCGGATCTCCATAAACTTTGCTCGCCAGGCCTTCACCAAGCAGAAGGTCCGCCAACCGCCTGCGTAACTCACTCGGACTGGCGTTTGGGTAACGCCGGCGTAACCCAGCCTGGGCTAATTCCCGGGCAGATGCATTCAAACTGACCAACATTTCCATCTTCCGCCACAGGGGAACTTCTCGTAAAAGTTTTATCTGCAAGGCTTCCATTTTAGGATGCGTGTCAGAATAGTATCCACTCATGATTTTAGTATACCCTATAGTACAATTATTCACGCGCATATCCTTTTCCGGACTAACCCAATCATGACCACGCCTACCCCAGGATCGTCTTACCCACGTCTCTTGCACAACCGCAGCTTCATGGCCTTGTGGATCGGGCAGATGATCTCGTTTATCGGGGATTATTTCGTCTACCTGGCCATCCCGATTGTGGTCAACCGCCTGACCGGCTCGGCCATGATGGTCGGTTTGTCGTTGATCTCCAGCGCCATCCCGGCCCTGGTGCTGGGTCCCATCGCCGGCGTGTTCGTCGACCGGTGGGACCGCCGCAAGACGATGATCTTCTCCGACATTATCCGCGCCGGGCTGGTCCTGTTTTGCTTGTTGGTGCACACCCAAGAGCAGGTGTGGATCTTTTACGTGGTGGCCTTCCTTATGTCGAGCACCAGCCAGTTTTTCTTCCCTTCGCGCGGCGCCCTATTACCCCTGATCGTACCCGAATCTGAAGACTGGTTGGCGGCTAACGGTATGATGCAGATCATCCAGACCGTCGGCATGGTGGCGGGACCCAGCCTGGCGGGTTTTGCGATTGGTTTATACGGTGAACGGGTCGCCTTCATTGTTAATTCCTGCGGTTTTATCATCTCAGCCGTGGCTGTGCTGACCATCCGCTCTCAAAAAACCGCCAGCCAGGAAGATCACCAACCCGCCACTGTCCGAAATGTCTGGCGTGACCTGCGCGAAGGCATGGCTTACCTGTTTGCCAGCCGCACCCTGGTAGGGATCATGATCTGCATGTGTGTGCTCATGCTGGGGATTGGAGCCATCAACGTGGTGTGGGTGCCCTACTTGCAGCGTACTTTTGGGGTTGGAGCCGCTGGCCTGGGGATTGTCGATTCTTCGCAAGGCATTGGCATGGTGATTGGCGGATTGCTCCTGGGATTTATCGCTTCAAAATTCAGTAAAAAAACCATGGTTTCGGCGGGAGGCATCGTGATTGGGATGGCTATGGCAGCCATGGGCTTGGCGCCGGCGTTTAGTTTTATCATTGCCATGGGTTTTATCGTCGGCCTGGGGATTGTGCCTGCCAATTCCGGGTTGGCCACCATGATGCAAATGGCGGTGCCCGATCTCAAGCGCGGGCGAGTGGGCAGCTCACTGAATGCCTTCTCGACGGCCGCCAGCTTGATCTCCATGGCCTTTGCCGCCCTGATGGGAGATTTGATCGGCTTGCGGACGATTTATATCGTCTTTGGGTCTTTCATCGGGCTCGCCGGCTTGTTATGTATCTGGATTGTGGAGGAACCGCATGAACAAGCCAGGGACACACCGCCTATCGCAGCAGCCAAACTGGGAAATTAGCTTTAAATGGGCACCGGCCCTGACATAGCCCACCATACCGAAGGCGAACAGCGCCGGGCAGTGTCAACACTGATAGAAAAGAAAAAGAGAAAGGAAAAGCTATGTGCGCTCAATCGAATGAGAAAACCTATCTTGATCCGGCGTTGTCTGTAGAGCAACGAGTCGCCGACCTGCTCTCCCAAATGACCCTGGAAGAAAAAGTCGACCAGCTTGGTTCTTACAACCAGTTCAACAGTTGGGAAGAATGGTCGGAGTTTGGACGTTTGAGCGTGGAAAAGCGGGTCGAGAAGGTTAAAGCAATCCCCGCTGCCAGCGGGGTGGGAATTGGCATCGGCCAGTTCAGCGTGTTTTTGCGCGAACTGCCTCCGGCCGAGGCGGCCAAAAAGGCCAACGAAATCCAGGAATATGGCCGCCAGCATACCCGCCTGGGCATCCCGCCCATTATCCACGACGAGGGCCTGCACGGTTTGCTGGCCAATGAAGGCACCAGCTTCCCCCAGGCGATTGGTATGGCCAGCAGTTGGGACCCGCAGCTCCTGGAGGAGGTGGCCGGCGCGATCGGACGCGAGGCCAGCACGCGCGGTATCCGCCAGCTGCTCAGCCCCACCATTAACATTGCGCGTGACCCGCGCTGTGGGCGCACGGAAGAGACTTACGGCGAAGATACCTTCCTGACCGCCCGCATGGCGGTGGCTTTCGTGCGCGGCCTGCAAGGCCAGGGCGTGATTGCCACCCCTAAGCATTTTGCGGCCAACTTTGTCGGCGACGGCGGGCGTGACAGCTACGCCATCCACATTTCAGAGCGGTTATTACGCGAGGTCTACCTGCCGGCCTTCGAAGTGGCCATCCGCGAAGGTGGGGCGCTCTCGATCATGGCGGCGTACAATTCGCTGGACGGGCTGCCCTGTTCCTGCAACCCCTGGCTGCTGACCGGCCTGCTGCGCGGCGAGTGGGGCTTCGAGGGGTTTGTCGTTTCGGACTACGAGTCGGTGATTCATATCCTGGTAAAACACGCCGTGGCTGTCGATAAGACCGAGGTGGCAAAACGCGCCGTGGAAGCCGGCCTGGACGTGGAGCTGCCCGCTTCGATTTGTTTCACCAGCCCGATGCTGGCCGGCCTGAAGAATGGCACGATCTCCGAAAAAGCGGTCGACGAGGCGGTCAGGCGGGTGCTTGCGGTTAAATTCCGCATGGGATTGTTCGACGACCGGCTGGTTGACGAAGGCAAAGCGGCCGTTTCCAGCCACACCCCGCAGCACCAGGCCCTGGCTTTGCGCATGGCCCAGGAAGGCATCACCCTCTTGAAAAACGAAGCGAATACTCTGCCTTTACCGGCCGGGCTCACATCTATGGCGGTCATCGGCCCGCAGGCGGCGCGCAATGTGCTGGGCGGCTATTCCTGGGAAGGTTATGCCCCCGACCGGTTCACCACGCCCTTACAGGCGATCATGCATAAGGTCGGGGAAAAGGGCGTCGTGAATTATGCCTATGGCTGTGACGTGACCGGCGATTCCGGCGATGGGATTGCCGCGGCGGTCGAGGCGGCCCGTAAGAGCCAGTGCGCCGTGCTTTTCGTCGGTAATGACCACCGCACCGAAGGCGAATCGCGCGATCGCGCCAACCTGGAATTGCCCGGTCTGCAGACCCAACTGATCGCGGCAATAGCCGCCACCGGCGTGCCGGTGATCGTGGTGCTGATCAACGGCGGCCCGGTGCTGATGACATGCTGGATCGATAAGGTGGCGGCGGTGGTGGAAGCCTGGTACCCGGGCGAGGCCGGCGGGCTGGCTATCGCCGACGTGTTGTTTGGAGACGCCAACCCGAGCGGTAAGCTGCCGGTCAGCCTGCCGCGCAGCATGGGCCAGCTCCCGCTCTTTTACAATTACAAACCCTCCGGCCGCGGCGACGATTACGTCGATTTGACCGGTAAACCGCTCTTCCCATTCGGTTTCGGGTTGAGCTACACCACGTTTGCGTACCGTGGCCTGCAAGTCACCCCGGGCAATGCCCGGGCAGTGGATAAAGTCACCATCAGCCTGGAGGTGGAGAACACTGGAGGTATGGCTGGCGACGAGGTGGTGCAGCTGTACGTGCACGATAAGCTGGCCAGCGTGGTACGCCCGGTCAAGGAGTTAAAGGCTTTCCAGCGCGTCAGCCTCACACCCGGTGAGACCTGCCAGGTGAGGCTCGAGTTGGACGTACACCAACTGGGGCTGTATGACGCCGGGCTTCAGTTCGTCGTCGAGCCGGGCGAGTTCGACATTATGGTCGGCAGTTCGTCGGAAGATATCCGGCTAAAAGGTACGCTGATCGTAACTGCCTGAGTTAGCTCACGCGGACCCTTTGGGGAGCAGAGAGCGCGGAGAAGAAAGATCAAGAACAAATCCAAAGATAAAAACAAAACCATAGATAAAAACAAAACCAAAGACAAAGATTCTGCCCTCCCCCACGCCGCTTTGGGCGTGGGGGAGGGCAGGGTGAGGGTCTTTGGTTTTGTCCTGGCGAAATCCTAAATTTCTTTTACCCGACCCTAATCATCGTACGAAACGGCGTTTTTGGGCAGCTCTCGCACACGCTGCAGGTACTCGATCATACGGCGGTCGTCGTCCAGCGGATAGGCATAGCCGAAGTTTTCGGCCACCTCCAGGCCTACCCTGCGCACCAGGGCCAGCGCTTCGAAGAGAGCCTGCCAGGTTTCAGGATAACCTACGCCAGCATAGGTTTTCAGATAAGCTTCCCAGATTTCGGGCGGGAGGTGGTATTTCAACCGCCGGACGAATTTACCCGTATTCAGCTTCCAGCCGTGCTGCATGGCGGCGTACCATGCCAGCAATTGTAGAATGGGCTCGCGCACAACTACGTCGTACATGGCTTTGGCATAAGGCAACTCATCCCGCCAGATGCCCTTGGCGATGTTATTCGAACACCAGAAGATCTCATTGATGGCTTCGGCAAATTCCTTGGGCGAGGGTTTGGGGGTGAAATAGCCACTGTCCGACGGCGGGGGTAAAACGGGGATGCGCTGATCTTTGTCCAGCAGCACCACCGCCAGGCTATCTTCCGCAACGTAAGCCAGCTCCGCAAGCGCCGCAAAAGACAGGTCGATGCGCACCCCGTCGGAAAACAACATCAGGAAAATAAAGCCTTCCACGCCGTGGTCAACGAAGTCATTTTGCTGGAGGATGATCAGCTTGCCAAAATACTCGATCCAGCCCCGCTCTTCGAGGAAGTGACGCGGTTTGGTGACGTAAAACACCACGTCGTAATCACAAAAGATATCCTTAGGGGCGTTGGGATTGACGCGTGACCCATTCATCACCACCGCCCGCACATCCTCGTGATCGTGGGCGAAAGATAAGATCTGCGCGAGCATCTGCTGTTCTGTTCGCATGATTCACTCCGAGGGGAGATGATTTTAGACACACACAGACCCTGGCGGTCTGTGTGTGTCTAAAATCATCATTTTTTAATTTATTCCAGCAATCCCTGGTCGACCAGCAGCTCGGCGTTGTAGATCGAGCCGCCGGCGGCGCCGCGCACGGTGTTGTGCGAGAGCACCACCATCTTCAGATCGAAGAGCGGGTCGGGGCGGATGCGGCCCAACACGGTGGTCATGCCGGCGCCGGTGTTGCGATCCAGGCGCGGCTGGGGGCGGTCGGGTTCTTCGCGCACGACAATCACCGGTTTAGGCGTAAAGGGCAGGCTGGCGCTGGCTGGCGGGGCTTTATATTCGCGCAGGGCCTGGGCGGCCTGCTCTGGCGTGGCCTTATTGCCCAGCTCGATCGACAGGCATACCAGGTGCCCATCGCTGACTGCCACCCGGTTGGTATGGGCGGAAATGATGAAATCGGCCTGCTCAACCTGGTCGGTCTTGAAAGTCCCCAGCATTTTGCGCGGTTCCCATTCCACCTTATCTTCCTCGCCGCCCACATAGGGAATGGCATTGTCGATGATATCCAGTGAGGCCACCCCGGGATAGCCGGCCCCCGAAAGGGCTTGCAGTGAGACGGCAAAAACCTTGCGCAACCCAAAGGCCGCTTGTAGGGCGCGCAGCGCTACGGTCATGCCGGCGCTGGTGCAATTGGGATCGGTGAGAATGCAGCCCTTCCAGCCGGTACGCCGGCGTTGAGCGGTGACCAGGTGCACGTGATCGGGGTTGACCTCCGGCAGCAGCAGCGGCACGTCCGCCTGGCGCCGGTAGGACGAGGCATTGGAGCAGACTGCCATGCCTGCTTGGGCGAAGGCCGGTTCGGCCTCTTTAGCTACGTCCGCCGGCAGAGCGGAAAAGACCAGCGGGACGTTGACTGCATCCGGTGCAGTCGGCAGGACGGTCAGCCCGGTCACCCTGTCTGGCATGGGTTCAGGCAAAATCCAGTGGCAGGCTTTGCCGTACGCCTGGCCTACCGAACGGTCCGAGCCGGTGACCGCCACCACTTCGAACCACGGGTGGCCTTCGAGGAGTTGGACAAAGCGCTGGCCCACGCTGCCGGTGGCAGCCAGGACGGCTACGGGGATTTTGTTTTGCATGATCGACCCTCCTTTTCGAAAAATGGTTTCCTATTTTTTGGATAGCTTTTTAGTGACAATCAGGCTGTGCAGGGTGTTGACGGCCTGTTTCGTGTCGGCTGCATCCAGCATCATACTGATCGAGACTTCGGACGAACCCTGGGCGATGGCAACCACGTTGAGGTGGTTCTGGCCCAGGACGCTGAAGACGCGCCCGGAAACGCCGGGAGTATTGCGCATGCCTGCGCCTACAACGGTGATAATGACCATTTCGCCGGTCGCCCACACCCGGTCGATGTCGTTCTCGGCGATCTCGTAGGCCAGGGCTTTCTCAACCGCCTCGATGACCCTGGCGCTGGCTTCGCTGGGCACGGCAAAGCAAATCGACTGCTCGGAGGAGGCCTGCGAGATGAGGGGGACGCTGGTGCCGGTGGCGGCCACGGCCCCAAAGGTGCGCGCTGCCACGCCCGGCACGCCTAACATGCCGCGTCCTTCGACGGTGACCAGTTGCAGGCCGCGGATGGCTGTGACGGCTTTGATCACGCCGTCGCTGGGTGAGGTATGGTCGGCCACCAGGCGCGTACCCGGGTGGGCCGGGTTGAAGGTGTTGCACACGCGCAGGCGGATGCCGGCGTCGATGACCGGGCGGATGGTTTTAGGGTGGAGCACTTTGGCGCCAAAATGGGCCAGCTCGGAGACTTCTTTGTAGGTCAGTTCGGGGATGGTGACCGCGCCGGGAACCAGGCGCGGGTCAGCCGTCATTACCCCATCTACGTCCGTCCAGATCCACACCTCGCCGGCCGGCAAAACCGCCCCCAGGATGGCGGCCGAATAATCGCTGCCGCCGCGTCCCAGGGTGGTGGTAACGCCCGCCGGGGTTGCCCCGATGAAGCCGGTCACGACCGGCACGACGTTTTTGTCAAGCAGGGGCAGCAGCACCTGGCGGGTCTGCCGGGTGGTGGCGATAAAATCGGGGTGGGCGGACTGATATTTGTCGTCGGTTACGATCAGCCGGCTGGCTTCGACGGCTTCGGCGGGCGTACCGCTGGCGCGCAGGCTGCCCGCCAGCAGGCGGATACACATCCGTTCGCCCATAGCGGCCACGGCGTCCATGGCGCGCGGGGTGGCTTCGCCCAGCACGTAGATGGCCTGGCACAGGCTGCTGAATTCAAGCGCCAGCCGGTCGATTTCCGCCAGGACTTCCTGGCGGAGCTGTGGTTCGGGCAGCAAACCTGCGGCAATGGCGCTGTGTTTCTGGCGCAGGATTTCAACGGCTTCCCTGAAGGTCTGGTTGTCGCCCTGGGCAGCCTGGGCAGCACTTTTCAGCAGCAGGTCGGTCACCCCGGACAGGGCCGAGGTAACCACCACCAGATGCGGCCAAGCGCGCAGTGTATCCTGGACGATGTGCACAGCCATGGCCATGGCTTCGGGCGTGCCGACGGATGTGCCGCCAAATTTCATCACCAGGGTGCGTTCTTCAGGAGAAGACTGGGTGGATTGTGACATGGGCTGTACCTTTCTAAAGCGCTTTTACTTGCCTCCCTGGAGGGCGGGAAGAAAAGTAATCCGCGAATTATATCAAATCTCTCAATAAAGGTAGGATTATTTGCTCGCAGATATAAGATTCTTCACTCCCTCTGCGCAAAGCCTCCGAAGGGTTGAGAATGACCTCTCATTGTAGGGTTATCCTGAGGCTGCCGAAGGATCTTCTGTGGTTGTACGTTTGCAGGGGCGAGAATGTTTATTAGCCTACGTCGAGATTCTTCACCCCTCTGCGCAAAGCCTCTGGAGGGTTGAGAATGACCTCTCATTGTAGAGTCATCCTGAGGCTGCCGAAGGATCTTCTTCGCGGGCGGGCTTATAATGGCAGAAATGCCACAAATTCAACAGTAATTCGGATCGGGTAAGGAGGAGTACCAACATGGCGGACCAGAAAATCGATTCGTCTACATACGGCTTTCCAAAGGGGCTGTCCCAGCCGGCGCTGCGAGCGCTGCTTCGCGCCGGGATTACCAGCCTGGAGCAGTTGACCACGATCACGGAAGCCGACCTGTTGAAACTGCACGGCATGGGCCCACAAGCGATTGATTTACTGCGCAATGCCTTGAATGGCTGGGGTCAATCCTTCGCCAAACAGGATTGATCGAAACAGACATTAACCCTGCGGCGCACTGATCTCCACCCGGTTTTCGATGCGTTCCAGCAGCGCCGCCAGTACATCCGTGTGCGGGTCGAACTCTAACGAGATAGCGCCTTCTGGGCAGGCCTCTACGCACCTGCCGCAGCCCAGGCAGCGTTCGTGCATTTCCGCTTTCTCAGGGCCGAGGGTGATCACGCGTTCGCCGCCGTAGCAGGCCGCAACGCAGGCGCCGCATAAGGTGCAGGCCTGGCTGACCCGCACCTGTACGCCGGGCAGGCGGTGGTTATATTCATCCCAGTAACGGTTTGGGCCGTCGCGCAGCATCAGGCGCACGTCACAGCAGCATTCGCAGCAGAAGCAGATGGAAAGCATACGGGTTTTCTCGACCCCGAAAATCACCGCTTCGTTGGGAATTTGCAGGATGGTAGGTATTAAGCCGTCGGCCAGGGCCTCATCCAGGAAAGCCAGCCCCTCTTCCAGGGTAAGCAAGCGACCCAATTCGGCAGGGATACCCAGGGCGGCCGGGCCGATATGCAGGCAGCCGATCTCAGTTTTATGGTTTTGACATTTGAAGGCAGTCCGGCACGGGCAGGCGTGCATGGCAAAGATCCCGTCCGCTTTGCCCAGCAGGTAGGCGATGACCTGGCGCGGCAGCACACTGCGTACCCCGGCCGGCACAGCTTCCCCAATGGGAATGATCCAATTGGAGTCGACCTTTGCCTTGATGATTTTCTTTTGCAGGATGGGACCCAGAAGGGGCAGTTTCATCAACCATAAGCTGGGTTTTAGGGTGGGATAGAAGGCCATTATCTCGCGCCAGGGGCGGGATTGAAATAAATCAGCTTTGGAATCATTTCCCAGGCTGTGAAACCCACACATCTGCTGAAACCTTTGGCGAGGGTTGGAAAACCAATCGGAACCCGCTTTAGCGGGTTTGGTTTTTGACCAGCCTGTGGATTTATCCTCAGGCGGCATTTGCAATCGAAACGTTATTAACGATTGCCACCACGCGCACCGGTGATCCGGAGCCGCCGGCCAGTTTCAGCGGCAGGGCGATCACCAGGCAGCGCGGGGCTGGGATTTCGTCGAGATGGGCCAGGCATTCCATCACCAGGATGCCCCTGGGCAGGAAGATGTGGTGCGAGGAACGGTCGATGGGGGTTCCCTCTTCGGGTAACTCCATGTCCGGGCTGAAGGTCTCCACTCCCAGCGCCTTGATATTCTTGCCGGCCAGGTAATCCACCGCCGAGTGGGCCAGGTACGGCCAGCCGTTTTTCCAGAATGCGTCTCCCTGCGGCCCCAACTGCCAGGTCTTAGAGTGGTCGGGGCGCAGCAAAACGATATCACCGGCGCGGATGCTTTGCCCGGCGGCGCTTTCCCAGGCCTGAATATCCTCCCCTTCGATGGCGACGCAGCCTTTTTTAGCGCTCAGGTCGACCACGATGCCCGGCCCAATCAGGCAGTCGCTGGGCAGCTCGTCTACGTGGCGTAGGTTGGAGAAGAAATGGTATGGAGCGTCCATGTGTGTGCCCGAATGGGGCACGAAGTGCAGGATTTCCACGTTGGCCACGTCGCCGCGGGCTTGCGCCAGCATGCTCTCCCAGCGCGGGTCGGGAAAGCCGGGAAAAACCGGGATGCCCGGCCCCAAAGACTGCGACAGGTCGA
>Ga0182027_10010319_pt1 | contig 13304 bp, 7 predicted proteins | sample 712E1DmetaG_FD_121300 | JGI IMG/M metagenome (GOLD analysis project Ga0182027, IMG submission 121300) | Permafrost microbial communities from Stordalen Mire, Sweden - 712E1D metaG (Illumina Assembly) | ecosystem: Environmental > Terrestrial > Soil > Wetlands > Permafrost | place: Sweden...
GACATCTTCCGCAAACAATTCCTTTTCCATCCGCCGCCAAATGATTCCCCGAATATGCCGCCCCTGACGGGGCTTTTTCATTTTGCGGATGACGTTCTACAAATATGTCGCGCCTACGGCGCTTTGATGCCAAATTCTGGTTGTCGCCCGTTCAACTGGCGGTCAATCACGGTTTCCGTCCGCATGACTTGCGGGAGATCGCCGGGATCATTGAAAAAAACGAAGTGCTGATACAGGAGAAATGGAATGAATTTTTCAGACCTTAAGGTGAAGCGCATTGAGACGACTGCCGACACGTTGACGGTCGAGATCATGGATGGCCGCGTGCTGACCGTGCCATTGGCGTATAGCCACTAAACATTTCCAGCAAACTGCCATTCAGATTTCAATTTCCACAATCAATACAGCATTGAGGATTGAAACCCGTCCGCTACAAACTCTGGATCGTATTTATGTTGGTGTGGGATTATCGTTGGCGGCCCTGCATATTGATATGGCTGCGGAAATTCGTAACTCACTTAAAGCGATTACCATTCTTCAGGATGCCAATCTTGTGTGATTTGTGCAGTCTTATTTATTTCGCATTTTTCGCCGCATCGCCTTTCCAAGCCTCCCTCCACACGCCCGCCCCTTTCCGCCGGTGCTGCGCTGTGCCTTCGCCTCTGTCCCTGCCGCGCCGCGTTTTTGGGTGAAGCACAAAATGCGCTTGCAAAACCGGCACACTCAAAGCAGCTTGAACCCATGAGTAAAGTCGCTCAAATCGAAGCCGAGTTGGAAACGCTGTCGCAGGCGGAACTCCGCGAAATTCGCGGCTTGCTGGATGACCTGATCGAGGACGAACTGGAATTCACGCCCGAATTTGAATCGGCGATTCAAAAATCCGAGCGTGAAATGGCCTCCGGGATTCGTCCGCGCACGCGCCAGCCGTGAGCCATGAGCGCGGCCCTGCAAATTTGTCACACCACCTTTGACGCCACCTTTCTGAAATTGCCGCCGGAAATCCGGACGCGCATCGAAGCCAAAATTGATGAGATGGGGTTGCGGTTGAAAACCTTTCCCCATCATCGCCTGAAAGGGCACAACCGCTACCGGCTGCGATGGGAGATTATCGGATTATCTATGCCTACGATGTGGAACGAAACATCATCCACCTGCTGGGCGTCGGCCATCGCCGGGAAATTTACCGTGGACTTTGAACCAAACAACATTACAGCCGGCACGCTGTTAATCATGGTTTACCATCCCTGCTACGGGCGACTGCCGCCCGTGGCCGAGGCGGTGGTTTGTCCGATTTCAGATCTGACCATCCACGATGCCGTCGAACCAACAATTTGACCGGACACGGCGACTGGCCCTCAGCTTGGCGGGCATCGAACTGGTGGAATTCCGCGTTCTGAACCTGGTTGACCCGGCATGGCCGATTGATGGACAATCCGACGTGATCCTTTGCCGCAACGTGCTGATTTGGTCGGTGCCCGTCATCGCTTGTGCCGCTACAAACTCCGAGTGCGCTGACAGGTTGCCTCAACGAATTTCCGTATGAAACATGTGCTTACCCATCAAAGCATTGCCCGCCGGCTGCAACTGGGTGTCGGGATCGCCACCGCGTTGGTGCTCGGCTTGACCCTGTGGTTCAACTACCGCACTGGCCGGGCCGAATTGGAACAGCAGACCAACGCCAAGGCCATGTCCCAGATTCGCGCCGCCGCGCGCCAGGTGGACGACTACATTGCGCGCATGGGCATGTTGCCCCGCAGTACGGCCAGCCGCCAGCAAGCGGTGGGCCGCGAACCCGACCCCGGCATGGTTCCCCTGATGGCCCAGCTCCTGGCCCGGATGCCGGTGGATGAGGCGTACGGCCTCGCGATGGCCTTCGAAGACAAGGATTGGCGCGCGACGAACGCAATGCCGTGGGTGGACCGCAAGAGCTGGCCGAACCAGGTGACTCTGGGATACGACTACCACGATCCGAAATGGGAGTGGTACCTGGGACCCAAGACCTCGCGAAGCTTTTACGTCACGGAACCTTACTTCGACGACGGTGGTTCCGAAATCACGATGGTGACCCTCTCAGTTCCCATGTTCGATGCCACTTCAAACTTCTTTGGAGTCGCCACCGTGGATCTGGCGTTGGACCGGCTCCGCGCGATGGTGCGGGCGACCCGCCTGCGTGGGGCGGCGGAAAGTGGGCGCGCCGGCACCAACGAATTTGCCTACCTGGTCAGCCAGTCAGGGAAGATCATTGCGCACCCGCAAGAAGAGCTCATGCTCCGGAAAGGTTTTCCCGGCGCCGATGTGAAGACCCGGGCGGGCGGAGAAGCCGTGGCGGCGAATCCGGAGGGATTCACGAAAGCTACGATGGATGGCAAGCGCCGGCGCGTTTACTGGGCAACCTCGTCGCTGACCGGCTGGAAGGTGGTCCTTAACATTGAAGAGGACGTCATTCTCGCGCCCGTGCGCGAACTGACGATCCGATCCGTGTTCATCGGTGTGGCCGGGCTGTTGGGCATGATGGTGGTCGTGACCTTCATCGCGCGCCGCCTCGGTCAACCGCTCTTGAACCTCACGCGCACCGCCACCGCCATCGAGCAGGGAAACTTCCAGGAAGAAATGTTGGGCGAACTGCCGCAACGCCGCGACGAACTGGGCGGACTTGCGCGCAGTTTCCAGAAGATGGCGCGCGAAATCCGGGCGCGCGAGCAAAGTCTGGCGGAGTTGAATCAAAACCTGGAAAAAACCGTTCATGAACGCACCGCGGAACTGACCGCGCGCGCCACGGTACTGGAAAAACTCACGCGCGAATCGCAGGAGCGCGTCACGCTGGAATCGGGGTTGTCGGCCCTGAACTCGAACCTGCGCGGGAACCTGACCGTGGCCCAGGTGGCGGAACGGGGACTGGCGGGCGCGATTGAATTCCTGGGAGCGCCCATGGGTGCGTTGTTCGTCGCGGGCAAGGACGGAGTGCTCCAGCGTCAGGCGGCACACGCTTATCCGGATCGTGCCGATCTGCCAAAATCGTTCCCCATCGGCAGCGGCATCGTCGGACAAGCCGCGCAGTCGCTGAAGCCGATTGTCACCGAGCCGGACGGCGAAAAGCTCCGCGTGCAGTTCGGATTCGGCGCGCTGAGCCCCTCGCAGATTGCCGCCTATCCGCTCCTGGCCAATGACGCGCCGGTCGGCGTCCTGGAAATCTGCCTGTTCCAGCCGTTGACCGAAACCCAGACCCGCTGGTTGGAGAAAGCGACCGAGTCGTTGGCCAATGCGCTGCGCTTCGCGCTGGAAAGCGAAGAACGACGGCTGGCCGAGGAGCGGAACCGCCTGATTCTCGAATCGAGTGCCGAGGGGATTTTCGGCACCGATACGGATGGGAAAATCATGTTCGTCAATCCCGCCGCCTGCCGGATGCTCGGCTTCACCGCGGAAGAACTCATCGGCCAGCCATCCCACGCCGCCTTCCACCACCACCATCCCGACGGCAGCGAGTATCCCAAGGAAGAATGCCCGATGTTCGCCGCCTACAAGCACGGCAAGGCCAGCCGCATTGACGACGAATGTCTCTGGCGCAAGGACGGCACCGCCCTGGCGGTGGAATATGGCGCGACCCCAATGTTGAAGGACGGTGTCGTGGTCGGCTCGGTGGTCAGCTTCACCGACATCACCCTGCGCAAGCAGCAGGAGGCGGAGTTGCTGACCCAGCACAGCGCCCTCGAATCCGCCGCCAACGCCATCGTCATCACCGATTGCAAGGGCGTCATCCAGTGGGTAAACCCGGCGTTTACCCGGCTGACGGGTTATGAGCGCGAGGAGGCCATCGGACAGAATCCCCGCGTGCTCAACTCCGGTGTGCATGACCTGGAATTTTTCCAAAACATGTGGCGAACCGTTCTGGCCGGCTCCGTGTGGCAGGGCACGCTCACTAACAAGCGCAAGGATGGGGTGCTCTATCAGGAAGAAATGACCATCACGCCGGTGCGTTCCAAGCACTGCGAAATCACGCACTTTGTCGCCGTCAAGCAGGACATCACCCTGCGCAAGCAACAGGAGCTGGAAATTCTCGCCGCCAAGGAGAAGGCCGAGGAGGCCACCAAGGCCAAGTCCGATTTCCTCGCCAACATGAGCCACGAAATCCGCACGCCGATGAACGCCATCATCGGCCTCTCGCACCTCGCCCTCAAGACGCCGCTCAATCCGAAACAGCGCGATTATGTCAGCAAGGTCCACAACGCCGGCACCTCGCTCCTGGGCGTCATCAACGACATCCTCGATTTCTCGAAGATCGAGGCGGGCAAGCTCGACATGGAGACGACCGATTTCCGGCTCGACGAGGTAATCAGTTCGGTCACGACGCTCACCGCCCAGAAGGCGCATGACAAGGGCCTCGAGTTTTTGGCCCATGTCTCGCCGGAAATTCCCGAAAACCTGCTGGGCGATCCGCTCCGCCTCGGCCAGATCCTGACGAACTTCGTCAACAACTCCGTCAAGTTCACCGAGCGCGGCGAGATTCGGTTGAACATCGAGCTGCTCGAACGCACCGGCGAAAAGGTGCAGCTCAAGTTCTCCGTGCGCGACACGGGCATCGGCATGACCCGGGAGCAATCGGCGAAACTGTTCCAGCCATTCGTGCAGGCCGACAGCTCCACGACCCGCAAGCACGGCGGCACCGGGCTGGGCCTGACCATCTGCCGGCGCCTCGTCGAACTCATGGGCGGCCGCGTCTGGCTTGAGAGCGAGCCTGGGGTCGGCAGCACCTTCTTCTTCACCGTCTGGCTCGGAGTCGGCACCGCGAAAGGCTCCGGAAAAATCGTGCCCGAGAAACTTGCGCAATTGCGCGTACTGGTGGTGGATGACAACGCCGCGGCGCGGGAGATTCTGGCGGAGCCGCTCAACAGCGTGGCCAGTTGCGTCAAGATGGCGTCGTCGGGCTCTGAAGCCATCGCCGCCGTGAAGGCGCAGGACGCCACCGAACCCTTCGACATTATTTTCATGGACTGGCGCATGCCCGGCATGGACGGCCTGCAAGCCAGCCGCCATATTAAGAGCGACGAGACGCTCAAGAAACAGCCGGCCATCGTCCTGGTCACCGCCTTCGGACGCGAGGAGGTGCGCGAGGAAGCCGAGCGTCTCGGCCTCGACGGCTTTCTCGTCAAGCCTGTGACCAAGTCCATGCTCGTTGACACGCTTGTGAATGTCTTTGCCGCTCCGGGCGAGAATGTCGCGGTGGAAGCCGGGCAGGAGACGCGGCTGCGCGGGGCGCGCATTCTTCTGACCGAGGACAACGACATCAACCAGCAAATCGCCGTCGAACTGCTCGAAGGCGCGGGCGCCACGGTGAAGATTGCCAACAACGGTCGCGAGACGGTCGAGATATTGTCGAACGGACCGCAACCGCCGCCGTTCGACGTGGTGTTGATGGATCTTCAGATGCCGGAAATGGACGGTTATCAGGCAACCGCGAAAATCCGCGCCGACGCCCGCTTCGGCGCACTGCCGATTATTGCCATGACAGCGCATGCGACCATCGAGGAACGCCAGCGTTGTCTGGCTGCGGGCATGGTGGATCACATTTCCAAACCGATTGACCCGGCATTGCTGTACGACATTGTGGGCCGGGTCTTCAAACTGTCCGCCCAATCCCTGTCTGGAGAGGATGCGTCTCACGGAGTGCGGCCGTCCCCGGCCGCAGCAACGTCCGCAAAGTCCAGCACTCTGCGCGATTCGACCACCGCAGCCGCTTCCAATGTCGCTGCGCCCGAGGACGGGCGCACTCCGGCGAGGAAGTTGTTGGGTGACGACCTCCCCGTCATCGCCGGCCTTGACACGAAGGACGGGTTGTCCCGCGTCGCGGGCAACCGGAAGCTCTATTTAAAACTCATCCGCCAGTTCGCCGAGCAACAGGGTCCGGCGATCACGCAGGTCACCGACGCGCTGGCCAAAGGCGACACCGCCCTCGCTGAACGCCTTGCGCACACGCTCAAGGGCGTAGCCGGCAACATCGGGGCCAAACCCGTCCAGACCGCCGCCGGCGTGCTGGAAAAACTCATTCGCAACCGCGCCAAGGCGGAGGAAGTGGCATCTGCGAAACAACAGGTTGCCGTCGTGCTGGACCCGTTGGTTGAACAATTGAAGGCTGCCCCGGGCTCGATGGCATCGGAAACACCGGCGCCAACGTCGGCACCAGCGACGGTGAATCCGGCCCAGTCCCGCGAGGCGGCAACGCAGTTGAGCAAGCTGCTCGCGGAATTTGATCCCGGCGCGGCGGATTTCATCGAAGCCAACCAAGCGGCATTGCGCCCGTTATTTGCGGGCGACGGCTGGCCACAATTCGAAAAACTCGTGCAGGGTTACGCTTTTGCCGAAGCGCAGGCGCAATTGGAGCAGGCGCTGAAAGCTCTTCCGATCACATGAAAAACAGGCATCAACAGGTGGTTCTGATGCTGTTCGACCCGCCGGATAAGCTGGAGCGCGGCATTCGCGTGGGGCTGAATGTCGCACGGCGTCTTCTATTGCTCCTGCACCTCGCTTAAAATCATGGAACCACTACGTAACGGGAAGATCAAAGACGGTATCGTGGACGATTTTTCCGAGGCCGAGAGCTGGCTCGCGGTCGCTTCGGGACAGGCGGAACTGAAAATCACCAGCGAGCCGGGAACAAACGGTCAGGCGTTGCGGTTGGATTTTGATTTCAAGGGTGGCGGTGGATTCATCGGCGCTCGCAAGGAGTTCGCGTTCCGGCTGCCGGAGGCCTATGCCTTTTCGTTCCGGGTACGCGGGGCGGCGCCCAAGAACAAGTTCGAGTTCAAGCTGGCGGATCCCGGCGGCAGGAATGTCTGGCGCTGGCAGGAGGACGCGTTCGATTTTCGGCGTGAGCTGCGGGCTTTGTTTCTCAAGAGCAGCGAGATCGAGTTCGCGTGGGGCCCGGCGGGCAGCGGCACCTTGCGCAAGCTGGGGCCGGTCGAATTTATCATCAGCGCAGGCCCGGGCGGCAAAGGAACGGTCTGGCTCGAGGATTTTCGTTTTGTGAACCGAACGAGCCGGAAAGCCCCATCGGTTACAGCATCCAGCGGTGCGAATGGATGCGAGCCGGAGTTCGTGCTCGGCGGGAAGGTCGCGGGTGGCTGGCGCAGCGCCCCGCGCGACCTGAAGCCGTGGCTGCAACTGGACTTTCACCAGACGCGGGAATATGGCGGGCTGGTGGTTGAATGGGATCCCCGCCCGGCGAAGCGGGCCTTTGCTGTGCAGGCATCAGACGACGGCAGGAAGTGGCGCGTGATTCATCGCTCGCGCCGCGCGGAGGGAGTCCGCAGCTTTGTTTATCTCCCCAAAGGAGAATCGCGCTTTCTTCGCCTCACCTTTGAAGGCCCGGCCGGCATCCGCCGCTTTGAGGTGCAGCCTTTCGACTTCTCGCGGTCTCTGATTGATTTCGCTCACGCGGTCGCCGAGCGGAGTCCGCGCGGCCGATTCCCGCGCTATCTCTACCGCGAGCAGAGTTACTGGACCTGCGCCGGCGTTCCCGACGGACATACCTGCGCCCTCATCAACGAGGAAGGGCTCGTTGAACCCGACAAGGGGACATTCTCTCTGGAGCCGTTCCTCCATGCGGATGGAAAGCTCATCACCTGGGCGGATGCAAAACGTTCCGTGCGGCTGGAACCGGACGGGCTCGCCATCCCCACGACACAATGGAAGCTGCCCGGATTCACGCTCGAAACGACGGCGTTCGCCACGGGCCATGGCGCGGACGCGGTGTTGTTCGTGCGTTATCGCGTCCGCAACGCCGGCCGGAATGCGCTGCGCGCCCGGCTTTTCGTGGCGCTGCGGCCGTATCAAGTGAATCCTCCCTGGCAGGCGTGGCAAGGCTTGGGAGGCCTGAGTGCAATCAAGGAAATCACCTGGACCCATGGCGCCGTGCGGGTGAACCGGGACCGATGGGTCGTGCCGTTGTCCAAGCCGGCCGCGTTCGGTGCCGCCGCATTCGAGCAAGGCGTGATCTCCGATCATCTGGCCCAGGGCCGGGTGCCGGGGCAAACCCACTTGCGCGATGATTTGGGCTTCGCCTCCGGAGCGATGCGTTTTGATCTGACGATTCCCGCCGGAGGAAGCCGTGAGATGTTCATCGCAGTGCCGTTTGGAGCGAAACCAAGGATGGACGCCAAGCAAGTGCGGCGGATCGCCGACGCCGATGGCGCGGCTCAGTTTGAAGAAGCGGTGCGCGTGATGCGCGACTGGACCGGCGGCGTTTCCTTCCGCATGCCGGCCGGCGTGGCGCGCGAAGCCGCCCTGACGTTCCGCACGGCGGCGGGACAAATCCTCATCAACCGCGACGGTCCTGCGATTCAACCGGGTCCCCGCCGCTACACCCGTTCGTGGATTCGCGACGGCGTGATCATGGGCGCGGCGCTGTTGCGCATCGGCGACCAGCGCGCCTTGCCCGAATTCATCCGCTGGTTCGCACCGTTTCAACGGAAGGACGGATTTGTGCCATGCTGCGTGGATCATTCCGGACCGGACTGGCTGGTGGAGCACGACAGTCATGGGCAATTGATTTATGGGGTGATGGAATCGTTCCGGTTCATGGGTGATCGCGCATTTCTCAGGGAGATGTGGCCGCACGTGCGCCAGGCGGCCCGCTTCTTGGAAAAGCTCCGTGCCCTGCGTCTGACGCCGGAATACCGGACGCCGGAAAAGATCGCGCGCTACGGACTGCTGCCCGAGTCGGCGAGCCATGAGGGTTACCTGGCGCATCCGGTCCATTCCTATTGGGATGACGCCTGGGGCTTGCGCGGGCTCAAAGACGCGGCGGCAATCGCCGCCGAACTCGGCCACGAAAGCGATGCGCGCGCTTTTGCCAAGCTGGCGGAATCGTTCAGGGAAACCCTCGGCGCGTCGGTTCGAGCGGTGATCGCGGAGAAGAAGCTGAAGTACGTGCCCGCCTCGGTGGAATGGGCCGACTTCGACCCCACCGCCACATCGAACGCCGTCACGTTGCTGCAGGACCTGGCCGATTTTCCGGCCAGGCAGCTCGATGAGATGTACGAGATGTTCCTGGGCGAATTCCGGCGCAAACACATTGACCGCGTGCCTTGGAACAATTACACCGCCTACGAGATCCGCATCATCGGCGCGCTGGTGCAGCTTGGGAAACGCGCGGAAGCGTTGGAACTGTTGAAGTTTTTCCTCTCCGACCGGCGCCCGCGCCGCTGGAACCAGTGGCCGGAAATTTCCTGGCGAAACCCGCGCAGCCCCGGCCACCTTGGCGATGTGCCGCACACCTGGATCGCAGCGGAATACATGCTCGCCTTTGCCAGCCTCCTCGCCTACGAGCGCCGGGCCGATGACGCCCTCATCATCGGCGCGGGCGTGGATGCAAAGTGGCTCGCGGCCCGCGGCGGGATCTCTGTGCGCGGCCTGCCGACCTGGTATGGCCCGCTGGATCTGACGATGAAGCGCGAAGCCAAGGGCGCGCTGCTCGTGGAACTGGGCGGCAATCTCCGGCTGCCGCGCGGCGGTTTCATCGTGCGGCCTCCAGGCGACCACGCCATCCGCGCAATGACGATCAACGGACGGACCACATCCACGTTCAACGAACGCGAAGCCGTCATCCATGAATTACCCGCGCGGGTGATCCTTTCCTTTGGCAACCCGCATACTTCATGAACAGCGCACATCGCATCGCCAGCCCTTCTGGAATCAGCATCGAGTTGAACGCCAACGGCTCCATCCGGCGGATGGATCATGGCGATATCATGCTCAATCTGTTTCTCGGCAACGAGACGGATGGCGGACTGGCAAACATCCATTTGCGCCGCCTCGGGAACCGGGTGGAAACGATCCCGCTGCTCGGGCCGGGCAGTCCTGCCTCCTACGACACCGATGAACGCGGCTTGTTCGGCCGCGGGAAATGGGGCGCCATTGCCTTCCGCCTGCGTCTCGTGCTGGCGGAGTCCGCGACCGCGTGGTTCTGGCACGTCGAACTGGAAAACACGGGCGATTCCACGGTCACCTGCGATCTCATCCACACACAGGATGTCGCGCTCGCGCATTACGGAGCGATTCGGCTCAACGAATTCTATGTGAGCCAGTATGTGGATCACACTCCACTCGAACTCCCGAAGCGGGGATGCGCGGTGGCCTCGAGACAAAACCAGTCCATGGGCGGTCGCTGCCCGTGGACGGTGATCGGCTCCTTGGGCCGCGGAATTGCGTATGCCACGGATGCTCTCCAAGTCCACGGACTCATGACGCGCGCCGGCGGGAAACCCGTTGCTCTCACCTCGGGGCTTCCCGGGAAGCGGCTGCAGCACGAACATTCAATGGTTTCCATTCAGGATGCACCCGTCGTGCTGGCGCCGGGAGCGAAGGCCCGGAGCGGATTCTTCGGCTGGTTTGAAGCTGACAAACAAATCGCCACCTCGGCGGATGACGCGAAGAGGATCGAAGCCGCGCTGGCCCTGCCGGAAGCCGCCCCGCCTGTGTGGCCGGCTTCGACCGAAGATTCGCCGCCGGCGGCCAGTCTCTTTACCAGCGCTCCGTTGTTGGAATCGCTATCGCTTGACGAGACTTCTGTCGCCAAGTTCTTTGGTGATGCGGCACGCCACGCCGAGCGCGAGGACGGATGCCTGCTGTCATTTTTCACCGGAGACCGCAGTCATGTGGTTCTCAAGGCCAAGGAATTGAAGGTGCTGCGGCCGCATGGCCACCTGCTGCGTTCCGGCGGGTCGTGGGTTCCCGATGAATCCGCCCTCATGTCCACCGCCTGGATGGACGGCGTGTTTCATTCGATGGTCACGCAGGGGCATGTGAGCATCAACCGCTTCCTCTCGACTTGTCACACCTATCTCGGGCTGTTCCGCAGCCACGGACAGCGGGTGTTTGTCGAACTCGGCGGCGCCTGGCATCTGCTCGATGTGCCCTCGGCATTTGCAATGGCGCCCGACTCCTGCCGCTGGATTTATCGGCACCGCGGCGGCCTGATCGAGGTGGTTTCTTCCGCGCCTGATGACAAACATGAACTTCAATTGACGGTGTCTGTCCTGGAAGGCCCGCCCGCGCGATTTCTGATTTCCCACCACGTCGCCATCAACGGGGATGACGGCAGCCAGGCGATTCCCGTGCGCTGGGAACGGAGCGGAAACGGAATCTTCGTCTGCGCCATCCCGGATTGCGATGTGGGCCGCCGCTTTCCTGACGGCGGGTTTCTCATCATCCCATCGGGTGAAACAAAGATCGAAAAGATTGGTGGCGACGAACTGCTGTTTGCCGATGGGGTTTCCCGCAACCAGCCTTTCCTCTGCGTCGTCACCTCGCCCGCTCGAACCGCCGGACTGGTCATTGAAGGCCGCCTGGTGGAATCCGTCCCGCAAGGAGGGGACTTCTGGAATTCCATCGGAGCGGGATTGCAGATTCACGCACCCGACTCCAGCCCACTGGCTGCCGCCGCCGGCCGCACCGCGGAGATTTTTCCCTGGTTCATCCACAACGCCCTCGTCCATTACCTGTCACCCCGCGGCCTGGAACAATACTCCGGCGGCGGCTGGGGCACCCGCGATGTCTGTCAAGGTCCGGTGGAGTTGCTCCTGGCACTCGGCCGCTTCGCGCCCATCCGCGATCTTTTGTGCCGGGTATTCCGGCAGCAGAATGCCGACGGTGACTGGCCGCAGTGGTTCATGTTCTTCGATCGTGAGCGAAACATCCGGCCGGGAGATTCCCACGGAGACATCGTCTATTGGCCCGTCCTGGCCCTGGCCCAGTATCTCTCCGCAACCGGAGACGCGAAGCTGCTCGATGAAACCCTGCCGTTTTTCCACTCCGACGGCGATCAAGCCGCGGAAAAAGCAACCGTGTGGCAGCACGTCGAACGTGCACTGGATTTGATCCAGCGCCGGGTCATTGCCGGAACCCGCCTCGCGGCCTACGGTCACGGCGATTGGAACGATTCCCTCCAACCAGTCAAACCCGACATGCGCGAGCGTCTTTGCAGTTCGTGGACGGTGACGCTCAACTATCAGACTTTGATCGCGCTGTCGGAAGCCCTCGGGCGTTCAGGCAAAGCCGACCGTGTGGCGGAGTTGCAAGCCAAGGCCAAAAACATCCTGGACGAATTCCAGCGCGTCCTGATCGTGGATGACGTCCTCGCGGGCCTCGCCTATTTCCGCGAAGGCGGAAAAACCGATCTCCTGCTTCATCCGCGCGACAGCATGACCGGCCTGTCCTACAGCGTTCTGGCAATGGTCCACGCGATCATCAACGACATGTTCACCCCAAAACAGGCGGAGACTCATCTCGCGCTGATCCGTGAACATCTGACGGGTCCGGATGGCGCTCACTTGTTCGACCGGCCGATGGCCTACCACGGCGGCCTGCAGAAATATTTCCAGCGAGCCGAAAGCGCCAGTTTCTTCGGGCGTGAGATCGGGATCATGTACACCCATGCCCACCTGCGTTACTGCGAGGCGCTGGCGCACTTCGGAGATGCGGATGGATTCTTTCGCGCACTCAGTCAGATCAACCCGATTGGAATTCGAGAACTGGTGCCGTCGGCCACCCTGCGCCAGGCGAACTGCTACTATTCCAGTTCGGACGCGGCGTTCTCCGACCGCTACGAAGCCTTCAATGATTACGACAAGGTGAAACGTGGTGAAGTAGCGCTGGAAGGCGGATGGCGGGTGTATTCCAGCGGTGCGGGCATCGGCACACGACTGATCGTGCAATGTTTCCTGGGACTTCGTCAGGAGAAATCCTCACTGGTGGTGGACCCGGTAATTCCTGCGGCACTGGATGGGCTGAAGGTGAGAATGCAATTGGCCGGACGCTCTGTGGAAGTGACCTATCGAATCAACGGCAAGGGGTGCGGTCCCGTTTCGGTCAAACTGAATGGTGTGGATCTCAAATTCATCCGGGAGAAAAATCCGTATCGCTCCGGCGCAGCCCGCATCTCGATGGACGCCATCGTCGAGGGGCTCACGGGCCATGCCGACCAGCTTGCCGTTTTGTTGGACTAAGACTTGGCAGGCCAGATATTCCGTCCGCGCCACATGGGGATGAACTCAAAGGCCAAAGGCTAAATTCCAAGTGCTAAAAACCTTCAGCCATTAGGTTTTGGCACTTGGCCTTGATCCTTGTTGCTCGCCCCGACCTCTTCATAGGCATGCACGAATTCTCCCAGTCGGGTGATGACGGACGCGTAGGAAGAAATGGCCTGGAACTGCGTGATCACCAGCGAAAAAGCCCCGAGCAATGTGGCAAACGCCATTCCGGCCTGGGCAATCACGCCAAACTCCACCCCGTGCCGCATGAACAGCGGCGCC
>Ga0182027_10010320_pt1 | contig 13304 bp, 5 predicted proteins | sample 712E1DmetaG_FD_121300 | JGI IMG/M metagenome (GOLD analysis project Ga0182027, IMG submission 121300) | Permafrost microbial communities from Stordalen Mire, Sweden - 712E1D metaG (Illumina Assembly) | ecosystem: Environmental > Terrestrial > Soil > Wetlands > Permafrost | place: Sweden...
CGTGAACCAGGCGAAGGGAAATTTCGACGGCCCGCGCCAGTCTTATCAGATCGGCGCCAACGACCAGTTGCTCTCCTCGGACGACTACCGCCCTTTGATTGTGGCTTACCGCAACGGGGCCCCGGTGAAGCTCACCGACGTCGCGGATGTGATCGACGATATCGAGAATGTGCGGCAGGCCGCTTGGATGGATGAGTCGCCAGCCGTGATCATGAACATTCAGCGGCAGCCCGGCGCCAACATTATCCAGGTGGTGGACCGCATCAAGCTGCTGCTGCCAACGCTCACCAGCACGCTGCCGAAATCCATTCAGGTGAGCATTCTCACCGACCGGACAAACACCATTCGCGCCTCGGTTTCGGACGTGCAGTTCGAGCTGATGCTGACCGTGGGGCTGGTGGTCATGGTGATCTTCCTGTTTCTGCGCAATGTGGCGGCCACCATCATTCCGAGCGTGGCCGTTCCGCTATCCCTGGTGGGCACGTTCGCGGTGATGTACATGCTCGGTTACAGCCTCAACAACCTCACGTTGATGGCTCTGACCATCTCCACGGGATTCGTGGTGGATGACGCCATCGTGATGATCGAGAACATCGCGCGCTACATCGAAATGGGAGAGGCTCCCCTAAAGGCAGCGCTGCGCGGCGCCGAGCAAATCGGCTTCACGATCATCTCTCTGACGGTGTCGCTGACCGCGACGCTGATTCCGCTGCTGTTCATGGGCGACATTGTCGGGCGGCTCTTCCGCGAATTCGCCGTCACCCTGGCCGTCACCATTCTGGTCTCCGCCGTCGTATCGCTCACCCTGACGCCCATGATGTGCGCCAAGCTGCTGAAGCACAAACCCGAGGCCGAACAAGGACGCCTTTTCCGCGCCTCGGAACGCGCCTTCGAGGCCGTGATCGCGCTTTACGGCACGATCTTGCGATTCGTGCTGCGCTGGCAAACCGCTACGTTGCTGGTGGCGGCCGGCACGCTGGCCTTCACGGTCTACCAGTTCTATACCATCCCGAAGGGCTTCTTCCCCATACAGGATACGGGCGTCATTCAAGGCGTATCGGAAGCCGCGCAAACCGTTTCTTTTCCGGAGATGGCTTCGCTTCAACAGCGCCTTACCAAGGTGATTCTCAGAGATCCGGCGGTCCAGAACCTCTCCTCCTTCATCGGCATCGATGGAACCAATACTACCCTCAACAGCGGCCGCATTCTGATCAATCTGAAGCCGCTCGAACAGCGCAAAATCAGCGCTACCGAGGTGATTCGCCGTCTCCAGCCACACCTGGCGGAAGTAGCCGGCGCCACCTTGTTCATGCAGCCGGTGCAGGATCTCACAGTGGAAGACCGCGTCAGCCGCACCCAGTTCCAATACACGCTGGAGGATCCCAGCGCCGACGAATTGAACATCTATGCGCCGAAAATGCTGGCGCGGCTGCGGGAGTTGCCGGAACTGAGCGACGTGGCCACCGACCAGCAACTGCAGGGAATGCGAGCCACGCTGGTATTCGATCGCGAAACGGCCTCGCGGCTGGGAATTACGCCTTCCAGCATCGACCAGACCCTCTACGACGCCTACGGCCAGCGGGAAGTCTCCACCATCTTCACGCAACTCAACCAGTACCACGTGGTGCTTGAAGTGAAGGCCCCGTTCCGGCAGAATCCCATCGATTTGCGCAATCTGTTTATCCGCACGGGCATAGGATCTTCCGCCGCGGGTCTGGTGGCGGGCGGTTCGGCCACCACGGGGGTCGCGCAGGGGCCCACCAATACGAGCGCCGCCGCCACATCGGGCGCCAACGCCGCCAGTTCGGGCCTTGCCACCAGCGCGATGGGAGGCGGCGCCATCGCATCCTCCACAGCCTTCCCCACGGGCGGCGAGATTCCGCTCAGCGCCTTTACGCACGTGCAACCGGTGGCCGTTCCCATCACCGTGAATCACCAGGGACAATTTCCGGTGATCACGCTCTCCTTCAATCTGGCGCCCAACGTTTCCCTGGGCGACGCCGTCGACGCCGTGAATAAGGTCAAGAACGAGATCGAATTGCCGGCCAGCGTTCAAGCGGCGTTTCAAGGCACGGCGCAGGCCTTTCAAACGTCGTTGTCCAACGAGTGGCTGCTGATTCTGGCGGCGCTGGCGACCGAATACATCGTGCTCGGCGTGCTCTACGAGAGCTACATCCATCCGATTACCATTTTGTCGACGCTCCCGTCGGCCGGCATGGGCGCGCTGCTGGCCCTCCACGTGACCGGCTCGGACTTCAGCGTCATCTCCCTGATCGGCATTGTCCTGCTCATCGGAATTGTGAACAAGAACGGCGTCATGATGATCGATTTTGCATTGGATTCCGAGCGCAAGGAGGGCATGCAGCCCATCGACGCCATCTACCAGGCCTGTCTGCTGCGCTTCCGCCCCATCCTGATGACGACCATGGCGGCGCTGCTCGGCGCCGTGCCGTTGGCTCTTGGCTCCGGCACCGGCTCGGAATTGCGCAAGCCGCTCGGCATCACCATGATCGGGGGCCTGATCATCAGCCAGATGCTGACGCTGTTCACCACGCCGGTGATCTATCTGTTCTTCGACAAGCTGGCCAGGCGCTTCTCTGGGCGCACGGCATCGAACCGCGTCCTGAAGCCTCTTCCAGCGGAGTGATGCGATGAATATTTCCGCTCCGTTCGTCCACAGGCCGGTTGCCACCACGCTTCTCACGGTCGCGATCGCGCTGTCCGGCGCGGTGGCCTTCAACATTCTTCCGGTATCTCCCCTGCCGCAGGTGGATTTTCCCACCATCTCGGTGAGCGCCGGGTTGCCGGGCGCCAGTCCGGAAACCATGGCGTCGTCGGTGGCCACGCCCCTGGAGCGCCAATTCGGGCGCATCGCCGCCGTCACCGAGATGACGTCTTCGAGCACTCTGGGTTCGTGCAGCATCACGCTGCAATTCGATCTGAACCGCAACATCGACGCCGCGGCGCGCGACGTTCAGGCGGCCATCGCCGCCGCCCGCGGTTACCTGCCGACCAATCTTCCCAGCAATCCCACCTACCGGAAAGTGAATCCGGCCGATTCGCCCATCTTCATGATCGCGCTCACCTCGGACGTGGTGAGCAAGGGCAAAATGTACGACGCCGCGTCCACCATCATGGCGCAGAAGCTGGCGCAGGTTCGGGGCGTGGGGCAAGTGGGCGTGGGAGGCAGCGCACTGCCCGGCGTTCGCGTCGAGTTGAACCCATCCGCGTTGAACAAGTACGGCATCGGCCTGGAGCAGGTCCGCACGACTTTGGCCAGCGCCAACGCCAACACTCCCAAAGGGCATTTCTCCGACGGACAGCAGATGTGGGAGGTGGGCGCCAACGACCAGATCTTCAATGCCAGCGACTATAAGCCCCTGATCATCGCCTATCACAACGGCGCCGCCGTGCGCGTCTCCGACGTGGGCGACGTGATCGATTCCGTGGAGGACGTACGCAACGCCGGATACTCCAACGGCAAGCCGGGGGTGTTGCTCATCATCTTCCGTCAGCCCGGCGCCAATATCATCGACACCGTGGATCGGGTCCGCGCCGTGATGCCGCAGCTTCACGCCGCCATCCCCGCGTCCATCGATTTGCAGGTGGCCATGGACCAGACCCAGACCATCCGCGCTTCCGTCCACGACGTGGAGCGAACGCTCCTGATCTCCGTGGGGCTGGTGGTCCTGGTGGTCTTCGTGTTCCTCAAGAACGTCCGAAGCACGTTCATTCCCAGCATCGCGGTTCCGGTTTCCCTGTTGGGGACGTTCGGCGTCATGTACCTGGTTGGCTACAGCCTCGACAACCTCTCGCTGATGGCCCTGACCATCTCCACCGGGTTCGTGGTGGACGACGCGATCGTGGTGATCGAAAACATTACGCGCTACCTGGAAGCCGGACTGGGCCCGTTTGAAGCCGCCCTGAAAGGCGCGAAGGAAATCGGCTCCACGGTGGTCACCATGAGCGTTTCGCTGACGGCGGTGTTCATCCCGCTGTTGCTGATGGGCGGCATTGTGGGCCGGCTGCTTCGCGAATTCGCCGTCACGCTGTCGGTAGCCATTTTGGTCTCCATGGTGGTTTCCCTCACCGCCACCCCCATGATGTGCGCCCACCTGTTGCGGCAGCATGAGGCCCATGGGTGGCTCTACCGGACGGTGGAGCGCTTCTTCGAGTGGAACGTGAGCATGTATGGCAAGACGCTGTCGCTGGCGCTCCGCCATTCGTTTGTGACCCTGCTCATTCTGCTGACAACCGTCGGCCTGAATGTATACCTGTTTTCTCACGCGTCCACGGGATTCTTTCCGCAGCAGGACACCGGACGCATGAGCGGCCAGATCATCGCCGACCAGGACTCCTCGTTTCAAGCCATGGACAAGACCCTGGTGCAGATGGTGAACATCGTGCACGCCGATCCCGCGGTGGACACCGTCATCGGCTTCACGGGCGGCGGCGGTGGCGGCGGCGGCGCGTCGACCGTGAATCAGGGACGCATGTTCGTGTCGCTCAAGCCTCTCAATGAGCGCAAGATCACGGTCGATTACATTATGCAGCGGCTGCGGCCGAAGCTCGCCAAGATTCCCGGCGCCACGCTCTACCTGCAAGCTAACCAGGATCTGCGCATCGGGGGACGAAACAGCGCCGCGCTCTATCAATTCACCATGCGCGGAGACAATCTGACGGACCTGATTACCTACGCTCCGCAGATGTTCCAGCAGCTAAAATCCATCCCCGTTATCGTGGATGTCAACACCGACCAGCAGAACAGCGGGCTTCAGTCCATGGTGACCTACGACCGCAAGACCGCGGCGGCTTTTGGCATCTCGCCGCAGTTGATCGACAACGTGTTGTACGACGCCTTCGGCCAGCGCCAGGTATCCACCATGTACAAGTCTCTGAACCAGTATCACGTGGTCATGGAGGCCGCGCCCCAATACTGGCAGAACCCGGAGACGCTGCGGGACATCTATGTACGCTCGCCCGGCGGCCAGCAGGTTCCGCTGAGCGCCATCGCCCATTATGGTCCGGCTATCGCGCCGCTCTCGGTGAACCACCAGGGCTTGTTCCCGTCGGTCACCATCTCCTTCAACCTGCAGCCGGGGGTCGCGCTGGGCGACGCCGAGGCGGCGGTCGATGGGGCGGCCCGCAAGATCGGTCTTCCGCCCACCATCCAGACCATGTTCACCGGCACCGCGGCGGCCTATCAGGATTCCCTCAACAGCGAGCCCTACCTGATTGCCGCGGCTCTGGCGGCGGTTTATCTCATGCTCGGCATCCTCTACGAAAGCTATATCCATCCCGTCACCATTCTTTCCACGCTCCCCTCGGCGGGGGTGGGCGCGCTGCTGGCTCTCAGGCTCACTCACACCGATCTCAGCGTCATTTCGATGATCGGCATCATTCTGTTGATCGGCCTGGTAAAGAAGAACGGCATCCTGATCGTCGATTTTGCCCTGGCCGCCGAGCGCATCGAGCACAAGAGTCCGCACGACGCCATTTTCGAGGCCAGCCTGTTACGTTTCCGCCCCATTCTGATGACCACCTTCGCCGCCATGCTGGGGGCGTTGCCGCTGGCTCTCGGCCAGGGCACCGGCTCGGAGTTGCGGCGGCCGCTGGGCATCACCATTATCGGCGGTCTGCTGATGAGCCAGGCGCTGACGTTGTTCACCACCCCCGTGGTCTATCTGTACTTCGACCGCTTCCAGCACTGGTGGGAGCGTGTGCGCGGCTCGAAGCGCCGGCCACTGGAGACCATCGAATCCGAGGGATAGCACACACCATGCGCCAGACCAATACCTTGTCTGCGGTCCTGCCCGTCATCTTGTCGCTGGTTTGCTCAGGCTGCCTCAAAGTCGCTCCCTACGAGCGCCCCTCCGCAACCGTGCCGCAGAATTTCAAGGAACCGCCGCCCGAGGGATGGAAGCAAGCCCAGCCCAGCGATGAAACGCTCCGCGGCAAATGGTGGGAAATCTTCGGCGACCCTGCCCTGAACGCGCTCGAGGAACAGGTGAGCATCTCCAACCAGAACGTGCTGCAGGCCGAGGCGAATTTCCGCGCAGCCGTTGCCGCCGTGCGCGTGGCCCGCTCCGCTCTATACCCGTTGGTTACGGGTTCGCCCTCGGTCTCGGGAACGCAGAGCTCCTCGCGGTATACCGCTCCCCCTTCCAGCCCATTTGCCACTCTAGATCTCCCGGTAAGCGCTTCCTACACCTATGACGTCTGGGGAAGCATCCATCGCAGCATCACCGGCAGCGCCAACACGGCCCAATCCATGGCGGCGCTCCTCGAAAATGCGCGCCTGCTCTACCAGTCCGAACTCGCCGGGGATTATTTCCAGTTGCACGGGAACGACGCCGACGGCGCGCTGCTCCGGCAGACCGTCCAGTCCTACAAGGATTACCTGACGCTCACCCAGGACCGCTACGCCGGCGGGGTGGCTTCCGACGCCGACGTCTCCCAGGCCGAAACCCAGCTCTACACCACCCAGTCGCAGTTAGTCGATTTGGATGTCCAGCGCACGCAGTTGGAACACGCCATGGCGATGCTGATCGGAAAGCCGCCCGCGGAGTTATCCATTCCGTCCGCGCCCATTGAGTTTTCTTTTCCCCGGATTCCCGTAAGCTTGCCGTCGGCTCTGTTGGAACGCCGTCCCGATATCGCCGATACGGAGCGCCAGGCCGCCGCCGCCAATCTACAAATCGGCATTGCGCAAGCGGCCTTCTACCCAACCCTGACGTTCGCCGTTTCCGCCGGGCTCGAATCCACCAGCTTGCTCAACTGGATTACCTGGCCAAGCCGCTTCTGGACCTTGGGACCGCAGGCGGCGCAGATCCTGTTTGACGCCGGCAAGCGAAAAGCCCAGGTGGCCGAGGCCCAGGCGAGCTACGATGCCACCGCGGCCGCCTACCGTCAAACCGTGCTCACCGCTTTTCAGCAGGTGGAAGACAACCTGGCCGCCCTTCGCGTTCTGGAGAACGAGGCCTCGGTTCTGGATCAGGCCGTGAAATCGGCCAAACGCGCCGTCACGGTTTCCGAAGCGCAGTATAAGGGCGGGACCGCCACATATCTGCAAGTGATCACAACGCAGACCATCGCCTTGCAGGACGAGCGTTCCGCCATCGAACTGCAGACTCGCCGCATGACGGCCGCCGTCGCGTTGATCGAGGCCCTGGGCGGAGGTTGGGATGCCTCCAGCCTGCCCACCGCCGAATCTCTGGCGCAGAAGTAAGGTGGGGCGTGGAGTGGGCCTCTGGCCTGCCATGCCGCCATTTTGGCGGCATTCTCTTTGTCTGTGGTCCAGCGCGTATGCCGGCGCGAACGCCGGCATGGCAGGCCAGAGGCCCGCTCCACCGTTTCACGCCTGCTGAGGGAGCGCCGGAACAGGGTGTTCCGCGCCGCTGTGCAATTCCACCGGGAGCGGCCATCTGTGGCCAGGATGCGTCAGCAGGCCCTGCGCGGCGTCGGGCCCCCACGTCCCGCTTGCGTAATTCGGAAAATCGCTGGGAGGAATCGCCTTCCACACGTCGAGCACCGGCATTAGTATCCGCCAGGCCGCCTCCACCTGGTCGGCGCGCATGAATAGCGTGGCATCGTTGTTCACCACGTCCCAAAGCAAGGTCTCGTAGGCTTCCGGCGACGGCGTTTTGAAGCTCTCGCTATAGTTGAACCGCATGTCCACCGGCCGCAACAGCAGCTTCGCCCCGGGCAGTTTCGCCTGAAAACGCAGCATGATGCCTTCGTCGGGCTGGATCGACATCACGATCCTGGAGGGCTGCCAGTCGAGGGTGGCCTCCGCGGGAAACGACCGGTGCGGCACGGCGCGGAACTGGATGCCGATTTCCGAAGCCTGGCGGGTCATGCGCTTGCCCGTGCGCAGATAGAATGGCACATCCTGCCAGCGCCAGTTGTCCACGAACAACCGCAGCGCCGCGTAGGTTTCGGTTTGGGAATCGGGCGGCACGCCGTCTTCCTCGCGGTACCCGCACAGTTCTTTGCCGCCGTTCCAACCCTTGCCATACTGCCCGCGAACCGCGCACTCGTGGACCGCCTCTGGCGCAATGGGCCGGACCGCGTGAAGAACGTCGACTTTCTTGTTGCGAATCTCGTCGGCGTCGAAAGACACCATCGGCTCCATCGCCACCAGGCAGAGCAACTGCAGTAGATGGTTCTGCACCATGTCGCGCAGCGCGCCCGCGCCATCGTAATAACCGCCGCGATGTTCCACGCCCACTTCTTCGGCCACCGTGATGGTCACGTAGTCCACATAGCGCCGGTTCCAAATCGGCTCGAACAGCGGATTGGCGAAGCGGAACGCCAGGATGTTCTGCACGGTTTCCTTGCCCAGGTAATGATCGATCCGGAAAATCTGAGTTTCGTCAAAGGAACTGGCGAGAGTGCGGTTCAGCGCCATTGCGGACGCAAGGTCGTACCCGATGGGCTTTTCGACGACCAGTCTCGACCGTTCCCGGTCCGCCGACAGGCCGGCATAGTTCAGGAAGGTGGGAATCTCGCCGAACAGGAAGGGCGGGGTAGCCATGTAGAAAATGCGTTGGGCTTTGGATCCCCATTCCGTTTCCAACTCCTCGCACAGGCGGTTGAGTTCCGTGTAGGTCGCGTGGCTCTTGAAATCCCCTTGCAGGTAGCGGATATGCTTGGCGACATCGTTCCACTCCTTGGCCGCGACAGTCCCGCCGCGTGAAAACTCGTTCACTCCTTCATGCAGACGTTTGCGCAGCGCCTCATCGCCGAGGTCGACGCGGTCCACCGCGACAATCGAAAAATGGGCGGGAATACTCTGGCTTCGGTACAGGTCGAACAGAGCCGGCATCAGTTTCCGCCACGTCAGATCGCCTGCTCCGCCGAAGATGACGAACACGTTAGGTTCGAGCCGATCGTCTACTTTCACCGCCGCCCTCCCAGTCGAATTACCGCTGCCACAAGATGCGCGCGTCTTCCAAGGGTACCGCGACGCCGGCGCCGCACGGGATTGCGCGCACCGTGTAGTCGCCGGCCGGGCGCGCCGCGGGAACCGATGCCCGATAGGCGTAGCTTGCGGCGCCGCCCGCGAGTTGGCGCACGCGTTCCATTTCCTGCCTCACCGGAGCGTCGCCATTGAGGCCGTCGGCATAAAGCTCCACTCGAACGGCCTTCGGGTCGAGGTCGTCCAGGTAAGCCTGAACCTCGAACACGCGCTGCGCGCCGTCGGTTTCCACTTTGACTTCACCCAGGCGCAAAGCGGCCCACTCGCGCTCCAGGCCCCGCCGCCAATCCACCACTTGCTTGCCCGCGGCGCCGCCATCCGCGGCGCGCGCGCGGTAGGCCGCCGCTCTCGGCAGGTAGTGCTGCTCGGTGTATTCGCGCACGGTGCGGTCGGCCGAGTATTGCGGGGTCAACCGCGCCATGCTTTCCCGCATGCGCGCTACCCAGGCCGTAGGAATGCCCTGTTCGTCACGAGCATAAAACTCGGGAATCACCTCTCGCTCCAGCACGTTGTAAAGCGCCTCGGCTTCGGCGGCGTCCCAAGCCGGATCGTCGTGATGTTCCTGCCCGTCTCCCAACGGCCAGCCGACTTCTGGAGTGTAGGCTTCCGCCCACCACCCATCCAACTCCGACAGATTGATGCCCCCGTTGACCAGCACCTTCATGCCGCTCGTCCCGCTCGCTTCCCAGGGCCGCCGCGGCGTGTTGATCCAGACATCCACTCCCTGCACCAGGTGCTCCGTGAGCAGCATGTCGTAATCGCTCAGGAAGCAGGCGTGGGGACGCACCTCGGGCCGATGGATGAACTGCGTCCACCGCTGGATCAGGTCCTGCCCCTCCTGATCCGCCGGATGCGCCTTGCCCGCGATGATCAATTGCACCGGACGGTGAGGATCGGTCAACAGCCGAAGCAGTCGCTGCGGGTCGTGCAGCAGCAGGTTCGGCCGCTTGTACGCCGCGAAGCGGCGCGCGAAGCCCAGCGTCAACACGAATGGGTCCAGCAGACGGGCGGCGACTTCGACTTCCTCATGCGGCGCGCCCGACCCAGCCAGTTGCCGCGACAATCGTTCGCGCGTGTATTCCACCAGGGCCTTGCCCGCATCCATGCGGAACTGCCATAGCCTGGCGTCGGAAACCCGGCGTAGGTCCTGCTCCAGCGTCTCTACCGTCCCCAGCCATCGGTCGTGGCCGCAAGCCTCGGTCCACAGCGCGTCGGCCTCCGCCGAATCCCAACTCGGCGTATGGACTCCGTTGGTGACGTGGCCGACCGGAACCTCCTGTTCCGGCCAGCGCGGAAAAAGGGGCGCAAACAGGCGCCGGCTGACCTCCCCGTGCAATCGGCTCACCCCGTTCACCGCTCCGCTGCCGCGGATGGCCAGGTACGCCATGTTGAAATCCTCACCCGCGTCGGCTGGGTCCTGCCGCCCCAGCGCCAGCAGATCGTACATGGAAATTCCCAGCTTCTTCTCGGCATAGCCCTTGAGGTATTGCTCCATGAGGCCGGGAGAAAAACGGTCGAACCCAGCGGCCACCGCCGTGTGCGTGGTGAACAGATTACCCGCCCGCGTCGCCGCCAGCGCGACTTCGAAGGGCTGCCCCGTATCCTCCATAAAGGCTCGCGCACGTTCCAGAACGGCGAAAGCCGCGTGCCCTTCATTCAGGTGGCAAATCTCCGGTTGAAGCCCGAGCGCCCGAAGCAGCCGCCATCCGCCGATCCCGAGGGCCATTTCCTGTTTGAGGCGCAACTCCGGCCCGCCCCCGTACAGTTCGCTGGTAATTCCGCGATGGGCGGGATAATAATTCGCCGCGTCGTTGCTGTCCAACAGGTATAGTTTCACCCTGCCGACCTGGGCCTGCCATGCGCGCAGCCAGACCGCCCATCCAGGCAACGCAATCTCCAACCGCAGCCACTCTCCGTTCGGTTGGCGCACCGGCGTAATCGGCAACTGTCCGGGGTCGTTGTAGGGATAGAGCGCCTGTTGCTCCCCGGCGCTGTCGATGATCTGCCGAAAATAGCCGCGCTGATAGAGCAGTCCTACGCCGACCACCGGTACGCCCAGGTCACTGGCGGCCTTGAGCTGATCGCCGGCAACATTGCCCAGGCCGCCCGAGTAGATCGGCAGAGCCTCGCTCAACATGAATTCCATGCTGAAGTAAGCCACCGTGGTCAGGGGAGCCTGTGCGTGATTCCGCTGGAACCACGCGGGCGCCTTGGCCGCCTCTCGGTTGGCATCCACCAACCCATCTATCTTTTTCCGGAACTCGGGGTCGCCCAGCAGGCGCTCGATCCGGTCGCGCGAGACCGTCTGCAGGACCACCCAGGGGTTATGTGTGAGCGCCCAAAGTTCCTCGTCAAGCTGCCGCCACACCTCGTCGGTCGCGTGGTTCCACGTGGAACGCAAATCCAGGGCTAATTCCGCCAGGGGATCGAACCCCTCGATTTCCGTAGGCAAGAGATTGTATGCGGGATGGCTGGCGCGTATACCCATGATATTTCCTCCCAGTGGCGCGGGCCTCCTGGCCTGCGTTCTTGCGTTCCGCCCCACTCCTTTAATTATCCCCAAAGCCGCCCCCCGCGGAAACGTGATTTCCCTTGACGTCCGCTCCCTTCGTGGTCTACCCTAGTCAACTAGGGAATTATGCGAACCGATCGTCTTCAGGGCGCCTTGGAAATGCTCATCCTCAAGTCCCTCGATCAGAAGGACAATCACGGATTCGGAATCACTTTGCACGTGCAAACGGTGTCCGAGGGCTTGCTGCGCGTGGAGGAAGGCTCGCTCTACCCGGCGCTGCATCGGATGGAAAAGGAAAAGCTGATCGCGGGCGATTGGCGTACCACGGAAAATGGTCGAAGAGCGCGTTTCTATGCGCTGACGACCTCTGGACGAAAGCGGCTGGCGGAGTCGGAAAACAATTGGACGTCGGTGGCCAAGGGCGTCCGGAAACTGCTGAGGTTCGCATGAAGACGCCGTGGGCGTGGCTCCGGCAGCGGCGCGGCCGCGCGTCCCAATGGCAGGACGAGATGGATAGCCACCTCGCCATGCGCCAGGAGTGGCTCCACGCCGGCGGACTTCCGGCGGATGAAGCCCGCCGCGCCGCCCGCAAGCAATTTGGAAACCGCCTGCGCACGCTGGAGGACATCCGCGCGGTCCACGTAACGCGATGGCTCGACGACTTCCTGCAGGATGCCCGCCTGGCCGTGCGCGGCTTCCGCAAGTCGCCCACCCTGGCGGTGGTAGCCATCGCCACGATCGCCGTGGGCGTCGGCGCCGCGGCGGCCATCTTCGGCGTGGTAGATCCCCTGCTGTTTCGCCATCTGCCCTATCCCAATGACCGGCAACTGGTCTCCATCGGATACTTCGGCCCGGTGGACAACAATGAGTTCAACGTGGTCGCAAGCTACCTGGACTGGCGCCGTCAGCAAACCGCGTTTCAATCCATGACCTCCATGCGGCCGGCGCCCGCTTCGAATTGCGACCTGATGGCGGAGGAAACGCCTTTGCGCGTCAACTGTGTTTCGGTGGAGGCGAATTTCCTCCGGATGCTGGGAGTCCGGCCGGCCATCGGGCGCGATTTCACGGCGGAGGACGACCAACCGCACGCGCCTCCCGTGGCGCTGCTGTCGTTTCCGCTCTGGCGGAGCAATTACGGCGGCGATGCGCGCATCGTGGGCCAAAAGGTGACCGTGGACGACGAGCGCGTGACGGTGGTCGGCGTGCTCCCCGAAGGCTTCGAGATGCCGCAACTGGGCGCGGCGGACATTCTGATGCCCGAGCAACTCGATCCCACCCGCCCGCGCGAAGCGAATTCCAGCGGATTTCTCCGCAGCTTCGCGCGCTTGCGCCCCGATGTTTCGATCATTCAGGCGCGCACGCAAATGCTGCCGCTGTTTCAGCAGACCACGCAACTGGATGTCCCCAAGGAACTCCGCTCGGAGGTGCGCCTGGTAATCCGCTCGCTGCGCGACCGCCAGATTCACGACGTCAAGCTGGCTTCCTGGATGTTGTTGGGCGCGGTGCTGGCCCTGTTGCTGCTGGTGTGCGCCAACGTGGCGAATCTTCTGCTGGCGCGGGCCGCGGCGAGGCGGCGGGAACTGGCCGTGCGAGCGGCCATCGGCGCGGGCCGCGCGCGGCTGGTCCGCCAACTGCTCACCGAAAGCCTGGTGCTGGCGCTGGCCGGCGGTTTGCTCGGGTGCGGCGTCGCGTGGGCTATGCTGCGCACCCTGATCGTCCTGGCGCCGGAGGGCTTGCTGCGCGCCGGCCGAACCGCTCTCGATGGCCGCGTGCTGCTCTTTGCGCTTGCCGCATCGCTTGCCGCGGCTTTGC
>Ga0182027_10010321_pt1 | contig 13304 bp, 12 predicted proteins | sample 712E1DmetaG_FD_121300 | JGI IMG/M metagenome (GOLD analysis project Ga0182027, IMG submission 121300) | Permafrost microbial communities from Stordalen Mire, Sweden - 712E1D metaG (Illumina Assembly) | ecosystem: Environmental > Terrestrial > Soil > Wetlands > Permafrost | place: Sweden...
GGGAATAGGGTGCGGGGATGGAGGGATTGGATGAGTTGGATCCAGTCGGCGACGTGGATGTGGCCGCTGGTGTGACACTCGACGAGGTCTCCGCCGGCTTCCTTGAGCTTGGCTGCGGTCGTCTGCCAATCGGGGCGGTCGATGTAGCCGTGCCAATAGGAGTAGAGGCAGCGGACATGCGGCGGAAGCGTGCCGCCAAAGTCATGGGGTAGCATCGACGGACGGAAGAGCATCACATAGTCGCGCGGCGCGGCCAGAATCTCTTCCATCGTGACGCGGTTGTCGGAGAACAGGCTCTCGACCTTGGCGTTGGGCCGGCGGAGGCGGTTGAAATAGATGCGGACATGCGGGCAGGTTTGCGGTTTTGGGATCTTCGCCTGGCCGGCCGCCAGATGCATCACGAATGCGCCATAGACATCGAGCACCAGCTTGCGCCCGGAGTCGCGCGTGGCTTTGAAAAAAGTCACCAACCGGTCCACGTGCATCGGCGAGAAACTGGCGAGGACCAGTCCCGGCGCTTCCTTGATGCGTTCGAGAATCTCCTTCTCCAAATCGACCTCATTCTTGCCGGGCGTACGGTCTGACGAAAGGTTGGTGCCCTCCATGACCAGCGTGTCGAGCGGTTGTCGCGTTACGGCTTCGACCATCACCTTGGCCATGCCTGGCTTGCGTCCGTGCATCCGAAGATCGCCGCTGTAGAGTAGCCGCCGGCCATCGGCTTCCAGCAGGAACGCCATGCTGTCGAAGGCCGAGTGGTCGACCGCGTAGGGCGTCACGGTGATGTCCCCGATCTGGACGGATTTTCGCGCTACGACCGGTTTCTCGTTCAACCCGCGAACGTCCACTTGTCCGGCGTAAATTGACCCGGCCATGAGCATCTTGCTGGTGCCCCGGCTGAGGTAGAGCGGGACCGATTTCGGAATCTGTGCGAGCAAGCCACTGTGGTCGGCGTGCGCATGGGAGAGCAGGACAGCATCGACCGGTTCGCGGAAGACGTTTGCCACAACCGGGTCAGGCTGTGGCGGTCGCTTCTTCCGGTTTGGATCCATCAGGTCGTCGAGCGGCATGCCAACGTCGAGGATGATTCGCGTGTTGGCGGTGGAGACTTCGACGATGCTGCCGCCGATTTGATGGGTTCCGCGATGGATGGTCACCTTCATGCATGCAGTTTATACCCTGGGGTCGGACAACCGCTGTCCGAGCCCGGATGTTTCACGCTACGCTACGGAGCGCTGTCATCAGCTCTTTTCGCCTGGTTCAAGCTTGTCCCGCAGGTAATCGGGATGCCGTCGCTCGTGCACCAATCCCAGGATGAAAAGCGTGTCACCTTCAAGGTGATAATAGAGCAGGAATGGGAATGGCCGGCATCGTCGGCACTGAAATCCGTGAGGCCCCACATGATCACCTCCGCGCCAGCGAATCACCGCGCTCACGATTTCCCTTGTACGCCGATGGAAATCGTCGCTGAGCTCAGAAGAGATGGCTGCATATCGCGTCTCGGCGTCGAGCAGATCTTTCTTGAAAAGAGAGCTGAAGATGACTGTCATACCGCCGGGCCGAAAACCTGCTCAAAGGACAAACCCGAATCGGCTCCCGACTTCAGGTCGGCCAATCGTGTGCAAAGCGCGAGTCGCACCGCCTCGTCGTCACGGCCATCCTCTTCCAAGCTCTGAAGCAGCAGCTTGGCTAGCTGGGCTCGATGCTCGGGCTCGAGCGAAAGGGCTTCTTCCGCGAGATAGATACTCGTCAAGGACATGGCGCAAACCTAGCCCTCCGTCTCCGAAGAGCAAGCACTCGAATCCCACTTTGCATCTCTTGCGGTCAAAGGAATTGCTGACCGAGTTTCTGACCACGGATTTCGCGGATAACGCGAATTCGGTGACCGCCACGTAGGAAGCCCGCATATCTTGCGATCACAGCCAGCAAATGTGCCGCATGCAGATAAGTGACCGTAGCGGTGGCAAAAACTGTTAAATATGCGGGCTGGGTGGTGCCGCAAACCTTTCGACAAGCGCACCCGGTGCGGGCAGCGTTCCTGCCGCATGAACAAGGCGCGGATCATGATTGCCGGCGGCGGGGCCGCGGGATTCTTTGCGGCGATCGTCTGCGCCAGGCAAAATCCGGGGGCACAGGTCACGATCTGCGAGCTGACCGCTCATCCGCTGGCGAAGGTGCGAATCTCAGGTGGGGGCCGCTGCAACGCAACCACGGCGTTCACGGATCCGGTGGACCTGGTTCGGTACTACCCGCGCGGCGGTCGCGAGCTGCTCGGGCCATTCCATCGTTGGGGCCCGGCCGAGACTGTCGCGTGGTTTTCGGCCAACGGAGTTGAGCTCAAGGCGCAGGCTGATGGCCGCATGTTTCCCGTGACCGACGACTCCGGCACGATTGTTGACTGCTTGCAGCGCGCTGCCGCGGAGGCGGGCGTGATCGTGCGTACCCGGTGTGGGGTGAGGGCGGTGCGCCCGGGCTTCGAGCTGGAACTCACCACGGGAGAAACGGTGGCTTGCGAGCGGCTGTTGATCGCGACGGGCGGCGGAAAGGCCGGGGGAGGGCTGGAGCTGGCGCGGCAGCTCGGTCACACTATTGTCCCGCCGGTGCCTTCGCTTTTCACGTTTCAAGTGACGGATCCCCGGCTGACCGGATTGGCGGGGTTCGCGGCGGAGCACGCAGAAGTGCGGGTGCCGGGGACGAAACTCGTAGAGCGCGGGCCATTGCTGATCACGCATTGGGGACTGAGCGGCCCGGCGATCCTCAAGCTGTCCGCGTGGGGCGCACGGCTGCTGCACGACCGCGATTACCGTTTCGACCTGTTGGTGAATTGGGTCGCTCCGCGCGGGGTTGACGAAATCCTGGCCGAGCTTGGCCGTCTGCGTACGGAGCATCCTCGCCGGCAGATGGGGGGCGGAAATTCGTTCGGTCTATCGCAGCGGCTCTGGGAGCGGCTGGCCTCAGCGGCGGGCGTGGAACCGTCTCAGCCATGGACGTCCGTGTCGAACGAGGTTCTGAAAGCGTTTGCCCGCGAGCTTGGCGGAGGAACGTTTTCTGTCGCAGGCAAAGGTCAGTTCAAGGAGGAATTCGTCACTTGTGGTGGCGTGCAACTCGAGGAGGTCGATTTCAAGACGATGGAGAGCCGGTGCTGCCCCGGCCTTCATTTCGCCGGCGAGGTCCTAGACATCGATGGCTTGACCGGCGGTTTCAACTTCCAATCGGCCTGGACGACAGGCTGGCTGGCGGGGCGCGCGATGGCTGAGGGCGGTTGACGGCGGATTCATTCTCGGCAGCGAAAACACACGTTTCTCCGTCGTAGGGGCGCAGTCTCGCTGCGCCCATTCCCGAGGGCGCGACAAGATCGCGCCCCTACAAGAGGAGATCGCACGCTCCATCTGAGAATGAATCCGCCCTGTGCACCCCGGAGAGAACCTCCAAGATTTCGTCGACGGCGGGTTTCTGACTGTGGCATTATAGTCCTTTCCATGCCCAGCTACTGGCAACTCCTGGCGCTCATCGCGCCCGTGTTTCTGCTTTTCGTTCTCGGTGGGTTGTTGCGGCGGACCTGCCGCCTGACCGACGAGTCGGAGGCGGCGATGTTGCGGATGTATGTGAATTTCTTCTACCCGGCGCTTATCCTCAAGAGCGTCCTCGGCAACACGGCGCTGCGCGATCCCGCCAATCTCCTCTGGCCGCCCGTGGCCGGTTTTGTCACTATCGTGCTTGGGTTCGCCGTCGGCTACCTCGTGGGACGCTTGCTCGGTCTGCATGTGGGCTCGGGGCTCCGCACGTTCGCCTTTGCCGTGGGAATCTACAATTACGGGTTCATTCCGATCCCGCTCATGGAGTCGCTTTACGGTCGCGGGCCCCTGGGCGTTTTGATGGTGCAGAACATGGGTTGCGAAGTCGCGGTATGGAGCGTGGGCCTGCTGGTCCTGACGGGCCTTTCCGGCCGCGACGGCTGGTTTCGCATGGTGAATCCGCCGATTTGCACATTGGTGATCGCCGTCATCTTCAATCTGTCGGGACTGGAGTTGCCAGCGGTGTTGATGCGGGTGGTCGACCTGGTGGGTGCGTGCGCGATCCCGTTTGGACTCTTGTTGTGCGGAGTAACCCTTGATACCTATGTGGAGGATCCGTGGCAGCTGTTTGACGCTCTCACCACGCCTGTCGCCTGTTTGGTCCGGCTCGCGGCGTTGCCGGCGGTGTTCCTGCTGTTCGCGAAGTACGCCCCGGTGTCGCTCGAGCTGAAACGCGTGTTGGTTGTCCAGGCGGCGATGCCGTCGGGCATGATGCCGCTCGTGCTCGCGCGGCATTACGGCGGCCGACCGTTGATTGCCGCGCAAATCATCGTCGGCACGACCCTGCTGGGCGTGCTGGTGATACCGTGGTGGCTGTCGTGGGGCATGGCCTGGGTGGGACGCTAGCAGGAGCCTGTCGGACTTGCGTCGACAGGCTCCTTACAAATGGCGGACGCCATTTGGGACGGACTTATGCATAGCAGTGCGTGAGACCTAGAAAAATGATTTCGTGGCGGTGGAGGCCGGACACAAATACGCCGGGAACGGTTCTTCCCCGGCACCGGCCCGTTTTTTCGGGCAGGGGAAGGTTCGGTCGGCGGTTTCACGCCGCGGCCGCGAGGTTTTTGAGGGCGAAGAGCCGTTTGAGGTTATAGCTCACGCAGACCATGCGGCAGAAACATCGGGGTCTGGCAGTCCAAGTCGACAAAACGGGCGGGCATACTGGTAGGACACACCACCCCATTCAACGTTCAGAAGTTTCTTCGTAATATTCGCTCTCCGCCAAACGGCGTCCGCCGTTTGTTTAGGAGCATGGAGGGCGAAGCCCGACAGGCTCCTCGAAACAGGGGCTTGCACGCCGCCCGGCGGATCGCCACCGTCGGGGGCAAGCATGGTTTATCCAGAACCTCCCGCGATTCTTACGGGGCGCGATCTGCGTCCTGAGAATCTAGAACAAGACCTTCCCGGCGCGCTCGTCCGCACCTATGCGTGGATGTTCGCCGCGCGCACGGCGGACAACCGGATACTGGATCTTTTCCGACAGGGTCTGATCCGGGGCACGGTCACAGGCGGTCAGGGCAGCGAAGGGCTGATCGTCCCGCTGGCGCTCCTGGCCGACAAGGCGGTTGATGCCATTTCCTTCACTCATCGCGGCCTGGGTGGTCATCTCATCTGGAGCGGTCACCTTGTTGACCATCTGAACCAGTATTTCGCCAATGCCGCCAGTCCGACCAAGGCTCGTGAGGGCAACGTTCATCACGGCGACCCGCGGAACCGTTCGCTGCCGATGATCAGCCACCTGGGCGCGATGATATCCAACGTGGTCGGCGTCACCAATTCACAGCGCCGTCTCGGGCGCCCTGCCGTGGGCTTTGCGTTCATGGGCGATGGGTCGAGCAGCACGGGCGATGTGCACGAATCGCTCAACCTCGCGTCGTTGCTGGAGGTGCCGGTGTTGTTTGTCGTCGAAAACAATCGCTATGCCTATTCGACGCCGGTCAGCGAACAATACGCGGCCGGCACGGAACTCTGGCGTCGCGCCGCGGGCTACGGCATTCCGGGCTCGGTCCTTGATTGCACCGCGGATGTGGAGGCGAATCTCCGGACCCTCTCTGCTGCAATCGACCAGGTCCGGCGGACCGGCCGGCCGATGTTGATTGAGGCGAAGGTGCTGCGATTGCGGGGCCATGCTGCCTACGACACGTGCGATTACCTCAAGCCGGGAGAATCCGACTCATTTTTCGCGGCGGATCCGCTGCCGAAACTGCGTGCGCGTCTCGTCGCCGACGGAGTAGGCCCGAAACTTGATGCCCTCGAAACGGAGATCGCTAAATTCGTGGAGGATTGCCTGACAATCGCCCTCGCCCAGCCGCGGCCTGATCCGGCGGGAATGGCCGCCGACCTGTTCGCGCCGCCGGCGCCTCCCATGCCCTGGGTGCCGTCACTGGACTCAAAACCTGAAACTGGAAACCTGAAACCGGAAACCGGAGACCGGAAACCGGAGACCGAATCCCGGAATCCGGAAAGCGAGAATCGCGGTCCGGTCTCCGGTCTCCGCTCTCCGGCATCAGAGACCCTGACGATGGCGCAGGCGTTGAATCGCGCGCACCACAAGATTCTCGCGGAGCGACCGGAATCCCTCGTGCTCGGCCAGGACATTGCCACTTATGGGGGGGCGTTCAAAGTCACCGAGAATTTGCTCAAGGAATTCGGCCGGCCGCGGGTGATGAACGTGCCTCTCGCTGAGAGCAGCTGTACTGGCTACGCGATCGGGCTGGCCGTCAACGGACACCGCCCCATCGAGGAGTTCCAGTTCGCCGACTTCTCCACCGAGGCCGTCACGCAGATCACGCTCAACGCCGCGACCATGCATTTCCGATCGGGCGCCCGGTTGCCGCTGGTGTTGCGGTTCCCCTGCGGCGGCGGGCTTACCTTCGGTTCGTTCCATTCCCAGGAGCTAGAATCGCTGTTCCTCTCCCAGCCGGGTCTCAAGGCTATTTACCCGAGCAATCCGCAGGACGCGTTTAACGCGCTGCTCGCCGCCTTCGAAGACGACAACCCCGTCCTCCTGTTCGAGCACAAGGGCCTCTACCGCCGCGGCAAACAACCGGTGGCGTGGGATCCGGATTACCGCGATGTCTGGAATCCGCACCGCGTCCGTTCCGGCGACTACGCGACGCTGGTGACCTACGGCGAGATGGTCCATCTGGCCGGTGACGTGTGCGATTACTTCCTGTCTGAATATGAGCGCACGTTCGATCTTTGGGACCTCCGTGCCCTGTCGCCGCTTCGGCTGGACGCTATCAAGGAGTCTCTCGCGAGGACGCACCGGCTCATCGTGTTGCATGAAGGCCGTCGCACTCACGGTTTTGGGGCGGAACTGGTCGCGAGCCTGACCGAGGAGCTGTTCTTCTCGCTGGAAGCGCCGCCGCTGCGACTTGCCGCGCTGGATCTGCCTGTGCCGTTTGCCCCCGAATTGGAAGCGGCCTACCGGCCCACGAAGGAGAAGGCGATCGACGCGATCGTCCGATGGATGGGATGACCGCCGCGCATTTAACGATGGTCGGCTGCGTCTGGATGTCCGTCGTGGCACGGGCGTCCTGCTCGTGGGTTAGGGTCAGGCCATCGGACACGGGCAAGATGCCCGTGCCGCTTGTGCCGCCGGCAAACATGGGCAGGATGCCCATGCCACATCAGACACCGACAATTCGAAGATGCGCCCGGGATGAACAGCGTGCGGATTTCGGATTGGCGATTACGGAAGGATTCCTGTTTGCTTGGCCCACGTGAAATCAAAACGCCCACCGCAGCGTAGATCGCTTTCCGGTCCCGGGTCTCCGCGGACCGGCGTCCCGCGCGCGGCCTGGGCGCGCATCCGTCTGTTTGCCATGGACGTTGATGGCATTCTCACCGACGGCACCGTGACAATCCGCTCCGACGGCACTGAGGCGAAGACGTTTTCCATTCTCGATGGCATGGGCCTTGTGCGCTGCCGCAATGCCGGCATCGTTCTGGCCTGGATTTCGGGGCGCGCTTCCGCGGCCACGGAGATCCGGGCCGGCGAGCTCAAGATTCCCCATGTCCTGCAAGGTCGGGCCGACAAGCTGGCCGCCCTGCAGGAATTGGCCGACGGGCTCGGCCTCTCGTCTGCAGAGGTCTGCTACATGGGCGATGACGAGATCGACGTCCCCGCGCTTCAATGGGCCGGGATCGGCGCCACGGTGTCCACGGCCATGCCGGCGGCGATCGCGGCGGCGGGCTACGTGGCTCTGCGCCCCGCCGGTCGCGGGGCCGTGCGGGAGGTCTGCGATCACATTCTGGCGGCTTCCGCGCCGTCGCTATTCAATAAACCCCGCCTTAACTCGAAAACATGATGCCGTCAGTTTGCACAGATGCGGCTAAGGTCCTCTAGTCTTCTTCCGTGCGCTTATCCTCGCTTGTTCTTATCGTGCTCGGCGCCTGTGCGGTCTTTCCGGGAGCGAAGTCGCTGCGCGCGGCGGACGAACGCTCGACCTCGTTTACGGTTAGTGCGCCCGTGATTAACTTTCGTGTGCCGACCTTCACCCGCGACGGGTTTCGTTCGTGGCTGGTGTGCGGAGCACAGGGCGTTTACGTGAATGAGACCCAACTGAACGTGGTGGACCTCAATCTTACGGTCTTTGCCGGCAACGCCACCAACAAGGTCGATTCGATCTTTTTGAGCCCGTCGGCCATCGCCCTGATCGGCGAGGGGAGCGTGCGTGGACCGACGACCGTGCGTGTGATCACGGACGATTTTGAGGCGACGGGTGAGGACTGGCTCTATGACCACCGCCAGAATAAGGTTTTCATCCACCGCAACGTCCGGGTAGTTTTCCACGCCCGGTTGAACGATATCCTGCGATGATCAGACGCCTTTGCCTTTTCTTGTCCTGCCTTTTGCTTGCTTTCTGCCTGCCTGCAATGGCGGCCGAAGCCCTGGTGCCCGATACCGTGATCGAGTCCCAATCGTGCGAGATCACGAGCACGGACACGCAGACGCTCTCGGTCTTCACCGGCAATGTGACTGTCACCGGCAACAACATTCGCCTCACCTGCGATCGTCTTGACGTCGTGTCGCTGCGCAGCGGCGCCAAACAGGATACGCTAGGGAAGCAGGAGCGCTTCAAGTCGCTGGTGGCGACGGGCAGCGTGCGCATCGTGCAAGGGGACCGGGAGGCCACCTGCGAACATGCCGAGGTATTGCCGGGCGAGGATCGCATCACCCTGACCGGACACCCCGTAGTGACCGATCATGGCAACAACTCGACCGCAACGGGCGAGCCGCTGATTCTCTATCGCGGCGAGCGGCGGATCACCGGTCGCAATGTCCGGATCGTCCTGCCCCCGCTGCGAGACCTCGGTTTCGACAAACGGCAACCGCCTCCCGTGTCGACGGAAGAGCCGCGCAAGCTGCCGTAGCCTGGCAATTCCCGCCACGATGGCCAAACCTCAAAAATCTGCCCGCCCCGTGTCCCCGCTGGGTTCCGCCGGGATCAAAGCTGTGCCAGGACCGCAGCTGGCGACGTCCATCCGCACCGAGGGATTGGTGAAGATTTTCGGTCAGCGCGCGGTTGTCAATGGCATCGATCTCCGGGTCAACGCAGGGGAGGTCGTGGGCCTGCTGGGTCGCAATGGCGCCGGAAAGACCACCACGTTCTACATGATCGTCGGTCTCGTGCCGGTGACGCGCGGCCGGGTGTTCATCAACGGCTTTGATGCCACCCGCCTGAGCATGCACCGTCGGGCCCGGCTTGGCATCGGTTATCTGCCCCAGGAGGCGTCGGTTTTCCGCAAGCTCACCGTCGAGGAGAATATCCTCGCGATTGTCGAAACACTGGGGCTCGCCCGCCGCGACCGTCCTGCTCGCGTCCGGCAGCATCTGGATGAACTCGGGCTTGGCCATCTCGCCAAACAGAAGGCCTACACCCTGTCTGGCGGCGAACGCCGCCGCCTGGAGATCGCCCGGGCGCTGGTCCCCGCGCCCCGGTTCCTGTTGATGGACGAGCCGTTCAGCGGCATCGATCCGATCGCCGTCGCCGACGTCCAGAAGATCATCCGGCACCTGAAGCAGCGCGGCATCGGCGTGCTGATCACCGACCATCAGGTCCGCGAAACCCTGAATATCGTTGATCGCGGCTACATCATTCACGAGGGCCGGGTCATTGCCGAGGGGCCCCGGGATTACCTGATCAACGATGCCAAGGCGCGGGAGTTCTACCTCGGAAAAGATTTCAACCTATAGCCCATGCCCAAAGCTATCCACGGCATCACCGTCGCCCATTTTTTCGAGACCTACGGCGCCAAGCTCAAGCTCGAGCTCGTGACGGGTCGCGAGGGTTTGCATCGCCTCATCCGTGAGCCTGCGATCAACCGGCCGGCGCTCGCGCTTACCGGGTTCTTCAAGTTTTTTGCGAACAAACGCATCCAGGTGCTCGGCGCCGCCGAGATGACGTTCCTGCGCACGCTCGACGAAAACGTCCAGAGCACCGTGATGAACGGCATGGCCGACCGGCACATCCCCTGCATCGTGCTGACCCGGAACTACAATTTCCCGCGTGTGATGCTCGACGTGGCGCGGCGGCGCCGTCTGCCGGTCTTCCGCACGCCGATGATCACGAGGATCTTCCTGAACACGGCCACCCTGTGCGTGGACAACGAGTTCTCCCCATCCACCACCGAACAGGGCACCACGGTCGACGTCAAAGGCGTGGGCGTGATGATTCGCGGGGATAGCGGCGTGGGCAAGTCCGAGTGCGCGCTCGCGTTGGTCGAGCGCGGCCACAGTCTGATCGCCGATGATGTCACCGTCATCAAGGTGCTCGATGAACGCGAGCTCATGGCCAGCAGCCGGGAGATCACGCGGGGCTACATGGAGTGCCGAGGCATCGGCATCATCAACATCGCCGAAATGTTCGGCATCAAAAGCGTCCGGATGGAAAAACGCATCGACATGGTTGTGAGCCTCCGGGTCTGGACGCCGGATGCGGTGGAGGAACGCACCGGCCTCGAGGAATACTACTACGAGATTCTCGGGATCAAGGTGCCCCACGTCGAATTGTATGTGCGCCCGGGCCGGGACATCGCCCGCCTGGTCGAGGTTGCGGCCATGGTGCAGGCGCTCAAACGGATGGGCCACGATCCGGCCCAGGACTTCAACAACCGCCTCATCGCGCATATGGCGGAACATCCCGTCGGCGCCCAAAAGTCACTCCGGGTGACCGAAACGCCCTTCCCTCGCGAGGAGTCCGACCACGGACCAATCCCTTAGCGGTCTCCCAAACTTCCATTCTATGTCCTCCCTCCGTTTTGACGGCCGCCGCAACGACCAGGTTCGCCCGGTCTCCTTTGAGATCGGCCCGGCTCCCTATGCCGCCGGTTCAGTGCTGGCGCGCTTTGGCAACACCCAGGTCATCTGCGCCGCGACCATCGAGCCGAAGGTGCCCACGTGGATGCGCCAGCAGGGCGTGACCGGCGGCTGGTTGACGGCCGAGTATTCGATGTTGCCCTACAGCACGCTCGAGCGAAAGGCGCGCGATATCAGCCGCGGGAAGCTCGACGGCCGCACGGTCGAGATCCAGCGCCTCATCGGGCGCTCGCTTCGCGCCATCATCGATCTGCAGAAGCTCGGCGACAACACGCTGTGGATCGACTGCGACGTCCTGCAGGCCGACGGGGGCACGCGCACGGCCTCGATCACGGGAGCCTATCTCGCGGCGCGCCTCGCCATTCAAAAGCTGCTCGACGACCGGCGCATCGCCGCCAATCCGTTGGGCGACTCGGTTGCTGCGATCAGCGTGGGCTTGTGCGAGGGGAGGGAATTGCTCGACCTGGCCTATGTCGAGGACAAGGACGCCGAGGTGGACTTCAACGTCGTGATGACGGGCCGCGGCCAGTTTGTGGAAGTGCAGGGGACGGGTGAGGAAGCGACCTTCTCTCATGAGCAGCTGCAACAATTGCTGGCGCTGGCCCAGCAGGGGCTCAAGGAGCTGGCCGGCCTGCAGACTGCTTTTCTGACGAAACACCTGTTGAAGTTCTAGCGAGGCGCAGCCTGAGACCATGCTGAGTTTTTGGGATGGACCCTGGTTGGGGGCAGGCGGAGCCAGAGCGAGCGCCTCGCTTTGTGTCCGCTGCGCGGACATGGCAACACCGGTGTATTGGATCGTCAACAACGCAGCTTATGGTTCTTGTAGGGGGGGCTGCCGTCCCCGGCTGTAGCCGCGAGAACCAGCGAATCGTTCATGCGCCGCCTACGATTTTACCCAAGCATGCGTGAATGGCGTGGGCGCATGACCTTCATTTCTGCCCTCTTTTCGCGCCTCAATGACGCCGTGGGCGGCTCGCGATGCATGCGCGGAGCCTGCTGGCTGGCTCTCCTGTTCTCCGCGGCGCTTATCGTCGCCGCGGCGCGGGGCGATCTCTGGCTCGACGAGCTTATGTCGCTTTCTTTTGCCCGCACGGCGCACTCGGTCGCCGACATCTTCATCCGGTTCCACTACGACAATAACCATCCGCTGAATACGGTTTTCCTATATTGGGCGGGGGTTCATCAGGCTCTGTTCATCTACCGGAGCCTGGCGGTCGTGTCCGGGATCGGCAGCGTGTTTCTGGTCGGGTACATCGCGGAAAAGAGCTGGGGCTTCCCGGAAGCCCTGTGCAGCATTGTTCTGGCCGGGACATCTTATCCCCTGCTGCTGTACTTCTCAGAGGCGCGCGGCTATGCGCCGGCGATCTTCTTCGCATTGGCCGCCTATGCCCTGCTGCAGCAAAATGCCCGATGCTTTCATCCGGCCAGACTGGCCTTGTTCTGGGCCGCTTCGATTCTGGGGGTGCTCTCGCATTCGACCTTCATCATGGCGATCATGGCGTTATGGAGCGGAAGCCTGGTCCAGGAGATCCACGCGACCGGATCCTGGCTGCGGAAATCGCTGCGGTTCACGGCTCACCATGCGCCCCCTCTGCTGTTCTTTGCCTGGTGGTATGGGTTCTTTTTGAAGGATATGGTGATTGCTGGAGGCCCCGTCTACTCAAAGTGGGAGGTGCTGGCCCAGGCCTCGGCCATGCTCCTGGGTTTCCCGGAGGCGCACAGTCTCCTGATCGCGGCCGGTGTGGTGGTGCTGGCGGTCGTGGCCGTCGGGGTGGTCAGCCTGTGGCGGGAGGGCGACCCCTGGTGGATGTTCTACGTCACGATGCTCGGCCTGGCGCCGGCCCTCATGCTGGTCGCGACCCATCCGACGTATTTGTATTTCAGATACTTTATTGTGTGTTTCCCGTTTTTCTATCTGCTGCTGGCGCATCTGGCCTGCCGGGGCGGTCGCGCCCGGCCCAAAGGGTGGCGGTGGCTGCTGGCGGCCGCCATGGTGCTGCTGATCGCGGGACAAACTCCGCGGGTCAATGCGCTGCTCACCCTCGGGAGGGGGAGCTATTCCGAGGCGCTGACGCACATTGCAGAACGTTCACCCAGCGGGATTGTCTGCGTTGGCGGCGACCAGGATTTCCGCAATCACCTGCTGTTCGCTTTCTATGCTCCCCGGGTGCCCGGAGGCAACCGGCTGCGCTACATTGAGCAACCCAATTGGGGGCGGTATCCGCCCGACTGGTTCCTTGTCCAGAGCCAGGACCTGGCCTATCAGCCTCCCCGGGGGATCGCAGTCGACGGCGCCGGGAAATTCGATCTGGCTGATGAGTATCGGTTCTCCGGGAATTCGGGCTGGAGCTGGTTCGTGTTCCGCCGGGCGGAATGAATCGATGCAGCGCGTCGCGAATGCTTTCGCA
>Ga0182027_10010322_pt1 | contig 13303 bp, 9 predicted proteins | sample 712E1DmetaG_FD_121300 | JGI IMG/M metagenome (GOLD analysis project Ga0182027, IMG submission 121300) | Permafrost microbial communities from Stordalen Mire, Sweden - 712E1D metaG (Illumina Assembly) | ecosystem: Environmental > Terrestrial > Soil > Wetlands > Permafrost | place: Sweden...
CTCTACGACGCCTTCGGCCAGCGCCAGGTCTCCACCATCTTCACCCAGCTCAACCAGTACCACGTGGTGATGGAGGTGGGGCCGAACTTCCAGACCGATCCGGCCACGCTGAATAATCTCTACGTCAAATCGGCCAGCGGCGCCCAGGTTCCGCTCAGCCAGTTGGCCCACTGGGAGCAGTCAACTGCCCAACTCTCCATCGGCCACCAGGGCCAGTTCCCGTCAACCGTAGTCAGCTTCAACCTGGCGCCGGGCAAGGCGCTGGGCGATGCTGTCGAGGCCGTCAAGCGCGTGGAGCAGCGCATCAACATGCCGGCCAGCATCAATGCCAGCTTCCAGGGCACGGCCGCAGCCTTCCAGACCTCGCTCGCCAACGAACCGCTGCTGATTCTGGCCGCGCTCATCACCGTCTACATCGTGCTGGGCGTGCTCTACGAGAGCTACATCCACCCCATCACCATCATTTCCTCGCTGCCTTCGGCCGGCGTGGGCGCGCTGCTGGCCCTAATCATTACGCGCACCGAATTCAGTGTGATTGCGCTGATCGGCATCATCCTGCTGATCGGAATTGTGCAGAAGAACGCCATCATGATGATCGACTTTGCCCTGCAGGCGCAGCGGATCGAGGGCAAGTCCGCGGACGAGGCCATCTTCCAGGCCTGCCAGTTGCGTTTCCGGCCCATTTTGATGACCACACTGGCCGCCATGCTGGGTGGACTGCCGCTGGCTCTGGGCGGCGGCGTGGGCGCTGAGCTGCGTCGGCCGTTGGGTATCACCATTGTCGGCGGGCTGCTTTTCTCGCAGGTGCTCACGCTCTACACGGTGCCGGTCATCTATCTCTACTTTGACAAGCTGGCCCAGCGCATGAAGCCGCGCGAGCTGGCCATCCACCACGAGCAGCAACCGGTTACCGGCGACTGAGGATAAGGCCCCATGCATCTTTCCGCACCCTTTATTCAGCGCCCGGTAGCCACTTCGCTGCTCTCGCTGGCCCTGCTGCTGGCCGGCTCGGTGGCCTACTCGTTGCTGCCCGTGGCCTCGCTGCCCAATGTAGATTTCCCGGTCATTGGCGTAGGCGCGGGACTGCCCGGCGCCAGCCCGGAGACGATGGCGTCGTCAGTCGCCACCCCGCTGGAGCGCCAGTTTGGACGCATCGCGGGCGTCAATCAAATGACTTCGACCAGTTCGCTGGGCGCGTCCTCGGTCATTCTGCAGTTCGACATCAATCGCAACATCGACGCCGCCGCCCGCGACGTGCAGGCCAGCATCAATGCGGCGCGCAGCCAGTTGCCCGCCAACCTGCCGCAGAATCCGAGCTACCGCAAGGCCAATCCCGCTGAGACGCCAATCCTCATTCTCACCCTCACCTCCGATGTGGTTCCCAAGGCGCAGATATACGATCTGGCCGACTCCATTCTGTCGCAGAAGATCTCGCAGATTCAGGGCGTGGGTCAGGTCTTTGTTGGCGGCAGCTCCAGCCCCGCGGTGCGCGTCGAGCTGAATCCGATGCAGTTGGGCTCGAACGGCGTGGGCTTGGAGGCTGTGCGCACGGCTCTGGCTGGCGCCAACGCCAACCGGCCCAAGGGCGCATTTCAGGACGCGAACCGTCGCTGGCAGATCAGCGACAACGACCAGATCTTCAAGGCCACCGACTACGCGCCCATCATTGCGGGCTACAACAAGCAGACCGGCGCGCCGGTTCGCGTCACCGACCTGGGCACCATCACCGACAGCGTCGCCGACATCCACACCGCAGGTCTTTCGGGTATCAATACCGATGGCCAGCATGGCCAATTGAAGAGCGCAATTCTGATTGTCATCTTCAAGATTCCCGGCGCCAACGTGATTTCGACCGTGGACAACGTGATGGCCCAGATGCCGCGCCTGCAGGCCGCCATTCCGCCCACCGTCAAGATCGACGTGGCCGTGGACCGCACCGTCACCATCCGCTCCAGTGTGCGCGACGTTGAATTCTCGCTGATGATCAGCGTGGTGCTGGTGGTGCTGGTGGTCTTCCTCTTCCTGCGCGAAGTGTGGGCCACCATCATCCCCTCGGTGGCCGTCCCGCTCTCCCTGGTCGGCACTTTCGGCGTCATGTGGCTGCTGGGCTACACCATCGACAACCTCTCGCTAATGGCGCTCACTATCGCCACCGGCTTTGTGGTGGACGACGCCATTGTGGTCATCGAGAACATCACACGCTATCTCGAAATGGGCATGACTCCCTTCGACGCGGCCATGAAGGGCTCCAAGGAGATCGGCTTCACGGTGCTATCCATGAGCACCTCGCTGATCGCCGTCTTTATTCCCATTCTGTTGATGGGCGGCATCGTGGGCAAGCTCTTCCGCGAGTTCGCCGTCACGCTCTCGGTGGCCATTGCTGTTTCGCTGCTGGTCTCGCTCACCACGACGCCCATGCTCTGCGCCCGCTTCCTCAAGTCACGGGATGAGAGCCGCCACGGCCGCATCTATCGCGCCACAGAGCGTGGTTTCAACTGGCTTCACGGTGAGTACGCCGCGGGCCTGCGCTGGGTTTTGCGCCATCAGGCGCTGATGCTTGGCGTGGTTATTGGCACGGTAGCCCTCAATGTCTACCTTTTTATGATCGTGCCCAAGGGCTTCTTCCCGCAGCAGGACACGGGGCGCCTGAGCGGCCGGACACTCGCCGCGCAGGACATCAGCTTTCCCGCCATGCGCGCCAAGCAGCGCGAGCTGGCTCAGATGGTGCTGGAAGACCCGGCGGTTCAGTCCGTTACCGCCTTCGCGGGCGGCGGCGGGCCGGGCGGCGGCAGCTTCAATATCGGCAGTATGTTCATCGCCCTCAAGGATCTCGACAAGCGTCCCGGCCGTGTTTCCGCCGACCAGGTGGTCGCCCGCCTGCGCAGCAAACTGAGCAGCGTGCCGGGTGCCGTGCTATATCTCCAGGCCAACCAGGATATTCAGATCGGCGGCCGCGGCAGCGCCGCGCAATACCAGTACACGCTCTCGGACGAGAATCTGAATGAGTTGAATAGCTGGGCGCCGCAACTTCAAGCACGCATGAGGGCCCTGCCCGAGTTGCGTGACGTTTCCAGCGACCAGCAGAATCAGGGTCTGGCCGCCAATGTGATCATCGACCGCGATGCAGCCTCGCGCCTCGGCATTACCGCCGCGGCCATCGACAATGTGCTATACGACGCATTCGGCCAGCGCGAAGTCTCCACCATGTACACCGCGCTCAATCAGTACTTCGTGGTGATGGAGGTTGACCCGCAGTACCAGCTCAGCCCGGACGCGCTGAACGGGATCTTCGTCAAGTCCTCGACCGGCGCAATGGTGCCTCTATCGACCATTGCGCACTTCGAGTCGCAGCGGACCGCGCTGGCGGTCAACCACCAGGGTCAGTATCCGGCAGTAACGCTCACCTTCAACCTGGCGCCCAACGTGGCCCTGGGCGATGCCGTCACCGCGCTGGAAAAGGCCCAGGCTGAGGCGAACATGCCCAGCGCCATCCACGCCACCTTCCAGGGAACGGCGCAGGCCTTCCAGGACTCGCTCAGAAACGAGCCGTATCTCATCCTCGCCGCGCTGATAGCGGTCTACATCGTGCTCGGCATTTTGTATGAGAGCCTGATCCATCCGCTGACCATTCTCTCGAGCCTGCCTCCGGCCGGCGTGGGCGCCATGCTTGCCCTGCTTCTCACCGGCACCGACTTCAGCATCATCGCGCTCATCGGCGTTATTCTGCTGATCGGCATCGTGAAGAAGAACGCCATCATGATGATCGACTTTGCCCTGCAGGCTGAGCGCGATCAGGGACTGCCTCCCGTAGAGGCGATTTATCAGGCCTGCCTGCTGCGCTTCCGGCCTATCATGATGACCACCATGGCGGCCCTCTTCGGAGGGCTTCCGCTGGCCATCGGCATGGGCGTGGGCTCGGAACTGCGCAAGCCGCTGGGCATCGCCATCGTCGGCGGACTGATCGTCTCGCAGATGCTGACCCTCTTCACCACCCCGGTCGTTTATCTTTTCTTCGACCGCCTGCAATGGCATGTGATGAAACTGCACAGGGTGGGCGCGGAACTGGATGAAGCGCCGGGAGACTGAAGCAGGGACTGAGGGACTAGGTCGCTCTGTTGAATCACAGCGGTTTCTTCCATATCCGAGTTATACTTCCGTCGGCGAAATGCCTTACGGAGAAGCTGCAATGGAAAAGCTCGATCTGAAGAAGCAATGGAAGGAACTTTACGGTGCCAAGGCCGGCATAATTACCGCCGTCGAAGTTCCTCCGCTCACTTATTTGATGGTGGACGGCGAGGGTGACCCGAACACATCGCAGGTATTTCAGGAAGCCGTCGAAGCGCTCTACTCGCTCTCCTACACGCTCAAGTTCACCCTCAAGAAGAGTCCCCGCGCCATCGACTATGGCGTTATGCCGCTGGAGAGCCTGTGGTGGGCCAACGATCCGCGGGCCTTTTATGAGGCCGACAAATCCGCATGGAAGTGGACGGTGATGATTCTTCAGCCGGATGTCATCAACCAGGCGGAAGTAGACGCGGCCTTCGACCAGGTGCGGAAAAAGAAGAATCCCGCGGCGCTCGGCCGGGTGCGCTTCGAGAAACTGGAGGAAGGCCCGTCTGCCCAGGTCCTGTATCTGGGGCCGTTTTCAGCCGAGGGTCCCACGATCCAGCGGATGCACGACTTCATCCATGCGGCCGGCAAGCAATTGCGCGGAAAGCATCACGAAATTTATCTGAGCGATCCGCGGCGAACGGCGCCTGAAAAGCTGAAAACCATTCTGCGCCAGCCGATGGGGTAGGGTCAGCGGATATGTCATTCATCGAAAAGCCCCGCTGTTTCCGCAGACACACGGAAACGCAGGGCTCCAGGCTGATTTGCGAATTCGCTACATCACTCCGCGGAGGCTTCTTCCCGCGTCCTGGGCTGCTCGATCAGCTTCACCGGATAGTAGGAGTTGCGGGTGTACTGCTTCACCATGCGATTGGTGTTGAAGTAGGAGCCGTTGAAAGCCAGCGTGGTGCGCATCAGCTGGGCCCATTTCCCGGGCTCCTTCCGGAAGAGCGGAACCACCGCGGCTTCCAGCTTGCGATAGAGCGAGTCGGCCTCGGCGGCATCATCTGCGCCATCTTCAATAGCCCAGCCGGTCACTCCTTCGATGCAGCCCTCGATCCACCACCCGTCCAGAATCGACAGGCTGGGAACGCCGTTCATCGCTGCTTTCATGCCGCTGGTGCCGGAGGCTTCAGAAGGCCGCTTCGGCGTGTTCACCCACACGTCCACGCCCGCCGTAAGCATTGCGCCCAGATTCCAGTCGTAGTTCTCCAGATACACGATGCGCAGCACAACATTCGAGAGCTCGGCGGCCTTGGCGACGATCTGCTGAATCAGCGCCTTGCCGGGATCGTCCTGGGGATGGGCCTTGCCGGCATAGAGAATCTGCAAGCCGCCGGCCGCGGTGGCGATGTCAGCCAGCCGCTTGGGATCGGTAAAGAGCAGGGTGGCGCGTTTGTAGGTGGCGAAGCGGCGGGCAAAGCCCAGCGTGAGCACCTTGGGATTGAGCACGATGCCGGTGCGTTCGGCCACTTCGGAGAGAAGCACGCCCTTGGTTTCCTTATGGGCCGTCAGAATGTCCTTCTCGGGCAGGTCGATGGCATTGCGCAGATAGAGGTTGTCGCGCCGCCAGGCGGGAAGGCGCTTATCAAGCATCGTCTGGAAGGGCTTGGAGACCCAGGTGGGCGCATGAACGCCGTTGGTGATGGAGTCGATTTGAAACTCCGGAAACATGGAGCGGGAGACCTTTGCATGCTGCATCGCCACCCCGTTGGCATAGCGCGAGAAGCGCAGCGCCAGCAGCGTCATGTTCAGCATTCCATCGCGGAAACAGCCCAGCTTTTCCAGGCGCGCCGTCCGGTCGCCGCCCAGGATACGAATGGTTTGTTCGGTACTGAAGCGGTCGTGGCCGGCTGGAACCGGAGTATGGGTGGTGAAGACGCACTTTTTGCGCACCTGGTCCATGTCGGCTTCCGTGGCCGCGCCCAGCGGTCCGCCGCCCAACTGCCTCTCCAGCAGGCCGAGCGTCAGCAGCGCCGCGTGGCCCTCGTTCATGTGGTACACATTGATTCGGTAGCCCAGCGCGTGCGCCATCCGCACCCCGCCCATGCCCAGCACAATTTCCTGCTGCAGCCGGTAGTTGGGGTCGCCGCCGTACAAGTGATCGGTCAGGCCGCGATCCCAGCCCGAGTTGCCGTCCAGATCCGTGTCCAGCAGGTAGATCGGCACCACGTGCCCGGAGCAGCCAACCAAGTCATAGCGCCAGCAGCGCACCGTCACAATGCGGTCTTCCACTGAAACCGTAACCCGCGCCTTCTCTTCGGTGCAGAAATCCGCCGGATTCCATGGCTGGATATCCTCGCTCTGCGCGCCGGCCGCGTCCAGATGCTGCTCGAAGTAGCCCTTGCGGTGTACCAGCGTGAAGGCCAGCAGGGGAATCCCCATGTCGGCCATGGAGCGCATCGTATCCCCGGCAAGAACGCCCAGGCCGCCGGAGTAGGTGGGCATGCCGGGGTTGATGGCGATTTCCATCGAGAAGTAAGCGACCATGCCCGAGGCGGGGAAGGTTTCCTGGCGAAACGGCTTGAGTGATGTCGGTTGCATGGCTTGATGCCTCCGTGTGCTTCCAACCTGCAAAGCGGCTATCTGGGAATGAAAATTCTAAACGACCGGCCGGATACTAGCGATCCAGCCCGGCTCTCATCGGGGTAAACACTCTTCAATTTTAGCAATAAACGCTTCTGCAAATGCTTGGATGGCCGCTCATTGCCTGCTATGGGTCATCCCGAATTGGGGTTACCGATGTGCTTTGGCGTGTATCTGTATCAATACGGGAACAATGGCCACCGGGCTTCTTTCAATAGGAAACCGCTGCCCGGCGGCCGACCTGGAACTGCGATGAAGGCGGGTGGGCCATTTCCCCAGACTGGTTGATGAAACGGATTAGGGTGCCCAGGTCCGGATTTTCGGACCTGGGAAACCACGAACCCCATTCGAGCGCCTGGCCGCACCGCAGGTACCTACGAGATGCGGTGAGCGCCGTCCGAGGCGTGGCAGACGTGAATCTGCGGCTCAATGTTGAATTTGGCGGCATAGCGTTTGCCCAGTTCCTCGGCAAATGCCTTGGCCTGGCTCTGCTCCACCAAATTGATGGTGCAGCCGCCAAAGCCACCCCCCGTCAGCCGCGCGCCGATCAATCCCGGCAAATCCTGCGCCAGTTCCACCATGGCGTCGGCCTCAGCGCAACTGCCCTCGAAGTCCTTGCTGTAACTCCAGTGCGCCTCGGTCATCAGCCGACCCACTTCCTTCAGGTCGCCCTTTTCCAAAGCCTTTTCGCAGGCTACGGTGCGCAGATTTTCGCTGATGACATGACGGGCGCGCATCAGCGACTTGGGAGCCATTTCGTGGCCCCATTTCTCGAGGTCCTCAAGCGTCGCATCGCGCAGGAAGGGCACATTGCCGCGGTGGCTGTTGATGACCGCGCAGGCCGCTTCGGACTCGCGGCGGCGGGTGGGATAATCGCCCCCGGCAATCGAGTGCTTGACCATGGTGTTGGCGATTACCAGCGCCACGTTGGCGGGGATAGGCGCCAGCTTGAAGCTCAAATCGCGGCAATCCAGCAGTAGGGCGTGGTCCTTTTTGCCGTTGGCGGAGATGAACTGGTCCATAATGCCGCAATTGGCGCCCACGAATTCGTTTTCCACCCTCTGGCAGAGCCGCGCCAGCACGGGACCCGGATAGCTGACTCCGATGAGAGAGGTCACGGCCAGGGCGGTGACAACCTCCAGGGCGGCAGAGCTCGAAAGCCCCGAACCCAGCGGAACGTCGCCCCACAGGCTCAGGCTGAAGCCGGGAAACTTGTTGCCTTCCCCGGTGAGGATGGCAACCACCCCGATCGGGTAGTCGCTCCAGTGCTTGCCTGCCTTGGCGGGCAGCAATGCGGCTTCAAAGGTCTTCTCTTCTCCGTAATTCTCGGAGTAGATGACGATCTTGCCATCGGAGCGAGGCGAAATGCCGGCCAGGGTGGCAAAGTCGATGGCCGCGGGCATCACAAATCCCTCGGCATAATCGGTATGTTCGCCAATCAGATTGACGCGGCCCGGCGCGACAAAAACAGCCGGCTCTGCCTGAAAGCGGGTTACGTGCAACGAACGCAAAGCTGCAGGATCATGCATTTCGGTCTCACCCTTCTAGATGGATTCAAACTCAACAGTCATTGGCCAGGAAAAAGACTCGCCAGCAGCCAGCACACGCGACCAGAGGCCGGTCCTGGCCAGCGAGTCCACCGGCGCGGTGGTAGGCTCCATGCCGACACAAAGCTGTTTCTTCCCCGGCCGATCCGGCCAGCCGCCGGAGCATATCCACAGTCCCAGATAAGGCGTGGCCGCGGGGTTGAAACTCACCTTGATGCGCACGCCTGCTTCGTATCGCTCCAGCGCGCACCAGTTCTCCGAGGTTGCCAGCGGACCGGCAAACAGCTTATCTCCAACGCCCGACTCCGGCCACTGAACAGCGCTCAGGTCGGTTTCTCCGCCCCGAACCAGCGTGGCAACGGGCCAGTTCACATGATTGGCTTGCTGGCCAAGACGGCCGCCACCGGAGCCCTCCAGGATCAGCGAAGTGATGGAGTTTGGCAGTACTATTCTGTCTCCCGGCTCTACCGCATACATCGGATGCACGGCCCAGGACCAGGGCGTCGGATGGCTGCCGGTATTGGTGACCTTGTAATCCACCTGCAGGCGCCAGGCATTGCCCTCTTCTGTTTCTGTCAGGGTAACGGTCCGCTCCAGCGTGAGCGGCACAGAGAAGCACTCTGCGCGCAATGTGGCGGAGTTGCCGCTGGCGGCGATTGTCTGCCACGCCACACGCCATAGATCGCCGTGATCCGGAATCAAGGCCGGGCCAGAGGCGGTTTCCACCGTGCAACCTGCCACCGAAGGCATGCACTCGTCCCATCCACTGGCGTCGCCCTCATCGAAGGTCATCGTCTGTGTGCGAGGAGCGTATGCTGCCAGCGGAGCCTGCATCAGCTCATGATCCTTGACGCGAATGGAAGCAATCTTGCCGCCAAGGCGTGGATAAATGGTTACACTACAACCGCCTGCCTGAATGAGAACGTTTTCTTCCCGGGTATCAACTCCACTAACCTCTGCCATCCTTCTATCCTTCCATGGCTTCCGCGCAGGCCGCGCTCAGCCTCTCCCAAATTATGTCCAGCCATGCCTCGTGCTCGGGCTTCATCAACACCGAGCGCAGGCAAGTCACATGCCCGGAACCGTTTCCAGCGCAACTCACAGGCCCGAACCAGCACTCCGGCAATTTTACAAGAGCCAGGTGCAAATCCCTTGTGGCACAGGCATCAAAAACGCTTTGCGCCAGCTTCGAGGCGTGATCCGGCGTTTCCGCCTTGACCTTCCAAACCACAATATCAAGATCCGGCGCTCCGGCCGAAAGCGGCTGGAAGCGTCCGGTCTTATCCTGCCGCAGCCGGCGGTCCAGTTCCATAGCCGCCGCCCTGCCGCGAGCCAGCCCGCGGGCAAACTCGCCCCCCGGAACAAGCGGCAAAAGCTGCTCGGTGGCCCACAAAGCCACCGCTGCCGCTCCTGCCCGCGAACACTCCAGGCTGATTTCGCCCAGATGCAACTGCTTTGAAGTGAAGTAAGTGTATGGCGAGTCGTGCTTGTAGAAGCGCCCCACCGCCGGATCGCGAAACAGAATGCACCCGCAGCCGAAGGGCTGCAAGCCGTGCTTGTGCGGGTCGATGGCAATCGAATCCGCTTCGCCCGCGACCGCATAGGCTCGCCGCGCCGGTTCGTCCAGGGCTTCGGGAATCAGCCGGAAGTAGCCGCCGTAGGCCGCATCCACATGTACACGGAAACCGTATCGCTCACGCAGCGCGAGCACCCCGTCCAGCGGGTCCACCGAGCCCATGGCAGTGGTGCCCAGTGTAACGACTACCGTGCCCACATCGCCCTTGCGCAGTTCGGTTTCCAGCGCCTCCAGGCTCATGCGTCCGTGGCTGTCGGCCGCGACGCTCGTAAAGTCCAGTTTCAGCGCGCCAGAAATGCGGCTATGGGTATAGTGCGCCTGCTCGGAGCCGACGATTCGCTTGCCAGGCGCAAGTTGCCCGGCTACCCAGAGGGCCTCCAGGTTCGCAAACGTGCCGCCGGAGGTCAGGTGGCCCAGAAACTCGGTCCAGCCGAAGATCCCGGCAATTCCCCGGACAGCCTCAATCTCCATTTCCGAGCTGGCCCGGCCGCCGTCGCGAGCGTGGTTGTTGGGGTTGATCTTTATGGCCAGCGCATAGGCTGCCCGCGCCACCGGGTGCGGCGGCCTCATCATTTGTCCGGCATAGAGCGGGTGAAAGTAGGGATAGTTGTCGCCCATCCGGTGGGCCACGTTTTCCAGAACCCGCTCCATCGCCGTGAGATCGGCCGCCGACCTGGAGGCAGGCTTAAAGGGGGGCAAGGTGTTGAACTGCTCTTCAAGCAATTCCGTGGCGCGAGACAACAGATGGGGCACCGGATCCTTCAGCATGGGGCCTTTCACCGCATTACAGACAGAGACAGAAATCCCATTATAAGACCCTGAGCGTCAAGGATTTCCGGAAACGGAACGGGTAAGAAAAGGCAAAACAATAATTTCGGCATGTGTGATTTGTAGAGGGTGATAAACTTTATCCAGCGTTCGATCCGAAGCGGGCGTGAGCAGCAACTCGCCCAACCGAGCAAGATTCTGCCAGTGGTCGCTCCGATTCATCCAGCGCAATTCAATTTAGGAAACATGAACGAAATGGAACAAGGTACTGTGAAATGGTTTAACGACGCGAAGGGCTTCGGCTTCATCTCGCGCCAGAACGGCGAAGACGTTTTTGTGCATTACTCTGCGATCAACTCAAGCGGTTTTAAGAGCTTGCAGGAAGGTCAAGCCGTGCAATTCAACGTGGTGAAGGGGCCCAAGGGTTGGCAGGCCGCGGACGTGCAGCCGCTCTAAACCCATAGGCCGGATTCCGGCAGAATCCAGCAGGAACAAGCGAGGGCAGGGAGTGATCCCTGCCCTCGTTTTGCTTGTGCGCCAAAGCGTGCGCATTTCATTGCTCTTTGGATCCCGAGCGTGTAGCCAAAAGTTTCTTGCGCTCGCTGATAAGCTTGGCGCGCTCTTTCTCGGACAAGGCCAGGACGGCCTTGGTGCGCCGGGGGAGCTTTTTATAGATGAGCGCGTGTGCGCGGGTCAGTTCGTCCTCAATTTCACGTGGGCGGAGCGCGTCCCACCGCTCCAGGGCTACCCACCATGCACTGGCCAGGTGCGGCGCTGCGCGGATTCCTTCGTTTTCCAGCAACTCGTGAAAGCGCTCGGCCCCACAGTGGAAAGACAGAACGACATCCCCCAGGCCGTCGGCGTTGGTCAGAGCGAACATCTTGCCGCCGATCTCGCGGTCGCCTACCCAATAGACCAGAACTTGGCCCCAGTTGAGAGTCTCTCGAACGTGCGGCAGAGACAGGCAGAACTCGCGGATGCGCTCGTTGTCCATGGGGTGAGTGTATGCCGGAAGCGATGCCTGCGAAAGGCCGGATTGGCTTGCGGGCGTCCATCTCCACAGGCGGAATTCGCGTTTGAAGCGCCGGCGGCGGGCTTGTTCTCTACGGCTTGGAGCCGCCGAAATTGGGGAGTTTGGGAGTCAGTTTGCGGACAACAAACTCTTGAAAAAGATTCCCGACAGCGCTCGATGCGATGCCGAAGCCGGTGTTCTCGAAGGTCAGCGACACTCCATTGCGATCGGCTGCAGGATAGTACAGGTTCGAAATGCCTCCCGACGCGAGGCTGGCGCTGAGGCTGGAATAATTCGTCTGCCATTGGCCGTTGTCGCCCTTGCAAACGACCGCATTGGCGATGGCGTAGAAAATGCGCGACCGCGTGCTCCCGGTTCCCTTGTAAAAGTAGCGCGGATCCTGTTTCAGCAGGGACGGCAGAATTGCGGCACCGATCATCGTGCCGATGAAGTTGTCGGCGTAATTGGCTGCATAGCGCTTGGCGTAGCCCTGCGCGCCTTGCCCGTACCCGCTGAAACTGTTCTCAGCCTGCTCGATCCCCGCGAAGGCCCCGGTTGCCAGCAGCGTGATCGGGTCGATTGAGGATCTCCAGGCGAGATGAAACTTCTGCCTGGAGGTGAGGGGCGGCGCGTCGGGCGCGTAAGCGACGTAGAAGTTTGGAATGACGCCGAACACGCGCTGTTCTTCCTCATCCTTGAAGAGTTCCTGGGCGACCTCCACCTGTGATGCCGACACCCGCACTTCGCTTTGAGCGGTGGTGACCAGCAACCTGACCGGCGGCGCTTCATAGCTTTCGCCCTGGTGCAGAAAACCGGGGATGAGCTGGGTCGCGAATCCATCCGAGAAGATGGTGATTTTGAAGGAGCCGGCAGGGACGTTGCCGAAAACGAAGCGGCCATCACTGCCGGAGATCGCCACTCTGGCAGACGATGCGGCCGGGCCGGCCTGTGTAAGGGAGACGTGCGCGCCTTCGCAGACAGTTCCATCGCGGTCCACCACGACGCCGTGGATGCTGCCCGGCGAACCCTGCTCAGGCGCCTGTTGCGCGGCAGCCGCCGGGGCATTGGGCGCGCTGGGCAAAGCAGCAGCATCGGCAGCCGGAAGAGGCACAGTCGGTTGCGCTTGCTGGGACCACGCAGGCCTCGCAAGTGTGAAGAGCGCCAGAAAAACAACGATCGGAAAAGATAGCTGTATTCGGCGGGGCGGACTCTTTCGTCCGCAGCCCGGATTGAATCGATTTAGGATTGCACCCGTCCCTCATCTCCGCTGCCCGGAGATATTTCCTTCTTTGAGAATAATCGGCGCGAGAGACCTCGCAGTGAATTAGACGAACTTTGCGGCGTCGAGGGTAACCGGCGGTGAGGGAATCTCATTTCAAGATACGGCAAGTTTTGTTCTGAAAACAGCGCTGCTCTGGTGATCTCTGAAAACTGACTGCACAAAGATCAGAACCTGGCCTCAAATGCCCGGAATCGACGCTCCAACTTCCACTGCGCGGCGGCTTTTTCGCTGCCGCCAAGAAAGGCTTTGCAGCCTGCGGTGGGGTGGTGCTGGCCGAGGGGCTGGCCCTTGCAGGGTGCGGCTGGAGCCGTGAAGACATCCGCGGCGGCCCACAGGCTGTCGCCTGGCAGGAAGCTGTGCTCCATGCCGGTGCGGGCCAACTGCTTCAGGTCCTGGTAGCTGAGGTGGTAGTCGAGGGCGGC
>Ga0182027_10010325_pt1 | contig 13301 bp, 10 predicted proteins | sample 712E1DmetaG_FD_121300 | JGI IMG/M metagenome (GOLD analysis project Ga0182027, IMG submission 121300) | Permafrost microbial communities from Stordalen Mire, Sweden - 712E1D metaG (Illumina Assembly) | ecosystem: Environmental > Terrestrial > Soil > Wetlands > Permafrost | place: Sweden...
ATGGTCGTTACAACTCGTGCCATGGCTTATTCGAGAGTGCTGTCCGAAGGGCGATGGTAAGTGGTGGCCGACACACGCACTCGAAGTGACGCCCGCGGCCCGCACCGCCCAGACCGGGATGGTATTGCCATGAAACCCTCCGTAGAAGTCCATTTACTATCCTACCAGGAAGAGGCGATGATCGGGTACGCCGTCCGCCACTACGCCACGTTCGCGGACAAGGTGATCGTGCACGATGGACGAAGCACGGATCGAACCCGAGAGATCGCGATCGAGGCCGGGGCTGAGGTGGTGGACTGGGATACTGGGAACAAACTCAACGACGTGATGGCCCGCGACCTGAAGAATGCCTGCTGGAAGGGAACGAAGGCGGACTGGATCGTGGTGGTCGATTGCGATGAGCTCGTCTTTTTCCCTGACGGTGCCGAGAAGACCCTCTCTTCCTACGAAGCTCTAGGGTTGCCAATCATCCGGTGCGAGGGCTGGGATATGTTCAGCGATCGTCTGCCGCTCGGTAAGGGGCAGATTTACGATGAGATTCGAGAGGGCGTGAGGGAGGATTTCTTTTACGGGAAGCCGATCCTGTTTAGGCCGGCGCTGGTCAAGGAGATGAATTTCGACGGCGGGGCGCACCATGCGAACCCGGTGCTGAAAGATGGGAAGATGTTCGACACCTGGAACATGATTCCTGGTAACAACCCAAGGGCATTGCTTCTGCATTTCAAGTGGATCGGGGCTTTGGAATACCTGACGAACAGGCTGAGGCGTCGGCGGGCGCGGCTATCGGAGGCGAACATTCATCTGGGGTGGGGCAACTACGAAGACCCGCTTGTACTGGCGAGAAGGACGATTGCTGACTATCGCAGGAGGAAGGTGGAGGTGATACCACACAAGGGCGAAGAAGCGAAGGCAAACGCCTACTCGGTGGTGATCCTCTCCAACTCGATTGAGAACGTGGCGACGTGCGTTGCGAGCATTCGAATACATCAGGGATACCAGATCGACGTGATCGTGGTGTATGACGGGATCAGCGCCGAAGACCGGAATCAGAGGCGAGGGTTGGGAGTGCGCTGGGTCGAAGGGGAGAGGCCGTTCTCGTACTCGGCAAATGCAAACATCGGAATCAATGCCGCGGGGCGAAACGACGTGATCATGCTCAACGATGACGTGGAGCTTTTGACGGACGGCGGTTTCGATGCGCTCGCTGCCGGAAGCCTTGGGTATGGCGTCGTTGGTCCTGTAATCGAAGGGCGCGGTGGGGAGCCGCGGCAGAAGATCCCTCATAAGGGAATCATGGAGGAGACGTTTTTCATCGTCTTCATCTGCGCCTACATCCCACGGCGCACGCTTGATATCGTTGGTCCGATGGATGAGCTGTTCTTCCCAGGAACGTTTGAGGATATTGACTTTTGCCGAAGGGTTCAGGTTGCGGGAATGAAACTCGGTATTGTCGGGGAATGCACGGTTGATCACGAGAAGAAGCGGACTCACTTCTCTGTGAAGGCTGACTACCAGGAAATCCTACACGCAAATTGCGCACGGTACGAACGCAAGTGGAACGCAAAGAACCAGTCGGACGGGACGTTCAGGTATCTCGATTCCCTGTCAAAGGAGCCTGTTATGAGGACTACACCCATGGTTAAGAAGACGGCGGCCATCGCTCTTGGAAAGCCTCTGCGTTCGGTCCTACCCCAGGAGCAGGAGGTTATGCACTACGGTGGCAGGGTGAAGTTCACAGTCTCAATTGTGGCGTTCAACAACCTTCACCTGACAAAGCGGTGCGTCGAGAGCGTGCTTCAGAGCAGCGCCGACTTCGAACTCATCCTGACCGACAACGCCTCGACGGACGGGACCATGGAATACTTCGACTCTTTTGCGAGCGGATTCATCCGCGTAATTCACAACAGCGAGAACCTTGGGTTTGAGGAGCCTAATAAGAAGGCCCTCGAAATAGCGAAGGGGTATTACTTCGTTATGCTCAACAACGACACGGAGGTTGAACCGCAATGGCTGGAGAAGATGGAGGCCGCCTTTAACCTGGACCCCATGCTTGCCATCGCAGGGCGCGAAGGAGGATGCTCGGAACTGGACGATTCATTCCAGGGCAGGATGGGGCCGAAGCTGGAGTACATCGACGGAGCCTGCCTGATGGTGAAGACCAACCTCGTGAGGAATCATGGGCTTTTTGCTCCGTATCTCAAGTTTGCCTACGGAGAGGACTCCGACCTTTCGCTGAGGATGCGGCGGCTCGGTTACACGATTCGAACGGTGAGGGTTGACGTGAAGCATGTTGGAGGGGCGACATCGAGCAACCTGGCGAATCTGGAGGCTATCTGGCACGCCAATCATTCTGTGTTACGGAAGGTCTGGGCTCCCTACATCAAGACGAGACGGGTCAATTTCCCAATCGTCATCCGGCGCGACGGGGATTACCGGGATGTCCTTCTGTCCACGGCACTGATGCGCCGGCTCCATGATGACTGGCCCCTGTGCCCGATCTACTATCAGACAAAGACGCCCGAGGCTTTCGAGTGCCACCCGTTCGCCACGTCAATGCCAAGGACCACCGAGAGTGCAACGTGGCTGATCGACCTCAACATGGCATATGAGGCGCGGCCCGGACTGCATATCATTGACGCCTATGCGCAGGCCGCTGGTCTCGTCGGAGCCGTGGAGCATCGCACAGAGCTCGCCTGCTCCGGTGGTAACATGGAGTGGGCGGCGGCGGTGATGCATGAGAACAAGGACAACCCGTGGTGCGCCCTGCACGTCAGCCAGTCCAGATCAGAGAGAAAGAATTGGAGCCTTGCCCAGTTCTCAAACGTGGCGATGGGGTTGCAGGAAATCGGGTGGAACGTGGCGCTGGTTGGCAAAGGGACGGCGCATTGCATCCCGTGCGACCTGGACCTTCTAGGGAAGACAACCTTCGGATCGCTCGCTGCGGTGATCAAACGATGCGCCCTGTTTGTCGGAACCGACTCGGCTCCCATTGCGATAGCGCAGGCGGTGGGAACGCCGGTCATCGGAATCTTCCCTGCCACGGATCCGCAGCTATGCCTGACAGAGGGATCCGAGGCAACGGCATTGACAGGAGACGTGATGCCAAACGCCGTGCTGGAGGCGGCATTGAAGATGGTGCCGTTAAAGATCGTCGCATGAATCCACTCGATACCCTGACATCAGCCGACGTGATACGCGCCGATCCCGAAGTGTGGTTCTGCCAGCACGGGGTGCTAAAAGACAAGTCGGGAAGGGTGGTAAAATCCCCTGAGATCACTCCCCGCGTGACCCAACGGAAGCTCTTTGAAGCCTACCGTGAATGCCAGCGGCAGCGAAAACCGTGCCTGATGATGCTCGTCAAAAGCCGTCAGGACGGGGGATCGAGCGGAGCCCAGGCGCTCATCAATCATCACCTGCGCCGGCACAAGAACCTCAATGGAGCGCTGATGGGAGACATCCAGGGGACTTCTGACAAGGTGTTTGAGATCTTCCGCTACTTCTCGCGCAACGATAATTTCCAATGGGGAAGCACAATCACCACTGACAACGATGATGACGTCGAGTTCAGCAACGGCAGCCACTACGGGAAGGAAACGGCGATGTCGAAGAACGCCGGCCGCTCCGGAACGATTCAGGTGATGGATGGAACAGAGGTGGCGTTTTTCCCCCGTGGCGAACGCGACCCGGCACTTGCGTTTCTTAACTCACTATCGACTGAGAGCTACACGACGCTTGGGATAATGGACACAACCCCAAACGGTCCCTCTGGCACGTTCTACAAATACTGGATCGAAAAGGATAATGGGTGGATCAAGATCTTCGTCCCCTGGTTCTCGGAGCCGGATTACGTTCGAGCGTTTGAGAACAAAGACGAACGGGAGGAGTTTGAGCGCAATCTGTCCGATGATGAACGGCAGGAGCAAAAGCAGTTCACCCTTTCATTGGAACAGATGAACTGGCGACGGCGGATCATCAAAGTCAAGTGCGACTCTGACCCGGACAAGTTTAGGCAGGAATACCCCTCTGACCCAGTATCATGTTTCTTCCGTTCAACACGCTTCCGGTTCAATATCAAGAACGTCTCCCAGATGGAGAAGATTGCCGAGAGCGTAAAGCCGCAGAGGGGCGAGTTCACACTATTGGATGATATGCGTTCGGCGTTCGTTCCCGACGATGCCGGCAGCGTTGAGATCGTTGAGCCGCCGATGATTGGTTGCCGCTACTTGGGCGTGGCGGATTCAATGACAGGCGAGGATCAGGTGGTCGACAAACCGCAGGCCGATCCGGACTATCATTCGCTGGGGATCATCCGGGCGGGCTGGCGCGACACGCGCGGCTTCTGGCATTGCCCGCGGCTCGTGTGCCACCACTGGTCGCGGCTGGAGATCTACGTTGCCTCAAACATCATGGCATCGATGAGCATCTATTACGGCCGGTGCGTCGTGTTCCCGGAGGTGAACAACTGCGGACTGACGATGGTTAAGAAGCTCAATGAGATCGGGATCCCGATTTACACTCGCAGGTTCACAAACCGCACAGCAGGCACATCGGACAAGGAATTAGGGTGGAAGACCGACGAATCGACCCGCAAGCTCGTGATCGACTTCCTTGCCCAGCAGCTAAACGAATGGAAGCTTGAGGAGCCGACTATCGACATTCCCTTCTCGTGGGTGGTGGGGCAGATGAGGACTTTTATTCTCACTAAGAACGGACGTCCGGAGGCGATGTCAGGAACCCATGATGACGGCGTGATGATGAGCGCCATCGGATTTTACAACGCCCCCCAGGCTGCCACCGAGTACAAAGAACACCGCCGCAAGATCGATATTCAGAAGGTCCGGGCGTCCGGCGGCTGGCAGATGGGATGACAAACAAACCCTTGACTCCACTAAACCCCTAATCCTATAAGTGACCCCATGGCTGACCCTGTTGCCGATCCGGCTGCAACTTCCACACCGACTGCGGCCGATGTGATCAAAGCGGCTGATTCAATGTCTGAAAAGAGTCTGGATGCGCTGCTTGCTGACAGCATGACGCCGGCCCCTGTTATGGAGCCTGCCGCTGCGGTCGCCCCCGTGGTTGATCCTGCCAAGCCAGCGGAGGCGACTCCTGAACCGGCTCAAGGAGAAGAGGAGATCACTTCCAACTGGCGGCTGCATATCGACCCGAAGACCCCGGAGGGCAAGAAGGAAGCTGCGTTCTATGCTCTCAGGAAGTCAGGAAAGACAGTTGAAGAGGCTTATAGTGTGATCTATGGAGCAAAGGCGCAGGAGAGCGCAAAGCCTGAAACTCAAGTAACGCCTCCCGCTCCTGTTGACCCGGGTGCCGAGTATGATACCAAGATCACAGCGGCACAGGCCGAGCTATCCGTTCTTGAGACGGCGCTGACCAAAGCGATAGATGAGGGAGACACGAAGGCATCGATGGATAGGGTTAAGGAGATTGGCCGCAAGGAGCGTGAGATTGAGAAGCTCACAGACGGCAAGACTAGCGCGATTGCGCAGGCCCAGTCCACGGTGGCCGAGACTCAGGAACAGACTTTTCGACAGAAAGCAGGCGAGGCTTCAAGGCAGGCGATTACGGAGTATCCGCAGTTTGCCGTAAAACCCGGCGAGGTTAAGTCCTCAGACCGGAAGGCACTTGAAGACTTCATCGCGTCAAAGAGGGATGACCCAGACTATGAGTCGGTGTTTCTTAGCCCTCGATGGCCGGTGATCCTTGTTCGCGAGTATGCCAGCGTCAGGGGAATGAAGCCCGCGGCAGGCTCACCGCCGCCGCCCTCTTCGTCTTCTGCGAAACCGGTGCAGCGCGCGCCAGCCGCCGAGGTCATCACCTCTGCCCCTGGTACTCAGGCGTTCACCGCGACTCGCGAAAACTTCTTGAAGAACGTGGATAACATGAGCCCCAAGGAATTGGACGCCCTGTTGGCTTCGCCCAAGAGAGGTTAGTGGGTCGCACTTGCAGCGATCGTAACTCCTCTAAAAAATGTCAGATCCTATTCTTCCGAATGCGACACTGTATTCGGATGTTGTCAGCGCAAACAGCGACCTGAAGGGAATCATTTGGGCGAAGAAGGTCATCAAATCGACCAAAGAACGGTTCATCTTCAGGCACTTCGTCGGCGGGGAAGGCTCCGCCATGCCCATCGTTAAAAAGCAAGACCTGTCCGTGGGCGCAGCCCAGATGGTCAAGTTCATCACCGTCGCGCAACTTCGCGGCCATGGTACGCTTGGTGAAAACGTGCTGGAGACTGCCACTGAGAAAGTGATCAATGGCTCCTTCTCCATTAACGTCGACTACCTCGCCCATGCCGTTTCGTGGACCCAATCGTTTGCGAAGATCGGCCCGGCCGGTCGGAACATCGATCAGTGGTCAAGCGACGCGCTTGGCGACTGGTGGAGCCGTCGTCAGGATGACGACTTCCAGATCAAGATGCGCGAGGCCGCCCGCCTTTCCTATCCCACGACCACGACGTACCTCGTCGGCGGACGCGCCAATGAGGCGGCGATCATCTCCACCGACACCCTCACGACCACGGAGATTGAAGTGACCAAGGGCGTTCTGATTTCCAATGGAGCCACTCCGATCTCGATGGAGACGGATACGAACGGAGTCGACGTTCCGAAGTTCATCTACTTCGGACCCGACCAGTTCCTCCGACGTCTTCGTTCCAGCACGAACTACCTGCAGAGTTTGCAGTATGCGGGCGTGCGCGGCGCTGGCAACGAGCTGTTCAGCGGCAAGTATCCCCTGTGGGACAACAACGTGATGTTCGTTCACAACGTCCAGGCGGACTCGGCGAATGGTCGCCAAGGTTCTCCGCTCTACCCGATGGCGTTCCTTGGAACGGCCCTCACGAGCGGTTGCGCCACGACGATTGTTGGCGGTGGCCATCTCCCGGCAGCTTTGGTCAGTGAAGCCGGGGCAGGTGATTACTTCGCGAACTTCCGCGGATTCGCGTGGAAGATCTATGACGGCGAAAGCACGCCGTCCGATACCGCGACGTACTACGCGATGATCTACGACGTGGCTGGAACCTACGAGATCTTCTCGTACACGGCAGCTTGCGTCAGCGCGGATGGAAGCCAGATGACGACCGTGACCCGTGGGACGGCTGGAAACTTCGCGGGCAACGTGGCCGCGCAAGCGGTCAGCCGGTTCACCAATGTCCATGCTCGCGGGGCCATCATCGTCCCGTGCTCGATCAATGGCGTCGTCCTCAACTGGGCGCTGCACATGGGTGCGGAGGCGCTCTTCCATGCGGTCGGTTCGACGGAAGTTGAGCGCCTGGTCAAGACCGGTGGATTCGCAAACGACAAGGGCGAGCAGCGCGTTGTCGGGTACGGAATCCAGGGCATCCGAGGAATGGAGCCGTTCGTTGACGAGCGTGGGTTCGCCAAGAACTACGTCCTTGTGAAGGGCGCTGGCCGGTATCCCGGAGTCAATCCGCTGACCTATAACGGAACAACTTGGGCGTAAGCAGTTCTGTGTTGAATGGTTGGTATTTCATGGTAGTCGCAGGCCCGTCTTTAGGTTGGCGGGCCTGCTTCCCCTTTTATGAGTCGTATCCTCCTCAAAGTCACAAACGAGTCCTCTAAAGACCTCGGGCACCTCGACGTGTATGGTGAATCGGGTCTCTGCTATAAGTTCTGTTGGGACAATCTGCTTCAGGCATTTGTCTATCTCCCGAAGGGTAATAACGAGATCGCGGACATCTTCGCGATGATGAACGTGCCTCGGTTCCCGTACCAGATGTTGCCGATCCTGATTGAGGGCGATGTCAAGAGCGGTACGCCGGCTTACGTGCCGCCACCTCTCGTTAAGAAGGCCCTCTATGCGGGCTACGGCTTGGAGGACCTCCTTGCCCTGTGCGCCGACTGCGGATTTGCTCCCGACAACTCGAAGGACCGCCGCGCAGTGCTTGCGCAGCTCGATGCCTACTATCTTGGAAGGGGGCAACTGGAGTTTGAGAAGGTGGAGGCGAAGAAAACGAAACAGTCAAAAGCGGCGCTGTCCGCATAATCCATCATGGCAGCCGGAGACTTCAGCGACCTGCAACTCAGCCTGGCGCGGCTGTCCGGTCATGCCAGCGTGTCCGCCTTCCCCCCGGGGGATCTGGCATTGGCCCAGCAGTGCATCAACGAAGCGTACACCCAGATTTTCATTCCAGAGGACGACACGCCCCGCCCTCGCTTTGCCAAGAAGACGTTCGGTTTCCAGTATCAGGCCCCGGTGAATGTCACCCTTGGTCTCATCCAGGGATCCACGGCATTCACCGGCTACACGCCGGCAGCCGGTACTGAGGGAAGCAAGTTCCAGCTTGGGCAGAAGTTCTTTGGTTACGCCGGGATGGATGCCAGCAACGTCTATCACCTGATCGAGCCTTGGGATGGCGTCACCGGCCAAGCGTCGGCGGTCTTCTATCATTCGAGCTATTCCTTCGACGCCTCGATGATCGAGCTGCTCGAGGCTCCCGAAGTTCTCGGATGGGGGCCGCTGTCACCAATGAGCGGACGCGAGACCGATATTCTTTACCGGTCCAACTACTTCGATGGGTTCCGACCACTCCCGGGCTACGGGTATCAGAGGGCGACCTCGATGGTTTTTGGCGGCCAGACCTATGACAGCGGGCAGCCGATGTTTTATTTCATCAATGGCGAGACGTACATCGACACCGCCCCGATGGTGATCCGTATGGAAGTGAGGCCGCTGCCCGGTCAGATCACCACAGGCAATGTCTCATGCTTCTTTGCTCCTCCTGTTCTGAGTGCCGACGCCGATCATCCCCGGCTCCCGGCGGATATGGCGAACCGGATTTTCCTCCCGATTCTTCGAGCCCGGTGGGCGATGACGTACAAGAAATACAGCGGAAACAACATCAAGGAACTCGTGGCTCTTGGCGAAAGCGCGAAGAAGCAACTAAAGGGACTGAGCAACAACCAGCGGAGACGGCCTATCACCTGCATGACGTCCCACACCTGACCTATGCGAACGCTCACTGTCTATACCGATCCGAATAAGCCGGGGATCTGCGATCTCCCGCCGTTCGTGCTTGGGGATGACACAAGCTGGACGTTGCAGTTCAACGACGGCACCCAGAACTGGGTTCCCTCGGCTGTGTCGATGAAGGTGGGATATGTGAACGGCCTTGTCCCTGGATCGTACCCCAGCGCCTTCCGTTGGGTGGACAGGATGAACAATCAGCATCTTGCCAGCTTCGCCATCGGTGCGGGCTGTGCTCCGGGGTCTTTGAGCTGGGATGAAGCCCCTGTCAGTGTGATGGGCGGAAATGGTGCCTGGTTGATTCAGGGAAGGACTCCGCCAAGCAGCCAGCTTCGTCGGATCTACGTGAAAGAGAAGGGCAGCGGCTACACCTATGGCTGTAATCCTGGCGTAACTTTCTGCGGTGGCTTAGGCTCGGGATCAACGTATGATGGACTCCTCTACAGTTCGGTTTCCTCTATCCTCGTCACAAACAAAGGAGACTCGGTCGGCGGAATCATTCCTACCGGGAATTACACGCAGGCGAATACCGGTGTTTTTATTTCTGGTGGAGGCTCAAGCGGTGGAGGATGCTCTGCCAATGCGATCGTAAAGAATGGATTTGTCGTTGCCATTATTCTGACGAACGGAGGCCGGGGATACACCATCCCTCCGACAGTCACGATCGTTGGAGATGGATCAGGGGCAACAGCACAAGCAGTTTTGGCGTCAACCACGAACAGTCTGTTCAATATCATCAGACCTGCTCAGGCCACGGCTACGATTGCAGTAGATGGGACGGTCAGCGGCATAGCCATCCAGGACAGCGGCCAGGGCTACATAAGCCTCCCCTCGGTTCAGGTCGGAACGATCACAGAAGCAGAGTGCGAGGCATCGGGAATCGAGACGCACGCCGTTCCATTTTTCCGGGATCCATCGTCGGTTGCCATAAAGAATGCGGTGGCAGTCGTCCCGTGGTCGAGGGGAAGAAAGGCTCTTAATGACAGTCTGATTTTTGATGACTCTCTTCTGATCATCCGCCCATCCCTTATCGCAACCGCTGCACTCTCTCAGGCCGGATCTAGCCCATGGACCGGGACATTCAACCCAGTTACGGCCTTCGTGAACGCGGTCCTTTCCTTCCGTCGATCGTGCGTGATGGATCTCCAGATTTTTGGATCAGGCCGGCTTCTCTACCAAGGAGCGTTCGCCGTGATGTCGGTCATTCCTGCCTCCTGATATGTCAACGCCACTACAGGAGATTGGGGTTCCTAGAATCGGCTCTGGCATTACTCTAGGCCCCCAGTCAATAGGCACTAATTGCCGGGTGATTACCCGCCGATACCGGATGCGGGTTGAAGATCAATCGTACTATCTAGTACCTCTGATCAACCCAACTTTCTACGATCTAGTTTACACGGGTGCCGTGATCGTTGATCAGAAGATTGAACCATTGTCGGAAAACCATGCTGAATGTGAACTTGTGCGGGTGTTTGCTGAAGTACCAACGCCTTACGATGAGTACATCGAGCGGGCGATCACTTTCCCTGCGGTGGCGCCAAGCCAGCTTTATGCGCCGGCGGACTTCTACTTTCGAAGCGCCCAGGTTTCCCGGTGGACATCAGGCAGGATGGCGCGTGCCTACTTCCTGTCGAATCCGGGCGATATTCCTGTCTTCAATGAGTTTCGGCCAACCGACCAGTACGGCACAGAGGTCACGCAGATTGACGACAACACGATCCCCAGCGCAGACGAATACATCGCCATGGTTCAGGGCCTTCAGGAGATCATCAAGCAATCGACGGTGAGGAAATGGATGGGGGACATCTGGGTAAGGGAGACACTTTACGTTCACCCCAAATGAGCGAGATCGATGAACTGAGAAACGAAATGGCGGTCCTGAGAAAACAGATTCAGGACATGCAGGGATCATTTGATCGGATGGAATTATCGGGTGGCGGGTTCGGGGGGCAGATTGATCGTACTCATGGTAATGTGATGATCCAAATACCGGAGTCTACGCCCCCTCAGATAATCCAACAGTCCGCTCCTGTAGCCGATCAAAGCGCATTGGCGCAAGCCGGTGATCCTGGCCCTCCCGATCCAGTCAAGGTTGGCGACATCGACCTTGGAGCATTGCTTTCTGGGGCGGCCAACACGCCTGTTGAAACTGGGGATGTTACCAACAACCAAATCGCCGTTCCTTACATCGACATGCAGGCATGTGTCGGGGGAGTCATAGGGACGTATCGAGTGGTCTGCGTGCAAATCACCTAGACCCCATGGCCTATCCGGTTTTTCTCCAGGGCAAGGCAGATGGAAGCGGCTGTTGCGATTGCGCCACTCAAGTTGATTGTGGATGCCCGATACCTATTCCTCCATCAGCCAGGAATCTCTTCTGCCAAACTAAAGGCGGAATAGCAACGCTCCGAGGATGGCAGGAGTTCTGTGGATTCGTTTCGTCGCCGCCAAAGTTTTTCACCGAAATGGCCTTTGGCGGAACAATCACAGAGACGGACTATCTTTACCTAGGGGAATCGCCGCTTGCCTGCAAATATCAAATCGGTCTTTACACAATTACTCAGTCTGGTTCGTGTGTGATGGACCCAGCAACCGGGGCTATTACGAGTAGCGCTGCATGGAGCGAAGTGCGAAACGGTACTCCGACAAGCGGATCAATTGCTTGTACAGAGCCGGTCGGATATTGCGCTGCTGGTTACGGGACTCCGTGCTATGGGTTTTGCGCGCCGCTTCACACGTCAGACTTCAACAAAGGGGTAAACCGCTACCTCACAAGTACAAATGACCAACTTATCGGGAACGAGCAATGCTCCCCTGGTGATTCCTACGAACTGAAGACAATCGGAAACATCACCGCTACCCTAAGCAGCGAGGACACAGACGAGGCAGCACTAGCAAGGCTCGAATCCAGTTCAAGCTGGGGTTCATGGTTCCAGATCGGGAGCGGGTCACATGGCTGCGATGCCAGCCTTACCGATAACCCGCCAGAGACGTGCTGCTTGGCAAGATACGAAAGCAGGGGCGGGGCGACGTTCACGCACTTCGATGAGAATTGGAAGATCACGGCGTCTGGACTTGTTCCCAACAAGGCATACAGCACTAAACTAAGTTTCTACAGAAGCGTGTATAACGTAGGTTCTTACTCGCTCTACGAGACAATCACAGTGGGAGCGATAAGCGATGGATCAGGAAACCTATTGATTCAAGGAAGCGTTCCAAACGTAAAAGGATACGACACGTATGCAACCTTCTAGGGTAACAATCGGGTTTGAGGTAAAGCGAGTAACCCACCGACCTGATCTCGATGTTCCGATTGAAACAAGTGGCCTTGATGTTCCAAGAGAGCACGCGAGCCTTCCAACGAAATTCTTGCGGCTTAAGGCAGAGATGGGGACATGGAGAAAGGCAAAGTTCCCAAGAACGCCACATGATAAGCGTGTTCTAAGAACGATAGCTTGCAGAGGAGATCCCAAGACTGGCAGAGCTCCTTGCGAATACTACTCGTCAACAGGAAACCTGGCAATGGGAGAATGTCTTGCTCCGGGTTGCGGCTGTACCGGGCTTAAGGTTTTTGTCGCAACCGCCAAGTGTCCACATCCAAAAGGCTCGCGTTGGCCGACATGAAAACGTAAGGGTTCCATCGTGAAGACATTCACTATTCGCCGGTTCACTGGAGTTGAAACCAAGTATGAATCTTCCGACCAGAAGCGCGGCACGCTCAATCGCTGCTTTGGAGTTGTGCCGGAGCCGGTGGGATCACTGTCCAATGGTCCGCAGTGGCAGTCAGCATGGGGACTCACGAATCTTGGATCTCAGATAACCGCGGCTCTATCGTCTGGGTGTGCGGCAGGGCCGGGGGTTCACTTTGTCACTGTCAGCCGCGGCGCTCATACGTTCCTTGTGGCATGGGATAACACTGCTTCTCGGAGCGTTGGACACTGGCATGTTATGGGAACAGGAGATCCTGGACTCGACGGAACAGGAGGCGTGACGATTGCGGCGCCAAATACCACCGTATACCGAGGGAAGACAGCGGGCCTTCGATGGTTTGGGAACTGGGTGGGTAATGCGATTTGGCTTGGAAATGGAACGGATTCAAACCTGATTTGGCAATCAGGCACACTCTCTGTTCTTGGACCTGTATCCACGCCGGCTGAACAGGATAACCCTTCTCAGTTTCAGTTTCCTCCCTGTAAGAGTTTTGTGACAGACATGGAGGGTGTTGTCTATGGCGCCGGAAATATCACGCTGCCTCTTCGAGTCTGGAGAACCGATCCTCCGAATGTAACGTATCAGTA
>Ga0182027_10010326_pt1 | contig 13301 bp, 7 predicted proteins | sample 712E1DmetaG_FD_121300 | JGI IMG/M metagenome (GOLD analysis project Ga0182027, IMG submission 121300) | Permafrost microbial communities from Stordalen Mire, Sweden - 712E1D metaG (Illumina Assembly) | ecosystem: Environmental > Terrestrial > Soil > Wetlands > Permafrost | place: Sweden...
CACCTCCAGAATCGACTTCTCGGCGTTCCACACCAGCCAGAACACGATCGCATCCACGAACACCGGCACCGCGTCCCGCGTCAGCGTCGACTCCGCCTTCACCTCCGTCACCCGGATGCGCTGGTCGACGAACAAGCTGACCGTGTCGATGATCGGAACGATCGTGAACAACCCCGGCCCGCGCAGGCCCCGGTACACGCCCAGCCGCAGCAACGCGGCTTTCTCCCACTGCGTCGCCACCTTGATCGAAAACAGCAGGTAGAAGCCGATGGGAAGGAACACGTATATCGGCCACGGCTGCTGCAGCCATGCCATCAGTGCGCCGCCCGCCGCCAGCGAGAGCACGAACGCCGTGATGCCGATTTCGCTCACCAGTTGCGTGCGCGTCACTCTTGCCGCCGGCACGCTTGTCAGGCCTATCGTAGTTGGCATACTCAATCTCTCCTCCGGTCTTCGACCGGCAACAATTCTCCCAACCGCGCCATCAACTCGGACACCGAGAAGCCCGCGGCGCCGGCGCGGGCGGCGCAGTCCGCGGCCAGCCGGTCCAGCCGCGTCTCCCGTTCCGCCTGGTTCAGTTCCACCTGTTTGAGCGTCACGAACGTGCCGATCCCCTGCTGGGTCGTAATCACCCCTCTCAGCTCGAGTTCGCGGTACGCCCGCAGCACCGTGTTCGGGTTGATCGCCAGATCGACCGCCGCCTGCCGCACGGTCGGCAATTGCACCCCGCCCACAAGCGCACCCGTGGCCACCGCCCGCAGAACCTGGTCAATAATCTGGCGGTAAACCGGAACGCCGCTCGCCAGGTCGAGCTTAAACTCGAATTGATCTGGCTTAGTCATCTAGTTAACTAGTACACTAGACCAGCGACACAGTCAAGAAAAATTTGATGTCCTTCGAAGCATGATGCCGGCGGGGCCGTCCTCGCCCCCCCCGCGTCCGCCAGTTGCAGTACAGTCTGAAATGGATGCCGGCACGGGCGCGGGGAGCGCGATGAAGCATACACAACTCGTGGCGCGGTTGTTGCAGCAGCAGAGCATACTGGCGCTGGCCACGACCCTGGCGGACGGCACGCCGCACATCGCCCCGCTCTTCTACCTCGCCGGCGACGCCCTGCAGTTGTATTGGTTCTCCTCCGCCGCCAGCCGGCACAGCCGCAACCTGAAGCGCAATCCCGCCGCCGCCGTGACCGTTTATTGGCCGACCCAGCAGTGGCGCGAGATCCGCGGCGTGCAGATGCGCGGCGCCGTGATCGTCGTGAGCGATCCCGCGCGGCGCAGCGCCATTGCCGCGGCCTACAGCGCCCGTTTCCAGTTGGGGACGGCTTTCAAAGCGGTCCAGGCGCGCAGCCGGCTGTACGAGTTCCGGCCGTCGTGGATCCGCTACCTCGACAACTCGATCCGCTTCGGCTACAAGTTCGAGTTCTCGCCCCCGCTCCCGTCCGGCGGTTGAGCGGGCCTGGGCAGGCGACGCAACTGTGGCCCTCCGGCCGCGGCCTGGATAGACTTCAATGAGGATGCGTTCGACGCCGCGACGAACATGGGCGGCTGTGGCACTGGCGCTGGCCCTGGCGCCGGCCGGCCGCGCGCTGGACCCGGCGCGGCGCATCACGCAGTACATCCACCGCGTCTGGACCCAGGAGGACGGCCTGCCGCAGGACACCGTCCGGGCCATTGCGCAGACTCCCGACGGCTCCCTGTGGATCGGAACGGAAGAGGGGCTGGCGAGCTTCGACGGCTATGACTTCACGGTCTTCAACCGGCGCAGTGGCATCCTGCCCAACGACACGGTGGCGGCGCTGGCCGTGGCCCGCGACGGAACGCTGTGGGCGGGCACGCCGGGCGGCCTGGTGTCCTTCAAAGACGGGGTGTGGCACACGCTCGGGCGCGCGGCGGGCCTGGCCGATGCTTCGATTCTCTCCATCGCCACCGCGTCCGGCGCCGCGGACGCCCGGGTGTGGGTCGTGGCCGGCGGCACGGTCTACGAGGTCTCGACGGGGCGGCCCCGCGCGGCGGAGTTCGAGCCGGCCGGGGCGCGGCGCGATGCGCGGGTGGTGCAAATCGCGCCCGACGGCGCGCTGTGGGTGGCCGGCTTCCGCGGCATCTTCCGGGTCGAGGGACGGCGCATCCGCATGGTTGTGCCGGCGGCGGAGCTGCGCGGTGGCGTGCCGTCGAGCCTGCGGATCGATCCGGACGGGACGCTCTGGGCGGGCCTCACCGACGGGTTGCTCAAGGTCGGCCCCGCGCGCGGCGCGCTCCAGCGCTACAGCACGCGCGACGGCCTGCCCAACAGCTTCGTGCGCGTGCTGTGGCGCGACCGCGACGGCGTGCTGTGGGCCGGAACCAACGGCGGCCTGGCGCGTTTCGAGAACGGCCGCTTCCTGGCCGCGACGACGGAAGAGGGCGCCGAACAGGAACTGGTTCGCAGCCTGTTCGAGGACCGCGAGGGCAATCTGTGGGTGGGTACCGGCAACGGCCTGGATTGCTTCAATGACGGGCGGTTCCTGTTGTTTTCGCGACTCGAGGGAATGCCCGGAGACAAGCCGACGGTGGTGCACCAGGACCCGAACGGAGCGGTGTGGATCGGCTTTCACGACCGCGGCCTGTATCGTTTCCGGCCGGCCCCGCATCTGCGCTACACGGCGCAAAACGGGCTGCCGAGCAACGAGGTGTTCAACATCCGCGACGGGCCCGGCGGCACGCTGCTGATCAGCACGCGGGAAGGGGCGGTGGAGTGGAACGACGGCCGCTTCCGTACGCTGAGCGTGCCCGATCCGCTGGGCCGGCGGCTGGTGCTGGATACGCTGGAGGATCGCGGCGGCAGGTTGTGGGCCGCGGCGCCCAGCGGCCTGATTCGCTTCCAAGGCGATCGGGGCGTGTGGGCCGCGGGCGGTGGCGCGTCGCTCAACGACTACGTCGTGGCGCTCACCGGGATGCCCGACGGGACGCTGTGGGCGGCCAGCACCGGCTCGGGACTGTGGGAGATCCGCGACGGCCAGACGCGTCATTACACCTCCGCCGACGGGTTGCCGGCCGAACCGGTGCGCATCATTCGCGCGGGCCGCGACGGCACCCTGTGGATCGGCACGTTCGGCGCGGGCCTGGCCTGGCGCCGCCAGGGCCGGTTCTACCGCTGCAGTATCCCCGAAGGGCTGCTTAGCGACAACATTGCCGGCATCCTGGAGGACCAGGCGGGCGATTTGTGGCTCAGCACGACGCGCGGCATCTGCAAGGTGATCCGGGCCAGCCTGGACGCCTTCGCCGAGGGCCGGTCGAAGCGCGTGCAGGCGGAGTTCTTCGGCCTCTCGGACGGCCTGCGCAGCGCCCAATGCGCCATCTCCTACCCGTCCGGGGGCGGCGGCGCGGTGACCTCCGATGGCTGGCTGTGGTTCCCCACCGCGCAGGGACTGGCGCTACTGAATCCGGCCGCGCCCGCGCCGCCGCGGCACGCGCCCCTGCTGCAGGTTTACCCGGCGGAGTTCGACGGCCGGCCGGTGCCGCCCCAACTGGCGTCTTCCCCGCCGGTGCGGTTCGGGCCGGGCGACGGACGCCTGATCTTCAAGTACGCGGGCATCTACCTGCGCGCTCCGGAGGCGGTGCGGTACCAGTTCCGGCTGGACGGCGTTGACCGCAACTGGGTCGACGCCGGCACCCGGCGGACGGCGGGCTACAGCAACCTCGGACCGGGCGATTACCGGTTCCACCTGCGGGCCGAGGCCGGAGGGCCGGTGGCCGAAAAGGTGTTCGCGTTCACGATTCTGCCGCACTTTTACCAGACGGCCTGGTTCGCCGCCGCCGGCGCGCTGGCGATCCTGGGTCTCGTGTGGGGCGCCTGGCAGTTGCGGCTGAGGACGCTGCGGGCCCGTTTCCGGCTGGTTCTGGACGAACGCGCGCGCATGGCGCGCGAGCTGCACGACACCCTGGCGCAGGACTTCGTCGGGCTCTCGGCGCTGCTCGACGCGGTGGCCCTGCGGCTCAGCGGGAACCCGGCCGCGGCGCAGCGTCAATTGGACCTGGCGCGGAAGATGGTCCGGCACAGTCTGACCGAGGCGCGGAGGTCGGTGATGGACCTGCGCGCGGCGGTGCTGCAGGGCCAGTCGCTGGACGAGGCGCTGGCCTCGGCCGCGCCGCTGTGGGTGGCCGGTTCGGCTCTGCAAGCGCGGGTCGAGGTCGAGGGTACGCCGGTGCCGCTGCCGGATGAGGTGGAGCCGCATCTGCTGCGCATCGCGCAGGAGGCGCTGCACAACGCCGCCCGTCATTCCAAGGGCCACAACGCGTGGGTGCGGCTGGCCTACGCCCGCCATGAGGTCACGCTCAGCGTGCGCGACGACGGGCAGGGCTTCGACCCGCAGGACACGTTCGACCCCGCGGCCGGCCACTTCGGAATCCTGGGCATGCAGGAGCGGGCGGAGCGCATCGGCGGACTCCTCCGTCTCGACAGCCGGCCCGGCGCGGGAACGCTGGTGGAAGTGCGCGTGTCGATTCCGGACTCCGCGCCAGGCCTGGGGCCAGCCCATTCCAGGGCAGAGGAGAGCGCCCCGTGATGGACGAGCAACGGCTGCGGATCCTGGTGGCCGAGGACCACCTGATCGCGCGCGTGGGGATTACGACGATCCTCAATGCGCAGCCCGGCATCACGGTGGTCGCCGAGGCGGCCAACGGCCAGCAGGCGGTCGCGTTGTACCGCAGCCTCCGGCCCGACGTCGCACTGCTCGATGTGCGCATGCCGGTCCTGGACGGCATCGCCGCCGTCGCCGCCATCCGGGCGGAGTTTCCCGAGGCCCGGTTGATCTGCCTCAGCACGTATGGCGGCGATGAGGACGTCCGGCGGGCGCTCATGGCGGGCGCGGCCGGCTACCTGACCAAGGACGTGCTGCACGACGAACTGCTGAACGCCGTGCGCGCAGTGGCGCAAGGGGAGCGCTACCTGCCCGCGGCACTCTCGGCGGTGCTGGCGGGGCAGACCACCGGCACGATCTTGAGCGCGCGCGAAGTGGAAGTGCTCGAACTGATCGTCAAGGGGCTGGCGAACAAGCAGATCGCCTACGTCCTGAACATCGCCGAACATACGGTGAAGAACCACGTGAAGAGCATTCTGGTTAAGCTGGAAGTGGATGATCGCACGCAGGCCGCGACGGCCGCGATCCAGCGCGGAATCGTGCACCTGCCGTGAGCGCCGCGTGGCGCGGCCTCGCGCAGCGATAGCCCGCCGCGGTTGCTCCAACGTGCGGGAGCGTCGAGCGCGGCCTGCGGGCCAGGTTCGCCTGCGGACGCCGGGCAGCCGTGAACTGAGGGTTCCAGGCCGCTACCAGGTCCGCCGCGATCCAGGGTAGCTCGAAAGGGCTATATCGCCCGCCGGCCCTGGTGTCATCCGATTAAAGTGGGGGGCTTCTCCCCGGAAGGACCGAGATTCCGCCCGCATCCGGGCCAGGCTTCGCAGGAACAGCAACTATGTGGATTGTCCGACTGGCGCTGCGGCGTCCCTACACATTCATCGTCATGTCGTGCCTGATGATCCTGCTAGGCGTCGGCGCGATGGTGACCATGCCGGTGGACATCTTCCCGCACATCGATATCCCAGTGGTCAGCGTGGTATGGAGCTACACCGGCATCTCGCCCGAGGAGATGGAGAAGCGCATCATCACGATCACCGAGCGGGCCATGACGACGACGGTCAACGACATCGAGCATATCGAGTCGCAATCCTACACCGGCGTGTCGATCATCCGGCTGTACTTCCAGCCCAACGTCAAGATCGATATGGCGGTGGCGCAGGTGACCGCCATCTGCCAGACGCTGCTGCGCATTCTGCCGCCGGGCACGATGCCGCCGAACGTCCTGAAGTACGACGCCTCGTCGGTGCCTATTCTGCAACTGGGTCTCAGCAGCCCGGTGCTGAGCGAGCAGGCCATCGCCGACATCGCCTCGAACTTCATCCGCACGCAACTGGCTACCGTGCAGGGCGCCTCGGTGCCGCAGCCGTACGGCGGCAAGTACCGGGAGGTGATGGTCGATCTCAACCCCGACCTGATGACGGCGCGCGGCCTGTCGGCCACCGATATCTCGACTGCTCTGAACCAGCAGAACCTGATTCTACCCGCGGGCACGGCCAAGTTCGGCGGGAAGGAGTACCAGATCAAGGTCAACAGCAGCCCGCGCACCGTGGCGGAATTCAACGGCCTGCCGGTCAAGACCGTGAACGGCGCCATCGTTTACCTGGGCGATGTGGCCCAGGTGCGCGATGGTTTCGCGGTGCAGGCCAACATCGTGCGCAAGGACGGCACGCGCGGCGCGCTGCTGACGGTGCTGCGCAATGGTCAGGCCTCGACGCTGGACATCGTCGACAAGGTGAAAGCGGAGCTGCCGAAGATCCTCGCCGGGTTGCCGAAAGAGCTCGAGGTGCGCACGCTGTTCGACCAGTCGATCTTCGTCCGCAACGCGATCAACGGCGTGGTCAAGGAGGGCGCGACGGCCGCGTTGCTGACCGGCCTGATGATTCTGTTGTTCCTGGGAAGCTGGCGCAGCACGATGATCGTCTGCATCTCCATCCCGCTGTCGATTCTGGCCTCGCTGATCGTGCTGAACCAGTTCGGCGAAACGATCAACGCGATGACTCTGGGCGGCCTCGCGCTGGCCGTTGGCATCCTGGTGGACGACGCGACGGTGGAACTGGAGAACACGCACCGCAACATGGCCATGCGCAAGCCCATGGTGCGGGCCGTGCTGGACGGCGCGTCGCAGATCGCCGTGCCGGCGTTCGTCTCCACGCTCGCCATCTGCATCGTGTTCGTGCCGGTGTTGCTGCTGGCGGGCTCGGCGCGGTTCCTGTTCACGCCGCTGGCCATGGCCGTGGTCTTCGCGATGCTCGCTTCCTACCTGCTGTCGCGAACGCTGGTGCCGACGCTGGTCTACTACCTGCTGCGGGGCGAGATCGCGATGTACCAGCACGGCGAACACGGCGAGGCGGGCGCCGCCGGCGGCCCGAAGCAAGACATCTTCTGGCGCGTGCATTTCAAGTTCAACCGCGTCTTCGTGCGCTTCCGCGACTCCTACACGGGCCTGCTCGACTGGGCGCTGGACCACCGCGGACTGGTCCTGATCGGCTTCTTCGGATTCTCGCTGCTCTCGCTGGGCCTGGGGCGGTTCGTCGGGCGGGACTTCTTCCCGGAGATCGACGCCGGCCAGTTGCGGCTGCATGCGCGCGCTCCGTCCGGAACGCGAATTGAACAGACTGAGGTGCTGTTCGGCGACATCGAAGCCGAGATCCGCCGCGTGATCCCGCCGGCCGACCTCGATACGATTCTCGACAACATCGGCCTGCCGACCAGCGGCTCGAACCTGGCCTACGCCGACAACCCCAACATCGGCCCGGGCGACGGCGATATCCTGATCGCCCTGAAGCCCGAGCATGCGCGCTCGGCGGGCGAGTACACCGATCTGCTGCGCAAACGTCTGAACGCCCGCTTCCCCGAGGCCACGATCTACTTCGAAGCGGCCAACATGACCAGCCAGATTCTGAACTTCGGGCTGCCGGCGCCGATCGACGTCCAGATCATGGGCCGCAACGCCGAGGCCAACTACGCCCTGGCCCGTGAGGTCGAGCGGCGGGTCGCGCGCATTTCAGGCGCCGCGGACGTGCACATTCACCAGATCGTCGATTACCCCGAGATCCGCGTGAACGTGGACCGCAGCCGGGCCGCCCAGTTCGGGATGACGCAGCAGGACGTGACCTCGAGCGTGCTGATCTCGCTCAGCGGCAGCACCCAGGTAGCACCCAATTACTGGCTGAACTGGGTGAACGGCGTCAACTACATGGTCGGCGTGCAGACGCCGCAGTACGCCGTGCCCAGCCTGGACAAGATGATGCGGACGCCGATCGACGCGGGCGGGCAAAGCCGCAGCTCTACCGCCGGCGGAACGAATCCGACGGCCACCGATGCCTCCCTCGCCGCCGCGCCGGCGCAATCCGGCGTGAGCTATGGCAATCCCGGCGCCCAGCCTGCCGCGACGCAATTGCTGAGCAACGTGGCGACGACTTCGCGCGCCGTCTCTCCGCTCATCATCAGCCACTACAACGTCCAGCCGGTGTTCGACGTCTACGCCAACATCGACCGGAGCGACCTGGGCACGGTTGGCGACAAAGTGCGCGCGATCGTGGAGGGCCTGCGCCCGAAGCTGGTGCCCGGCGCCTCGATGGTCATGCGGGGCCAGGTGGAAACGATGCAAAGCTCGTTCGGACGTCTGGCGTTGGGTCTGATTCTCGCCGTCGTCCTGGTGTACCTGCTGATGGTGGTGAACTTCCAGTCGTGGCTCGACCCGTTCATCATCCTGATGCCGCTGCCGGGCGCCATGGCGGGCATCCTGTGGATGCTGTTCATCACGCAAACCACGCTCAGCGTGCCGTCGCTGATGGGCGCCATCATGTGTATCGGCGTGGCCACGGCGAACAGCATTCTGATGGTCGTATTTGCCAATGATGAACGGCTGGCGGGGCTGGACGCCCGCGCCGCCGCGCTCTCGGCGGGCGCGGTGCGCATCCGGCCCGTGATTATGACCGCCGCGGCCATGATTCTCGGCATGCTGCCGATGGCGTTGGGGCTCGGCGAAGGCGGCGAACAGAACGCACCCCTGGGCCGGGCCGTGATCGGCGGCCTGCTGGTGGCCACGATCTCGACGCTGTTCGTGGTGCCGCTGGTTTACAGCATGCTGCGAACGCAGCCCCCGGTCGACCATGAGGAAAACATTTTGAAGGAAGAACGTGAATGAAACCGGAATCGCCTGAACCACTCCCCGTGCTGAGCGCCGGGGAGACCGAGCTGCTGCGGAAAGTCGAATCGCTCGAGCGCGAGGTAGACGCTCTGCGCCAGCATCACGGCCCCGCGTCGCTCGAAACGCCGCACCTCGCGCCGCCGCGCCCGCGCCCGGCGCTGCTGCGCGGCATCCTGATCGCGCTCGTTCTGCTCGTCGCCGTGGGCTTCGCGGCGGGATTGCTGCCGAAGCTGCGGCAGCGCCACGTGCTGGCCGCCGAAACCGATCTGGCTGTGGCCGCCCGGCCGATCGTGCCGGCGGCGGCGGTGACCCAGGCGCCGCGGGAGACCGTGGTCACTCTGCCGGGCACCATGCAGCCGATCACCGAAGCGCCGGTGCTGGCGCGCGCCGACGGCTACATCAAACGCCGCAATGTGGACATCGGCGACCGCGTTGCCGCGGGACAAGTGCTGGCGGAGATCGAAGCCCCGGAACTCGCCCAGCAGGTGCAGCAGGCCGCCGCCGCGCTGGACCAGGCCCGGTCCGCTCTGGAGCAGGCCAACGCCAATCTCGCACAGGGGCAGGCCAACCGCGAGCTGGCGCGCGTTTCCGCGTCGCGCTACGGCAATCTGCAGCAGCGCGGCATCGTGTCGCGCCAGGAAAACGACACCTACCAGGCGCAATACAAGGCCAGCGACGCGGCCGTGGAGTCCCTGCGCAAGGCCGTGGCCGGGGCCGGGAACAACGTTTCCGAGGCGCAGGCCAGCCTCGCCCGCGTGAAGGACATGTTCAGCTATCTGAAAGTGCGCGCGCCGTTCGCGGGCGTGGTGACCTTGCGCAACGTCGATCAAGGCACGCTGGTGACGATGGGCAACACGCTGTTGTTCCGCGTGGCCCAGACCGGCGTGTTGCGCCTGTACATCAATGTTCCTCAGGTCAACGCGAGCCAGGTGCGGGCCGGACAGACGGCCGAGCTCAGCCTGAACGAGCGCCCGGGCCGGTTGTTCACGGGCAAAATCGTGCGCTCCAGCGGCTCGCTCGATCCGGCCACGCGCACCATGCTGGTCGAGGTGCAGGTGCCTAATCCCCAGGGCGATCTGCTGCCCGGCATGTACGCCAACGTGACGTTGCACGCCGCGCGCGAAAATCCGCCGTTGTTGATTCCCTCCGAGGCCCTGGTGGCGCGCGCCCAGGGCACCATGGCGGCCGTCGTGGACCGCACGGGGCACGTGCATTTCACTCCCATTCAGGTCGGGCGCGACAGCGGGACGGAGCTGGAGATTCTATCCGGGCTCGAGGCCGGCATGCAGGTGGTCGTGAACCCGAACGACAATGTGCGCGAGGGCGTGGTGGTTGAGACCCGGCCGTTCCAGCGTCCGCGTCCGGCCGGCGGCGCCCCGCCCCAAGCCGCGCCGGCGGCGAAGAAGGCCAGTTGAGCGGGGATCCGGCGATGCGCATGCGAAATTACCTGGCTCTGCTCGTGTCCGCGCTCGTGGCGCTGCCGGCCGCGGCCGCCGATCCTCCCACACCGGGCGGAGCTGCCGCGACGAAGCCGCAGAGCGGCTGGAGCCGCTTTGCCTCGCCCTGGCGGCCGCTCTACGTGCCCGCGCCTGATTGGACCAACGGCTCGCGCTACGCCGATCTGTTGCGCGCCGGGCAACTGTACCTGTCGCTGCGCGACGCCATCGACATCGCGATCGAGAATAACCTGGACGTCGAACTGCAGCGCTACAACATCCTGGCCGCGCGCAAAGACCTCCTGCGCGCGCAGGGCGGCGGTGTGACGCGCGGATTGCAGTATCTCGTCAACGAGGTTCCGCTGGGCATCGGCGGCCCGGCCAGTCCGCTGCTGGAGAGCCTCGGCGCGCAATCCAGCGGCGGAGCCAGCATCCCGACCAATCCCTCGGAACTGGGCGTGCTCAACGAGACCCAGGGGAACCTGTCGCTGCTCGGCCAGAACACGCTCAGCAATGGGACCGCGCTGCCGAACTACGATCCGGCGCTCAACGCCGCGCTCGGCTACGCGCACACTTCGACCCAGGAACTCGATCCCGCCAGCTACGGCACGAACAACGTGGTCACCACCACCATGGACGCCAACGCCGGGCTCCAGCAAGGCTTCTCGAGCGGCGCGACCGCCGCGCTGGCCTTCGACAACTCGCGCAATACGATCAACTCGAATCAGAGCAATTACAGCCCCTACGTGACATCGGGCCTCTCGCTGAGCGTGACCCAGCCGCTGCTGCGCGGCTTCGGGCGCGGCCTGAACCGGCGCTACATCCGCATCGCGGCCAACCAGGAGAAGATCGCGAGCCTGCTGTTCCGGCAGCAACTGGTCAGCACGGTGTACGGGGTCGCGCGTCTGTACATCGACCTGGTCACGCTGCGGGAGGACGTGCAGGTGAAGCAGCGCAATCTCGAGCTGGCCGAATGGCTGAAGCGCGAGGTCGACGCGCGGGTGCAGGAGGGCATACTGCCGCCCATCGAGCAGACCCGGGCCAACGCTGGCGTGCTCTCGGCCAAACAGGATCTAATCAATTCGCGCGCGCTCGAGGAGGATCAGGAGGCGGTCTTCAAGAGCATCCTGTTCCGCAAGGGACTGGCCGAGGCGGATGTGCGGAACGCGCGCGTCGTGCCGACCGACCCTCTGGAATTGCCGCGGGCCTCCGAGGACCTGGACGCCGGCAAGCTCATCGCCCAGGCGCTCGCGGACCGGCCGGACCTGTTGCAGGCCGGCCTGCAGGCGGCGAATACGCGCATCTCCCTGGAAGGCTCGCGCAACGCGCTGAAGCCGCAGTTGGACCTTCAGGCGTTTGCCGGGAACACCGGCCTGGCCGGCGCCCGCAGCCCCTTCGCCATCAACCCCGATACGGCGTTTCTGGGCGGCTACGGCAGCGCCCTGGCACAGGTGTTCCAGCGCGACTATCCGCTCTACGGCGCCGGCATTCAGTTGAATCTGCCGCTGCGCAATCGCGTGGCCCAGGCCGATGCCGCGCGCGACGAAATCGCCTCCCGGCAGGCGGAGGTCCGGCTCGAGCAGTTCCGCAACCAGGCGCGGCTGGAGGTCGAGGATGCGGTGATCGCGCTCGGCCGCGCGCAGGCATCCTATGAGGCCGCGGCGGAGGCGGCGCGCTTGCAGACGGAGTCGCTGGATGCCGAGAAGGCGCGCTTCGAGGAGGGCCTGGGCACGGCCTTCAGCGTGAGTCAATTCCAGAGCGTGCTGTCGCAGGCCAAGCTGACGGAGCTGGCCGCGCGCGGTTCCTACGCCAAGGCCAAGGCCGTGCTGCTGCGGTCGACCGGCGCAATCCTGGAGGCGTACGGGCTCTCCGCCGACGCCGTGCAGCACGCTGAGGCCCTGCGCTGAGGAGCGCTCGCGCTCAGCACGAGCAGCGGCCGCGCACGCGCGCGCAATCGACCCCGGCATCGCCCGCATAGGCTAAAATCAAGGCTATTCACACGCTCGTCATCCCGGTTGCATGGTGCCTTTATGCCTTCTGACTCTTTGACCGTCGTCGATAACCGCACTGGTAAGTCCTATGAGATCCCCATCGAAAACGGGACCATCCGCGCCACCGATCTGAGGCAGATCAAAACCGCCGCGGAGGATTTCGGCCTCATGGCTTACGATCCGGGCTTCATGAACACCGCGGCCTGCAAGAGCCGCATCACCTTCATCGACGGCGACAAGGGCATCCTGCGCTACCGCGGCTATCCGATCGAGCAACTCGCCGAGCAGAGCAGCTTTCTCGAGGTCGCCTACCTGCTCTACTTCGGCGAACTCCCGTCGCGCAGCCAGCTCGACGAGTTCGTGAACATCGTGATGTCGCACACGCTGATCCACGAGCAGACCAAGAAGTTCATCGACGGCTTCCGGCATGACGCCCACCCCATGGGCATGTTCCTGTCTACCGTGGCCGCGCTCTCCACGTTTTATAAAGAGGGCAAGAACATCTTCGACGTCCAGAACCGGCTGGTGCAGTTCGAGCGCATGACGGCCAAAATGCCGACCATCGCCGCCTTCTGCCACCGCCACTCGATCGGCATGCCGTTCGTCTACCCCGATGGCGAGCTCAGCTATGCGGGCAATTTCCTGAGCATGATGTTCAAGGGTACGCAGCTGCGCTACAAGCCCAACCCTTCGCTGGAGCGCGCGCTCGACGTGCTCTTCATCCTGCACGCCGACCACGAGCAGAATTGCTCCACCACCACCATGCGCGGCATCGGCAGCTCGCACTGCGATCCGTTCACCGCGCTGGCCGGCGCGGCCGCCGCGCTCTACGGCCCGCTGCATGGCGGCGCCAATGAGGCCGTTCTGCGCATGCTCATGGAGATCGGCTCCGCGGACCGCATTCCCGATTTCATCCGCCGCGTGAAGTCCGGCGAAGGCGCGCGCCTGATGGGCTTCGGCCACCGCGTGTACAAGAATTACGATCCGCGCGCCCGCATTATCAAACAAGTCGCCTTCGAAGTGTTTGAAGTCACGGGGCGCAATCCGCTGCTCAACATCGCTCTCGAACTCGAGCGCATCGCCCTCGAGGACGACTACTTCATCGG
>Ga0182027_10010327_pt1 | contig 13300 bp, 14 predicted proteins | sample 712E1DmetaG_FD_121300 | JGI IMG/M metagenome (GOLD analysis project Ga0182027, IMG submission 121300) | Permafrost microbial communities from Stordalen Mire, Sweden - 712E1D metaG (Illumina Assembly) | ecosystem: Environmental > Terrestrial > Soil > Wetlands > Permafrost | place: Sweden...
TCCGCGCCGCCGTCCGGCACGCCTTCGCCCGCGCCGCGCAAAGCGGCCTCAATGCGCAGCACGCCGCGGCCCAAGTCGGGAATCAGCTTGAGGCTCTCAACCGAAACCGCCGGGACTTTTTCCAGCCAAACGGTCGCCCAGATGCCGCTGGTCGGGGTGTATCCGTTCATCTGTTTGCCGCAGGCGATGGCCCACTCCGTCGAGGGATCCCAGGCGCTGACGATCAGTTCCTGCGCGCCGACCGGGGCGAGCGCCGCGGTCAGATCGAACGTGAAGGGGTCATAGCCGCCGCGATGCTCGCCGAGCTTTTTACCGTTTAAGTAAACCGCCGCTTCCCAATCGACGGCGCCGAAATGCAGTAGCAGCCGTTCGCCGTGGGCGAGGGCGGGGGCCTCGAAACGGCGGCGGTACCAGATGCGCTGATCGATCTTGATGTGCCAGAGTTCCTTGTCCACGTTGACATCCTTGACGATGCCGGACAAGGGGGCTTCGGGCGCGAAGGGGACGAGAATGCGGCGATCGAAGGTTTTGGGTTGCGCCTCGTCCTTGCGCTGGATCGCGAAGTCCCACAGGCCGTTGAGATTGACCCACTGCGGGCGAACCATCTGGGGGCGCGGATACTCGGGCAGGACGTTTTCAGGCTGAACCTTATCGGCCCAGGGGGTCATGAAGCCATTGGGGCTGTGGGCCGGTTGCCAGGGCGTTGCGCCCAAGGCATTGGCGGCCAGCGCCAGGCAGGAGAGAGTCTTCAGTGTGGAGGCTTTGGTCATGTTCGTCCCTGATCGAAAATGCGGAAGATGGAGGCGTGCGCGAACGCGGTTTATACCGTGGATCTTGGGGATTAAATCGGTTAATCACAAGCGGATTTTGAGGTTCCCGCAATCAGGGGGAATCGAGCACGAGGACGAGGACGAGGACGAGAACGAGCACGAGCACGATTTCATTCTGTCTTCTGTTTTCCTCTTCACTCCGCGCTCCGCCCTTCCTAATGCACCACCATCCCATCCTTGTGCGGTTTGGTTTTCTTCATCATGAAGAGGAGCGGAATCATCGCCAGAAAGAAGAACGCCATCACCCGGAAGTCATCCAGGTAGGAAAGGAACGTCGCCTGGCGGGTGAGCGAATTGCCCAGCATTGCGTAGGCTTGCTGGCTGGCCCGCGCCGGGTCCGAGCCGTGCGCCAGCATCATCTGTTTGGCTCCGGCCAGGGCGGTTTGGAAGTTGGGATTGTAAACCGACATCTGGCTGCTCAGCACGTTCTGGTGAAACTGGGCGCGGCGCGAGAGCAGGGTGACGGCGAACGCGATGCCGCAGCTTCCGCCCAGGTTGCGCGCCAGGTTGATCAGACCCGAGGCGGCGTTGTTTTTCTGGCGCGGGATGAAATGAAACGCCATCTGGTTGATCGGCACGAACAGGAAGGCCAGGCCGAAGGCCTGAATGCAGCGGGCGAGGACCGCCATGTGGAAACTGATCCCCAGCGTGAAATGCGACATGTAGATCAGGGCGCCGGCCACGCCGGCGATGCCGATCATCACCACCCAGCGCGCCTGGACGCGCATCACCAGCGCGCCGACGATCGGAAAGAGCATCATCGAAATAAACCCGCCCGGCGACAGGGCCATGCCGCTTTGCATCGCCGTGTAACCGAGCATGTTCTGCATGAACAGCGGCAGGAGGGCCGTGCTGCCGTACAGGACGAACCCGAGCATGAACATCAGGATGTTGGAGATGAAGAAATTGCGGTTGCGCAGCAGGCGCAGCTCGATCACCGGCTCCTTGACGCGCAGTTCCCAGAAAATGGCCCCGACCAGCGCCGCCACCGCGAGCACGCTCAGCACGGTGATGAACTGCGAGGCGAACCAGTCCTCGGTCTGTCCCTTGTCGAGCACCACCTGCATGAAGCCCAGCCCCACGGCGATCAGTCCCAGCCCGATCGTGTCCACCTTCATCTGGCCCCACTTGACGCGCTTGAGGAAGGGCGGGTCCTGGACCAGGCGCGAGGTCAGGGTGAGCGACACGATCCCGACGGGGATATTGATGAAGAAAATCCAGCGCCAGGTGAAGTTGTCGGTAATCCAGCCGCCGAGGGTCGGGCCGATGATCGGCGCGGTGACCACGGCCACGCCGTAGATGGCCATGCCCATGCTGCGTTTTTCGCGCGGGAAGGTGTCGGCCAGGATCGCCTGTTCGGTCGGCTGCAGGCCGCCGCCGCCGATGCCCTGCAGGATGCGAAAAAAGACGAGCATCCCCAGGTTGGTGGCGAACCCGCACAGGGCCGAGCTGACCGTGAAGATCCCCACGCTGATCATGTAATAGCGTTTGCGCCCGAGCACGGCCGAAAACCAACCGTTGAGCGGCAGGATGATCGCGTTGGAAACCAGGTAGCTGGTCAGCACCCACGTCGCTTCGTCCAGGCCCGACGACAGGTTGCCGGCGATGTGCGGCAGGGCGACGTTGGCGATGCTGGTGTCGAGCACCTCCATGAAGGTGGCCAGGGTGACGGTCAGGGCGATGACCCAGGGGTTGATCGAGGGCCGCCAGGCCTCGATTTCGTGGGCGGTGAGCTGGCGCGGCACCGCCGGAAGGCCGTCCGACGGAGGGCTGCCCGTCGGCTGGCCGGGGGTTGGTTCCGAGCTACTCATGCTATCTTGCCGTGCTGAGGGATCAATTTCGTGCTCGTGCTCGTGCTCGTAATCGTGATCTTAATCTTAATTCTTAATCGTCATCGTGGGCGAGGACGAGGACGATTACGAGCACGAGCACGAGCACGAAGTTTTCTCCGTGCTCCGCGCTCCGCACTCCACGCTTTTATGGTCGCACCTTGACCGAGGGGATGACCGACATCCCCGGCGCCAGCAGGTGGCTCGGATCGGGCGGGGGGTCGAAGACGATCTTGACCGGCACGCGCTGGACCACCTTGACGTAATTGCCCGAGGCGTTCTCGGGGGGGAGCAGGCTGAACCGCGCGCCGGTCCCCGACTGAATGCTGTCCACTTTGCCCCGGAACTTGACGCCCGGGTAAGCGTCGACGTCAATCGTGACCCTCTGGCCCGGCCGCATAAGGGTGAGCTGGGTTTCCTTGAAGTTGGCGACGACCCAGACGTTTTTGGACACGATCGCCATCAGCGCCTGGCCGACTTGGACGTAGGCGCCCGGCTCGGCCGACTTGCGCGTGACCAAGCCAGCCTCGGGGGCGGGGATCTTGGTGTAGGACAGATCGAGCTCGGCCGCGTCGAGTTGGGCCTTGGACTGCTCGTATTCAGCCTGCCTCGACGCCTCCTGGCTGCGGCTGACCGCCACCTGGTGTGGGGCCGACGAGGCCGATTCCAGCTTCCCGGTCGCCTCGCCGATCGCCGCCTGGACGGCCTTGGCCTGCGTCTCGGCCTGGAGCAGTTGATTCTGAACGGCCCGGCGCTTGGCCTCGGCGGCGGCGACTTTGGCCTGGGCCGAGGCGACCTTCTCACGCGCCGACGCCAGGCGCGCGCGCGCGGTCTTTTCGTTGGTGGCCTGTTGGTCGAGTTGTTGCTGCGAGACGGCCCCCTCGCCGATCAAATCCCGGTATCGCTTCAAATCCTGCTGCGCTTGCGTCTCGGAGGCCTCGGCGGCCGCCACGTCGGCCTGCGCCTGGCTGGTGTTGGCCTTTTCGGTCAGCACGTCGGCCTCGGCCTGGCGCACCATGCTTTGGGCCGTGGCCACCGCCGCCTGCGCCGCGGCCAGGTTTGCCTGCGCTTGCTCCACGCCCGACGTCGCCTGGGTCATGCCCGCGCGGGTCGTCGCGCTGGTCACGCTCACGCTCGACTTGGCCCCGCGAACCCGGGCCTCGGCCACGTCCAGTGCCGCGCGCGCCTGGTCCAGCCGCGCCTGAAAGTCGCGCGGGTCCAAGACGACCAGCAGGTCCCCGGCCTTGACTTGCTGGTTATCGTCCACGGGCACCTGCTGGATGTGGCCGGCCACGCGCGGGCTGATCTGGATCACATGCCCCTCGATAAAGGCGTCGTCGGTCGATTCGTAATGACGGCCGTGCAGGTAATAGATGAAGCCGACGATCAGCCCCACGATCAGGATCGGCGGCCCGACCCGCTTGAGCAGCGAGCGCTTGCCGCCGTTCCCGTTGGTCGCCACGGCAGCCGGCTCGGGCTTCCCGGCGCCTTGATCGTCAGACTCTGTTGTTTCAAGTTCCATCGTCGGCATGCGTACACTTTCTATCGGGCGGCGATGCGGCGCGAAAGACCCTCCAGGGCGCAAAGCGAAAAGATGGTGATGAACCCGGTCAGGCGCTCGACCTCCGCGGGATCGTCATAACGCAGCTCGGGATGCAGGCGCACCAGCATCGGCCGGCTGTGCAGGTAATAGACGCACTGGCCGACGACGCTGCCGTAGGCGTAACGCGCCTCGTCGGGGGTCGCCTGGGCCGGCAGCAGGTCGCGCACGATCGCGGCGAGCACCTCGCCGATCGGGCGGATGACCTCGCTGACGATGGCGTCCAGCGCGCGCGTCGGCTCGATCATCTCGCGGGCCATCAGCCGGCCGAAAGGGGCGGCGGGATCGTTGTCGAAAATCCGCAGCAGGAACGAGCGGATGAACGCGCGCAGCCGCTCGGCCGGCGTTGCCGTGGCGCCCAGCTCCAGGTCGAGCGGATACTTCTCGAGCGAATGGCGCAGCGACTGGCGCAAGACCTCGGTGTAAAGGTGCTCCTTGTCGCGGAAATGATAATTGATCGCGGCGACGTTGGTGTGCGCGCGGCGGCAGATCTCGCGCACGGTCGCCGAATGAAAGCCCTGCTCGGCGAAGACCTCGGTCGCCGCGGACATGAGGCGCTGGCAGGTCTCGCCCTGAAGATCGATGGGGGGAGTGGATTGGGTCAACATATAGGCTCGACCTCCTTAAAACGAGCGTATCAAACGCATGTTTAAAATACAAGTGTCGTTTTATGGTCCCGCCATGTCTTTTTGCCCTGAGGTGTGGTAACAATATGAAGGGATGAAAAATCCGTGTGGAGTGCGGCGGCTTGCCGCCGCTTGGGCTTACCGGATACCCCCAAGCCGCCAGAAAAGCGGCGGCAAGCCGCCGCACTCCACATAATTTCCGAGGAGGCCTCATGACGCACCAGATTTGTTTGATTCCCGGCGACGGCATCGGGCCGGAGGTCACCGCCGCCGCGCGCGAGGTGATCGAGGCGGCCGGGGTGGCGGTCGAATGGCTGATCCTGCCGGCCGGCGCCGTCGCCGCCGAACAATATGGCGACGTCCTGCCGCCGCAGACCATTGGCGCGATCGAGCATTACCGCCTGGCGCTCAAAGGGCCGGTCACGACGCCGATCGGCAAGGGGTTTTCCAGCGTCAACGTCCACCTGCGCAAGCACTTCAAGCTTTACGCCGCCGTGCGCCCGGTGCGCAGCCTGACCGGGGTCAAGACCCGTTTCGAGAACGTCGATCTCGTGGTCATTCGCGAGAATACCGAGGGGCTGTACTCGGAGTTGGAAAACGAGATCGTGCCGGGGGTGGTGCAAAGCCTCAAGGTGGTGACGCGCGTGGCTTGCGAGCGCATCGCGCGATTCGCCTTCAACTACGCCCGTACGCGGGGGCGCAAAAAAGTCACGGTCTTTCACAAAGCCAACATCATGAAGCGCTCGGACGGGCTGATGCTGCAATGCACGCGCGAGATTCACGAGGCGCTCGCCCCCGAGATCCTTTACGAGGAGCTGATCATCGACAACGGCTGCATGCAGCTCGTGCTCGATCCGACGCGCTTCGACGTGCTGCTGCTCGAGAATTACAACGGCGACGTGATCAGCGACCTGTGCGCCGGGCTGGTTGGCGGGCTGGGGGTCGTGCCGGGAGCCAATATCGGCGAGGACTGCGCCATTTTCGAAGCCGTCCACGGCAGCGCCCCCGACCTTGCCGGCCGGGGCCTCGCCAACCCGCTGGCCTGCATCATGAGCGGGGTGATGATGCTCAACCATATTGGCGAGTCGGCCGCCGCCGAGCGGATCAAGAGCGCCTATAACGCCCTCCTGGCCGCGGGCAACCCGGACGAGCTGACCGGCGACATCGGCGGGCGGGCCACCACGCGCCAGTTCGTCGAGGCCTTGTTGCGAAGGATGGGATGAGGCCGTCTATCTCCACCACGGAGACACAGAGACACGGAGAATTCAAAACAAGTGTCATCACATGGCAAGTAGGACCTGTCATTATTATGGTGGGTGACGCCCAACCGCATCCCTCTAATTCAAAATCTCCCTTACTTCTCCGTGTCTCCGTGTCTCTGTGGTGCACATCTTCTGGATTCCTGAAGTTCAATGGTGGATGAAGACGCCATCGGTTGTCTTACATTTTACTTGAACAATGCGCTCCGGCAACGTACAAGGGACTCGCGGGGTCCGCGCGGGAGAAGCAAGGGGGGCTTGGCTCATGGGATTGCCATCGGCGCGAAAGCCGCCGCCCGACACTTGGTCGCAAGTGGGCATGGCTCTGTCCATCCCCACGCTGATGGTCAGCGGGCCGCTGGTCGGATACGGCGTGGGCTGGCTGATCCGGCGCTGGACGGGCTGGGGGGCCTGGGTGGAAGCGCTGCTGATGGCCCTGGGGATGATCGCCGGAATAAGGGAAGTGATTAAGATCATCCGAAAAATTTCTTAGCCCGTCGCGGTTTGCGGCCGATGACTTGAATCGTCCATCCGCCAAGAACGGACCCCTCGTCTTAAATAAGTAAAAGCCATTGAATCAAGACAACGCCACGAACCCGCAACCCACGCCCGCCCCGCCGCCCCGCCCGCCCTTCACGGGACTGCGTTCGCGTTTCATCAAGCGGACCGTGCTGGCCGCGCTGGCGACCCTGGGGTTGGTCGCGATGACGGTCGCGGTCTACGGCCACCCGGCCTGGGGACTGATTTACCTGGCCACCGGCGTCTGGTCGCTTCTGTTCCTGGCCTTGACGCCGCTGATCATCAAGGCGTTTGCGTTTGACCGCAAGCCGCTGCGCGGGATTCTGCTGATCGTGCTCAAGATCGCCTGGCTGGCGCTGATGTTCGTGTCGTGCCTGGCCCTCAGCCATTCGCGGGTGGCGGGGCTGGTGATCCAAACCGCCCTGATCGCCGGCATCACGACCCCGCTGGCCGTCGTCGCCCTGCGCGCGGCGGGGGGCGCCCAGGAGCAGCGCGCGGGAGAAGCGAATAAGAAGGCCGACGCGGGTCCGATGGGCCACGGGCCGAAGGTGGAGTCCAAATCATGAGCCGCCCCGTCAACCTTCCGATCCACATGGAGACGGCCTCGCCCGAGGCGCGGATGATCCCGCTCCACCCGCATGTCGGGGAGCATCCCCGCTCGGTCGACCAGTGGCTGGTGGCCCAGGCCGGCCACCCGGTGGGCGGCGAAGGCAACGGCGGCGGCGCCCATGGTGAAGGCGCGGCCAAGTACCAGATGCCGGGCGAAACGCCGAACATCATCAGCCTGGTCGAGGCGGCGTTCAGCCACGGAAAAGCGGCCCACGCCGGCGAGCGTCCCGAACCGGAATCGGTCCTCCACCTGGGGCCCGTCCCGATTCCGGTCAACTCCCTGTTTTCGATTTTCTACGCCATCCTGATTGTCTGGGTGATCCGCAAGGCCCTGCGCAACGCCAGCATCGAGCGGCCCGGCAAACTGCAAAACGCCGTCGAAATGATCCTGGGCGGGCTGCGCAATTTCTTTCTCGACATCCTGGGCAAAGAAAATGAACGCTACGTCCCCTTTGTCGGCACGCTGTGGCTGTTCATCCTGGTCAACAACCTGGCCGGCATCGTGCCCGGGCTCAAGGCGCCGAGTTCCTCGATCAAATTCACCTTTGGCCTGGGGATTTGCACGTTCTGCTACGTCCACTATAACGCGCTGCGGGAAAACGGGTTCAAAGGCTATCTTTTCCACTTGCTGGGCTCGCCGACCGATATGGTGACCTGGGTGCTCTGCCCGTTATTCTTCTTTCTCGAAGTGCTGGGCGAACTGATCAAGCCGATCTCGCTTTCACTGCGTCTTTTTGGCAACATCTTTGGCGAAGACAAGCTGCTGGCGATCTTCCTGGGCCTGGGGATGATGATCGTGGCCGGGATCTTCGGCACGGCGCATCCGATCGTCGGATTGCCGCTTCAGGTGATTTTTTATCCGCTGGTCATTCTGACCTCGACGATCCAGGCCACGGTTTTCTCGCTGCTGGCCGCGATCTATATCGTCCTGCTCCTGCCGCACAAGCACGACCACGAGCACGCGCCGGCCACCGGGCCGGAGATGGACGAGCCCTCGTCGTCCCTGGCGGCGGCCGGGCAGGTTTAAGAATCCAGGCCGGGTCGGCGTCCCTGGCGGCGCGGGGACCGGCCTGGCCGAGCAACGGCATTTAAGTTTGCGGATCCCTGGCGATCGGCAAACCGCCCATAACCCACTTGTGAACTGGAGGTTCAATCTGATGTCACCCCAACTGATGTCACCCCAAGCAATCATCGCCCTGGCCTATCCCCTGGGACTCGGCCTGGCCGTCATCGGCTCAGGGCTCGGCCTGGGCCGTGCGATCGCGGCGGCCATGGAAGCCATGGGACGCCAACCCGAAGCGGCCGGACGCATCCAGACGGCCATGATCATCGGCTGCGCGTTCGTCGAAGCGCTGACCATTTACGCGCTGATCTCGATCTTCCTGGTCAAACTGACCGGCGCGTACTGAGCGTGAAATAAGGGAACCCTGGCCATGTCACAGGAATTCTTAAGCCTATTGGGCGAGACCCTCACCACGATTCTCGCCTTCGCCATCCTTTTTTGGGTGTTGAAGAAATACGCCTGGGGGCCGGTCACCCACGTGCTCGACGAGCGTCAGCGGAGCATCGAAAAGAGCTTCGCCGACATCGAGAAGCAGAAGCGGGCGGCGGCCGAACTGGAACGGCAGTACCAGGAGCAGCTCCGGAACATCGAACAGGAACGGCGCGCCCGGATTCAGGACGGGATCGCCGAAGGGCGGCGCGTGGCCGCCGAGCTGCTCGAGCGCGCCCGCGAGGAGGCGGCCCGCAACGCCGAACGCGCCCGGCGCAATCTGGAGCTGGAAGTCGCCCAGGCGCGGGTCGGGTTGCGCAACGAACTGGTCGAGATGACCCTCAAGGCCAGTGAGCGCCTGCTGCGCACGCGGCTGGATGAGCCCGAGCAGCGCCGCCTGGTCTCCGTGTTCATCGACGACCTGGAGCGGCAGGCCTCGTCATCATGATGCAGCACCAGTATACCGTCGTGACCCGCACCTATGCCGAAGCCCTGTTCGCCGGCGCGCGGCGGCTGGGGATCGTGCAGCGCGCGCTGGAAGAGGCCAAGGTCCTGGGCCGGATCCTCGTCCAGACGCCGCAACTGGCGACGTTTCTCGACCATCCCCGCCTGGCGCGGGAAGTCAAGCTCGCCACGATCGAGCGCGTCTTCCGCACCCGCGTCAGCCCGCTGATGCTGAACCTGCTGCGCACGCTGGTCATCCGCCGCCGGACGAGCCACTTGGGCGAGATCCTGGCCCTGTTCCAGGAACTGGGCGAACAAGCCGAGGGGATCTTCCAGGCGACCGTCAGCGCGGCCTACGAACTCAGCTTCCAGGACAAGCTCAAGCTGAAGGCGGGGCTGGAGCGATACACCCGCTGCCGGTTGAAACTCGACTACCAGGTCGAGGCCGGCCTGATCGGCGGGATCGTCTTCCGCTTCCGCGACGTTCTGGTCGACAGCAGCCTGCGCGGCGGGCTGGAGGCGCTGGGCCGGCAGTTGGCGGCGACGGCGCTGGGGACGTAAACATCATTTACGAGGCATCGCTGATGGCGCGTTTTCTCTACAGCGGCAGAACCGAACAACACAAGGCCGCGTTACGGCGTGAAGCCGATGCACTTGTTTTAAAGGAGAGCCGTCACTGGCGTGGAGCGATGTATCTGTTGGGGTATGCGGTGGAATGCCGCCTCAAGGCCCAATTGATGGAAAAATACCGTGCGGATACCTTGGAAGAATTGGCTGACATGCTGAACAGGAGAATCAGAAGGGAACTCGATCTTTTCAACCACAACCTCGAACTCTTGTTTGATTTGCTCGATGTCAGAGACAAACTGATCGGCAGAGATGGGGATCAGAAGAATCTTCGAGCATTTCATCGCTGTAGTCGCTGGAGGGTGGATTGGCGTTATCGGCCGGATGAAGGAAACGAACTAGAATGCCGTCTCTTCTTTGATGCGGTCAAGCAGTTTTTAAGTTTCGTCCAGCAAAATGGTTGAAGGAGTCAAACCATGTCCGCCGACTCTCATTTGATCAAAAAGATACAGGAGCTTTTGAAGCCTGAATTTCCGGATAGCCTTGTTGATGTCAGCCCAAGCGGTATCAGGGACAATATTCACGTCAAGGTAGTCTCCCGCCGGTTTGACGGGATGAGGGACCATGAACGTCAGGATTTCCTGTGGAGTTTGATTGATACCAGCGACTTAAGCCAAGAACAGAAGCTGCAGATCTCACTGATCCTGCCGCTCAGTCCCGCGGATTTGTAAGCAAGGGAGCCGAAACGCTTCCCGAGCCATTTACGGACACGATTCTTTAAGGAGCCGATTTGACCATGGCCCTGCGACCCGACGAAATCACTGAAATCCTCGAACAGGAACTCTCCGGCTTCCAGTCCGGCCTGGACGTCCAGAACGTGGGCAACGTCCTGCGCGTGGGCGACGCCATCGCCACCGTTTACGGGCTCAACGACGCCATGGCCGGCGAGCAGCTGGAGTTCCCCGGCGGGGTCATGGGCATGGTGCTCAACCTCGAGGAGGCGAGCGTCGGCGTGGCGCTGTTCGACGCCGGGACCAACATCAAGGAAGGCGATCTGGTCAAGCGCACCGGGCGCATCTCCTCGGTGCCGGTGGGCGACGCGATGATTGGCCGGGTCGTCAATCCCATCGGCCAGCCGATCGACGGCAAGGGGCCGATCGTCAGCGAGCGCTTCCGCCCGCTGGAGATTCGCGCGCCCAACGTGCTCGCCCGCCAGCCGGTCAAGCAGCCGCTGATGACGGGGCTCAAGGCCATCGACGCGATGATTCCGATCGGGCGCGGCCAGCGCGAGCTGATCATCGGCGACCGCCAGACCGGCAAGACCACCGTGGCCATCGACACGATCATCAACCAGCGCGGCAAGGACGTCATCTGCATTTACATCGCCATCGGCCAGAAGACCTCCAGCGTCGCCTCGGTCATCGAGACGCTGGGCCAGCACCAGGCGATGGAGTACACGATCATCGTGGCGGCGATGGCCGACGATCCGGCGACGCTGCTCTACGTCGCCCCGTACGCCGGCTGCGCCATCGGCGAGGAATTCATGGCCCAGGGCAAGCACGTGCTGTGCATCTATGACGACCTCTCCAAGCAGGCCGCCGCCTACCGCCAGCTTTCGCTCCTGCTGCGCCGCCCGCCCGGCCGCGAGGCGTACCCCGGCGACGTCTTTTACTGCCACAGCCGGCTGCTGGAGCGCGCCTGCAAGCTGGAGGAGAAATACGTGATCGTCAAGAAGGGCGAGGCGGCCGACGCCAAAAAAGGGGGGGTGGACGGCAAGGTTTACCACGGCATCGAAGGAGGGGCGGCGGCGGCGGGCAAAGCACTGGAGGCCCTGAGCGACAAGGACGGGCTCGAAGTCAAGATGGATCCGCTCACCGGCGGCTCGCTGACGGCCTTGCCAATCATCGAGACCCAGGCCGGCGACGTCTCGGCCTATATCCCGACCAACGTTATCTCGATCACCGACGGCCAGATTTATCTCGAGCCCGACCTGTTCTACGCCGGCCAGCGTCCGGCGGTCAACGTCGGCCTCTCGGTCAGCCGCGTCGGCGGCAACGCCCAGACCAAGGCGATGAAGAAGGTCGGCGGCCAACTCCGCATCGAGCTGGCGCAGTATCGCGAGTTGGCGGCCTTCGCCCAGTTCGGTTCGGACCTGGACAAAGCCACCCAGCAGCAGCTCACGCGCGGGGCGCGGGTGACCGAAGTGCTCAAGCAAGGCCTGCACGTGCCGCAGGCCCAGTCGCAACAGCTCTCGATCATTTACGCGGCCACCCACGGCGCCCTGGACGACCTGCCGCTGACGGTGCTGGCCGACTTCGAGCGCGGGCTCAACGCCTTCATCGACCAGAAATACACCGAGATCCACCTGGACCTGGACAAGACCGGCCTGCTCAGCGAGAAGACCGAGGCCGGCCTGAACCAGGCGATCAAGGAATTCAAGGCAACGTTCACGGCGCAGAAGGCGGGCTAAGCGATGGTCGAGTCGCTCAAAACCCTGCGCCGGCGCCTGCGTTCGGTCAAGAACATCGGCAAGATCACGCGCGCGATGGAGATGGTCGCCGCGTCCAAGCTGCGCCGCACCCAGCAGGTGCTGCTGGCCGGGCGCCCGTACTGCGCCAAGCTGCAGGAACTGCTGGCGCACCTGGCCAGCGGCTCGCAGCTCAGCGAGCACCCGCTGTTTCGCGAGCGCGAGGGGCGGCGCAAGGTGCTGGTCGTCTTCACCGCCGACCGCGGGCTGTCCGGCTCGTTCAACGCCAACATCATTAAGAATGCCGAGCAAATCCTGCGCGCGGAGCCCGAAGCCCAGTGGCAACTGGTCTGCGTCGGGCGCAAGGGTCGCGACTATTTCGCCCGGCGCCAGTGGCCGATCCTGGAGTCGCTCGTCGGCCTGGGCGGCACCCCCGACCTGGCCCAGGCCCGGCGCCTGGCGGCCCTCCTGCTCGACCTCTACACCTCGGACCGCGCCGACTCGATCTGGCTGCTCTACTCGGCGTTTGTCTCGATGGTCGTCTACCGGCCGACCCTCGCGCGATACCTGCCGCTCAGCGCGGAGTCGCTCGGCTTCAAACCGGGGGCGGAGTCCGCGCACGACCATCACGCGGTCGATTATCTGTTCGATCCCTCGGCCGATGAAGTCTTCGATCAGCTCCTGCCGCGCTTCCTCAGTTCGCGCCTCTACATCACCCTGGCCGAGGTGACCACCAGCGAACACAGCGCGCGGATGATCGCGATGAACAACGCGACCAAGAACTGCACGGACATGGCCGACAACCTGACGCTGCGGCTGAACAAGGCGCGCCAGGCGACGATCACCAAGGAACTGCTCGAGATCGTCGGCGGCGCCGAGGCGCTCAAGACGGGCTCGTAGGCCGCGCAGTAGGTCGCTCCCGCCGGGAGCGACATTCTCAAGCCAATCGTGGCGGGAGCGGATCCCTCTTTTGAGCTTGCACTCTGAAAGAGTGCGCCTAATAAAGCCCAGGGTAACACCCTGGGGCAAGCGAACCCCAAAGCCATTGAACCCTGAAA
>Ga0182027_10010328_pt1 | contig 13299 bp, 6 predicted proteins | sample 712E1DmetaG_FD_121300 | JGI IMG/M metagenome (GOLD analysis project Ga0182027, IMG submission 121300) | Permafrost microbial communities from Stordalen Mire, Sweden - 712E1D metaG (Illumina Assembly) | ecosystem: Environmental > Terrestrial > Soil > Wetlands > Permafrost | place: Sweden...
ATCGTCGGCCGTCTCCCGCCTGGCCAGAGTTCGCTCGATCTGGAGTGGGATCGCTTCTCCTGCGTGGCGCTGGGCATGACCCTGCGTTCGCCGGTCCTCCGCCACGTCAGCGAGAACCATTTCGACACCGTCTGGCAGTCGATGGAGCGATGCCGCGATCGCGGCTACAAGCGTGTCGGCATTGTCTTCCCGGACGGCAACGACAGCCCGCGCGTCGGTCATCGATGGCTCGGCGCCTATTTCATGCAGCAGCTCCGCTTCCCCACGCGCGATCGTTTGCCGATTTGCTCCGAGAAACCAACCGACGAACAACACTTTCGCGCCTGGTTTCTGAAGCACAGACCCGACGCCATCCTCGTCAACAACGCCCGTCTGCTCATCGAGTGGCTCTCGCGCCTCGGCGCCAAGGTCCCGCGCGACATTGGCATTGTCAGTCTCGAGCACCGGCGCGACTTCGACTCGACCGGAATGTATTATGATCCCGCAAAGATCGGCGGGCTGGCGGTGGAGATACTCGTCGGGCTCATGCATCGCAACGAGACCGGCGTGCCCGCCGTGCAGCACGAAGTGCTCCTGACAGGCGAGTGGCGGGACAATGGCATGCTGCCGTCGCGCCTCTGAGACTGCGGACCGGAAAGGGCGGTGGCGCCCGCCCTGACCGGCATCGACGGCCATGGCGCCGCGTGAAATCCACTCCGTAGTCAACGATGCGCGCAACACGGCGATTGTCCCGTTCCCGGCGCGGACTTGCCTATCCTCCATTTGGGATTTCGTGAGCCTTCCAGCTGCGCCATGGACCCCCGCTCTAACAATTACCCCCGCCTGCTGAGCCGCGTTCGGCGCCGAACCGTCGGCCTCGCGCTTCTCGGATCTTGAATTTGCCCGTCTTACCACCAGCCGCGGCATTCGCAGCCCCCGTGCGACGTCAGTCTTGTCGCGGCCAACCGTGAACAGTCAACCCAACGGATCGTCTCAACGCCATGAACCTAACCCTGCGTACCCGCACCCTCCGCCAGCTGCTCGTCGGCCCGGCCTGCCTCGCCGCGGTCGTCGCGCTGCCCGCGTACGCTCAGCAAGCCCCCAAGGAAGACCGAGTCGCCCCTTCTCAGCCGAGCGCTCAGACGCAGTCACCCCGGCCCTCCCAGACAGTCACCACTAAGAACACCACTCCAGCCCCCGAGGAAGAGACTGTCATGCTGTCGCCCTTCGAGGTGTCTGCCTCCAATCAGAAAGGCTACTACGGCGCGAACACGCTTTCCGGCACCCGTGTCAACACGCAACTATCTGATCTCGCCTCTTCGATCACGGTCATGACGAAGCAGCAGATGACCGATTTTGCGATGCTGGATATAAACGACATGTTTCTTTATGTGGCCGGCACCGAAGGCACCGGCACCTACACGGACTACTCGATCGATCGCAACGGCAGCATTTCGGATAACGTGCAGAATAATCCGACTCAAGCGAACCGTATTCGCGGCATTGGCTCCGCCAACGTATCCTTTGACAATATCGAGACGATGAACCGCGTGCCAATTGACACGCTCGAAGTGGATGCGGTCGAGGTCAGCCGAGGCCCAAACGCCAACGTCTTCGGCCTGGGCAACCCCTCCGGCACGGTGAACATGGTGCCGACTGTCGCAAATCTGACGCACAACCACGCGGCAACCGAGGAGCGGACCGACAGCTATGGCGGCTACCGCGCGAGCCTCGACGTGAACCAGGTCCTTTTCAATGACAAGCTGGCCGTCCGTGTTAGCAGCATCTTCCAGCACGATGGCGACGAACGGAAGCCTTCCGGCGTCGATACCGAGCGCGTCAAGGGAATGATCCGGTACCGGCCGTTCAAGAATACAACGATCACCGCCTCCGTCGGCAGTTATCACGCCTACGGGAATCGACCCAATTCCCTCCCGCCGCGCGACAACATTTCGTACTGGATATCCCAAGGGAAGCCCTACTGGGACCCCGTGACCATGACGGTCCACAAGGCGGACGGCTCCTATTTCAACGGCACTCAAGCCAACTCCACGTTTACTGCGGCCACCTATAACGGGCCGGATGTCTTCACCTCCGCCTATCTGGGCAACAACAACAACCAGATGTTCATCGATCAGGGCGGCTTGATTTATTGGTCCGCGGCCCAGGCGACCACCAACACCGTCCCGCTGGCCGGCGCCGCGACCGCAGGCCCGACTGGAGGTCTTACCGCGAATCATCTTCTGCAGGCCTCGGCGGCCACCGGCTCAGTGTTCTCCGGCACGGCGCCGCGCCCCTTCTCACAGCCGCTCTTCAATACCACGCCCACGATCAACGACAAGAGCATCTATGACTGGTCGTCCATCAATCTTTCAGCCCCTAACCGATTTTGGGACCGCACCGAGACCTATTACATCAAGCTGGATCAGATTATCGTGGACACGCAGATGCAGACCTTGGCGGCCCAGGCTGCTTTCATGCGCGAAGACTCCGACCGCTGGACCCGCAACGTCCTCGGCACTTCGAACGACAACGGCCAATCCGGTCAGTTGACGGTGGATGTCAATAAGTACCTGCTCGATGGCACGCCCAATCCGTTCTTCCTGCGGCCCTACATCGTGTCGGACAAGCCCCGAACGCAGGAAAACCCGCAGAAGTGGGACACCTCACGCGCCCAGCTCTCCTACAGACTCGACCTCACCAAGGAGAGCAATCTGCTCAAATGGCTGGGCTCGTTCCAGTTCACGGGTTACGGCGAATACAAGTACCGCATGAACCGCCAGTATTCCTGGCGCGACGCCTTCGACTCTCCTGTTTCCTGGGTCCCCACGGGGGACTATACGGGGTTCCAGAGTGCCCCGGCCGGGACTCCCACCAACATCCAGAACACCCAGGGTGAGTATCGGTATTACGTCGGCAGCGCCAACAGCACACAGGTCCAGTACGCCCCTGCCAGTTTCAGAGACGGCACCTATCCCTTCAACTGGGTCAGCCGCTCCGGCACCTCTCCCAACTTCACCTACACCAGCCACACCGATAACATTACGCTCGGCCAGGTGGCCGCGGACAAATCCGGCGGCACTTTCAACAGCGAGACGACCATCAAGACCGCCGGCATCGTGGGGCAAAGCCACCTCCTGGACGATCGTCTGATCACCACGCTCGGCTGGCGCAACGACTCCACGTGGACCAGGTTTGGCAATCCGGGCCAGCCCCAGACCAACGTCTTCCTGAACAGCGACGGCACAACGTTCAACCAAGACATCATCAACCACTGGAATACGACCATTTATAAGAACTCCGGCCACACCGACAATGTGCAGTTCGTGCTGCATCCCTTCATCCACACGCCCCTGGTCACGAGAATGGAAAGCGGTGGCGCAGGCGCGCAATTCTTCGGGGAACTGCTGGGCGGGCTCTCGCTCTACACCAACGGTTCAAACAGCTTCCTGACCACCCTTCCTGCCCAGGATCTCTACAGGAATCTCCTGCCCAACACCACCGGCACGGAGAAGAGCTGGGGCCTCGGACTGAGTCTCTTCAGAGACAAGCTGCAGATTCGTGCCACGCATTACGACGACATACAGCACGATGCCCAAACCAACGATATCAGCACGATGGCCCAGCGGGTCCTGCGCATGGACTTCTACACCAACGGTGCCGGCAACCCCACGCCCTACCTCAACCTCTATAACAACGCCGCGCACTGGGTCCAATACTCAAATCCGACCTGGAGCGCAGCCAATGTTGCCACCGAGGTCCAGAAAGAGATCGGATTCAGCGCAGCAGACAACACTTACTACCAGAACCCGGCGACGCCGATCGGCGCAACGACGGACGTTCGTTCCATCGGCACGGAAATCGAGATCAACTATAATCCCAGCCCCTATTGGACGGTGGCGATTGCGGCCACCAAGCTTGAGCAGAGCAACCTCAACATCTCCAAGGCGCTGGTGAATTGGATCAACGATCGCATGCCGATTTGGACGACCATCGTCGATCCGTCGATCACCACCGCCAATGCAGTGGCGGAGGGAAACCCCAACAAACTCTGGTGGTTGCACCACTATGCCGCTGCTCCCGTCGCCGGCCAGGCCGCTTCTTATGCCTCTACGGCCCAGGATCCAGCTGACAATTACAATGCCTTCGTGGGAGCGCCCTTTGCCGTCATGAAGGCGCAGGAAGGCAAGTCCAGTCCGGAGATTCGCCCCTATACGTTCCGGCTCAGCAGCAGCGTCCAACTTGCGGGTCTTTTCGACAACAAATACCTCAAGAGGTGCAGCGTCGGCGGCGCGCTGCGCTGGGAGGATAAAGGAGCCATCGGCTACTATGGCGTGCAGCAACTGCCCGCGATCATCACCGATCTGGATCCCAATCGCCCGATCTACGACAAGGGCCACTACTACGTGGACCTATTTGCTGCCTACCGGACCAAGATATTCAGGGACAAGATAGGCTTCACCGTCCAGCTCAATGTGCAGAACCTCGGCGAGACCGGCCGGCTGGAGCCCATCGGCGCCTTCCCCGACGGCAGCATCAGCACCTACCGAATTGTCGATCCGCAGAAGTTCATCCTCTCGGTCGGTTTCGACCTCTGAGGGACCGCGGGCGGGCGGACTTTGGGTTTGCCCGCGCTCGATCGGGCGGGCCGCAAACCCGCCCTATTTCATTTTCCCGCCCCGCCGATCGTCTTCGTCACGCGCTCGAATACCGGTGGCTCCGCGTCCGTTATCACGAAATCCTCCCTCGCCGCAATCGTCGCGTCACGCAGCGTCACCCCTGTTATCCGGCTCTCCGGCAGCCCGATGATGCGACCCGCGCGTTTCGCGCCTTCGATCGCGACGTGATCGATCAACACGCCATGGATCGCCGGGATCAATCCCGCGTTGCCCCGGAAATTCGGCCGGTTGTTGTCGGTGTACGTGAGATCCAGCACAATCGCGTCGCCCACGTCTCTCATCAGGATTTCCGTATACCGCACGTTCTCCACCAAGCCGCCCGCACCGCGCATCGACTTGATTCGGATGCCGTTGTCAGTGCCCTCGAAGGAGCACCGTCGCACCAACATCCGGTTGATGCCGGCGCTCGTCCCGGAGCCGATCGAGATCCCGTGGCCATGCTTGACCTTGCAGTCTTCGATGAGAATGTTGGTCCCGCCTGATTTGATCACGATATCGTCGTCTCCCGTATCAATGTCGCACCTGCGAACCACTGCGTTGGTCACCGGGCCCGGATCGATCCCGTCCGTGTTTGGCGCGTCCGCAGGCGCGCGAATGATCACGCCGTCGATGGTGAGGTCGGTGATCCTCCTGGGAACGAGATGAAACTTCGGCGAGTTCCGCAGGGTGATCCCGGTCACCAGCAGCCGCGCGCAATCCTCGATGACGACCAGGTTCGGCCGTTGGATCACAAGCCGGCCCGGTTGGGCGCGCGCCGCCCGCTCGGACCACGCCCACCAGAGCGCGCCCTCGCCGTCGATCGCTCCCTCGCCGGTTATGGCGACGTCGTGGAGGTGCCGACCCGAAACCAACGGCGAAGGCGATCCCACAGCTGCGTCAAGATCGGCCTGCGAGCCCACCGTGGAGGGATCCGGCAGTCCGCACTCCTGGAAGGAGCCCGGGGCCATGACCACCGCCCCCGATTCGAGCGCCAGCTCCAGACTCGAGCAGAGTTCGAAAGGCCGCGTCCGGTAGACGCCTGTGGGGACCACGAGCCGCCCTCCTCCCGCCCTCGCCACCGCGGCGACGGCCCTCCGGAAAGCGTCGGTGTTGAGCGTGCGGCCGTCGGGTACCGCGCCAAAATCGGTGAGCAGAAAAGTGCGATTGGGGATCTTGGGAAGCGCAGGAGCGACGGGTTCGGCGGCGGCGACATTCACGTCCGCGACGAGCCGGAAACCCGGGGCGAAGAGCACAACCATCGAGGCCAGCGCGGCGGCGCGCCGGCAGCGGAGTCTGGATACAGAAGCTTGGATCACGCCCTCAACCTAGCGAACCCCGGCGCCTCCGCAATACCAACGATGGCGCGGGAGCGCGGGAACTCCCGACCGGCTGCCGGCCGATCGGGACGCGCGCTCCAGTCGCGGAAACGCACGCGCTGTGGCAACGGCCCGTCAGCGGCTCCCTTGACCGGCCTCCCGGCTGGTTCTGCACCATGACCCCACACCCTGGCGCCCTCCGGCAGACCTCCCCGGCCCAGCCCCCGGGGCTCTCGCGCGTGTCGCGCAACGGCTGGTGGTGCGCACTCGTCTTCGCCGCCGTCCTCGCCGCATACACGCCCGCGTTGTTCGGAGATCTCCTCTGGGACGACTCCGGCCATGTCACGCGCCCCGACCTGCGCTCGCTCGCCGGCCTCGAGCGAATCTGGACGGAGGTCGGCGCCACGCAGCAATACTATCCGGCGCTTCACACTGCGTTCTGGATCGAGCATGGGCTCTGGGGCGACGCCGTTCTCGGTTATCACCTGGTCAATCTGATTCTGCATGCCGCCGCCGCGTGCCTTTTCGCGTTCGTGCTCCGCCGGCTCTGGGACTCGGGCGGTCGCCCTTCGACGTCGCTCAGGGCATTCGACTCCGAGCCGATGGACGCAGGCCATGAGCGGAGGCGGTACGCCGGAGTCGAATGGTTCGCCGCGCTCCTCTTCGCGCTCCATCCGGTCTGCGTCGAGTCCGTCGCCTGGATCTCCGAGCAGAAGAACACGCTCTCGACCGTCTTCTATCTAGTTGCCGCGCTTGCCTATCTCCGCTTCGACGCGTTCCGGGAACGCGGTCCCGCCGGGGCGTGCGGAGCCCGTACGCCGTCGGAGAGCGGCCGCCGGTTGCGCGCGTACTGCCTGGCCACCTTGCTCTTCGTCCTCGCGCTGCTCGCCAAGACCGTGACGGCCACCCTGCCGGCGGCCCTGCTTTTGATCTTCTGGTGGCAACGCCGCCGGCTCTCCTGGCGCCACGACGTCGCGCCGCTCCTGCCGTGGTTCGCCCTCGGCGTCGGCTGCGGGCTTTTCACCGCGCACTTCGAGCGAAAGCTCATCGGCGCGCAAGGCGCGGATTTTTCGCTCGGCGTCATCGAACGCGGCCTTCTGGCCGGCCGGGTGTTCTGGTTCTATCTCGGAAAACTCGCCTGGCCCGCCGATTTGATCTTCATCTACCCGCGCTGGCGTCCCGACCCGGCCGCCGTGTGGCAATGGCTGTTTCCCGCCGCTGCACTCGCGCTCTTCGCCGCCGCCGTTTTTTCCGCCAGGCGCCACCCGCGGGGCCGCGGCGTCCTCGCCGCGCTGCTCCTATTCGCGGGCACGCTTCTGCCCGTCCTTGGTTTTTTCAACATCTACCCCTTCTTGTATTCCTTCGTCGCTGATCATTTCCAATACCTCGCCATGCTTCCGGTCCTCGCGCTTGCCGGGGCGGCGGGCGCGACCGTCTGCGCCGCTCTGCCGCGATGGAGCCGCCTGCTCCTCGCCGGCACCGTGGCGGTTTCTCTCGGCACGCTTTCTCGCTCACAGGCCGGCATCTATCGCGACGTCTTCACGCTCTACGGGGCGACCCTGGCCCGAAATCCCGCCTGTTGGATGGCGCACAACAACCTTGCCATAGCCCTGGCCGCCTCGGGGCGCGTGCCGGAGGCGATACCGCATCTCGAGACCGCGCTCGCGCTCAAGCCCGACTTCGCCCAGGCGGAGAACAATCTCGGCGACGATCTGATGCGGCTCGCCCGCGCGCCGGAAGCGATCCCGCACTTCGAACGCGCGTTGCGGCTGCAGCCGGACTACGCCATAGCCCATCACAATTTCGGCATCGCGCTGGCCATGGTGGACCGCACAGAACAGGCGATTCCGCATTTTGCACGAGCCGTGAAGATCGAGCCGGCCTATGCCGACGCAGAGCTGGATTGGGCCGTCGCGCTCGTCCAGACGGGCCATTTTCCCGCGGCCGTCCCGCATTTCGAGCGCGCCATCGCGCTCGCCCCTGGTTCCGCTGATGCGCAGCTCGCCTATTGCCGCGCGCTCACTGAGCACAATGACTTGGAAGGCGCCGTCGCCCATTGCCGCGCCGCGCTCGAACTCGCGCCCGAGTCCGCCGAAATCCATCTCACTCTCGCGCTCGCCTTGCGCCGTTTGGGCCGGATCGACGAGGCGCGGGAGCACGAGCTGGCCGCCCACCGTCTCGACGATACTCCCGCATATTGATCGCCCTTGAACAGGTTTGCCTTTCCAGCCGACCGCGCGCCCCGGCATCAACGATGAGCGCGATCCGGGGATGTCTCCGTATGGGCGCGATTCTCGCGGCCGCGACGGCGCTCGGCGCCGACGCGCCGGTCAAACCGTTCACGCGTGCGACGGTCGCGGCCGAGCTGCGCGACCGCTACCCCCACGTCGCTTTCCCCTCGGACGAGTTGCCGAAGGGCGTCGGCGCGTCGGAGAACGTGGTGTACGCGCAGGTCGGCGGGACGGCGCTTGCATTGGACCTCTACACGCCCGAAGCCGGCGGGCCGTTCCCGGCGATACTGATCGTGCACGGCGGAGGCTGGGAATCCGGAGACCGCCGCATGGAGCGTCCGCTGGCCGCGCACCTCGCCGCGCTCGGATACGTAGCCGCGCCGGCAGACTACCGGCTCGGCGCCGTCGGACGGTTTCCGGCCGCCCTGCACGATCTGAAATGTGCCGTGCGCTGGCTGCGCGCGCATGCTCGGGAGCGGCGGATCGACCCGGACCGGATTGCCGCGGTCGGCGCCTCATCCGGAGGACAGCTCGTCGCGCTGCTCGGCGCGACGAACGGCGCGCCGGAATTCGAGGGCAACGCGGGGGAGCAAGCGGGCTTGAGCGCCGTGCAGGCGGTGGTGGACATCGACGGGCTGGCCGATTTCACGGATCCGGAGCTCGTGCGCCAGCAGGAGGTCCGCCCGAGTTCGCCCACCCGCTTCCTGGGCGGCCCGTTCGCCACGCGAGCGAGCGTCTGGGGGGCCGCCTCGGCGCTGACCCATGTCGGGCCACGCAGCGCGCCGACGCTGTTCATCAACAGCACCGCCCCGACCCCGGTTCTTCCGGGGCGCGCCGCCATGCGCAACCGCCTGCGGGCGCTCGGGATCGATTCGGACATCGTCGTGATCCCGGACAGTCCGCACCCCTTCTGGCTTGTGCATCCGTGGTTTGACCGGACTGTCGCCGAGATCGACCGATTCCTGCGCCTCCACTTTGCCATGCCCGCCGCCGAATCCCGGCGCGAGCACCCCATGCCTCCCACCAGATAGCCGGCTCCCCCGGTTTACCATGAAACTGATCAATTCGTTCCTGCTACAGAACAGTCTGCTGATCGCGCGGAATCCGTGCATCAGCCCGGATTTCTGCCTCGCCTGGCCGGCACTGGCGCCGAAGCTGCGCGCGGAGGTCGCGCTCCAGCGCTGGGCAAAGAGCGGGTTCCGGACCGCCGCCGGAGACTGGACGCTGGTCGAGGACGACGGCACGGGCGACTGCGCGTGGCTCCTGGAGGGCTCCGGCGCGGAAAATCCAACGAAAATCCTCGGCGACGGAATCGCGCTGGGCGGCCGCCTCGCGGCATTTCCCGCCACCTGGGAAAACCTCCTGCGGCTCAAGAACCTCGTCCAGGAGCACAATCCCGCCTCGACGATCTTTCCGACCGACGGCGGAACCCTGGGCCGGGGCACGCTCGGCGTGGGGGCGCGCTTCACGACGCTTCACTGGCCCGCGGTCGAGTGGGCGATGAGCGCGCTCGAACTCAGCGTGACCGCCAACCAGAACAGCATTCCCCGGGAGCTCGTCTACGACGTCGATGCGATGCTTGAGGGCCGGCTCGACACCGTGCCCTTCCCATTCATCGGAACGAACGTCCCGGAGGGGCACCAGGGCCAGAGCGTCGAGGGAATGAGTCACGGCAGCGTTCTCTCCAAGCTCAAGACCGGATTCCATCGCCGGCGCATCCCTTGGAGCTTCAACGCGGATCATCAGCCGATCGGCGGCTCCTTCGATTCGCGCGAGGACGCACTTGTGCGGGGCTGCCTGCTTGCGAGCTACATCACCTTCGATTTGTCACCGGAACTCGCCCAGGGCCGTCCTGCCACGCTGGCGGACGTGCCGGCGGATCTGGTGGCGAAGGTTCGCGCCCGCGTCGCCCGGACCGGCGTCGCGCTTCAGCCCCCGGAATTCGAGCAGCTGCTGTGCACCGTCTGGCCGTCGATGCGCAAGATGAAGATCCGCGACGACAAATACCGCGCGGCCCGCGAGGCGGCGTTCACCACAGCGGCGGGCCGCCGCTACCTGAGGGAACTTTCCATCGACGAATTGCCGGGGCTCACGACTCCCGCGACGACCGCGGTCATGCTCGCGCTTTGCGAGGCGTTGGATATGCCGGTCAACTTCATCGCACCGGCGTTTGGATTCCAGAAGAACGCGCCGTATCCGGACAACGCCGCCCTGCGCGCAATGATCGCCCGGCAGTGGGAGGTGTGCCGGAGCTTCGGCGTCAGCATCGGCTTCCATTCCGGCTCCGGAAAATCCGCGGAAAACTACGAGGTGATGGGAGAGGTGACCGGCGGTCGCCTGGAGATCAAGACGAGCGGACGCTACACCTACGAAATGGGCCGCGCCCTGCATGAATCGCGGGATTCCGCGGATCGGGCGCTTTGGGCCGGTTGGTATCGCTTCACCGTCGCCATGGCGGTCGGTGGAACCTTCAGCGCCGATGCGACCGAGCGGAAGATGGCGCGGACGTTTGTGACGACGGCGCTTGCCCGCGAGGGCCGGCCGACCGAGGTGTTTGCGAGCCCCGCCTCGTGTCTTGCCGCGATCGAGGCGCTGCCGCCGTCTCCGGAGCACATGTTCTTTTTCGAATACAACTTCCTTTATGTGCTCGCCGCGGGCGGCCGCCCGGAGAAAACAGCGCTCGGCGACCACACACCAGCCGGTTACCGCCAGCGCGCCTGCTTCTATGCGATCAGCCCCGAGGCGCGTCTGCTTTACGCCAAGCACGTGGTGGAGTATCTGATCTTTCTGGCGGAGCACACCGGTCTTGCACCGGCATCGCGTTGCGCCGCCGCGCGCCACCTGCTGGCCGGCTATGGATCGCTCGAGGCGATGCTCAACGATATTCTCCCATGACCAGCGCAAACCTGATTCACGACGACTTCCTGCTTCATGGAGCCGCGGCCCGCGATCTCTACCACAACTTTGCGGAGGGACGGCCGATCTTCGACTACCATTGCCACCTTCCGGCGCGGCTGATCGCCGAGAACCACCGCTTCGCCGATCTCGCGGAGATCTGGCTCGGCGGCGACCACTACAAGTGGCGGATGATGCGGGCCAACGGCACATCCGAACGGGTCTGCACGGGGGATGCGTCGCCGCGCGAGAAGTTCGACGCCTGGTGCGCCACCCTGCCGCACGTCCTGCGCAATCCGCTCTACCACTGGTCGCACCTCGAATTGAAGCGCTACTTCGGCATCGACTGTGCGATCGGCCCGCGCACGGCCGACTCGATCTGGCAGACCGCCAACCGCGTGCTCGAAAACCTCCGCGTGCACGACATCCTGGCCGCCAACCGGGTCGCCATCATCTGTACCACCGACGATCCTGCGGATTCGCTCGCGGACCATGCGAAGATCCGGACCCTCGGCATCAAGACCCGGGTCTATCCGACGTACAGGCCCGACAAGGCGCTCGGTGTTGACCAGCCGGCCGCGTTCAATGCGTGGCTCGAACGGCTTTCTGGTGCCGCAAAAATGCCGATCGCAACCTTTGACGATCTGCTCGCGGCGCTCCGTCGGCGGCACGACGACTTCCATGCCGCCGGATGCCGCCTGTCTGACCACGGGCTGGAGACGGCGTTTGCGGAGCCGTCCACCGCCGCCGAGGTGCGCGCAATCTTCGAAGCGGCCCGGAGCGGTCGGGCCGCCACTGCGGCCGAGCGCTCGCAATTCGCCTCGTTCCTGATGCTCGAGTTTGCCCGCTGGGACGCGCGCCGAGGCTGGACCAAGCAGCTTCACCTCGGAGCCATCCGCAACGTCAATTCGCGGCTGATCGGCAGCCTTGGACCCGACACCGGTTTCGACAGCATCGGCGACTTCCCGCAGATCCGCTCGCTGGGCCGGTACCTTGATTCGCTCGACCGCACCGGCGAATTGCCGCGGATCATCCTGTACAATGTGAATCCGTCGGACAACTACGCGTTCGCGACGATGGCGGGCAACTTCCAGGACGGCTCCGTTGCTGGCAAGATCCAGTTCGGCAGCGGGTGGTGGTTCCTCGACCAGAAGGAAGGCATCGAGTGGCAGCTCAACGCGCTCTCGAACAACGGGCTGCTCGAACGGTTCGTCGGCATGCTCACGGATTCGCGCAGCTTCCTCAGCTACACGCGCCACGAGTATTTCCGCCGCGTGCTCTGCAACCTGCTCGGCGCAGAGATGGACCGGGGAGAATTGCCGGCCGACCGGCAGCTGGTCGGTTCCATGGTCGCCAACATCTGCTTCGCAAACGCCTGCGCCCATTTCCGCCTGGAACTCGATCTGGCGTGGGATGCGTGGAGCCGGCGGGTCGAAGCACCGTAGATTCGCCCGAGACGCAAAATGGCGCGGTGAAAGCTCACGGTTGAGCCGCGGTGGATAGGGTTGCAGCGGATTGTCCGGCCGGCGTCGGTGACGAAAACGGTGTGACGCGGAACCAGTCGAAGTCAGCGTGGCCGGTCGAGGTGGCGTCCGTCGCGGCAGTGGCGATGAGACCAAAGCGCGTGCCAACCCAGCGGTCGGCAGATGCCTGAAAGGTTCCGTCGACCGGATGAAACGTCTTCTGATCGACGCTGTAATAGAAGCGGCATGCCGCCTGGGCATCGATCGTGGCGCGAAGCATCACAGGGCCTCCTGCGAGATCGACCCCGGCGGCCTCGCGCTCTTCGGCGCCAGGTTCGTTGGCAGCGTTGTTGACGAGCAAGACAAGCCGCCGTCCGGTTGCGGTGCTGCGCAAGCCGAGGAGGGCGTAGGCGTAACCGTAAACCACGAGGCCTGCGGTCTCGCCTGTTGCGGCCGGGGAAAATTCCAACGCAGTTGTGACTGCGAACGCAGGCGCCGGGAATTTTTGCAGGAGGAAATTTGGCGCATCGTAAAGGTTTCTCACGGCGGCCGAACCGTCATTGCGCGCGGCGGGCGCCGGAACGCTGCGCAACCGCAGGAAACCCTGGCGCGCGGAGAGCGAAAACCAGCCGGAGCGCGGATTTGCGTTCCACTGCCACTGCAGGCCCAGGGAAGGTGCGTCAAACTCGTCCGAAGTTCGCGGAACGGAAATCGGCCAGGTGCGGCCGACATCGGGCTTGCGATGCGTGAGGACAGG
>Ga0182027_10010329_pt1 | contig 13298 bp, 10 predicted proteins | sample 712E1DmetaG_FD_121300 | JGI IMG/M metagenome (GOLD analysis project Ga0182027, IMG submission 121300) | Permafrost microbial communities from Stordalen Mire, Sweden - 712E1D metaG (Illumina Assembly) | ecosystem: Environmental > Terrestrial > Soil > Wetlands > Permafrost | place: Sweden...
AACAAATGGGCGCGCATCGAGGCGCTCGCGCGCAACACGGCGTTTCTTGCGGTCTATCTCGACGCCAGAGACAGATTCGCCAAGGGCTCACGCGATGTGGTCTTCCCTGCGGGCACCTGGGGGCTGCGCAGATACGTGAACGTGCAGTGTTCAGAAGCCAATCCGACCCCTGCACCGGAGTAGAGAGACGCGATCTCCCGTGCCCTAACCTTGGCGCCGAGCGCGTCAGGGCGGAGTTGCGTCCGGCGTCCGTTCCTGCCCGGGTTCTGGACCACAAGAACCCCACAATTGACCTGACGCCGTCGATTTCTGGTCCCAAAGTCGCCATCTTGGCGGAATGGCCACCTACTTTTCGTCGTGAGCTGCCCGCTCTCTTCGTCGCCCACTGCCTGCCAAGAAATCAACCTGGGTCGGGGATCAGGCGGGGATCAGGGCAGCCAACCTGGGTCGGGGATCAGCGCGGGGATCAGGCGGGGATCAGGCGCAAGCCCGCGCTAGGCCGAGGGCGGTGCGGGCGGCGCTGGGGTCGACGGCGCCGGGGTCACGGCACTCGACATGGTGCCTTGCAGCTTGGGCATCTCTGTCAGCACGAAAGGCAGAAGCTCGTCCATGCGTTTGACGAAGATGATCTCGATCTCCTTGCGCGGCTGCTCCGGGATGTCGATGATGTCCTTGCGGTTGCGCTCCGGCATGATCACGCGCTTGATGCCGGCACGGTGGGCAGCCAGGAACTTCTCCTTGATGCCGCCTACCGGCAGAATCAGCCCGCGCAGGGTGATCTCACCGGTCATGGCCACGTCGCTGCGCACCGGTTTGCCGGTCAGGAGCGAAACCATGGCTATGAACATCGTGACTCCGGCGGACGGGCCGTCCTTGGGAATGGCACCGGCGGGGATGTGCACGTGAATGTCGCTGCGCTCCAGGAAGGTTTCGTCGAGCCCGAGCCAGCGAGCCCGGGCGCGGATGAATGACAGCGCCGCTTGCGCCGACTCCTTCATAACTTCACCCAACTGCCCGGTGAGGACCAGGTTGCCCTTGCCGTTCATGCGGGTCGCTTCGATGAACAAGATATCGCCGCCCACGGGGGTCCACGCCAGGCCGGTGGCGACGCCAGCCTCGGCGGTCCGCTCGGCCACCTCGGGCAGGTACTTCTGCGGGCCCAGAAAATCGGGCACGCGGGCCACTGTGATGGTTTCCTTCTCCGAGGCTTTTTCTTCCGCCACCAGCACGGCCACTGCGCGAATGACGTTGGCCAGTTCGCGCTCGAGGTTGCGCACGCCCGCCTCGCGCGTGTAGCTGTCGATGACCTCGCCGACCGCGGCATCCTCGAAGATCACGCGCTCACCGCCCAGGCCATGCTCGTCGAGTTGCTTCTTGATGAGGAACTGCTTGGCGATGTTCAGCTTCTCTTCGCTGGTGTAGCCCGGAATCTCTAGCACCTCAAGCCGATCGCGCAGCGCCGGTGGCACCGGGTCGAGGATGTTGGCCGTGGCGATAAACATCACCTTGGACAGATCGAAGGGCACCTCCAGATAGTGGTCCGAGAAGGCATGGTTCTGCTCCGGGTCCAGGACTTCCAGCAAGGCCGCGGCCGGATCCCCGCGGAAGTCGTGCCCCAGCTTGTCGATTTCGTCGAGCATGAACACCGGGTTGTTCGATCCCGCCTTCTTCATGCCTTGCACGACTCGACCCGGCAGCGACCCAACGTAGGTGCGGCGGTGACCGCGGATCTCGGCCTCATCGCGCACCCCGCCCAGCGACACCCGCATGAACTTGCGGCCCAGGGCGCGCGCGATGGACTTTCCCAACGAGGTCTTGCCCACACCAGGCGGGCCCACCAGACAAAGAATCGGCCCCTTCTTGTCGGTCTTCAGCTTGCGCACCGCCAGGTATTCCAGGATGCGCTTCTTAACCTTCTCTAGGTCGTAGTGGTCGGCGTTGAGGATGTCGCGGGCCGCCGGGATGTCCAGCTTGTCCTCGGTCGCGATCGCCCACGGCAGCTCGACCAGCCATTCCAGATAGGTACGGGTCACCGTGTACTCAGCCGACGAAGGCTGCATGACCTTGAGACGCTCCAATTGCTTCACCGCCACCTTCTCGGTCTCGCCGGGCATCTTGGCCGCCGCGATCTTTTCCCGGAAGTCGTCCAGGTCCCCGCCCGTCTCGTCGATCTCGCCCAACTCCTCCTTGATGGCCTTGAGTTGCTGGCGCAGGACGTACTCACGCTGGTTGCGCCCCATCTCCTCCTGTACCTGGGTGTTGATCTTCTCGCGGACCTTGAGCACCTCGTGCTGGCGCGAGAGGAACTGCAGCACGCGCCGCAGCCTGGCCTTGAGGTCGAAGATCTCCAAAATCTCCTGTTTTTCGTCGACCTGAACGTCGAGATTCGAGGTGATGAGGTCGGCGATCTGCCCGGGCTCGGTCACGCTGTCGATGAGCGTGGAAGCCTCCTTGGGCAACTCCGGCATGAGCTTGAACACCCGCTTGACCACATCCTTGAGATTGAGCACCAGCGCGTCCATCTCGAGATTGGTGCCGAGCGGGTCAGGCAGCACCTGCACCTTGGCCGTCATGAAGGGATCCTGCGCCCCTGTCTCCAGCACCCGGACGCGCGAGATCCCCTGCAAGATCACCGAGAAGCTGTCCTTGGCCAGCTTGATCACCTTGAGGATGCGGGCGGCACAACCCACGGTGTAAAGGTCAGCGGGGCCTGGGTCCTCCGTCCGAGCATCACGTTGCGTGACGATTCCGATGACCGGCCTCTCCTTCGAGATCGCCTCCTCGACCAGCTTCACCGACTTCTTGCGCCCCACGTCGATGGGGATGATCGATCCAGGAAACAAGACCGAGTTACGCAGCGGGAGAACTGCGATGATCTCGGGAATCTCGATGGGGCCCTCGGGACCGGACTTCTTGGCAGCCATTGTATGGATCGTAGTATGCACCGGACCCCGGTGCGACAAGATTTCCGCTGCGTGCGACTACCGCCGTTTGTCGGGAACCTGCGCCTTGGGCTGCGGCACCATGGGGCGCACCGTGCCAGCAGGCCCGCCAGCAACCGCCCCGGCGGCCAGCGTCGGCGGGCCCACCTCGCGCTTCACCCCATGGTGCGCAAGCAGCTTGGACTCGATCTTCTTGGCCACCTCCGCGTGTTCGCGCAGATACAGGCGCGCGTTGTCCCGGCCCTGTCCAATGCGCTCGCCCTCGAAGCCAAACCAGGCTCCCGACTTCTCGACCACGCCGCACTCGGCGGCCAGGTCGATCAGGTCGCCTTCACGGCTGATGCCCTCGCCGTAGAGAATGTCGAACTCCACCTCGCGAAACGGCGGCGCCATCTTGTTCTTGACGACCTTCACCCGCGTCCGGTTGCCCACCACCTTCTCGCCATCCTTCAACGCGCCGACTCGCCGGATGTCGAGCCGCACGCTGGCGTAGAACTTGAGCGCGTTGCCGCCCGTGGTGGTCTCGGGGTTGCCAAACATCACGCCGATCTTCATGCGAATCTGGTTGATGAAAATCACCAGGGTGTGCGACTTGGCGATGGTGCCGGTCAGCTTGCGCAAGGCCTGGCTCATCAGGCGCGCCTGCAGACCCATGTGTGAATCGCCCATCTCGCCTTCCAACTCCGCACGCGGGGTGAGCGCCGCCACCGAATCCACCACCACCACGTCGACCGCGCCGGAGCGGACCAGCATCTCGGTGATATCGAGCGCCTGCTCACCGTGATCCGGCTGTGACACCAAGAGGTCGTCGGTGCGCACGCCCAACCGGCGCGCATAGGAGACGTCCAGCGCGTGTTCTGCGTCGACGAACGCGCAGATGCCGCCCAGCTTCTGCGCCTGCGCCACCACGTGGAGCGCCAGCGTGGTCTTGCCCGATGACTCGGGACCGTAGATCTCGACCACACGACCGCGCGGCAGCCCGCCGACCCCGAGCACAATGTCCAGGCCGAGGGAGCCGGTCGGCACGACACGCACCTCAGGCGCTGGAATCTCATCGCCCAGGCGCATGATGCTGCCCTTGCCGAACTGCTTCTCGATGGTGGACACGGCCAACTCGATGGCCCTGTCGCGGGCCGGATCCCGCTCACGCGGTGCCGGCGCAGGCTTGCTGGGTTCGGGCTTGCTGTGTTCGTTCTTTTCAGAGGACACCATACAATTCTCCTGCATCACTGGGAGTGGCGGCGTGCGAGATCGAGAGCGAAGTAGGCCGCTGCCCGCCGGATGCGCTCGCGGTCGCCACTGAAGAGCTTGCTGACGGCCTTAGTGGACTTGGTGCTGGCAAGGCCAAAGCACACGGTTCCCACCGGCTTGTCACTCCCACCGGACGCAGATGGGTCGCGCTCTTTCGCCGGACCTGCGACGCCGGTGATGGAAACCGCGATGGCGGCCCCGGTCACACGCCTCGCCCCTTCGGCCATTTCCTTGGCGCAGGGCTCGCTGACCGCCCCAGACTCAGCGATGGTAGCGGCCTTCACACCCAGAACATTGATCTTCACATCGTTGGAGTAGGCCACCACGCTACCCAGAAAAAAGTCGCTCGCGCCTGGTTCGGCCGTGATCATCTGACCTGCCTCGCCGCCGGTGCACGACTCGGCCAGAGCCAGGGTGGTTCCGGCCGTGCGCAGGCTTTGCCCCACCACTAGTGCGAAAGTTTCTCCGTCTGTGCCGTAGATCCCAGGGCCGATGCGTTTGCGCAAGTCACGATCTACCTGCTCCATCAGCTCCTGGTTCTTGCCGGTGTCGGGCCCGCGGATGACCACCTTGACGTGGTTCTCGGGCGCGTCGGTGCGAAAGTGCAAGGTCGCATTGGGGATGTTTTCCAGCAGCTTGGCGAGACGGTGATCAATGTGCGATTCGCCCATGCCGTAGACGTGCCAGGTGCGCACCGCCGCAACCGGTACCCCCTGCGCGGCCATGTGGGCCCGCAGCTTGGGCGCCACATGATCAAGGTAGATCCGCTCCATCTCGCGCGGGATGCCGGGGAGAAAGTAGACCGCATGGCCCGCAATGCGAACGAAGAAGCCAGGCGCGATGCCGGCCTCGTTGGGCAGCGCTTCGGCGCCGCGGGGCACGCGCACCTGGCGCAAGTTGTTGGGCGTCAGCTCGAAGCCATGCGCAGCAAAGCGCGTCTTCATCGCCTCCAGTGAAGCGCTGTGCGGCTCCACCTCGACCCCCAAAATGTCCGCCACGACGTCCACCGTGCGGTCGTCCTCAGTTGGACCGAGCCCTCCGGTTACCATGACAATCGCCGCGCGCTGCGCTAATTCCTCCAGAGCACGCCGCATCGCCGCGGCCTGGTCAGCAACGACCCGCTGTTCGCAAACCTCCAGGCCCGCATCGAAGAGTCGTTCGGCAAGAAAGGTCGCGTTGCTGTTGGTGATCTCGCCGCGCAGGACCTCGTCCCCGATGGCCAAAATGGCTGCAGTATGCGGCGCCACGACGGACGCCGCCGACGCGGAGGCGTCGGGGGAACGGGCGGCTGGTGGTCTTGCGGGCGGAGAGCTTGTGGCTGCGGGTTTCTTGGCCGCAGCTTTGCGCCTCTTGCCCCGCTTAGGGATAGACATTCGTTCAGTACCTTATCCACGGGACGACACACCGTCAACAACGGAAAGCATCGCCCTTCACCGCTCGATGGTGCGCTCCAAGGTTGACAGGAGCGACGGACAACGCTCAACTGTACCGGCTGACTATGCACATCCGCTACGCTGCCAAGACGGATCCTGGGCTGAAACGCAACCACAACGAAGACTACTTCTGCCTCATCGAGGACGAACAACTCTTCCTGGTCGCCGACGGAATGGGCGGCCATGCCAGTGGTGAGGTGGCCTCGAAGATGGCCGCCGACGTGATCCGCGAGTTCTTCGCCCGTTCCAGGGACGACGACGCCACCTGGCCATACAAGATGGACCGGGCTCTGTCGTTCCTGGAAAACCGTTTGGCGGTGGCCATCAAGCAGGCCAACAAGAAGATCCATGAAGCCGCCACCCGTGACGTGCGCATGACCGGGATGGGCACGACCGTGGTCATCGGTCAGATCTTCGAGGACAAGTTCTACATCGCCCACGTCGGGGATTCGCGCTGCTATCGCGTCCGCGACGGCGTGGTGGAACAGCTAACCCGTGACCACTCGCTGCTCGAGGACTACAAGGAAGCGCGGCCGGGCATGTCGGAGGATGAGCAGAAGAAGTTCCCGCACCGAAACGTGATCACGCGTGCCCTCGGCATGAAAGACACGGTCCAAGTCGACATCTCGGCTGCCGACGTCAAGGACGGCGATATCTTTCTGCTCTGCTCTGATGGGCTCTCCGGCATGGTGGAACCTTCCGCTCTCCGCGACCTGCTCAAGGTGGGTGCTGACCTGGACGATGCCGCCCACAAGCTGGTCGAGGCGGCCAACCAAGCCGGCGGCGCCGACAACATCACGGTGCTCCTGCTGGAGTGCCGGGAGAACTAGAGCCGTCGGCTGATGGCGGCCGCGGCGCTGCCGGCAAGTCGATAACGAAGCGGGCACCGCGCAGCGCATCCGGGTCCAGCTCGAGCGTGCCGCCGTAGCTTTCCACGATGGATCGCGAGATCGAGAGTCCAAGCCCAGTGCCTTGGCCGGGAGGCTTGGTGGTGAAGAAGGGGTCGAATACCTTGCGGCGAAGCTCGCGTTCTATGCCCGGCCCCTCGTCACTGACAGCGATGCGCACCCGTCCCGCTGCGCTCTCACAGGTGACGGCCACGCGCCCCTTTCCATCCATTGCATCGGCCGCATTGAGCAGAAGATTCACCAGAACCTGGGTCATGCGTCCCTGCGACACCATGACCGTGGGCCATGGGCCCGCATCCGGCGTCACCGTGATGCGCACCTCGTGCAAGCGGGCCTGGGGAGCCAGCAGCTCCTGCGCCGAGCGCACCACCGCAAAGGGATCGATGAGCGACGGCTCTTCATGGCTGGGACGCGAGTACTCGAGAAGGTCCCGTATGATGCGATTGATCCGCTGGGTTTCGGCCTTGACCCGGTCGAGGGCATCGCGACGTTCCGCCTCCGGCAAGGCGCCCGTTCCTGCAGCATCGGCGCGCAGGATGTCGACGTAGCCCAAGATCGCGGCAAGCGGATTGCCAATCTCGTGCGCCACGCCTGCCGCCAATTGCCCGACCGACGCGAGCTTTTCGGAGCGAATGAGCTGCTCACGCTGGGCCGCCAGCGACGAAGTCATCTGGTTGAAGGCGCGGGCTAGCGCGCTCAGCTCGGACGGGCCAGACAGGTCGATGTGCTGGTCCCAATCGCCCACCCCAACCTGCGCGGTGGCCCGCTCCATCTTGCGCAGAGGCCGCACCACCATCTGGGTCAGCACGAAGTAGCCCAATGCCAAGACCAGCAACGCGTCTCCGCAAACCAGGCCCAGCAGCAGCCAGCCTGAACGCCTCAACACGACCTGCACCGGCGCGGGCGCATCCAGCACCACACGGGCCGCGCCGACAATCCGCCCTCTGGCCTCGATGCCGGCGTACGCCAACAACTGGGTTGCGCCGCCGCCGGGCGAATCACGGTACTGGATCACGGGCGGAATCCCCGCCACAACACTGTTAGCGATAGGTGGATCAACGTCGCGGGCCCCGCGGGGCGGCCAGGAGGCGATCACCGTGCGGCCGGCCGACAGCACGGAGAACTGGATGCCCCCGGATCGTTCGGACAACGTGGACAAGGCCGCCCGAAGCTGCTCCCGACTCTCGAGTGACGCGATGTCGGCTTGGCGGTCCACGATTGCCGACGCCATCCTCGCGGCAGCGGACGCCAACGTCACCGCCTCGGTCTCGCGATGAACGCCCAGGGTGGCGCCGGCCGCCCACAGCGCGAGAAAACCGGTGGTGAGGATCGCAATGAGCGTGACGGCGGCCAGGCCGAGCAGTATCTGGGCCCGCAGGCCGAACCGGCCCCTGCGCGTTCTGTCGGGGAGGGCGACGCCTTGGTTGGTCACGCTTTCACCCACGATAGCACCGGCACCGCCTCGCGACGATTCGTAGCTGGTTGGGAGAGCTGGTGGCCGGCGACCAAACCGGGAGCCGGAGCCGGGGCCGGAGCCGGAACCGGGCCCCCCCTGCGGTGGCTTCGGGACGGACTGCCCGCCCTGCCCACCCCGCGCGCTTCGCGCGCGCCCTCGCCGGCCGTCGGATCCGGAACCGGAACCGGGACCGGCCCCGGATCCGGTGGCCGACCCGAAATAGACGCCCAGCGCCGCGCAACTTGCTAGAATGAGTGCCTTCATGGCACCAAGCGCGACCCCGCCAACCGCAGAGCCGGTCAAGTTCGACGAGATCCTGGCGCGTCTGCGCGTGCTGGTCGAACGTCTGGAAGGGGGCAACCTCACTCTCGAAGAAGGGCTGGGGTGCTTCGAAGAAGGCATGCGCCTCTGCGGCCGCGGTGCCGAGCAGCTCGACCAGGCGGAAAAGCGGGTGGAAGTCCTCCTGTCCTCGGCCGGTGGCGGCCCACGTACGGCTCCTCTTGCACCCCCACCGGATCACGAAGAGAACGAGTGAGCGACTTCGAGCTGGAACCCTGGCTGCGAACTCGGCGTGCCGAGATCGGTACTATTCTCGCTGCGCGGCTGGTGCCGCCGGCTGAGGATCCGGGCCGCCTGGTCGAGGCCATGCGCTACTCCCTGCTCGCGCCGGGCAAGCGGCTGCGTCCCCTGCTCGTACTGGCGGCCGCCGAGGCGGTTGGCCGCGAGCCCGACGAGCCCCTGCGCCTCGCGGCCGCGGCAGTGGAACTGGTTCACTGCTATTCGCTCATCCACGACGATCTCCCGGACATGGACGACGATGATTTCCGGCGCGGACAGCCCACCAACCACAAGGTGTTCGGCGAGGCCACCGCCATCCTGGCCGGGGACGCCTTGCTGACTCTGGCGTTCGAGTGGCTGGCCGAGGCAGGCGCGTCTGCTATGGCCGCGACAGGCGACCCCCTTGTCGCGCAACGCCACCTACGCGCGGTCACGGCGCTGGCGAAAGGTGCCGGCATGTCGGGTATGGTGCGTGGCCAGGCGCGCGATCTGGGGGAACCGCGGCCCGAATCGCTGCAGGCCGTCGAGCGTCTTGCTGCCGAAAAGACCGGCGCGTTGTTCCGAGCTGCGCTAGAGGTAGGCTCCGTCTTGGCGGATGCTGGGCCGGCACAGGAGGAGGCGCTGGTTCGATTTGGTGAGCACTACGGCGTGGCGTTTCAGCACGCCGACGATCTTGTCGATGAGGACCATGTGACCACACAGACCGAGGCTCGCCTGCGCCTGCATGTGCTCATGCAAGCGGCGCTTGACGCCCTTTCCCTATTTGATAGACGTGCCGAACCGCTGCGTGCCCTTGCCCGCCGCCTCGTCGACGGTTAGCACTTTGGTGGTAGCATCCATGAGGTACCCAACGTGACCTGGGACGATGTCACCCGCGTGGAGGAAAAGCCGCCCGGCTCGGTCGAGGCTCCTTCGAAGCGCGACTGCGCCTGCCTGATCGTACTGGCCGGAAGCGCGATGGGCGAGATGTACAAGCTCACCCGCGAGCGAACCGTGATCGGTCGTGGCCAGAAGGCTCAAGTGCGCATGATCGATGACGGTGTATCGCGCGAGCATTGCGAAATCGTCATGGACGGCGACAAGGCAGTGCTGCGCGACCTCGGATCCACCAACGGCACCTTCTGCCGAGGCACACGCATCGAAAGCCAGGAGTTGGAGGATGGGGACAAGATCTTGGTGGGTTCGGGAACGGTTCTCAAGTTCACCTACCACGACAGCTTGGACGAGACCTTCCAGCGCCAGATGTACGAATCGGCCCTGCGCGATGACCTGACCAAGGCCTTCAACAAGAAGTACTTCACCGACCGAGTGGAGAGCGAGTTCGCCTACTGTTTCCGGCAGAAGACGTCCCTCGCGCTGGTGACCTTCGATGTGGACCATTTCAAGGAAGTCAACGACACCTACGGCCACCCGGCAGGCGACTACGTCTTGGCGGAGATGGCCGCCGCCGTACAGGGCATCGTGCGCGTAGAGGACGTGTTTGCGCGCGTGGGAGGCGAGGAATTCTCCATCATTTGCCGAGGGGCCGACATAGCCCAAGGCCGGATCATCGCCGAACGAGTGCGGCAGACGGTGTCCAAACACCTCTTCGTGTTCTCTGCGAAGCACATCCCTGTCACCGTCAGCGCCGGGGTCGCAGCCATCCAGGACCCCCGCATCGTGGATGCCCAGGGGTTCGTCGCAGCGGCAGACCACGCCCTGTACGAGGCCAAGCGCACCGGGCGCGATCGCGTCTGTCTGTGGCGGTAGAGTTGGTGGTCAATGGTCGAGAAACCGTGTACTGTCACGGTTGGACATCCGATGAGTTCTCCGGCCTTTCTCGACCCCCAGCTTGCCGTCTACACTGTAATCGCGCTGATCCCGAACCTCCTCATTATTCTGTGGGCGGTCGCGCGCTTGAGCCACGACCTCCGCCTGCTCAAGCAGAAGAACTCCATGCTGGAGGACGACATCAACCTGCTTGACCAAAGCATCAGCAGCTTGACGCTCGAGTTTCAAGCCATCCGTCAGATCGAGAACCGCAAGGCTGGGCTGCTTGAAAAGGCCCCGCAGCCCGCCAAGACGCCCTAGCCCAAAAAGTGCCCACGCAAAAAACCTCGAGCGCCGCGCTGCTGGCGTTTCTTCTGCTACCCCGCGCCGCCCCTGCCGTCGAGCCGCCGGAGGGCGAAGAGGCTGCCCCGACTGAGGCGCCCGGAGAGGCAGCCGCTTCAGCCACTGCCCGCGCCGCGGTTCCATTCGACAAGCGCTGGCTCGAGCCATTCTTCAACGCCGGACCAGCCCGCGCCGGAGCCGACCTCTTTCGCGCTGGCGACTTTGCCGCCGCCGCACAGAAGCTGGCAGGCGCGCTGGCGGCGATGTCCGAGCACACGCCCGAGCGCAACCAGGCCCGCTTTCTCCTGGCCTTGGCGCATATGAATCTGAATGCCTGGCAGGCTGCGGGCGACCTTTTCGAGGACTTGTGGTCCACCTACCCTGAGCTCGGTCCCTATCACGCGGGCTACGCAGCCCGCTGCCGGCTGCGCCGAGGCGATCCCGAAGGTGCGCTCACCTGGGTGGCCCGCGTGCCCGCTCACACCGTGCCCGAGGCCGAGGCGGTGTTGGTCAAGATTGACGCCTTGGTAGCGAAGCAGCGCTGGTCCGAGGTGGAGGGCGAAGCAAAGGCTTTTCTCGACCGCTTCCCTTCCGGACCGCGCCGGGCCGAAGCCAAGTTTCGCTTTGCCGAGGCCATGCAGCAGTTGCAGCGCCCGGCCGAAGAAATCGCCGTGACTCTCCGGCGCATCTGGGCCGAGGCGCCGCTGGAAACCTGGGCCAGCCGCGCCGACCAGAGTCTGCAGACCTTGGCTCAGTCGACAAGCCCTGAGAAGAGAGCCGTTCTGGTCACTCGCAGCGCTGAGGAATGGGCCACGCGGGGCATGGGCCTTTTCGACAAAAACCAGAACCCTGCTGCCGAGGCGGCCTTTGCCGCAGCCTTGACCGCGCCCGGACTGGACGCAGCCACCGAGTGCGTGGCGCGCTTTCACCGCGCCCAATCGGTGTGGAAACAACGCCAACGCACACGCGCGGCGCCGCTCTTTGCCGAAGCCGAGACCGCGTGTCAGCGTGCGCAAAACCGCGACTTGGTGGTGCGCGCGCTCTACCAAGGCGCGCGCAGTCTGGCTTCGGCGGGCGAGCGTGACAAAGCCCTCGCGCTCTACGCCCGCATCGAGTCGGAGTTTCCCGAACACCGTTTTGCCGACGACGCCCGCTTGCGTGCGGCCGAGGTGCTGGCCGATGGGGGTGACAACGATGGCGCCGAGCAACGCCTGCGCGATCTGCCCGATCGGTATCCCAATGGCGATGTGGCCAGCGAGGCCCTGTGGCGCCTGGCCTTTGCCGCCTGGCGCACGGGCGAGCTGGACAAAGCCGCAAAATGGCTCGACGAAGACATTCGCCGCTTTCCGCGCGAGGAGATCTACTACGCCGCCGGCCGGGCCCTTTACTGGAAGGGTCGCATCTTCGAAAAACAGGGCGCCCGAGACGAGGCCCGACAGGCCTACACGCGCGCGGTACGCCAGTATCCACTTTCCGTGTACGCCCTGCTCGCGCTCGAGCGCATGCGACACAACTTTCCCCGAGCTCGGGCCGACCTCTTGCGCGAGTTGCGACCTTCTCTCCCGACGGGGAAGAAGCAATCTGCGTGGAAATTTGCGCCCCAGCCCCTCTTTGCTGACCCGGGCTTTGCACGCGCGGTCGAGTTGGCCCGTCTGGGTCTGGGCAGCGAGGCCCGCCGCGAGTTGGCCCGCCTGGGTTTGGCGCTTTCTGACCACGCGCCGGAAGCACCAGCCGCAGCGAATACGCCTGCCCAGGAGGACGGGTACTGGATCACCGCGATCCTGCTCGACCGCGGCCGGCTGTGGAACGCCTCGCATGCCATCCCCCGCACCATCCTCACCGCCTACCGCTGGTCGTATCCGACGGATGCGCGCCGCGATGCCGAATGGCGCCTGGCGTATCCGCGTGCCTTCCCCGAGCTGGTGAGCAAGAACAGCACAGCCAACCATGTGCCCGAGGCCCTGCAACTCGCCATCATGCGCGAGGAGAGCGCCTTCTCCCCCAAGGCTGAGTCCTTCGCCAACGCCTTGGGGCTGACGCAGATGCTGATACGCACAGCCCAGCGGTTTGCCAACGGACGAGTGACCCGCGAAAGCCTGCTGGACCCGTCCGGAAACCTGGAGGTTGGTTCGCGCTTCCTGGCTTTCCTGCTGGAGCACTTTGGTGGAGCCCTGCCCCTGGCCATCGCCGGGTACAACGCGGGAGAGGCCGCGGTGGATCGTTGGCTACGCGAACGCGGCACCATGGACCTAGATGAGTTTTTCGAAACGATTCCCTACGACGAAACCCGCAACTACAGCAAACGCGTGCTGGCCTCCGTATTTGCGTATTCGTGGCTCTACCGCCGTGACCAACCCGTGCCAGCGCTTTCCTTCGCGCTGCCCAAACCCGAAGTCAAGAAGCCTGAGGCCAAGAAGGAAAAGTAGCTGGCGAGCTTGTTCTCACAGAGCACACAGAGAACGCAGAGGCCGGAGGAGAAGAAAGGGTTCGGACCGGACAGAACCAAACCCTTCCCTTTTCCCATCCGGCTCTGTGACCTCTGTGTCCTCTAGCCTGAAACTCGACTGTAACTGTTTGATCTTCTTAGTGTGCACTGTGGCTTGGTGGAGCAGAAAACCGGGCTCGGATTTGTCAGTTTCACGCCTGAAGGATCCGGGCC
>Ga0182027_10010330_pt1 | contig 13298 bp, 10 predicted proteins | sample 712E1DmetaG_FD_121300 | JGI IMG/M metagenome (GOLD analysis project Ga0182027, IMG submission 121300) | Permafrost microbial communities from Stordalen Mire, Sweden - 712E1D metaG (Illumina Assembly) | ecosystem: Environmental > Terrestrial > Soil > Wetlands > Permafrost | place: Sweden...
CCGCCGCCCCCCGGACCCCGCTGATGGCCACCCTGAGCGGGCAGATGCTGGTCGCCCACCGCCACCTCCCCGACGACGTTGTCGAGGCCTTCGTCCGGCTCGCCGCCCAGGCCGGCATCGGCGTCTTCCGGCTCCTCGATCCACTCAACGACGTGGCCAACCTGGCCACCGCGGTGCGTGCGGCGAAGGGCGCCGGTGCTGCCGTCGAGGGGGTGGTGGTCTGCTCCGACGTCCCCATCCCCACCCTGGCGGCGGTGGCCCGTGGCCTGGCCGGGCTGGGCTGCGATGCCATTTGCCTTCAAGATCCCCTGGGAGCCACCGGCTCGGCCCGGGCCGTGGCGCTCGTCTCCGCCGCCGCCGAGGCCGCCGGCCTGCCGGTGACGGTGAGGTTCTGCGCCCAGACGGGGCAGGCTGTGCTGGCCTATCAGGCTGCCCACCGGGCGGGGGCGACGCGGGCGGACGTCGCGGTCTCCCCGCTGGGGGGCGGAGCGTCCTTCCCCTACGCCGAGGCGGTGATCGCCGGGTTCGCCGATACCGATGACGCCACGGGGATTGAGCTGGAACCGGTCATCCGGGTCGCCCATTTCCTCGACGAGATCGCACCCCTTTACGCGGACTCGGTCGATCCGGCGCTCTTCCGGTACGACGGATCGGCACTCTTGGGGCTGCTCCCCGCGTCGGCGATGGGCCACGGGTTGGTCGAGTTGCGCGAGCGGGGCGCCCTCGACCGCCTGCCCGACGTGGAGGCGGAGATCTCCCAGGTGCGCCGGGAGCTCGGCAACCCGCCTCTCGTGACCCCCTTCCCGGAGGTCATCACCACCCAGGCCGTCTACAACGTTTTCGAGGGCGACCGCTACGCCACCATCAGCCAGGAGATCAAGGACTACTGCCTCGGTTTCTTTGGCACCTCGCCAGAGCCGATCGACCCCGACGTTCGCGAGCTGGTGAACGGGCGCGAGGAACCCATCACCTGCCGTCCAGCCGATCTGCTCGAGCCGGGTCTTCCCGCGGCGGCTCGCGATCTGGCCCGGGAGGGCGTTCGGGATGATCCCGAGGCGCTCGTCAGCTATGCGCTCTTCGGCTCCGACTTCCTCGCATCCGTCCGGGGCGAGGCCATGGTGGAGCGTCTCGCCGACGAGGCTGACGAGACATCCTCCGGCGGCGCGGACAGCGAGGGGGCCCGGCCGCCGGACGAGGAGACCGGCACGGCGGATGCGGTGAACGGTGACCCCGCCCTCGGGGTCCGTGAGCTGCGCGTCGAGGTCGACGGGCAGACCTACGACGTCCGCGTTTTTGGCGCCGGGCCGGCGGCGTCCCGTGGCGAGCCCGTACCGGCGGCATCGGGTGCGCCGCGGACCGGCGCCGGCACGATCATTGCTCCCATGCAGGGCCTGATCCTCAAGGTGACGGTCAAGCCGGGGGATCGGGTCCAGATCGGGGACGTCGTCGCCGTTCTCGAGGCCATGAAGATGCAGAACGACATCGTCGCCCACCGGACGGGAACCGTGGCCGCGGTCCATGTTCGGGAGGGAGACGTCGTCGGCCCGAAGGCCCCGATCGCGGACATCGAGTGACGAGGAAACGCGGAGGGAGCCCGGCTCCACCGCCTGCCATCGCATCGTCACTGCTCTCCCATAGGACGACTGGCGTAACGTCGAAGGCGCCCCGGACGTTCCTTCCCCAGAGCTGATGACTCCCAAGCGCGCCATACGACTTGCCGCCGCCGTCCTCATCGCCTGCCTGATCGCGGGTTCGGCCAGCCTGGTCGGGGTCGGAGCGCAGCGCAGGACCACCTTCGACGCCCAGGCGGCCAGCCTGCAGCGCACCTGGGCCCACGACCTCGCCGTCGGAGTGCCTGCCGCGAGCATCACCCCTCTTCGCAGCCGCCTGCGTGAGCAGCGGCCCGAGGATGAGTGGTGGGCCCCGGTGTGGTGGACGACCGATGGGCACGTGCTGCTGACGGCGCTGACCCACGCCACCGACACCGCCTACGCGACGGCCATGACCGCCCAGCTGGACAAGGCTCAGCTCGTGCTCAGCGATTGGCAGCAGGAGGTGAGTCAGAACGGCGGCTTCATGACCGCGGCGCAGAGCTCGGCCGGCCAGAACTGGCCGGCTCAGCTGAGGGCGGCGAGCACCCCGGACCGGCTCGCCGCCCTGGCCGTCACCTGGCAGCAGCAGCTCGACTCGGCGCGCACCGAGGTGGTGGCCGCCCAGCAGCAGGCCGAGATCCGGACCGACGTCGCCCAAGCCGGCGGCGCCCCCGCGCTCATCGCCCAGGCCGGCACCGCCCTCACCACCGCGAGCAATGACAACCTCGACCCGGGTGACATCTCCGACCTGGCCACTCAGCTCCAGAGCCAGGAGTCGAATGGAGCCGACACGAGCAAGACCGCCGGCCTCCTCTACACCGCCCTCCAGCAGTTCAACCAGCTCGTCTCTGTCAATGACCAGCTGAACGGCGAGATGCGGCCGCTGATGCTGCTCGCCGACCAGGCCTCAGCGGAGGACACCCCCAACTCGACCCACCTGCAGGCCCTGTACCAGGAGGTGGCCCAGGAGTTCCCTTCCGACACCACGTATGACCAGATGAGCGCGCTGCAGGTGCAGGTGACCGGTATCCAGAACGCCCTCAATGCGGATCTGGCCGCCGACCAGTGCGGCCACGAAGCCGGTGGGGGGTCGGGCAAGGTGATCACCCTCAGCATCAGCCTCGAGGAGGCGATCTTCTACGACAACGGTTGCGTCGTCGGCGCCAGCCCGATCACCACCGGCCGGCCCGGCCTCAACACCCCGACGGGGAACTTCGCAGTCTTCTACAAGACCTCACCTTTCACGATGGTCTCCCCCTGGCCACCGGGGTCACCCGACTGGTATCCGACCACCGTGGTGCAGTGGGTCCTGGAGTTCGCTGACGGCTACTTCCTCCACGACGCCTACTGGGAGAACCAGAACGCCTTCGGGCCCGGCAGCCAGAACGACGTGGCCCAGGACTACGCGAGCCACGGCTGCGTCCACTTCCCGACCGTGATCATGTCCTGGCTTTACAACTGGACGCCGCTCGGGACCCCGGTGATCATCACCAACTGAGCCGTCGGGCTCGCCACGCCAGACCTCCGAGCTGGTCGACGAGCGCCCTGGCCTCGTCCGCGTCGCGGCAGAGGGCCGCCGCCACCCATCGCCGTCCCGCCGTGTCGACCCGGAGGTTGGCCAGGTGGAGGGCTCGCAGCAGAGGTCCGCTGCTCAGCCGGATGCTCTGGACCTTCTCCAGGGGCACGATCACCGTCGCCGGGCGCACCCGCCCGGTCTGCGTCACCAGCCACCGGTCGTCGTGCCACGTGGAGAGGTAGTGGTACGAGAAGGGAGCCCGGAACCAGGCCCGTCGTGGCGGGGCCCCGACGCGGGCGAGGGTCGCGGGTGCGCCCGGGGCGACTTGGCCGACCAGCCACCGCGCCTGGTCCAGGGTCGCGACCGGGGCGAGGAGGTGTGCCAGCTGGCGCGCCTCGCCCTGGCGGTGGGCCTCGGGCTGGCGGGCGACATCGAGCTCGACCCGGGCCCAGCCGAACGGCCGCCAGAGCAGCGGCTGGATCAGCCGAACTGCCTGGATGCGGCCGTAGGGGATGGTCTCGTGGCGCTTCTGGAGGAGGCCCCGATGGAGGCGCAGGCCGTCGGGCGCCTGGCCGATCGTGAAGTCGAAGTCCCCGTTCACGGAGCGGGCCGCATCGAGGCCGAGGGCAAAGAGCCCGGTCGCGACCCCGGTGATGAGTGAGGTGGCGGCATCGGCCCCGCCCTGGCGAACGGCCCCGCCGGCACCGGTGGGATCGACGGCGGCCAGGATCGCCCCCACGGCGACGAGCACGAGCACCAGCAGCCAGGCTCCGCGGAGCAGGCTCGCCGCGATGAGCCGCCCGTTGTCGACCCGGAAGAGGGGGAGGGCGGGCGGCTCCGGGGTCTCGGCCGCGAGCCCGTGGGCCAGGGCGAGCAGCTGTGCTCTCACCGCCGCCGCGTCCTGATTGCTCAGATAGGCGAGACGCCCGTGCTGGCGGTGACCGGTCCCGGCGGAGATCACCCGCACCTCGGCGAGACCGAGGATGCGGGCCGTGAGCGGCGCGACGACGTCCACCGCCTGGATCCGGCGAAGCGGGAACCGGAGCGACTGGCGGTAGACCAGGCCGGTGTCGATCTGGAGCTCGTCGCCGACGACCCGCCAGCGCGTCACCAGCCAGGAGACGACCGAGGCCACCATCCCGAGCACCGCCACCGCCGCGACCACGAGCGTCTCTGCCGTCCGCCCGGACGAGGTCTGCGCCCCTGAGACCAAGGAGACGCCCGCGAGCAGCAGCGCCCCGAGGGTGATTCCGATCCGGGCGACCGGGGAGAGGGGATGGAGCCGGCACCAGGTGCCGGACAACGCGGGAGCCTGAGACGCGGCGAGGGGCATCAGAGCCCCGAGGCCCGGGCCTCGCCGAGCGTGGACAGTCGGTCGCGGAGCTGCGCGGCGTCGGCGCTGCGCAGGCCGGGGATGCGGGCATCCGTGGCCGCGGCGGCGGTGTGAAGCTGGACCGTGGCCAGGTCAAAGAGGCGGTCGACCGGGCCTGCCGTGACGTCCACGAACTGCATCCGTCCGAAGGGGACGACGGTGAGTCGATGAAAGACCAGACCGCGCTGGACCACCAGGTCCTCGTCCCGCTCCAGGTACCCCCACGAGCGATACCGGCCCCGCTCGACGAACCACGAGATGACGGCCACGGCCAGGCCGGCCCCGACCCCGGCGAGGCCACCCGGCGCGCCCCAGAGGATCCCGCCCGACACGCCGAGAATCACCAGCAGGACGAGGCTCGTCAGTCCAAGCACCGTCTGGCGGGCCAGCCACAGCCGTGGCGAGGGTCGCCGGTACTGCATCGAGGCCGATGCTACGCGCCGGGCCCATCGATCGAGCCCGCCGGTGGCGAAGCGTGCCTACCGGTCCCGCCGCTTGGGCGCGTGCTTGCGCGCCTGCTTGACCTCGCCGCTCAGACTGGCGACCGACACCTCAACGGCATCGGCGATGGCTCGCGACATCCGGAGCGCATGGTCGCGCACCTCCTGGTCGCGGAGCGCCTGGGCCGTGGCCTCGACGGCGATCCTCGCCTGGCGGCCCATCGCCTCCAGGGCCGTCTCGATGGGGGGCCTGCTCGTGTCCGCGTCGTGCTGTGCCCGGTAGTGCTCCCGGAGCCGGGAGCCGAGCTCGGCCGCGTTACGGCCCACCTCGTGCCACGCCTCGTCTCTGTCTCGCGGCATCGTGCGGCCTCCTGCTCAAGCTCCGATTCGTCCCCCATGATGGCACCCGGCTCGGCCGGCGCCCGGTTCTCCCGGCCGCTCCACAGCTCCCCACGCGCGGCCGCCCGGCCCCATCGCTCCGGATGGCACCATGGAGCCGTGTTCTCCAAGGTGCTCGTCGCCAACCGTGGCGAGATCGCCCTCCGGGTGATCCGTGCCTGTCGCGACCTCGGCATCGCCTCCGTGGCGGTCCACAGCCAGGCCGATCGCGGCGCTCCCTTCACCATCCTCGCCGACGAGGCGGTGGAGATCGGTCCTGCGGCGCCGTCACAGTCGTATCTCGACATCGAGCGGATCGTTGCGGCAGCGAGGTCCACGGGGGCTGAGGCGATCCATCCCGGCTACGGCTTCCTCAGCGAGAACCAGGCATTTGCCCGGGCCTGCGCCGCCGCCGGGATCGTCTTCATCGGTCCTCCTCCCGAGGCGATGGCCGCGATGGGAGAAAAGGTGCCGGCTCGGGAACGGATGCTGGCCTCAGGAGTGCCGGTCGTCCCGGGCAGCGGAGCGCTCACCGATCCGGAGGAGGCGAAGAAGGTGGCTGCCCGGATCGGTTATCCGGTGCTCATCAAGGCCTCCGCTGGAGGGGGCGGCATCGGCATGCGGGTGGCTCGCGATCCCGCGGAGCTCCGGAGCGGCCTGGAAGCTGCCCGCTCCACCGCGGAACGCGCCTTCGGCAACGCCACCGTCTTCCTCGAGCGCTACGTCGAGGAGCCCCGCCACATCGAGGTCCAGGTGCTCGCCGACTCCCACGGCCATGTCATCCACCTCGGGGAGCGCGAGTGCACGATCCAGCGCCGTCACCAGAAGATCCTCGAGGAGTCGCCCTCGGTGGTCATCGATGCGGAGACCCGGGCGCGCATGGGCGAGGTCGCCGTCACCGCCGCGCGCGCTGTCGGCTACGTGAACGCCGGCACCGTGGAGCTCATCTACTCGAAGGGCGAGTTCTTCTTTCTGGAGATGAACACGCGGTTGCAGGTCGAGCATCCCGTCACTGAGGCCGTGTACTCCGTGGACCTTGTCGTCGAGCAGCTGCGGATCGCGGCCGGCGAGCCCCTCCAGCTCCGCCAGGAGGACCTGGTGCCACGGGGTCACGCCATCGAATGCCGGATCAATGCCGAGGACTACGCGAACGGCTTCATGCCCTCGCCGGGCCGGGTCACCGGCTACCACGAGCCCTCCGGGCCCGGGGTCCGGGTCGATGCAGCGCTCGCCGGGCCAGGGATGGTCTCGCCCAGCTACGACCCGATGATCGCCAAGCTGATCGTCTGGGGCCCGACGCGCGAGCTGGCCATCGGCAGGATGCGCCGTGCGCTGATCGAGTACGCGATCACCGGCATCCGGACCAACATCGCCTTCCACCTCGCCATCCTCGACTCCCCCGACTTCCGTGCGGGCGAGTACACGACGCACTTCATCGAGGACCACCCCGAGCTGGTGCCCGCGGCCCAGGCGTGGGAGGAGCGGAGGAAGCGGTACGACCGCCTGCTCCGCGACCCCGCCCATGTGGCGGCCATCGCTGCCGCGCTGGTGGTGAGCTAACCGCCAACCGGGTAGGTGGCGCTGGCTGCCGGCTGACCGCCGTCGATGTCGGCGAGCGAGGTGCCGACGACCACCTCGATGCCGGCAGGGAGTGGGCCGGCCACGATCAGGGTCGCCTCACGGGTGTCGGGGTCGTAGCTCGGCGGCCTGACCGGGGCGAGGGTCTGTCCGTCGCCCGTCTCCAGCCAGAGGGAGGTGACACCGACGCTCGAGGCCTCCAGGTCGGAGTCGAAGGTGACGGTCACGACACTCTCCGGGTTGACCGACCCTGCGACCGGCGGCGTCACGCTGACGCTGAGGACATGGGGGCCGCCGCCCTGGATGCGTAGAGGAGGCACCGTGAGCCCTGTCACCAGCCACCCGCCCCCGTCGCTCTCTCCGAGCACGACGGTCTCGTCAGTGATCTGACCGGGAGAGGTGGGGGTTGGATCCACGATGAGTCGGGCCGAGGCGGTCAGGGTGGGCCCGGTGGTCGCGCTCGCCGCCGCGCAGCTGGAGCTGATGACGTATCCGCGGTCGATCGATGATGGCGTCAGCGTGCCGGCCGGCGGGGCTTCGGGGGAGGTCAGGGTGGCCATGCCGGCCTGTTCGTGGGCGACCTGATCGCTCACGAATTGGGTCAGCACCTGATCTGCGTCCTCGCAGAGGGAGGTGGCCCCGGGCGGTGTCGAGGCGGTCTGGACCTGGGCGGCGTCGAGGCTCCCGGCCGCCACGAACGCGAGCCGGGTTCCGTCGGTGGAGAGGGCCAGCGAGCTGGCCTCGTCGGGGCTGGTGCCCAGCACCGTCCCGCTCGCCGTCTCGACCTCGATCCCGCCGGGATTGAGAGCGTAGGCGACGGTGGCCCCGTGGGCGTCCACCGCCAGCCCCTTGATCCCCTCGGTGGGGGCGCCGGAGACCGGTGTGATGGTGGCTGGGTCGCTGACGGGTGCCTCCAGTACGGTGGAGGTGCCCCCGCTCACGTCCACCCACGCCACCTCATCCCCGGCGCCGCTGAACGTCACCACCCCACTGACGCTCCCGGGCAGCTGGGTGGGGGCCGGCATGCTGGTGCCATTGGGCGGGAACGTGACCAGCCATCCGTCCTCCGCGGTCGGCGGGTACGCGGCCCCGGAGGGGGAGGTGGCCGAGGCGGAAGGGGACACGGTCGCTCCTGGCCCCGCCTGACCGGCGACGTCAGCGGCGGGGAGGAAGGCGGCCTGTCCATCGGCAGCGAGCACCACGCCGGCCGGCGAGCCCCCCACGGGGAAGGCGTAGAGCTGAGACGAGTGGTCGTCCAGGTCCACGGCGTCGACCCCCTCGGGGGTGACGAAGACGATCCGGTTGCTGCCATCCCAGGCAAGGGCCGTCACCAGAGCCCCGCCTGTGGACGCCGACGGCCAGACGCGGCTCGCCGAGCTCCCGTCGGGATTCTCCACCACGATCGTGCTGGTGCCGTCCGGCTGGGAGACGGCGAGGGCGACATACAGGCCATCGGGTGCCACCGCCACCGCCGTGGCCGGCAGGTCGCTGAGTGGCACCGCGGCCTGGTCCGCGGGGAAGTAGACCGCACCCTCGACCGACGCAGCGGCCGGGGTGATCGCCGCAGCGTTCGACGGCGACGGGGTGGCGGTGAGCGGCGATGCACTGGGAGAGCTGGCCGGCGAGGCGGTGGCCGAGTGCAGGGGGGAGGCGCTCGACGACGGGCTCGGCGTCGGCTGCCCGGCGGTGGAGTCGGTCACCCCGGGAGCGTCATCAGGGCCCCAGAAGGCCAGCCCGTCGCCGGCGGCCGGCCCCACTGCAGCGGGCTCGAGCGCGGGCACCGGTGATGCCGTCGGGCCGGGTGTGGCCACCGCCTGGGTGCCGAACTCGATCGTCACGTTGGAAGAGAGCGTCTGGCCACCCGTGTTCTGGATCGCCGCCTTGGGGATCGTGACCTGATAGTCGGTGTCGGCGGCAAGGGGGTGGGTGGGCGTGACCACCAGGGTCTCGGCACTCTGCCACGCGACCGTCACCTGGGTGGCCGGCTGGATCTTGAGCGCGCTCACCACCGCGGCTTCGCTCTGCGGGCTGAGCGGCTCGTTGAAGCTGAGGGTGATGGCCTGGTGGGGGTCGACCGCCTGCCGGTGGCTCACGTTGGAGGCGACGATGGCCAGCCTGCCCGGCGGAGGGGTGCCACCCGTGAACGCCACCACCAACGCCGCCGCCGCGGCCAGGGCCGTCGCGGCTCCGAAGCTGCCCCAGATCGCCAGCCGGCGGGGAGCTCTCCTGGTCCGGAAGGTGCGCCGGGGGGCCAGCACCGTGCGCGCCTCATCCATCAGCCGGGCGCGGAGGATGAGCGGGAACCTCGGATCGAGGTCCGGCTCGGGCCGGCTCTCGCGGACCACCTGAGCGAGCTGGAGCAGGTCGGGGTCCTCGCCGAACAGCTCGGAGAGCTCGGCGTCGAAGCGGTCGCGGCGCTCGCTCACAGCGTCTCTCCGGCGACCGCGGAGACGCCCAGCCGCTGCCGGACGCCGATCATGCCGCGGTGGACCAGCAGCTTGACGGCACCCTCGCTCTTGCCCATGATCTCGCCGATCTGAGCCAGCTTGAGGTCCTCTCCCAACTTCAGGGTCATGGCAATCCGCTGCTGCTTCGGAAGGGCGTCGATCGCCGCCCAGACGCGTGCGGCCTCAGCCGACTCGACCACCCTTTCCGCCACTGGGCGGGCCGGGTCGGCGATCTCGACGGCCGCGTCGAGACTCGCCTGCGGCCGCCGCTGGCGGAAGTGATCGGCGATGGCGTTGGCGCTGATCTGGTACAGCCACGAGCTGAACGGGTGCCCAGACGTCCGGTAGCGCGGCATCGCCCGGAGTGCCTTCATGAAGACCTCCTGGGTGACCTCCTCAGCGGCGTCCTGGTCTCGTGTCCGGCTGTAGGCGAACCGGTAGATCTGACCAAAGTAGTGGTCGTACAACTCCCCGAAAGCGTCGGCGTCCGTCCTGGCACGCTCGACCAGCTGATCCTCATAGGCCCGGGGAAGGGTCATCGCACGTCTCTCATCCCCAGGCGTGTGTGCCTGGTGAACGGATCGGCGGGTGGGGAGGTTACGGGGCAGCTCATGTCATCGGCGGCGGTCTGCGGACACGCGCGCTCGGCCACCCCCTCGAGCGTGCAGGCGGATCAGGACGGTTGGTCTCCTTCCACTATAGGTGACCAGTCGAGGTGTCTCACGGGAGCTGTGGCGCCTGCCCAATCTGAACCCTCATACGCCAAACCCGGTTCGGAGTCCGCCACCGAATAGAATTGGCTCACGTGATCCCCCGTTACACGCCGGCCGCGATCGCCGCCCTCTTCAGCGACGAATCCCGACTCCGGCGGTGGCTGGAGGTGGAGCTCCTGGCCGCCGAGGGCTGGGCCGCCATCGGGCGGATCCCCCCGGAGGCGGCGGAGCGGCTCAGGTCCGGCGCCCATGTGGATGCAGCTCGCGTCGCCGAGCTCGAGGCCGAGCAGGGCCATGACGTCGCCGCCTTCGTCCAGGCGGTCCAGGAGACCGTCGGCGACGAGGGGCGCTTCTTCCACCTGGGGCTCACCTCCTCCGACGTGGTCGACACCGCTCTGGCCACCCAGCTCCGAGACGCGGCCCGCCAGATTGACGACGAAGCGGCCGGCCTCGAGGCGGCGCTCGCCGCCCAGGCGGTGAGGCACCGGCTCACCATGATGCCGGGCCGGACCCACGGGGTTCACGCCGAGCCGCTCAGCCTCGGGGTCAAGCTCGCCAATCACTACGACGAGGTGAGGCGCGGCCGGGCCCGCCTGGCCGCCGCGGCGTCCGAGGTTTCGGTGGGCCAGGTCAGCGGACCGGTGGGAACGTACACGTCGGTCCCACCCGAGGTCGAGGAGCACGTCTGCCGGGGCCTCGGGCTGGCCGTCGCCGACGCCGCCACCCAGGTGCTGGCGCGGGATCGTCACGCCGCTTTCGTCGCCTCGATCGCCATCCTGGGGGCCAGCCTCGAGCGGCTCGCCACCACCGTCCGGCTGCTCCAGCAGACCGAGATCTCAGAGCTGGAGGAGCCCTTCGCACAGCGGCAGAAGGGGTCGTCGGCGATGCCCCACAAGCACAACCCCGTCCTCTCCGAGCGGGTCTGCGGTATGGCTCGGGTGCTGCGGGGCTACGCCGTCACCGCCATGGAAGACGTCGCCCTCTGGCACGAGCGCGACATCTCCCATTCATCCGCCGAGCGGATCGTGCTGCCCGACTCCTGCGCGCTGCTCGACTACATGCTCAGGCTGTGCACGCGCCTGGTCGCACAAGTTCGTGTCAATCCTGACAAGATGTTGGCAGACGTCGATACCCTGGGCCGGATCACCTGTTCCCCCCGCGTGCTCGATGCCCTGCTCGTTGCCGGATGGGCCCGGGAACGGGCGTATCGCGAGGTGCAGACCCTGGCCGAGAGGGCCCGCCGGGGCGAGGCTGGCTTCGAGGCGCTGGTGCGCGGCCAGCTCGGCGAGGTCCTCTCACCGGAGCGGCTGGCCGCCTGCTTCGACCTCGCCCCCTACCTGGCCGGCATCGACGTCACCTACCGGCGGCTCGGGCTCGAGATCCGCGACGCGGAGACGGGGACGGCGACCGAGGAGCGTCCACAGCTCGCCATCGAGGCGGGGATTGGAGGAGGGCTTGCATGACCCCGGTGCTGATGGCGGCTCAGGACGTCGGGCTCGAGGTGTTCCGGCGTGGCAAGGTGCGGGACACCTTTGTTCTCGACGACGGCAGCCTCCTGATGGTGGCGACCGACCGGCTCTCCGCCTTCGACGTCGTGCTGCCCGACCCGATCCCGGAGAAGGGGAGGGTGCTGACACAGATCTCGCGCTGGTGGTTCGAGAGGACCGCGCATGTCGTGGCCAACCACCTGCTCCCGGACCGGCCGGACGCGGTGCCTCCGGCCATCTGGGCAGAGTGGCGGGAGCGCTCGATGCACTGTGCGCGGGCGGAGCGCATCGACATCGAGTGCGTGGTCAGGGGCCACCTCTCGGGCTCCGGCTGGAAGGAGTACCGCGACCAGGGAACGCTGGCCGGCGAGCCGCTGCCCTCGGGGTTGCGCGATTCGTCGCCGCTCCCCGACCTGCGCTTCACTCCGTCCACCAAGAACGACGGCGGGCACGATGAGAACATCAGTCGTGCCGAGCTGGCCGGGACCATCGGGGCCGAGCTCGCTGGACTGCTCGAGCGCACCTCGCTCGAGCTCTTCCGCTTCGCCGCTCTGCACTGCATCGGCCATGGCATCATCCTTGCCGACACCAAGTTCGAATTCGGGATGATCGACGGTCGCCTCTGCCTGATCGACGAGATCTTCACTCCCGATTCCTCGCGCTTCTGGGAGGCGTCGGAGTGGCGCGAGGGGGAGACCGCAGTGTCCTTCGACAAGCAGCCGGTCCGCGACTACCTGGAGACGCTGGACTGGGACAAGCGGCCCCCCGGCCCTTCGCTTCCCCCGGAGGTGGTGGCGGCGACCACCGCGCGCTACCGCGAGGCGGCCCGACGGATCTGTGGGCTGGAGCTATGAGGTACACCGTCGAGGTGGTGATCTCGCTCAAGCCCGTGGTCAACGACCCGCAGGGGCTCACCGTGCGGGCTGGACTTCACCAGCTCGGCTTCTCCGAGGTCTCGGAGGTGCGGGTGGGGAAGCACATCAGCATGGAGGTGGACGGCGACTCCGAGTCGAGCGTCCGGCAACGAGTGGCCGGCATGTGCGAGAAGCTCCTGCGCAACCCGGTCATCGAGGACTACCGCATCGAGCTCCGGCCTTCCCACGATCTGTCGCCCACACCGCCCGCCCCATCCGCATGAGGTTTGGGATCGCGGTCTTTCCCGGAACCTGGAGCGATGGCGACTGCGCGCGGGCCGTCGAGGTGCTCGGACACCAATCCGTCCGCCTCTGGCATCGGGAGCGCGATCTCCAGGGCTCCGACTGCGTCATCCTCCCGGGCGGGTTCGCCTACGGCGACCACCTTCGCACCGGCGCCGTCGCCCGATTCGCCCCGCTCATGGAAGCGGTGCAGGAGTTCGCGGCCGCGGGCGGGCTGGTCCTCGGGATCTGCAACGGCTTCCAGATCCTCTGCGAGGCTCATCTGCTCCCGGGTGCCCTGACCCGCAACGCCTCGCTCGAGTTTCGCTGCGAGAGCACCTGGCTGCGGGTGGAGACGGTCGACACGCCATTTACCCGGGCTTGCGAAAGGGGCGGAGTGCTGGCCATCCCGATCAGCCACGGCGAGGGCCGCTTCGTCGCCGACCCGTCCACGCTGGACCGTTTGGAGGCCGAGCAGCGGGTCGCCTTTCGCTACGTCGCCCGCGACGGCTCGGCGGTCGGCGAGGCCTCTCCCAACGGATCCATGCGCGACATCGCCGGCATCGTGAGCGAGGGCCGCAACGTGCTGGGGATGATGCCCCACCCGGAGCGCGCGGTCGAGACGCTGCTCGGGAGCGA
>Ga0182027_10010331_pt1 | contig 13298 bp, 12 predicted proteins | sample 712E1DmetaG_FD_121300 | JGI IMG/M metagenome (GOLD analysis project Ga0182027, IMG submission 121300) | Permafrost microbial communities from Stordalen Mire, Sweden - 712E1D metaG (Illumina Assembly) | ecosystem: Environmental > Terrestrial > Soil > Wetlands > Permafrost | place: Sweden...
GCATCCGATGGTCTCGATGGTATTCTTCGTCATGGTCGTCCTCTCCTTTGCACCTTGAGTGCGTTTTCAACCCGCAGATTACCTGCGAGCTGGAGAGGGCGGCCTTCTCATTCCATCTCTGTGAGAACCCAGGTAGCTACACACCCACGGTCGGCATGCCGAGCGCGCGGGCGGCAGTGGCCAGGGTCGCGTCGTGCGTCGCCATGGTCAGGGCGGTGCGGGTCGTCTCGCGCCAAAGCTGCGCGGTGGCGAGGTGAATCGCGTCCAGGGTTCCGAGAGTGGTCGGGAGAGGTTGCGCAGCCCGATCCAGTACCGTCCGCCCGATCTCCACCACCGCGAGACTGGCGAGCAGCTCGTAGACGGACTCGCGCCGCTCGGCCAGCGCTCGGTCGGGGATGCCTTCGAGAATCCGCAGGCGATCGAGGGTTCGCAGACACTCCACTTCGGTCAAGGCGCTGGTGACTCCCTCTTCCACGGATCGCCATTCGGCCAACGCCCCGGGCTGTCCCAGTACCAGGCGCAGAACCACCGAGGAGTCGACGTAGGCGATCACCGGAGATGCCTGTCTTCAAGTAGGACGGCCACGGGGTCATGGCGCAGCTTGAGCGACGCCGGGGGACGGAAGTCTTTGGGCTTGGGTGACCGCGGCGTCGGCTGGCGGATGGGAAAACTGACGGCTCCGTTCGGGCAGGGGACGATCTGGGCGATGGGCGTGTCACGATCCAACACGAGCAAAGGATGCCCGCGCCGCACGGCCCGCAAGTGCTCGCTGAGATGACTCTTTAGCTCTGCCACGCGTACGGCCTTCATGACCTGAAGATAGTCAGAAGTGACCACAATTACAAGACGCGGCGCAGGGTTGCGGTTTGGACGCCAAGGGCCGCCGGCAAAGCTTTCGCAGGTCGCCGCACGCTTGGCCGCCGCCCGATTTTCGAGCTAGATAGTGCTGGTGAGCGAAATTGGCGCACGTGCGAAGAAGGTTCTGCACGCCGTAGTGTCCGAATACCTCGCCACCGGCGAGGCAGTCGGATCCGAGACGGTCGCGCACCGCTATCGGCTGGCAGTTTCCCCTGCCACGGTGCGCACGGTGATGGGCGAATTGGAGGATCTGGGCATGCTGCACCACCTGCACACTTCGGCGGGGCGAATCCCAACCGATCGCGGGCTGCGCTACTACGTGGACACGCTTCTGCGCGTGCGCAGCCTGTCCGCGCCCGAGCAGGAGGAGATCCGCGAGCGCCTGGGGCCGCTCGCGGACCCGCAGGACATCATGCAAAGGGTGGCGCGCGTCCTGCGCGATCTCTCTCATCTGGCCGTGGTCGTCCAGGCGCCGCGCCCCGAGTCGGATGCGGTGTCGCACCTCGAGTTCGTGCGCCTGCGCGATGACCAACTGCTGGCGGTCATCGCTTCGCAGAGCGGCCAGATCCAAAACAAGCTTATCCCCATCGACTTTTCTCTCTCTCCCAGCGATCTCGACCGCATCAACAACTTCCTCAACGGCTTGGTGTCGGGCTTGACCCTGGATCAAATGCGCGCGCGGCTGGTGCGCGAAATCGAGAAGGAACGCGAGCATTCGGCCAGCGATCCCGTGTTGGCGCAGGCGCTCAAGCTGGCCATGGCCGCGACTCCTGCGGCCGAGCCAGGGGGTGAGATTCTGCTCGACGGGCAGTCAAATCTGCTGTCTGTGGCGTCCGACCTCGAAAGGGCTCGTCGCGTCCTGCGCACGCTCGAAGAAAAGCACCAGATCGTCAAACTGCTGGAGCGCACGCTGAATGCGCCCGGCATCTGTGTGTTCATCGGCGCGGAAGCCAACCTTGCCGACTTGACCGAAGTCTCGGTTGTGGCAGCAAGCTACGGCGGCGAGGACCGGCCGCTCGGAACCATAGGGGTGATTGGTCCGTCGCGAATGAGCTATTCCAAAGTCATCCCTCTGGTAGACTTCACCGCCGACGTGATTACCGAGGTCCTTCCCAGACCCTGAAAGGAGAGCGCGGCTGCGCTTGGGCCGCGAACTTGTTTCCCATGATCGAGAACCACGACTCTGAAGACAATCCCGGCCCCCAGCCCACACCGCCTGCGGCTGACGGCTCCGTGCCCGAGAGCCCGGCGTCCGTCGCAGAGCCGACGCTCGCGACTCCTAGCCCGGTGGAAAGGGTGGCCGCCCTGGAAGCCGAGAAGGCCGAGATCAAGGACCGCATGCTGCGTATCGCGGCCGAGTTTGACAACTACAAGAAGCGCACTCGCAAGGATCTGGCCGAGCATGAACAGAGGGCGCGTGAGGCGGTTCTGCGCGACTTACTGGAGATTGCCGACAACTTGGAGCGTGCCATCGCTTCGTGGAAGGAAGGCGGCGAACAGGACATCAAGTCAGTGCAGAATGGCGTTGAGCTGGTCTTGCGCCTCTTCAAATCGAAGCTTGAACGCTATTCGGTGGCGGCCATCGAGGCCAAAGGCCAACCCTTCGACCCGCGTGTCCATGACGCGATCTCGCAGTCACCCAGCGCCGAGGCAACCCCCGGCACGGTGCTGCGCGAACTGCAGAAGGGCTATCGGGTGGGTGAGAGGCTGCTTCGGCCGGCCGTCGTCGTGGTCGCGGTGGCGCCGCCCGCCCCGCCATCCGAGACCAGTGGAAGCGAAGCGCAGACGGCCCGGCCGTCGGCGGAGGGCGTGGACATCGACCTCACTGGCGATGACGAGCAGCCCAGCAAGGGAGACAAACCCTCGTGAGCCGCATCATTGGAATTGATCTCGGGACGACCAATTCCTGCGTGGCTGTGCTGGAGGGGCTAGAGCCCCTGGTCATCCCGAACAGCGAGGGTTCGCGGACCACGCCGTCGGTGGTCGCGCTGTCGGGCGAGGGTGAGCCTTTGGTCGGCCAGATCGCGAAGCGCCAGGCGGTCACCAACGCCGAGTGCACGGTGTCGGCGGTCAAGCGCCTGATGGGGCGCAAGCGTGCCGATGCGGAGGTTGAACGTCACGCCAAGTCTTCCACCTATGAGGTGGCGGCGTCGTCCAACGGCGACGCGTGGGTGCGGGTCAAAGGCAAGGACTACCCGCCGGCCCAGATCTCGGCCTTCGTTCTGGACAAGATGAGGAAGACCGCCGAGGAGTACCTGGGCGAGTCGGTTACCGACGCGGTCATCACAGTGCCTGCCTACTTCGGTGACAGCCAGCGCCAGGCCACCAAGGACGCGGGACGCATCGCCGGGCTGAACGTCAAGCGCATCATCAACGAGCCCACCGCCGCCGCGCTGGCCTTCGGTCGCTTGAGTTTGGTGTCCGACGCCAAGCTCGCGGTCTACGACCTGGGGGGCGGCACCTTCGATATCTCGCTTCTCCATCTGCACGAGGGCGTGTACCAGGTCAAGGCGTCGAGCGGCGATGGTTTCTTGGGCGGGGAAGATATCGATGCACGCATCGTAGGCCTCTTGGCCGACGGATTTCTGGCCGAGACGGGCATCGACTTGCGCGGCGAGCGGATGGCCCTACAACGCCTGCGTGAGGCGGCCGAGCGGGCCAAGCATGAGCTGTCCACCAGCCTGGAGACCGAGGTGAACCTGCCCTTCATTGCCGCGGGCGCCGACGGGCCCAAGCATCTCATCACCTCGCTCACGCGCAGCAAGCTGGAGACCCTGTGCGAGGATCTGCTGGCCCGGACCATTCCACCCATCGAACAGGTGCTGAAGGACGCAGGCTGGACGGTGAGGGACATCGACGAGGTGATCCTGGTGGGTGGGCAGACGCGCATGCCGCGCGTGCACGAGTTGGTGTCGAGCTTTTTCGGCAAGAAGCCGTCGCGTGCGGTGAACCCAGACGAGGCGGTGGCGGTGGGCGCGGCGCTGCAGGGTGCGGTGCTCTCGGGCGAGCAGCAGGACGTGTTGCTGCTCGACGTGACCCCGCTTTCCTTGGGGGTTGAAACTGCGGGCGGGGTGTTCACCCGGATTATCCCGCGCAACACCACCATTCCGGTGCGGCGTGGGCGGGTTTTCTCGACGGCAGTGGACAACCAGCCCTACGTCAACGTGCACGTCCTGCAGGGCGAGCGGGAAATGGCCGAGGACAACAAGAGCTTGGCGCATTTTCAACTGACTGGCATCCCGCCGGCGCCGCGGGGCGCGCCGCAGATCGAGGTGTCGTTTGACATCGATTCCAACGGCATGGTCAGCGTCTCGGCCAAGGACCTGGGCACGGGCAAGACCCAGACGGTCGTGGTGCAGCCCACCTCGGGCCTTTCCGAGGCCGAGATCAGCTCTTTCGTTTCCCAGTCTGAGACCAGTCGCCAGGTGGACCAGTCCAAGAAAGAGTGGGCCGACCTGCGCAACAGCGCCGACACGCTCATCTACGGCACTGAGCGCACCTTGCAGGAATTCGGCGACAAGCTGGACACGGACGCCCGGGCGCGACTGCAGGCGGCTCTCGACGAGTGCAAGCGCACGCTTGAGATGTTCGCGGGGGAAGTGGCTCGTGGGCGCGAGGCAGTGGCCAAGCTGGAAACCGAGGCCCACATGTTGTTCATGGCGCTGCAGGGCGGGAGCGCATCCGAACCGGGGCCCTCGCCTGGGGATTCGTCGTAGCTCGCCGTGGCCCACGACTACTACAGGACGCTCGGCCTGGCGCGCGACGCGCCGGCGGCCGAGATCAAGGCCACCTACCGCAAGCTGGCCTTGCAGTTTCATCCTGACCGCAACCTGGGCGATCGCGCAGCCGAGGAGCGCTTCAAGGAAGTCTCGCAGGCCTACGCGGTGTTGGGCGACGAAGAGAAGCGGGCACGCTACGACCGGCTGGGGGACGTCCCCGGCGACCTGCCGTTCGGGGACAGCGCCGATCTGGCCAAGGTTACCGAGTACTTCGATGCCATTTTCGGCGACCTGTTCGGACTGGGCCGTAAACGGGCCGCCGGGCAAGACCTGCGCTACACCCTAGAGTTGGATTTCGATGAGGCGGCGCTCGGGTGCCAGAAGACGATTCGTTTTCAGCGCAGCGAGGACTGCCGGGTCTGTGGCGGCACCGGTGCGGAGGGCGGGGCCGCCGGGCTGCAGCCCTGCGCGCGTTGTGCCGGACGGGGATGGATACGGCACAAGGCTGGTTTTTTTTCGGCCCGGCGTGACTGCCTGGCCTGCGCCGGCTCGGGGCAGATCCCGCGCGTGCGCTGCCAGACCTGCTCGGGCACCGGCCTGTGCGAGTCCGAGCGCGAATACCTGGTGCGCGTGCCGCCCGGGTCGCAGGCGGGCAGCACAGAGCGGGTCGCGGGCGAGGGCTCGCCCGGTCGGCGCGGCGGGCCGGCGGGCGATCTGCATGTGATGCTGAGGCCGCGGCCGCATCCCTTCTATCGCCAGCAAGGCGATCTTCTGGAGGTCGAGGTGCCAGTGCGCATGGAGGAAGCGGCCTTGGGCACCGAGATTGAAGTGCCGCTTCTCGACGCACGCGTGCGCATGAAGATCCCGGCCGGCACCCAGCCGGGCAGCGTGTTTCGTGTGCGCGGCAAGGGGCTGCCGGCACCCGGCGGCGGCCGCGGTGACGCTCATGTGCGGGTGCAGGTCGAGGTCCCCGGCGTGTGCGGCGACGAGGCGCGTGTGGCACTCCACAAGCTGGCCGGCATGCTCGGCGACGATGCTTATCCTCGCCAGCGGGCTTTCCAGGAGATGACGGCGGCGACACGGCGGCGCGAGGACTAACCCGATGCCATTGCTGAATCTCGCGCTATTTCTGCTGACCCTGCTGACCACCACCATGCAGGGCGCGCTGGAACGTCATGCCTATGCCAGCATGTTTCCGCTGCAGGACGGGCTTTCGTTCTCACTGCCGCTGATGGCGATCCTGCTCTGTCACGAAATGGGTCACTACCTGGCTGCTCGCCACCATCACGTGCCAGCTTCATTGCCGTACTTCGTGCCGCTGCCTCCAGGCATCGGGATGTTCGGGACCATGGGCGCGGTGATCTTGCAGTCGAGGACTTCTGACCGGCGCAAGCTCATCGACATCGGCGCCGCCGGGCCGCTGGCCGGGCTGATCGTGGCCATTCCGGTGCTCATCTACGGCCTTTATATCTCGCCTGTGCAGCCCCTGGTTGGGGTCGGGGTCCAGGAGGGCAATTCCATCCTGTATGCCGTGCTCAAGCGCATTCTTCACGGCGCCTGGCTGCCCGGTGGCGGACGCGACGTGATGTTGCACCCGACCGCCATGGCTGGATGGGCCGGGTTGCTGGTCACCATGCTCAACCTTCTGCCCGTGGGCCAGCTCGATGGTGGGCATGTGGCCATTGCCTATTTCGGCAATCGCTACGGCCGGGCTTCGCGCATCGTGCAGAATCTGCTGCCGGTTTTCGCGCTCGGGGTCGGTGTCGCGGTTTACCTGGACGCTACGGCCGAGCTGGTGCGGCTAGGCGGGGGATTGCCGATCTCCGCTGTCAACATCGCGACGGCGGCCGGAATGCCCTGGCTGATGTGGTTTGTCCTGCTCGCGCTGTTGCGACGGCTGTCAGGCGGCATCGACCATCCGCCGGTCGACGATCGACCCCTGCCGGCCAGCCGCGCTGGGCTTTTCTGGCTGGTCTTCGTGACCTTCGCCATAATATTCATGCCCGTCCCGCTGCGTGCCAGCTTGGGCGCCACGGGAGACGGGCCGAACCGGGTGATCCAGCAAAACCGACCATGAGCGACGCCAGGAGCCAGGATCGGACAATCTGTCCCAAGTGTGGGTGCAAGCGCGACCAGGGCGCCTCGGCCTGCCCGCGTTGCGGGCTGCGGTTTGCACTGTGGCGGCCCGGCCTGTCTGACCCACGCATCCAACTGAACCCTGCCGGCCAGGTACACTGGCGGCAGGTGGAAGCCAACTGGCAGGACCTGCGACGCCACGAAGAATTCGCAAGGTACTGTCTGCAAGCGAACCTGCTGCCCGCGGCTGGGCGCTGCTATCGCGAACGACTGGACCGCTTCCCGGGCGATGCCATCGCTATCAAGATGCAGAAGGAGATTCTGGCCAAGGCAACCCTGGGCCTGTTGGTGCAGAGGCGGCAAGCGGCCGAGCCGGTCACGCGATCGAAGTGGTTCTGGGTCATTGTTCTGGCCGCGATGGCGCTGGCTATCGCGGCCGCGTTCGTCTGGGGCCCTGGAAGACTTCGCGCACGCAGCCCCGGCGCGACGCTGAACGTGCAGATCCGGCAGTAGGCGAAGCGCGGATCTCGTGCCAGGCGAATCGGACGGCGGGGTGCTACCCTTGCGCCACGTGGCCAGAGTTCCTGAGTTTGAACTTCCGCTCGACGAAGTCAGGGCCAGCCTGGAGACCCTGCGCCGTCCCCTGCGCATCGCAATCCTGCGTTTTCGCAATCCTTTCAACGTGGGCGCCATCATTCGGGTGGCCCACTCGTTCTTGGTCAAAGAGATCTTGCTGGTGGGAGACGAACCCTACTACGAGCGCGCAGCCATGGGCATGCAGCGCTACGAGAACCTGATCAAGCTTCCCGGCGAGCAGGCACTGGTGGCGTGGGCGCGCGAGCGCAAGCTGCCGCTCATCGCCTTCGAGCGCGAGCATGCCCGCGTGGACTTGTGGCGGGCTGAGCTTCCCGAGGCGTGTGTGATGGTGTTTGGCAGCGAGAGCAGTGGAGTGTCGGAGGAGCTGCTCGCCGAGGCCGACGACATCGTCGCCATTCCCATGTATGGCATCAACCACTCGTTCCCGGTCACTGTGGCTGCCGGCATCGCCATGGCCGAATGGACGCGCAGGTACTTTTTGATGGGGACCCTCGAAGGGTCCCCTACCCCCCCCGCGATGGTACGCGGCGAGCGAGGCTCGCCGGCTCCCCACGCGAAGGTGAACGCGGTGGATGCTAGCAAACCATGATCCCCTATTTTGAGCAGCCCAGCTTCTCGCTCGGCCTCATCACCATTCACGCCTTTGGCGTGCTGGTGGCGGTGGGCATTCTGAGCGGCATGTACCTGATTCGACGCCGAGCCGTAGCCTGGGGCATGGATCCGAATACGGCTGAACGGCTGACCATCTGGATCCTCCTGGGCGGCTTCGCCGGCGCGCACTTGGTCGATCGACTGGTCTATTATCCCGCTGACGCCCTGGCGAATCCTTGGAGCCTGCTGCGTTTCTGGGAAGGGCTGAGTTCATTCGGCGGGTTCTTGGGCGCGGTCGTGGGCGCGGCGCTCTTCGTGCGCCACGAACGCCTGGGGACGCAGAAGTGGCCGTACCTGGATTTGGTCGCCTACGCATTTCCCACGTCGTGGTTTTTTGGTCGCACGGGTTGTTTTCTCGCCTTCGACCATCCCGGCTCGGCCACCAGCTTCTTCCTCGCCGAGCGCTACACCGACGGCATTGTCCGCCACAATTTGGGTCTGGACGAGGCGCTTTACACCCTGCCGGTCGCGCTGCTCTTTCTCTGGCTCGGCCGGCGTCGCGTCCGCGCACCGGGATTCTTCGTGGGCTTGCTGGCCGTGCTCTACGCACCGGTGCGCTTCTGGCTCGATTTTCTCCGCATAGCTGACGTGCGCTATTTTCAGTTCACGCCCGGACAGTATGGCGCCGCCGTTCTCATTGTCGTGGGTGTGCTGATTCTGGGGTGTGTGCCAGCGCACAGGGAAGCGCAGCCGCCCATCGTCCCTTGAAGAACTGGTTTCGCTGCGCGTGAAGCTGAGGCGCGTCCGAATGTTGTGCTTTCGGCCCGAGCTGCGTGTGTCAGGCCGTGCCCATACGCAGCCAGATGTGCTAGCCTTTTCAGCCTATGTGCTTACTGTTTGGTCCGCGACATCTCACGCGCTTCCCAAGAACTTGTCTGATCGTCGGAGTCGTCATCTTCGGCGCATTCGGATGTACCAGCGTTTCGCCTCCGAAAACGGGTATTCTCGATGGTGCGGCTGCTGGCGGTTCAAGCGGCGCGGTTGGTTCAGGCGATGCAGGCCTGGGTCGTGATGGCCGCGGAGGCGGGGCCGGCGGAGACGCGGCAGGTTCGGTCAGTGACGGCAAGATCGCGACGGACGGGGCCACGGCAGCGGACGTCCCGTACTCGGGCGGTGGAAGCGGCGGTGGCGGTGCCGGGGAGGGTGGAAGCGGCGGTGGCGGCGGTGGAATCGCCGGGAGCGGCGGCAGCGGCGGTGGCGGTGCCGGGGGGGGTGGCAGCGGCGGTGGCGGCGGTGGAAGCGCTGGGAGCAGCGACAGCGGTGGTGGTGGCGGTGGTGGAAGGGACGCAAGCGCCGGCAGCGGCGAGAACGGCGGTGGAATCGCTGGGAACAGCGGGAGCGGTGGTGGAATCGCCGGGAGCAGCGGCAGCGGCGGCAGCAGACCCGATGCCGCCCCCGATGTAATGCCTGTCGACGCTTCTGGCACATGTAGCGTAGACAAGGAATGTCCGCCGGAAAGCCCTCTCTGCTTGGGCAATCGGTGCGCAAAATGTGGCACCGACGCAGACTGCGTGGGTCGGGCAGGACCTGCCTGCGCCAGCAGTGGCCTGTGCGTCGGGTGCACCGCGGACAAGTACTGTACAGGCACAGCCAGTAGATGCGACACAACGACCAATCAATGTGTTGGATGCGTCACTCGCAGTGACTGCGCGGGCGCTTGCCTGGCGTGCACGAGCGGCGTCTGCACAGCGGTCAAGGGCCAGGCTGATTCAGATTCAAGCCGATGCGCTGGCACGTGCGACTCTACCGGTGCGTGCAAAGCCACGCAGGGGCAAGCCTGCAAGGTCAACACTGATTGCGTGGGCGGAATATGCGCCGACGGCGTTTGCTGCAAGAGCACTTGCACCGGATCATGTCAAGCCTGTGACCTCCCCGCCTCGCCTGGCACCTGCACAACCCAGGGCTTGAACGCTACGCCTCGTCACACAGCCTGCGTCACCTCAAATGCTACCTGTGCTGGCCACTGTGACGGCACTAGCGCGGCCTGTTCTTATCCGACGTCGACTACTTCCTGTGGATCCACGTGCACGGGGTCGACCCTGACCCCCAAGGCTTGCGACAGCGCGGGCGCCTGTGTTTCGGGCACCAACCAGTCCTGCGCCCCCTACGCCTGTGCGGGCAACGTCTGCAGCACGACGAAGAAGGTGCTTGGCTCTGCCTGTAGCGGTGCCTCCGACTGCGACAGCGCAAACTGCGTAGATAGCGCTTGTTGCTCGACCTCTTCATGTGCGACTTGCTATGCGTGCAATCTGAACGGCCAGGGGACCTGCTCAGCCAAGCCGGCGACCGCTTCCGAAGCCACCTGTTCCGGCAGTTGCCTGACTGGCCTTTGCGACGGTGCGGGTGGTTGCAAGAAGCAGCAGGATGGGTATGCGTGTCCTCCCGGGCCAGTTTGTGCGAGCGGGAGTTTGACCGGCCAGTCCACGTGCAGCAATGGTGGCTGCGTGACCCCCTTGCCGACGTCTTGTCCGCCAACTGGCTGTAAGGATAGGACGTCGTGCAACCCAGCTTGCGGCGGCGGGACGACCTTCTGCGGGGGCTTGTGTGTCAACTATTCCAACGACGCGAACAACTGCGGCTCTTGTGGGCACGGGTGCCGCTATGCTGGCTCTTCATGCTCGTCGGGGAAATGCAGTCCCGTGGTCCTGGCGTCGGGCCTATCTGGCCCCACCCAGATGGCACAGGACTTAACTTACGTGTATTGGATCGACAGTGGGAGCAATTTGATAAAGAGAACCGCGAAAGACGGCAGCATGGCTACCGCATCGCCATCAACTATGGCCGCCGGAACCAACCTTTCCGGGATCGGCGTGGCGAACAATGTGCTGGAGTTTGGCCAGAATCCGGTCGACATTGGATACAATGGCGACGTTTGGTACGTGGTCTTAAGCCCCCTCGGTTCCGAATGGCCCACCGGGATTAGCATTCCCTACGGATCATATGAATCCATCGCTACCAGCGGCAGCACATTCTACTTTCTGGTCTACTCAGTCGATCCGAACGCCGTCTCGCCCAGTTCCATCCTGTCCGCGGGTGCCAGCATGTCGAGCACGACCACCCTCTGTGGGCCGGGCACTAATTGCGCCATGACGCAGCCCAATGAAATCGCCACGGACGGAAACAATGTCTATTGGACCGATACGTGGAACGGACCCTACGGCGGAAGGGTCGCGAAGATGGCAGTTGGTGGCGGCGCCGTGACTACTCTGGGAAGTGACAACTACCCTGGACACATCGCTGTCTATGGAAGCTACGTTTACTACCAAGCGTCGAGCAAGCTGATGCAGGTTGGCACGAATGGCGTCGCGGCTCCTGTTTCCATAGCCACGACTGCCGGAGGTGGAGTTGCTGCCGACGCAAGCGGCGTCTACTGGGTGGACGACGTCAGCAATGTGTACGGGATACCGGCGGGTTCAAGCACTTCGACTACAATCGCCACTGGCCAGGGAGCGCCAGGCTACATTATTTCGGATGCGACAACGTTGTACTGGACGAACAACAGTTCGGGGACAGTCATGGCGGTGGCAAAGTAGCTGCACCTGCCGGCGTTCTGTGACGAAACTGCGCGCAGCCGCTCGGAGGCGCTGCGATAGCCCGTGTCTCAGAACCGGCCGGCGCAGGTCACGCCCAGGCCGACCGCCGGGCTGCACTGGAAGCGGAAGGCGGTGTCGGCGGCCGCCACCTTGTCTGCCGGGGCGCTTGGGCTGCGCACCAGGAGGTAGGTCGCCAATCCGCCCAGCACCGCGGTGCCAACGTAGCCTGCGATTGCGATGTACTCGGCGGAATTGACGCCGTTGTATAGGGATTGGCAATCACTGGGCGGCAGACCCGTTGCTGGGGTGCAACCGTGGCCATTGTACGACTTGGCTCGGTTTTCGTGGATCAAGTGGAAGGCGATGCCAGTGCCGAGCGCGCCAAGGGCGGCCACACCGAAGATCACACCGACCGTTCGTCCTGCCCCCCATCTGCTGGGCGGTGCCAGCGGCTTCTCCACTTCGGTCGTCGCGGTGGGGCTCACCGGAGGTTGGTTGACCGGAGGCAACGGCTTCGCGGCCGCAACCGCGACGAAAACCAGGGGCTCTCGGGCCAATCCGCGCGCGGGCACCACGACAGTTCGGCCAATGGGCAGGTAACCTGGCGCCTGCACCTCCAGGGCAATGCTCCCGGCCGGCACGCGCAGGGGCGCCGCCAGTGGCAAGGTCGCGACCTGCACCCCATCCACCTTCACTGTCCCTGGCTTGGCTTCTCCCGATAGTTCGAGAGATCCGAGGTGCCCTTGGATGTCATTCAAGGCCTGGTCGAGGTGCTTCTTGTTGTGACTGATCCAACTCTCCTGCGTGTGCGTGAGTGCTTCGGTCAGATGGCTCTCAGCCTCCACCCAGCGGCCCAGCGCTTGCTCGGCCAGTGCGATCTGGGCCAAGGCCCGAGCACTCTGGGACAGTTCATACGCGCGGCGGAACTCCTTCAGTGCCTCCTCGTCCTGACCTTTCTGGCGCAGGTCGAGCCCTTTACGGATCAACGCGGTTTCGCTGCTAGCGTCGCTTGACTCGGTGTTCTTGCGGCCCGCGGCGGCATTGGTGCTCCAGGCGAGCAGGATGACGGGAAGGAGCAGATGAGTTGCCGTTGGTTTTCTCATAAGGCTCTCATTCTATGATAAAAGCGTTGTTCACGCCGCGTTTCGGACCCTTCGGCTCCTCGGCGGGTGGCTGTGGCTCTACGGCATGTGCGGCCTTGGCGGGTGCATGGGAGCTTCCCATCTTCGGTCGCCTTCCACTCGCGGTGGTTTTCGGCAGCGGGTCGAGGCTGATCTGGGCTGGGGGCTTGTCGTCAGGGCCGAAAGAGATGACCTTCGGCTCGTACCCCTGCGCCCAAACCCGCAGGACGTGGGATTCGCCGTCGGCTGGCACCGTGGTGTGTAGTTGGCCGGGCCAGGGCGACCCATTGTCGATGGAGAGCCATGCCTGGGCTGGGATCGAGGTGACGTCGATGTGTCTGGCAACAGGGGGAACGGGTTTGGGCTGCTCGGCCGCCACAGGCTCAGGCGAGGGGGTGATCTTGCGCGGCAGAAGCGGAGGTTGCGATGGTTGGCGGAGCAGCACCCAGAAGACACCGCCAAGCAGAGCCGCACCGGCGAGCGCCGCGCCGACAACCTGTGCGCGTCGCCCGAGGCGGCGAGGCACCAGATCGGTGGTTTGATCAGCACTCCGAGGTTGTATGCTGTCGCTGCGGTGCGACTCTTGCCTGGTGGAGATGACTCTGCCGCCTCCAGGCCGTGCTCGGGACGGTGTCAGGGGAGGGGGCGTTCGATCAAGGATAGATCCGCCGGAATTGCTCGCCAGAGGATCAACCAAAGGTAGAACAGAGGTGACGGCGTTCTGATGGAACGCGCTGGCCATA
>Ga0182027_10010332_pt1 | contig 13297 bp, 10 predicted proteins | sample 712E1DmetaG_FD_121300 | JGI IMG/M metagenome (GOLD analysis project Ga0182027, IMG submission 121300) | Permafrost microbial communities from Stordalen Mire, Sweden - 712E1D metaG (Illumina Assembly) | ecosystem: Environmental > Terrestrial > Soil > Wetlands > Permafrost | place: Sweden...
AGTTACAAGAAGGTGGTGCAGGTGTGTTTGTTGGTGGCACAGGTGTGTTTGTTGGTGGGACAGGCTGTGGTTTTACTCGCCAATAGATAGTTGAACGGACGTCATTGATTGTATGTACAAAAGTTGAGGCTGTTCCTCCTGGAGTTGTCCCCACGTAATAAGTGAGCGAATTATTGTTGTCACCATATAGGCCGGCGACAACATAGCCTTCGGGCAGATTAATTACAACCCGCATGTCATCACAGGAGCAAGCAAATCCATAATCAGTTCTCCCATCCCAGGTTACTTCACCGTTAGCACCGGTAGTAAAAGTTAAATTTTTAAGATATTGGTAACCGCTTGATATTTTTTGTACAAAAGCCTCTGATGTACATTGACGAAGCTGACTATCGCCGTTATATGTAGCTGTACTGGAAGTATCAAAATTAAGCTTAACGTTAGCTATAGGAGTACCTCCGGGAGAAGTAACATTTACTGTAACCGGAGCCCAATAGCTAGTTGCAAAAGCTGTTTGCCCTGGAAAAAGAAAAAAACAAACAATCGGTAAAAATATAACTAGTTTAAATAAGAGTTTGTTCATAGCTTAATATTTTCAGGATATGTTTTAACCTTTAAAGTTGTCATTTGTTTACCAAGCCAAGTTTTATAATCGCCGCTAAAGCCTGTCTTTTCATCTTTAATGTAGACCAATACGTCCCAGACGTCTTTTCCTTTTATGTCTTCCAGCAAACTATTGATGGTAACTATGCTGTATTTGCCTTTCGTTCCCCCCAAAGCTTTTATTTTGTCAAGTAAATCAACCTGTGTCGGAAAATAATCAGGCGTAAAATTTGCCTTATTAAAGGTAAAACCAAAAGCCATAGTATAAGGCGGACTCCAGACGGACTTGCCGATAACCGGATCATTCTCCAGGGCTTTTAACTCTTTCAAATAAGTGCTTCCCGATTCAAGTCTTTGCTTTGCTTTTCTGCAGTAATCTTGTGCGTATGCTTTTTGCTTAATTAAGAGTGTTTGTGCTTGAAGTTTTTTTGACCCGTAGTCGTCTTGATAAGCTCTATCATACATGCAAAAAAGTGCAAACCCCTCTTTCCAGGAAATATCATCTTGCGTTAACTTTTCTCTTTCTAAATCTAGTTTTACGTAATTTTCATATGCTTTTTTAACCTGGTTATTCCCAGAGGAATAATTATTTCCAGCATATTTGACAGCTGCTTTTACAATCTCATCCTCTGAAACGGACCCTGCAGGTAGGTTTTTATCTAAAATAGTCATCTCTATTAGCTCATTTAAGATTGGTTCTTTCAAATGACTGTCGATAAATCCTGGATTATCAGGACTTCCTTGATTAATTGCTGCAAAAAGTCTTTCTTTATAATCACTTAAGAAAATCTTATTTGAGCCAACTTCTGCAACGATTGGATTTCCAACCGGAATAATTGAACTTAATTTAAATATTTTTAAATTAAATAAAACAAGAATTAACAGAAAGATAATAAAAAGAAAACCTATTAAATAAACCTTTTTAAAAGTTTTTTTAATTGGCGGAGGATCAACGTTTATTTTAACATCATCCACTACTGCCTCTTGATTAAGATTTTCCATTTAAAATATAGATTTATATTGAAAGTAATGCAATACTAACCGCAATCATAGCAAAACCAGCAAAGCCAAGCCAAATAGTAATATTATTACCGGTGGGAGGCAATGTTGGGAGTGGAACACTAGTTGGAATTACAGTTACTATAACACTTGTCGGTACAATAGTTGGAGTTGGAGTTGGAGTTGGTACAAAATCTGTTTTACATAAAAGCGAACTTGTTCCGACTGATCCTGTACCACATGAATTAATTGCGGAAACGTCACATCTGTAAGTATCGCTAGTTGCTACGGTAAACGCCAGGGTTGTTGAAGTATACGCTTGTTGATTTAACACTTGCGTATTTGTGCCAACAGCAGTAATTATTACATTATATCCCGTTGCGCCTGACAGCGCAGCCCAAGAACAACTTCCCTGCGAGTAGCTACAGGTACCATTTACACAATTAGGGAAAACAATAGCAACATTTGTAACTTGTACCGGAACCGTACAGGATTGAGCATATGCCAGATGTATAGGAGAGATTAATAAGCTATAAAAAAACAAAAAAACAACTAATATTGCTTCTATCCCTAAATTTAATTTTTTCACTGCATTCATTACCCTTCTTTAATAATATACTTTTAATAAAAATTATCAACCTTTTGGATTTAAAAAATATTTTAAAAGCATCGACTTTTTTGGAATTGGACGGTAAATAAATTGAAAATAATCATTTGGATGTCAAATCAATCTAATCAGTTAGGATAATGACAACGTTTGTATTTTTTGCCTGAACCACACCAACACGGATCGTTTCTACCAAGTTTTTGCTTTTCATCTGTTCTTACACTCTTCGTTGTTTTTGAAACTTCAGCTTCAGGAGTATTTGTCATTGCGTGTTGAGTTGCCGGCTTAATACTCGGCGGCTGCTGAACTTGAATTTTAAAAATTCTATGAACAATTTGATCATCAATGGCAGCCATTAATTGTTCAAACATTTTAAAAGCTTCATTTTTATATTCAACTAAGGGGTCCCTTTGGCCATATCCCCTAAGGCCAATTCCTTGTCTTAAATTCTCTATTGCATCTAAATGATCCATCCATAAGTTGTCTATAACCGAAAGAATAACAAACCTTTCTACCTGATGCATTAACTCGTCCCCAAGCTCTTTTTTACGAAGATCATACATGTCTTCGGCAATTTTACTTAAAAATTCCGTTTTCTGATTAATCTCTAAAAATTGCTGTAATTGTGTTTCCAATTGTTTTTTTGAATTTTCATCAAAAGGAATAATTGTTGAAAAACTTTCCACTATTTTTTCATTGCTGGATTGTCCCTCCAATAACACTCCTTCTGCTGCGACCACTATTTCGAAAACGGATTTCTGAAACATTTCTTTTATCTCTTCCCTTAATGATTTCTCATCTTTTTCATCTGCTTCCAATACTTCTTTTCTTCTTTTGTAAACTATCTCTCTTTGCTTATTTAAAACATCATCATAATCAACAAGATGCTTTCTAATATCAAAATTGTATCCTTCCACCTTTGTTTGCGCTTGCTCTATCGCTCGGGACACTAGCGAGTTTTGCAAGGGAACATTTTCGGGCATGTTAAATCTGGTCATAATATTGGAAATTGTATCTCCTCCAAAAAGTCTCATGATTTCATCATCAAGTGAAACAAAAAATCTGGATAATCCGGGATCTCCTTGTCTTCCTGCTCTTCCTCTAAGCTGGTTGTCAATTCTTCTTGACTCGTGTCTTTCCGTTCCTATAACCATTAAGCCGCCGGTTTTTAGGACTTCGTCGTGTTTTTTTTGCCATTCATCCCATTCTTTAGTTCCTCTTTTTTCTACTCCGTTTTCAAGTTTTGGAGTATCTCCACCCAGAATAATATCAACACCACGTCCCGCCATGTTTGTGGCAACTGTTACTGCCCCTTTTTCTCCTGCTTTTGCAATAATTTCTGCCTCCCTTTCGTGATTTTTCGCATTTAAAATTTCGTGTTTTATTCCACGTCTCCTAAGCGCTTCAGAGATGATTTCGTTTTTTTCAATTGAAGTTGTTCCTATTAAAATTGGCTGTCCTATTTTATGTGCATCTTCGATTGTCTGTGCTACTGCTCCGACTTTTGCCCGTCCGGTTTTATAGATTGCATCCGATTCATCTTTCCTTACCATGTCCCGATGCGTAGGAATTACGACAACATCCAGTTTATAAATTTTATGAAATTCTTCAGATTCGGTAGCGGCTGTTCCAGTCATTCCTGCCAGTCTTTCATACATTCTAAAATAATTTTGAAGAGATACCGTTGCGAGTGTTTTTGACTCCCTTTGAATAGTGACTCCTTCTTTTGCCTCTATAGCCTGATGAAGTCCTTCCGAAAGTCTTCTGCCAACCATTAATCTTCCGGTAAATTCATCAACTAAAATAACTTCATTATCTTTAACTATATAATCTTTTTCTTTATGGAAAAGGGTGTGGGCTTTAAGCGCTGCTTCTAAATGGTAAACGGTATCAAAATCTTTTTCATAAATATCCGAAACGCCAAACATTTTTTCAACTTTACTTATACCATGATCCGTTAGATGGGCTGTCCTTAATTTTTCATCAATCTTAAAGTCAATTTCCGGGGTAAGTTTTTTAACCAGCGCCGCATACTCATGATATTTCTGATTAGGCGCTTCATCTGGAGCAGAAATAATATGCGGAGTTCTTGCTTCATCTATTAAAACCGAATCAACTTCGTCAACGATTGCGAAATAGTAACCTCTCTGAACCATTTGGGAAAGTTCGGTTGCCATGTTATCTCTTAAGTAATCAAAGCCGAATTCCGAATTAATTCCGTAAACGACATCTGCTAAGTAAGCTTCTTTTCGGTCAATTTGCCTTAAGTGTAAAAGTCTAAAATCATGAACGTCTTTATTCGTGTGTTTAAGATCAAAAACAAATGATTCCTCACTAATAATCGAGGATACCGTTAAGCCCAAAAAATTAAAAACCGGCCCCATCCACCCTGCATCACGTCTGGCAAGATAGTCATTTACTGTAACTAAATGGACACCTTTCCCTGTAAGCGCATGTAAATAAAGGGCGGGAACGGCAGACAATGTTTTTCCTTCTCCTGTTTTTTGCTCGGCAATTTTTCCGCTTGCAAGAGTTATTCCTGCCATTAGCTGAACATCAAAGTGACGTTGTCTGATTGTTCTAAAAGCCGCTTCTCTAACAAGTGCAAAAGCATCAGGTAAAACATCATCAATGGTCTCTCCTTTTGCAATTCTTTCTTTTAACTTGAGGGTTTCTTTTGGAAAATCCGCATCTTTTAAGTTTTTTATTCTTTCTTCAAGGGAGTTTATTTTTTCAACTGTCGGAGCAATTTTTTGAATTTCCCTTTCGTTAGAATCAAAAAACTTTGAAAATATATTTGCCATCTGTTTTATTTTACCATATTTAGGCATAACTCGCCTTCTCACTTAGCAGTATTTAAAGAGGTTATCTTAGAAAACCCCGCCGCAACAAAGGCGACGGGGTATTACCAAATGATCAATTGGTAAAGCTCCAAATTGCTTACCAATTACTTCTTCTTAGCCTTCTTCTTTTTCTTTGCCATGTAGGACTCACCTCCTTTTTATATCCTTAAAATTATCTTATTCACTTTAATCGTTCTACTTTTAAAAAAGTTTGTCAAGATTTTTTGTGGCCTCAAAACAACCGATTAGCCTTAAATAACAGTAAAAATCAAAGAGGGTTTTTGCTTTTTTTGCTTATTTTTTGGGCTTTATAATACTTTTTCCAATGAATTTTTCTAACACATTAGGAACTTTTACAGATCCATCTTCCTGTTGGTAATTTTCTAAAATGGCTACTATTGGCCTTGTAGAGAAAGCAGTTCCGTTTAAGATATTTACAAACTTTGTTTCTCCTTTTTCTTTATATTTAATATTTAGTCTCCTTGATTGAAAATCTGTGGTGGTTGAAGTAGACGTTAATTCCCGATATTTATTTTCGGAAGGGACCCAGCCTTCAAGGTCATATTTTCTTGCAGCAGGAAAACCTAAATCACCGGTACACATTTTTACTACCCGGTAAGGGATCTCAAGTAAGTCTAATAATTTTTCCTCCAAAGACAAAAGATATTCATGTTCCTTGTCATCTTCTCCTTCTTTTACAAAAGAAACTAGCTCAACCTTGTCAAATTGATGAACTCTTAGAATACCTCTCGTGTCTTTACCATAACTTCCTGCTTCTCTTCTAAAACAACTTGAAAAACCAACAAATCTTTTGGGTAACTCTTTTCCATCTATAATTTCATCTTTAAACATAGGTACTATTGATTGTTCCGATGTTCCGACCAAAACCAACTTGTCTTTGTCAAAAACAAACATATCTTCATCTCCTCCATTTTCCATATATCCTAAAGCCCTCATAACCTCTTCTTTTATTAAAACAGGAGGCAGAATTGGCACAAATTCTTCTTTCATTAATAGCTCAAAGGCCAGTTGTTTTAAAGCAAACTCAAGTAAAACACCTTCGTTTTTCATGTAATAAAATCTAGTTCCGGAGACTTTTGCGGCTCTTTTTACATCAATAATGTCCAAATTCTCCCCAATAGTTAAGTGGTCTTTTGGAGTAAAGTTAAATTTTTTAGGGGTCCCTACTGTTCTTAAGACATCATTTTCCGTATCGTTCTTGCCTGCTTTAACGTCCGGTTTTGCGGGATTAGGAATCTGTAAAAGAAGTTGTTTTAATTTTTCCGAAAGCTCATTGAGATTTTTTTCTTTTCCTTCTAATTTTTCTTTTATCTCTTTCCCTTTTTCTATATTTTTTTCTTTAGCAAATTTATTTCTTTCTTCCTGAAGTTTTTGAACCTCAAGGCCCATTCTTCTTCTTTCTTCGTCAATTTTTAATATTTCATCTACGTCTATCTCGGCGCCTTTATTTTTAGATGCTTCTTTTATTAATTTTGGGTTTTCTCTTAGTAATTTAATGTCTATCATGTTTTTCCATTATATCCTCTGATTATACTTCTTTTTTCAATTAATTCAAAAATTTAGCTAGAGGCATCAACCAATCTTTTGCGGATAAATTCTTTGTCAAGATTTGCTAAAAGCCAACCCGCTTTTGGTCCGTGGTCTTTTCCAATGAAAGCAGTATATACTGCTGAAAAAGCCTCTTTAGAAGAAAGATTAACTTCTTTTGCTTTACTGTAAATTAAAAGCTGAATTTTTTCAGGATCAGTTTCTTCTGACAACACTTCTTTAATTGAAGCGAGATATTCTTTTTGAGATGGAGATAGTTCCTTTATTTTTTCCGGAAGTTCCTTTTCTATTTGGAATTTTTCATCTTCCGGCGCATATTTTTCAACCCAATTTATGGCAAATTTTGCCCAATCAGTTAAACCCTCTTTTTTTATTTCATCTTCCATATTTGGCATTTGAACCCATTGGGCTAAAACCGAAAATCTAACACTCGAAGGCTTTTCAACTTTACCAATTTGAGAAAGCTCAAAAGTCCTAGCCATGTCGTCGTTATTTTTTAAAAAATAAGTAGCCGCCGTCTTCTGATAATCATCGTAAAGCTTAGGAAACAAATCCGTTCCTTTTGGTGAAAATTCAACCGCCTGATTCGGTTTTGTTTTTATCATTAGAAATCTAAAAATTTGTGGTGGAACAAGTTCAAGTAATTCTTCTGCTGAAAGCCCAATCCCTTTTGAGGATGCCATTTTTTTGCCTCCCGAGAGAAAATGCTCATAAGGAAGCTTTAATGGCGGATCCATTTTAAAGACATCTTTACAAATCTTTCTGGCAACGTCATATGTTCCACCCGCTGACGCATGATCTTTCCCAGCGGCTTCAATAGTAACTCCATAAGTCCACCATTTGGCTGCCCATTCAACCTTAAAGGGCATTTTTCCATTACCCTTAAATGGAGTTATCTTTCCTTTATGTTCGCAACCTTTTGCCCATTCAACCATTTGAGCTTCGCAAATAAAGGTAACTTCACGTCCATCCCAATCAACAACTCTTGTGGTTCCTAATTTTCCGCATTTTGGACAAATTACTTGAAAGGGAAACCAATATTCTGCCATTTTTTTCTTATTAATTTCTTCGTAAACTTTTCTTATCTTGTCTGCATTATCAAGCGAAAGTTTTATGGCCTTGTCATAAACGCCCTTCTTGTATTCGTCGCTTGTTTTATAGATTTCTGCTTCAACGTTTAATTCTTTAAATAACGAAATCATTTTGTTGCCAAAATAATCTCCAAAAGAACCGTTTCCATCAGGAGAAGGAGCAATAAAAATTGGCACTCCCATATATTTCTGATGGGATTCTTTGAGACTCGGTGGGAGTCCGTCAATTGGATCAAAGTCATCAAATCCAAATGTGAATTTTACGGCTGCTTTTTTTTGCTTAAGAACCTTGTATAAAACGTCGTGAATAATAGGACCTTTCATTCCTCCCATGTGAACCATTCCTGAAGGAGTCCATGCGTCATTAATCCATTCCTTACCTTTTCTATTGATTAATATTTCGTCTGTCCAAAACATAAGTTAATTATACATTCTTTATTTTAAAAAAACAGTAAATTTGTGGAAGATATTAGTGGACGGAAACTATGGTGTACAATATTTTTCCTGCCGGTGCTTCTACTTCTACTTTTTCACCAATTGTTTTACCAAGTAAAGCTTTTCCAAGTGGAGATTCGTGTGATATTTTTTTTGCCGTAGGGTCCGCTTCCCATTCTCCTACAACCATAAAATCCTCTTTTTTACCGTTAACAGTTAAAGTAACGCTAGATCCAAGCTTTACTATATGATTTGAGTTTTTACCATTTTGAATTAATTCTACCTGTTTTAAAAGCTCCTCAAGCTCGTCAATTCTGCCGTCTATAAAAGAAAGCTCTTCTCTTGCTGCAACATATTCTGCGTTCTCGGATAAGTCTCCCAAGCTTCTTGCCTGAGACACTCTTTCTAATACATCTGGTCTTTTTACCTTAGCCAACAATTCCAATTCTTTCCTGTGCTCTTCAAGGCCCTCTTTTGTTAAATATATTTTTTTCGTATCCATAATTTGATTCTAAAAAAAGCCCTCGCAACGTTCGAGGACTAATAAATATTAATTCAGAGGAAATGATAACGGAAAACCAAATCTTTGTCAATAACCTCTAGTAGTAAATACTCCAGGATACTTACTATATCTCTCAATAATAGAATTCATAACATCTTTCGGATGAAAAGCTGCAAAATTATAAGTTATTGTTTCCATAGTTAAATTTTTCCTTATTTTTTTCATTTGCAGGTCCCTCATAGGATTTTCCAGGATACTTAAGATGAATTTTCCCGATATAGATTTACTGCCGTTAATCAACTTTTTATTTTCTTTTTTTAAAAAAACCCTGGCATTTGGCAAATATTCTTTAACCCAACCATTTTTATTAAGAAAGTTATTATATGCATCTTCTCTTTGAAAAATAGGAACCAATTGGCAGATTTCTCTTGCCGTATAGATGTTTCTTTTATCTTTATTGAAACTCATTGATTCTTCAGTTAGAAACATATTTAAGCAAAATTTGTCCCTAACATTTCTGTCCCCCTTTTTTCTGTATTTTTTTATGAGTTTAAAAAATGTAACCATTAAAAACCTTGTTGTCCAAAGAGTATTTTTGCTGGTAATTATAAAAAGATCAATGTCATCGGCTTTATTAGCGTTTTTTGTTGCTACGGAACCGCTAACTCCAAGCAAGATAATTGAAGGAATTTTTGAAAGAAGAAAGGAAAGTTTCTTTGCTTTTTCAATTTTAAAAAGACTTTCTTTTTCTCTTTTCTTCTTTGTGGCTATTATCTTTTTCCTTCCCTTTAGACAAAAGTAACCTGAGTCAGAAAGTATTTCGGGAGAAGAATTTAATATTTTTTTTAATTTTTCTTTTCCCACTTCTTTTATTAAGAACTTCTCAATTTCCGCTTCTGTTTGAGGGCAATCAAATAAATCACCGTATTTAAGAGTTTTCAAAACTGCCTGTTTATCACTTACCATACTTTGCTAGGGTTGAATCAAAGCCCCTAGAGAGAGTTTGGGCAGCAGATTCGGGGGAAGTATTCCCGGTTACAATAGAGTCAATAGCCGTATATAAATAATTTTTTAATTCATCATTTAATCCCTGATCAAATGTTCTGTCTGAAAAATAGGTGGACTTGGCATTTCCGGCTTGTTCTAAAAAAGGATAAACTACCGCATTTTCTTTTAAACTATCCGCCAAGTCTACTCTTGCATACGGTTCTCCAAATAGTCTTGTTTTTGATTCTTCAGTATATAATTTTTGTTCGGTTTCTTTTTCGGCAAGATATTTTAAGAAAAGAAGTGCTTCTTTTTGATGTTTACTTTTTATGGAAACCCCTTCAGCCCAATAACTGGCAATAGTTATACTTCTCCCTCCAAGCGTTGGAAGAGGCACTATTTTAAAATTGAGGTTTGGACTAAGCGCTTTTATCGAAAAATAATCATAAGAATAACCAAAATACATTCCCAAATTTCCCTTAGAGAATGCTAATAAAGATGTGTCCTGGTCTTTATCCCATACGTTTGAATCACCTGTTGCAAAAGACGTGTAATATTGCAGTGCCTGACTTAAGTTCTGCTGGTTTGAGGAGATATTTTCCAAGTCTACTCCGTTTTGAGCAAAAAGGAGAGAAATAATATCTGATGCATTATTTATATTGTTAGAAGTTCCAAGAGCGACCCCCGCTTTTTTTATTTTCCCTTCTTCATCTTTAACTGTTAATGCTGCTGAAATACTGGCAAAGTCCTCCCATCTATTTGGACTGCCTATTCCCGCGGCTTTAAAAAGATCACTATTAATGTAAAGTGAAAGAGTATCTATTTCTAATGGAATTCCGTAAATTGCTCCATTTTTTATTAAGTCTGTTTGAGCAACAGGATAAAACCATTTTCTAAAATCCGTTGAAGAAACAGTATCTGTAGGTAATGGAAGTAAATAGGAAGAAAGCATAATTGGCCAGGAATTATGAAATCTGAAAATATCCGGACCCGATCCGTTATTTATTCTTTCAACCAATTTTTGTCTGTATTCATTAATATCTTGCTTGGTGTATTTAATTGTTATGTTTGGATTGGACCTTTGAAAATCGGAAATAATCGAATCCATAACTCTGCTGTCTTCCCATAACCCCCAGTATTGCAATGTCACCCTTTCGTTTTTGCTACCTTGAAAACTTTGAAAAATTAAATAACCCCCAAAAATTAATAGCAAAACAACAAGTATTCCTGCGAAAATGGAAATAATTTTTTTAAAACTAAAGCCCAGTTTCTTTTCTGTCTCGGCAACTTGCTCCGGAGGAGGTTGCGAAGGAGCTTCGGGAGGAGGCGGCGCTGCCGGCTGAAAAGATGACGGAGAAGAAGGAGGTTGAATAGGCTCAGACATTGGAGGTTGCGGCACTACAGGCTGGGGTATTTGATTTGTAAAATTAGGAGGATTTACCTGGTTTTGGTTTTGTCCTTGAAAAATAGTTTTTTCATCCATATCTATAGTATAATACCATGTATATCTTGTCTTCAAATGGATTTTTCCAAAATTAAGAAAATTAAAAAGAATCATCTCCTCCATGCTACAAGGTGCACCTTTTGGTTTCTGGTTGGTGCTTTTATTGCTGCCTTCCTAATTGTGAATTTTTCGTTATTTATTTTTCAGCGGATTTATTCAAATACTGTCTACCCGGGAGTTTTTATTAACGGTGTTAATTTCGGTGGTAAAACAAAACAAGACGTTAAAGACTACTTTAGTAAAAAGAATGAAGATGTAAAGAATACAACATTTATTTTTAAAAACGGTGACGAAACCGCTACCGCTTCTGCTAAAACAATTGATTTCGGGTATGACGCAAGCTTACTGGCCGATCAAGCATTTTTAATTGGCCGATCGGACACTTTTCTATCCAATGTCAGCCTAATTACACAAGCATATGTAAACGGAGTTTTTCTTCCACCATCCTATACATTTTCCGAAGATGAATTAACAGAAATCCTTTCTCCAATAGTCTTAAGCATTAACAAGAGCCCCGTTGACGCTGTTTTTACTTTTGAAAATGGAAGAGTAATTACCTTTAGACCTTCTGAAAATGGCCAGGCGGTAGATATGGAAAAACTAAAAAATGATATTAAATCAAAAAGTTTTTCTGTTCTTTCTGCCGGAAAAACTCAATCAATAACTCTTAACATGCCTATAAAGGAATTAAAGCCCAAAATTTCAACAGATAAAGTAAATAATTTAGGAATTAGAGAACTAATCGGAACCGGAACATCACTTTTTCAACATTCAATCCCGGGACGTATATTTAATGTAACCTTAGCTGCCTCCCGGCTTAATGGAATATTGGTTCCTCCAGGACAAATATTTTCTTTTAATAATGCATTAGGTGATGTATCTGCCTTTACGGGCTATCAACAGGCTTATGTAATTAAAAACGGCAGGACCGTCCTTGGTGACGGCGGAGGGGTATGTCAGGTATCAACCACTCTTTTTAGAGCAATTTTAAATTCCGGGTTACCGGTAATAGAAAGAACAGCTCACGCATACCGTGTTGGATATTACGAAGAAGATTCTCCTCCGGGGCTGGATGCTACGGTATATGGACCGACTCCGGATTTAAAATTCAAAAACGATACCGGTAATTATATTCTTATTCAAACTGTTGTTGACCCTTCCATTCTTAGATTAACTTTTTATCTTTATGGCACCAAAGACGGCAGAGAAGTTACTATTACAACCCCTGTTGTCCTAAACCAAACTCCTCCACCACCGCCACTTTATCAAGATGATCCAACTCTGCCTAAGGGTCAAGTTAATCAAGTTGACTTTGCGGCGTGGGGAGCAAATGTTTATTTTACAAGACAAGTTGTAAAAAATGGTAAAGTTATAATCTCAGAAAAATTCTCTTCCAACTATCAACCCTGGCAAGCCATATTTTTAAGAGGAACAAAAGAATAATGGATAAAATTTTAAGTGAAAAACAGGCCGCATTAAAAAGTAAAGAACTCAAAGAAAAGGGACAAAAAGTTGTCCTAGTCGGAGGATGTTTTGACCTTCTACACGTCGGACACATTAAGTTTTTAAAAGAAGCGCAGAAACACGGACATATTTTTGTTTTGCTGGAAAGTGATAAGTCGGTAAAAAATTTAAAAGGAAACAACAGGCCGTTAAATCCGTGCGAGGAAAGGGCCGAGATTTTAGAATCAATTTCTTTTGTTGATTACGTTATTCCTCTACAAGGAATAAAAAGCAACAAAGATTATGATAGAATCATCTCCTTGGTAAAACCGGATTTTATCGCAATAACAGAAGGTGATACCGCTAAACTGCTAAAGGAGAAGCAGGCAAAAAATATTAATGCAAAGATCCTAGTAGTAACACCTAAGATAAAAGATAAATCAAGTAGTAGGCTGGCTGAATTATTTAATAATATTTAGAATGAGTAGAGGAAATAAAATCATTTTGGTAATCATATTAGTATTAGTCCTATTTGGAATTGGTCTTGTTGTTTTTAATCTTTTCGGTCGCAACCTTATCCCAAATAAACCTCCTATCGCAGTACTAAATAACCATAAAGTTGAATTGTTAATTGCTGCCTCTCAAAAAGATAAGGAAATAGGTTTGTCCGTTTATAAAAACCTGCCAATCAACCAAGGCATGCTTTTCCCTTTTGGA
>Ga0182027_10010333_pt1 | contig 13296 bp, 18 predicted proteins | sample 712E1DmetaG_FD_121300 | JGI IMG/M metagenome (GOLD analysis project Ga0182027, IMG submission 121300) | Permafrost microbial communities from Stordalen Mire, Sweden - 712E1D metaG (Illumina Assembly) | ecosystem: Environmental > Terrestrial > Soil > Wetlands > Permafrost | place: Sweden...
CAGGTGGCTCACGCGCTGGCCGAGTCGCTCAACGGTAAAAACCCGACCGGGCGCTTGCATTCAGAGGCGCTCAGGCATATGCTATGGGCTGTCCCAAAATTGAAAATGGAAATTCCGGTTAATGGGTGCTCTCGCCGACGGCGCGCTGGCCGAAGGCGGAAAAGTCATCGGCATCATTCCCGGCTTCATGAATCAGCTCGATTGGGGGCACAAGGGCATTACCGAATTGCGCGTCGTGGGCGATATACACGAGCGCAAGCGGCTCATGATCCAGGATGCGAATGCGGTGGTCGCCCTGCCCGGCGGCTCAGGAACGCTGGACGAGCTTCTGGGGACCATCTCGCTCAAGCGGCTTGCCCTTTTCCTCGGTCCTATCGTTGTTCTGAACACCCGGTCGTATTTCGATAATATGCTCCTGGCGCTTGAGAGGTGCGTTTCCGAGCGCTTCATGGACCCCCGGCATAAATCCATGTGGTCGGTGGTGAATGATCCAGCGGAGGTGCTGCCTGCCATCCACTCCGCCCCGCCCTGGGATTCCAAGAGCCTCAGCTTCGCCGCGATCTGACAGCCGGCCGCTGCCGGAAGGGCAGGACTTCAGGCTTCACTCCACTGCTCTTTCAAGTACTTCAGCGCTCGTGCCAGGGCGGCTTCGGGATTATCGGTGGCTCTGGATTCGACTGTCAGCCAGCCCGAGTAACCCCATTTCTTCAACGCTCTGAACCCAGGGCGATAATCAAACGGCAGCGAGCCCGGCTCCGTTCGCTTCTCGCCATCCGCAAGATGTACATAGCCCGTGTATTTGCCATCGCGAGTGAGAGTCTCGCCAATGTCCTTCTCTTCTAACTGCATGTGGTAAAAGTCGCTGAGTAGCTTGAAGCCCGGCTTGCCGACAGCCTTAATGATTTCCACCATCTGGTCTTGGCGGTTTATGAAGTGGGTCTCCTTCTTGTTCAAGGATTCCAGCAAAAGCGTGACACCCGTGCGTTCAACATCCGGGGCAAGTTGCTTCAAGCCAACGGTAAGGAGCCGTTCCTCGATCTCACGTGGTGTCATGAGGGGGGAAATGTCCTGAAAGCGATTGGGACCAAAGGTAGGAACCTCAATCACGCTGCCCGCTCCCAACTGCTTCGCCATCTCCAAGCGGCGACGATCGATCTCAACGGCCTGGGCGCGCGCCTGAGGGTCAATACCCAAAAGTCCTATCGAGCCCACAATGGCGCTTACCGCGATCTCTATGCTCTCTAATTCTTTCTTGATTGCGTCTACCGATTGATCCAACCACTCCGGTCCGAGCTCAATGCCTTGATAGCCAAGTCGCTGCACAAGCAACGCTCTCTCGCGGAGGCTTGCCTTGGGAAGCGGCGTACGTACGCCGAAGCGCACACTCGGGGCCTTCCCTTTCGCGCTTGCTTGTCCTTGTGCAGCGGACGCCAATACCAGCCCCGTAACGGCTGCACTTCCGGCAGCCAAGAACCCTCTTCTTGTCGTCTTGTGTATCTCCGTCATGGTTCCCTTCTTTGGTTAGCACTCCGTCTGTCAGTCTACAAAGATATGGAGGAAAACTCCGCGAAGGAGTTTAGCGCAAAATTCGGCGATCAGACACTGGGAGTTCTGTCGGGCAGCGCCGCTTTTTCCCCGACTTTGACGCGACCCTGCTGTCGGAGTTTGATCGCCTGATCTACGCGGCACGTTGCGGGCGATGGTTTTCGCCCATGTGATGGAAGCCCACTTGGAGCATACACATTGACTAAACGCGTAGAGCGTAATATCGTTTCAGGCGAGTAAGATCGCCTGTATCAGAATGCTGCTGGCTAATTTTAGATTCCACCATGCCCATAGAAAACACAGATCTGCTCGATATCGACCAGCGTGAAGCCTCTATTCGTCAGCGAATCTACGAGCAATCCCATTTCTGGGCGGATGCGCCGGAAGATCCCGATTCACTCATCGGAACTTACTACCTCCGGGCGCGGACTGGGACTCTGACGGCTGCGGGTAAGTTGATCGCCTACCACATGACGACCGGGGTGAAGGAAACTCGTCCCGGAACGCTGATTCACCGCTGTACCGGGCGGGTGGTTGGCGTTTCGCCTTGGGACAGCAGCGAGCGTAACGGGTTGGTTCGTGTTTCTTTCCCGTGGCGGCTTTTTCAGCATGCCGACGGGAAGTTCTACACTACTGATTTTCTCCATCTGATGGGCGGCGAGGGAGTGTTCGGTTTGTGGGAGTTCGCGGAGGCCAAGCTGGTTGACATCAAGATCCCCTCGGCGATCCTCACGACTTTCCCTGGACCGGCCTATGGAAGCTCCGGCGTGCGTGCGCTCACAAACTGGCCCGCCGAGGAGCCTGCTTTTGGAACCATACTGAAGCCCACGGCCGGAATCACGGACGATGAGGTCGCCCGGCTGGTCGAGCAGGTAGTTGAGGAGCAACTCTTTCTATTTGTGAAGGAGGATGAAAACCTTCTTCCCGCTTTGGAGTATTGTCCCCTGCTGTCGAGAACGCGCAAAGCGTTGGAGGTCATTCGCCGCTTGGGCGAATCGCGTGGCGGGCGCGGCTTGATCTTCGCGCCGCACGTTACCTCTCCTCCCCATCTGCTCTACGAAACCGTGATGCGTGTGCTCGAAACCGGCGTGGCTGGGATCATGTTTAGCGAGCAATACACCGGTGGCACGGTTCGCGCCGTGCGGGAATGGACGGCGAAGGCGGAAAAGCCCCCGGTCATCTACGGTCACAATAGTGGCATTTCCTCTCGTACAAACTCGATCTGGCGCGAAGTGCTGGACTTTTTCGCGCGCTTGGATGGCGTGGATTTTCGGCAGACCTCTCTGTTGACAACTGCCCAACCGCTCTTGCGCCCGCAGGGACTGGAATGGCGCAAGTGCGAAGAGGCTTTGACAAAACCCCTCGCGGGTATCAAGCCGGTGATGATCGCGCGCGCCGGAGGCCTGGACCAGGGCAATATCATCTTGAACCTGATTGACGCGGACAAGTATTTGCCCAAGGGACAGGTGCTTTTTCTGGCCGGCTCAGCCATCAACTCTGTCAAGGGGCCGGAGGGCAAGGCGGATGCGCGACTGGGTGCGCAAGCGATGAGGGAAGCGCTGGATTTGTGGAGGGCAGAAGAAGTTCCGGGGGATGTGCAAGACCTTCATAGCCACCTTCATGTACTGTACGCCCTTGCCAAAAGCAGAAGATTAAATGCCCTCGCGAGCGCACTCGAACAACGTTATGGGCTCTGTCGAAGCTCATCCCCTTGACGTCATTCCCGTCCCGCCATGGCGGGAGGAATCCAGCTTTTTCTGGTCTGACGTGGACCCCTCCCGCGAGGCGGGACGGGGGTGACGACGATGAATCGGAGGGAGGCTCCCTGAATGGATCACACCGCAAACCTCAAGATTTACGCCCAAGATCTCCAGGAAGTTCTGGGCAGGCTTCCCTGGGATCAAATCGTGACAACTGTCGAGGTCCTGTGGCAATGTTGCCTGCGGGGCGGCAGGATCTTCACCATGGGGAACGGCGGTCACTGCAACACCGCGGCCCACATGATCAACGACCTCGCCAAACATACCGTAAGTTCCGATAACAAGCAGGCGGTGGTAGCTCAACAATTCCGCTTCCGCACCCTGTGCCTGAATGACAGCGCTTCATTCGTCACCGGCATCGGGAACGATATGGGATTTGACCAGATTTTCAGCGAGCAGGTCGCCAACTGGGCAGAACCTGGAGACGTCGTCTTGGGAATCTCGGGAAGCGGCAATTCCAAGAATATTCTCAAGGCCTTTGAAGAGGCCCGGAAACGCGGCGCTACCACCATCTGCTTCAGCGGATTCGAGGGCGGCATGGCTCGCGACCTCGCCGACCACTGCATTGTTGTTCCCTGCCACAAGATGGTCCAGGTGGAGGATGTCCACTTGATCATCAGCCACATGATCGCGGATGAGTTGAAGCGACTGGTCCAGGGACGGCAGGAACTGGCAGGGTAAATCATCTATGAATGACCCCAGCAAGCTGTCTGCGGAAACACGCAAGGCCTTATACCGGCAAATGTTGCGCATCCGTAAGTTCGAGGAAACGACGCATGAACTTTACAAAGCCGGCGCCCTCACCGGGATGTCACCCCATCTCTATATTGGGGAAGAGGCGTCGGCGGTCGGTGTGATTTCCTTACTCAATGAAGATGATTACATTCTCTCCACCCATCGAGGACACGGGCACTGTCTGGCGAAGGGCGCCGAGATGGGGAAAATGTACGCCGAGTTGTTTGGAAAGGAGACTGGCTACTGTCACGGTCGAGGCGGCTCGATGCATATTGCTGACGTTCCCAAAGGGAATCTGGGAGCGAACGGAATTGTCGGCGGGGGCTGCCCTATCGCCCTGGGTGCGGGCTTTACCATCCGAAGAAAGAAAAGCCGCCAGGTGGTGGTTTGTTTCTTCGGCGACGCGGCCACCAACCAGGGAACATTCCACGAAGCCGCCAACATGTCGAAAGCCTTCCAACTGCCCATTGTCTGGGTGTGTGAAAACAATCTATACGGTCTTTCGACTCCCATCACGAAGGTTTCCGCGACTCCGGATTTGGCCGACCGGGCCCGAGGGTATGGCATGCCCGGGGCTACAGTGGATGGGATGGATGTGGAAGCGGTCCGCGCGGTGGCGGAAGAGGCCATCAACCGCGCCCGCTCAGGAGGAGGCCCTTCTCTCCTCGAGGTGAGAACTTACCGATACTTCGGACACGGCGCTTCCGATCACCGCCCCTATCGCACCCGGGAGGAAGAACAGGGGTGGTGGAAGCGTTGCCCGGTGGCCAGCTACCGTTCAAGATTGCTCGAGGAGGGCGCCGCCACAGAAGAAGAACTGGCGACTCTGGAGAAAGAGATCGCGGCGGAAGTGGAGGCCGGCGTGGCTTTTGCGCGTTCCAGCCCTGACCCGAAAGCCGAGGAATCATCCCGCTATGTCTACACTGAGGACTGAAGTGATTGAAAAAACCTACCGCGAAGCCATCATCGAAGCGATGGCTGAAGAGATGCGCCGCGACGATCGGGTGGTCCTCATCGGCGAGGACGTGGGCAAGTTCGGTGGGGCCATGGGGGCCAGTAAAGGTCTATTCGACGAATTCGGCCCTGAGCGTGTTATCGATACGCCCATCAGCGAATCTGCGATCGTAGGGTCAGCGTTGGGCATGGCTCTCACCGGTCAGCGTCCGGTGGCGGAACTGATGTTCATCGACTTCGTGGGCGTGTGCATGGATCAGATTGCCAACCAGGTCGCAAAGGTTCGCTACATGCTGGGTGGGCAGGTCACGGTTCCCCTGGTAATCCGTACCCAGGGGGGAGCAGGCAAGGGTTACGCTGCCCAGCATTCCCAGAGCCTTGAGGCATGGTTCACGCACATCCCCGGCTTGAAAGTGGTCATGCCTTCCAGACCCGGGGATGCCAAGGGGCTATTGAAGTCCGCTATTCGTGACGATAACCCTGTGATGTTCATCGAGCATAAACTTCTCTACAACCTCAAGGGGGAAGTTCCGGAGGACCCGGAATACCTGATACCCCTCGGGGTGGCAGAAGTAAAGCGTGAGGGTTCGCATTTGACCCTGGTCTCCTACTCGCGGCAGGTGCTCAACTGTCTGGAAGCCGCTGGCGAGTTGGCCCAACACGGGATCGAGGCAGAAGTCATTGATCTGCGCACCCTGCGCCCACTGGATTTTGCCACCATTGCCGGGAGCATTCAGAAGACGGGGCGGCTGGTGACCGTCGAGGAGGGTTATCCGCAATGTGGCATCGGAGCGGAGATCACCGCGCGGGTGTGCGAGCAGTGTATGGACTTGCTCGATATGCCGCCCATTCGCATCGCGGCCAGGGATACCCCGATTCCCTTTGCCCGCGTCTTGGAGCAAGCCACGATTCCCTCACCTCAAAGTATCGTGCAACGGATTCTCACCGCTCGAAAATGGAAGTAAGCGCGTAGGGGCGGCCCTTGTGGCCGCCCTGGGGCAACCATCCGTCAGCCGACGGATTGCCCCGACCACACACCCGCGGAGGGAGTGCTTATGGCCTTGACCAAAATCCTCATGCCCAAAACAGGCGCCGAAATGGAGGAAGGCCGTATCGTGGCCTGGCGGAGAAGCGAGGGCGAGCCGGTCCGGAAAGGGGAGGTTCTGCTCGAAATCGAGACTGACAAGGCCATCATGGAAGTCGAGTCGCCAACCTCCGGAATTCTCCTGAAACGGCTTTATGCGGAGGGCCAGACGGTTCCTGCAACCTGCCTCATTGCCGTGCTGGGAGACGGGAGTGAAGCTGCGGAGCAGATTGGAGAGTTTATCCAGTCTGAAGTTGCGACCCCGCTTCCACAACCCCGGGCAGTTTCGCCCGGCACGGAAATTCTCGCCCCGCCTTCCACACCTCCGGGCAAAGGAAGAATCAAAGCTTCTCCTCTGGCGCGAAGATTGGCCGAGGAGAAAGGTGTCGACCTGGCTTCAATCGAGGGCACGGGGCCCGACGGAAGAATAGAAAAAGAAGATGTCTTGAGGGCCGTCTAGGCGCGGGCGGCCGCCCCCGGCAACGATCTCGAACCTCCCCCGTGCAGCGAAAGGCAATCACGGAAAAGGCTCTGACAGGCGGAACCTTCACGATCAGCAACCTGGGAATGTATGGGGTGGATTCGTTTAACGCAGCGGTCTCACCTGCGCAGACCGGTATCCTCTCTGTACTACAAATCCCGAATTTCTTTTCGCGCCGCGAAGGTTTCTCCTCGTGTCAGCATTGCCTCCGTGTCCTCCGTGCCCAGACGAGCTTCAACACAGAGGTCACTGAGATGCTCCGTGTGCTCTGTGTTAAGGCTTGAAAGGCCCGGAGGACACGGAGAGTCTCGTTTTGGTTGCGGGCAACGGCCGCGCTGTGGGGAGCATCGTCGAGAAGCCCGTACGAGGCAAGAACGACGAGCCAGCCCAAGTTAACTACCGCTTGCTTTGGAGTTCCGCTATGTCTGTGACGCTTACCGTTGATCATCGCGCGGTTGACGGACTCACCGCTGCCAAATTCCTGTCGGACCTCAGAAGCTTGTTCCAAGCTCTTTTGCCGAAATTTCTACATTTTTGATGGCCCTCTCCCCCTTGGGGGGAGAGCGTCGACCGCCCCCGGCGTCTTCTTCAGACCGTCAGCCGACGGGGTAGGGTGAGGGGGTGGCGAGCCTGCGCCCGTCCCATTGCAGCTCACACCTCGCCGGTGAAAGCATTGGGCAATGACCACGCGTCGTGCAGCACGTTCTCCAAAAACAGCTCCGGCGCCTCCAGAATGATGCCATTTGGGAATCGCGTCACCGGGTGTCCCATCGCATTCGGTTTCATGGCGGCGAAGCTTGGCGTGCCTTGGCAATCTGCGCTCCGCTGAGGGCGAGAGAGCGCCAGCCGTTAGGATGGCAGTTGAAAGTCGAAAGTCGTAAGATGAAAAGTTCAAAAGCCCGCGAGCAACCGTGGCATTTTGTGTATGACGCGCCGGTCGCCGCCAGCCCTGGCGGAGGAAGGGGCCGCCGTTTTTGTTCTTGACTTCCCATTTTCCAGCCGCCACAATTTCCGCGATGAGGCGCAAAAAGGGTTACGAACCGCGCTGCCCTGCGGTTGCTTGCGGTGCCAATCGAGCATTCCTGTACAAGGTATCGCCCGAGGATGTAGCGATTCCCGCGCAGTTTCTCGCCACAAAGGACGAGAGCGAGGTCGTCTATCATTGCAATTACTGCAAGCTGGTGTGGATTCAGCCCAAGGACGCCCCGCCGGGACTCGACCCCAGACCTCAGGGGTACTACGACGATCGGCATCTAGGGCCGCACATGTTCTTTCCACTTAAGCGGCGCATTAGCATATCGCCTGACTGTATACCAGAGCACCGGAGCAGTGTGCGTAAGTGACGGTTCGCCAACGACGGCTAAGACACAAAAGTAAGAACCCACGCCGCGAGCAATCGCGGCCTTTTTGCTTTTAAGAAGGGTGTAACATGGATGATATGATGAGCACAAAATAAGAGTTCGGCCAGAAGGAGCTCATCGCTCGACTGCTGGAGCTTTACAACAAGGCTCAGGCCCAGCAATACGCTATTACGCGATGGCCCGACGAAGAGGAACGGACTGCGAGAGCCTGCGACGCTTTCGCAGAGGCCCCTGGCGCGCCGCCACTCGCTATCGAGCACACCAAGATTGAGACCTCCGGCTCAAGGAAACTTGATGACGCCCGATTCCGCAAGATATTTGAACCCTTGGAGAAAGACCTGAAGAGCACATTCCCCTGCTCGATTGAACTGTTGATCCCTACATTTGCGCTACAGCCTGGTTTGAACTGGAAAGCAATTAAGTCCTCTGTTCGAGCATGGCTTGTGGGCAACGTCGGAGTCCTTCATGAAGATACCGCCAAATATAATGTGCCAAACGTATGTTTCGCAGTGAAAGTCGTGAAGCGCACGGACGAGCCGAGCAACTTCTTGGTACGCCGGCTGACGCCTCCAGGCGAAGACAATAAAACACAGCTTGTGGATAAGTTCTGCGAAGGGCTGGTCGACAAGAACGAACAGCTTGCTCAGTATCGAAGCACCGGCGCTGACACCATTCTCCTCGCGGAATCAGATGACATAGCCCTGGTCAATCTCAATATTCTTTACAGGGCTTTCTTGTGCGCCGAGTCTGAGGTCTTTATGCCAAACATCAACCAGGTTTGGATGGCACACACCTACGCACCCGGGGACTGGTGTGAAATAGTCTGTTTTCTCGGCCCCAACAGCATCATGGACAATGTGAACCCGGCGAATTATGGGGATGGACCCCGCTACCGACACGTGTGGATCTCCGCTATGCGAAAAGAAGGGTTCGCGGGAATGTCTTGAGGCAGCGGGCCATGGAGCCCTGTCGCTTTCACCGGTTTGTTATAATGCGCTACCGCCATGAACACTGCCAGTGCCCTTGAACTGGTTCGGAAGATCGCCTTTCTTGAGGAGCGCCTTGGAAAGGCGGTAAGGTACGAGATTCTGGAACCCTTCGCTCTGGATCAGCATGACCTAGTCCAGATTCAAGTAGCGGCCAAACGGATCGCAGATTTCGTTCAGCTCAAAGACCTAGTGTTTGTTGTCGGCATCGTCACGCAGCAGCAGGGTACTTTAGGGAATGTGGAAGTCGCTCCTGGGCAAGACGCTGTTTTCATCGAAATCGCCCCAGAAACAATGGAATTTGACGGCGCCGTTTGCGGGGTTCTCGCTCATGAGATTTCTCACAAGTATCTGGACCGGTACGGTGTGTCGTATTCCTCGAACCCGTCTTCCAGCACCGAGGACGAAATCCTCACGGACGTCACAGCGGTCTTTCTTGGGCTTGGCAAACTCATTCTAAATGGATGCGAGCGTCAGAAAACACGCGAGGAGATGCTTTCGGGCGGAGTTGAGCGCACCACTACGGAGACTTACCGGGCCGGATATCTGGATCCTGCTCAGTTCGCGTTTGTTTACCGTTTTGTATGCGCCATGCGTGGGGTTCCGAGGGCCGAGCTTGAGCGCGGTCTGTCCACCACCGCCATTAACACGCTCCGCGAATGCGAAAACTCATGGCCGATTTGGTTCGCGGACGGTTACCACAGTCACAATACTCGACTCCGCATACTCGGCTCACTCCAGGCAGCAATTCAGGAAACCCAGGCTGAGATGGCCATCGTCGATAGATCGTTGACGTATCTCCAACGTGGTTGCCTGGAGCCAGTCGAATCGTGGTCGCAAAGCTTGCACAGGCGGGTCAATGCAATCCGGTCCCTCGCGAGCAGAACTGACATTGCCGCCGAGTACGACCCTTGCCTCAGATACATCAACACGGCGCAATTCAATCAACTGCTTACCGAAGTAATAGGGCTGTCCCGGCGTGCAAGATCAGCCCAAGACACTCTCCTCAGACTGGAAGGATTTGTGGCCTCGCAGGGCGAGCCGTTCATGCGGCCGAACTCCGAAATGTTCACCGTAATCATTTGCAGGAATTGTGGAATAAAACTCCGTGTACCGCGTGACACCCGCAACGCAACCGTCGTGTGCCGGAGTTGCCGATATGCATTCAAGGCAACGTCGTCTGTGTCAAACCTAATGGAGAGAAACCTGAGAAGGAAGGCTCGGGCATTAATTGAATGGGTGATAAGAAAGGTCAGCAGAAAGTAGCACAGATTTGTCCTGTAAGTCGGCGGCTCTCTCGCGCGCAACGAGGCGCAAGCCGCGGAATAAAGGAACAACTCCGCGCTACTTTACTCTGACGGTGATTGACTTCCCCTGGGGGTCCGTCTATCTTTTAGCAGTGAAGGTTCGCGAGGTCGTTCGGATGCTTGAAGACGACGGTTGGCTTTTAGTTAGAACCCGGGGAAGTCATCATCAATACAAGCATCCCACGAAAGCCGGGCTGGTCACCATTCCGGGAAATCGCAACCATGAACTTGCACCCGGGACATTGAACAGTATTCTGAAGCAGGCGGGTCTGATGCGATGAAAAGATACCTCGTAGTCATCGAAGAAACGAGCACCGGGTATTCGGCTTACTCTCCCGACCTAGCGGGTTGCGTTTCCGCCGGTGGGACGCGTGACGAAGTCGAAAAGAACATGCAAGAAGCGATCGAGTTCCACCTGGAAGGAATGCGCCTCGAAGGCCTTCACGTGCCCAAACCCCACTCGTACTCCACCTACGTGGAAGTCCCGGCGCAGCCCTAAAAGCCGCGGAGTTCAGGAACTCGCCATGTCGAGTCGCCCAGACAACAACTCCGCGATACCTTGCTCAACCGAGAAGTCAAAGAGACGCAGCGCGGGTCCCGCAGGGCGGGATCCGCAGTAGTTGAAAGTCGGAAGTTTGAAGTTGCGAAGTTCATAGGGCAGCGAGCCGTCGCGGCATTTTCTTTTTGGCGGGGTTGATGATAACCTCATTCCGTAGCCAGTCGCGGCAAGACGACAAGTCAGAGGACGCACTATGACGCTTGATGAGATGGGCAAGAAGATTGAATTCATCCTGGAAATGCAGGCGCACTTCGAGGCCAATGTCGGAAAACTCGCGACCAATTTGGCGCGCTCTGAAACAAACATCGACAACCTCAGGGTTTCGGTGGCGGACCTTAGGGTTTCGGTGGCAGGCGTTGCTGGGGTCGTAAGAGAGTCGGTGAAACTCAGTGACGACCGTTTCACCCGGCTCGACGAAAAGATGATTGAGCTTGCCGGCGCTCAGAAGGCCACGGAGGTACGCCTCAATGCCTTGATCAACGTCCTCGAAAGGCATATCACCGGCCCTGACCACGCCGTCCGGCCTTAGTTCGATGCCGCTCTTCGGTGCGCTGATCGCCAGGCCGCCACCTTTCCTTGAAATCCTCCCTCTTCCATTCTGTGTTAGAATCTGGCGTGCCTACAGGATCCGTCTCAGGCAGAGTTTCAAGGGGTTCAATCGGATCCACGGCGAGAGTGCGTACCTAAAGGAAAGCGCGCCTGGATTTTTTCGCTTCATTTCCGGTGAGCACACGCATTTGCTTTGGGGCAAGCGGCCGAAGCCGGGGCAGTCACTCTTATTGAGGAGAGAATTCACATGAAGACAGAGCTCATCGCTTCACTTGTCCTCTGCCTTTTAGGAGCGATACCGGCGTGTTGGGCGCAAGAAACTGCGACGGGGGACTATACTGCGCCTCCTACTGCGACTCCCAAATCCGAACAGGCAACCTGGGACCGCCTCCTTTTCCCCAAGAATTCTCTGCGCGGGTTCACGGAGGGCGGCTACTTCCCTTCACACAACGAGGCCGATCTGGGCCGTTGCGCAAGTTGGACAGGCGCGTACGGTGGAGCCAACGCCTCATGCGCCGCATTCAGCCGCTATTTCGTGGGCGGATACGTGGAATTCCAGCCCTTCGGGAGGAAGTTAGGGCCACTGCCTCTGCATCGGCTCTTCTTGTATGTCGAGCCGCGGTCGTTCTTTGGGAGAAACGTCCCACAATTCAATTATACCCAATCCTTCGCTCCCATTGCCATTGAACGTACTTTTGGAGTCACCTTCGCATTGCGTAAGAACCTCGAAGTAAGAATGTTCCAGCATCAGAATGACTGGCTGGGACGCTACCGACATAATCTCGGCCCCGCTGACTTAGGTCCCGACGGACCCTATGGCAGGTACGCAGGTTTCTCCACTCGGTGGTACTTCGGTGGCTGGGGCCGCCAGCAATAAGGTGTTGTGGAGCACCTCACAGTTAGCAGTCGAAGGATGTCCATGGCTGAAACGCCCTCTACAATGCTTCCACTTGGGACGAAGGCCCCGCATTTTCGCCTTCCTGACGCTCAGGGAAAATGGGTATCGTTGGACGACTTCCATGATGCGCCAGCCTTCCTGGTAGTGTTCATGTGCAATCACTGCCCTTATGTCAAGCACATCCGGTCGCACTTCGCCGAACTCGCCAGGGAGTATCAGGCGCAGGGGGTAGGCGTCGTCGCGATCAACTCCAACGACTTCGAGAGCTACCCGGACGACCGGCCGGAGAAAATGGCTGAAGAGATCAAGCAGGTAGGCTATACCTTCCCGTATCTGTACGATGAGAGCCAGGAAGTGGCCAAAGCGTATCGAGCCGCCTGCACGCCCGACCTCTACCTGTTCGATCGGGACCGCCTCCTCGTCTACCGGGGGCAGTTCGATGACAGTCGGCCCGGTAACGGGCGCCCCGTCACCGGTGCTGACCTCCGCGCCGCCCTCGACGCGGTCTTGGCAGGACGCCCCGTCCCCGGTATTCAGAAGCCGAGCGTAGGTTGCAATATCAAGTGGAAGCGCGGAAACGCCCCTGATTTTTGATAGTCTGGATTGACCCACTTCGATACTCTGATTTGGCCCCCTGCCTTGGGATAATACATGTCCATCTCTTTGTACCGCAGTTTGAACTACCTTGGCAGCGGAACGGCGGCGGCAACGTTCAGCAGCATTAACCGGACCTGGAGCGTTGCCAGCTCCATTGCAGGCCCGCAGCCGGTGATCCAACTGGGCCGCAAGTTCCACTTTTGAGCCGGAGCATTGCCCGTGCAGCGACGGCAATTCCTGAGTTCATCTCTCGCCAGCCTGGCGGCAGCCACCGTAGCGCCTGCGGAGACGAGGCCCTCCATAGATGTCCCCGGTCCCCATTCAGCGCAGACGCGTACAGTCTGCATCGGGACTCGACTAGTGTAGTGTCTCATAAATAACTTTACAGACTTTCCGGCGATTGCTATGATCTTGGTTATGCCAAACACCAGTCGGGCGATCAAGTTGGAAGCGGCTGAGCGCACGCAAATAGAACAATGG
>Ga0182027_10010334_pt1 | contig 13296 bp, 11 predicted proteins | sample 712E1DmetaG_FD_121300 | JGI IMG/M metagenome (GOLD analysis project Ga0182027, IMG submission 121300) | Permafrost microbial communities from Stordalen Mire, Sweden - 712E1D metaG (Illumina Assembly) | ecosystem: Environmental > Terrestrial > Soil > Wetlands > Permafrost | place: Sweden...
ACACCAAGTCTTGCAGCATTTCTGCGTCCCCGTCTTTTAACAGATCCGGAGCTATTACGACCGACTGGCATTTCTGGTCCCCGCTCATTGTAACCTTGACCGCGCCGCCCCCGGCTGTCGCCTCAACCTTCTCAAGCGCCAGCTGTTCCTGTGCCTCGGCCATTTGCTGCTGCATTCGCTGCAGCTGCTGCATCATGCCGGCTTGTCCTCCGCCGCCGGCGGGTCGATTAAAACCTTTCGCCATAATTACTCCTGTGTGTCTACGATTTCGCCGCCGTGCTTGAGCGCCGCGGCTACCATTCCATCCGCCTTGACATTCTGTGGCGGAACTTGTTTGGCATTGGTAACTACACATTTTATCCCCAGTTGAAAACCGCAAACTTCCGCAATTGCCTTGCGGGTTATTTCGATCAATTCCGGGTTGTCCACTTTGGACCGCAGAAGTTCACTCTTAAATCCAATCACCAATACCCCCTTCTTAACTTCGAGCAGTTTGCAGGAATTGAGCAAACCATCCAACGAAGGGCTCTGCGGTTTGATCAGTCTCCGGATTTGTTTCCAGGCATCCGATAATTGTTCGAGACCGATGAAATGGTCGCCCTGAACATTTTCTTCGTCCGTCTGCATCCCCGCAATGACCGGTTTCTCTTGCGATTTTTCGCTCAATTTTCCGATCGGCCGGTTGACCGAATCAGTGATCTTTTTTTCGACTGCTTTATCCGCCGGTCGCTCTGTTGTTTCTTTGATCTGCCTGTCGACCGCTTTTGCGTTCACGGCTTTCCCCATAGGTCCGCTTTCAGCCTGGGCGGGCATTTCCATCACTTCGGACAGCGCCATCTCGAGCGGAAGGGCTGGCTGCCAGCCTCCACGCAGGTCGGTGGCAGCCGCATTGAAGGATTTAATCATATGCAGTACATCCACCGGGGCAAAGCTCCTGGCGTGCTTCTCAGCCTGCTCACGTGTTTCTGATGCCAGGTCCACTTGTGACCCGTTACCCATCTGGATCAGCAGCAGTGCTCGCAGGTAATCCACCAGTTGGCGGGCCAGCAGGCGCGGGTCGCTGCCCGCATCCAGGGCGGAGTGAATGGTTTCCATGCCAGCTGCCGGGTCATGCTCCAGCACCGCGCTGACCAGTCCAATCACCGTCTGGCTGGTGGCAGTCCCAAGCACGTTTTGCGTCAGGTCAAGCGTGATTTCCTTTCCGGTGGAGGCCATCTGGTCAAGCAGAGAAATGGCATCCCGCATCCCGCCCGCTGATTGGCGGGCGATCAGCGTTAATGCCTCCGGCTCGGCGTTCAACCGTTCGGACTCGGCAATCTTTTTCAACTGACCGACAATGTCATCCACCGGCACACGCCGGAATTCATGCCGCTGGCAACGTGAAAGCACCGTGGCAGGGATTTTATGTATCTCGGTCGTTGCCAGGATGAAAATTGCGTGTGCAGGCGGCTCCTCGAGCGTCTTCAGCAAGGCATTAAAGGCCGCGGTGGAAAGCATATGTACTTCATCGATAATATAGACCTTGTATTGGCCCTGGTTGGGAGTGAAATTGATCTTGTCGCGCAGATCGCGCACGTCTTCGACGGAAGTGTTGGAGGCGGCATCGATCTCGATCAGGTCAAGAAAGCGTCCTTCGTTGACCGCCAAGCAATGGGCGCATGCATTGCACGGACGCGCCGCCGGGTCTGGGTCCAGACAGTTGACCGCTTTCGCCAGTAAACGCGCCGCCGTGGTTTTGCCGGTGCCGCGCGGGCCCGCAAACAGGTAGGCATGCACCACACGCCCGGCCACCACGGCATTCCGCAATGTCTGGATAATATGCTGCTGCCCCACCACTTCATCCCATTTCTGAGGCCGCCATTTGTTGTAAAGGGCTTTTGTCATATCAACTCTAGCCTGACACTACTCGTCCATCATCGATTTTCAATAAGTCGCATCCGTCTGTTGGCATCAATCGCCCATATCCATTCCTCACGGAATACGATAAAACGCCCGTGCAATATTCTGGGTATCGTACAGTGCAATCAATTCCCCTGAGCTCCAGAGCGGGGCAGAGCGGCCCCAATATAGGTTAGCCGGAGTATCCTGCCCTGCCATGGTATGTAATTGCACTTTAACCCCTGGAAAGAGTGTTAATCTTGGAAAAGTATAGGAATTGCCCTGGTTATCGGTCAAATACCAGCCCGATAAATCCAACTCTTGCGTGCCGTTGTTCTGTATGACAACTCTTTCATCCGTTAATGTTCCAGCACCGATGACGCCTGACAGATCCACATTTATATCGCCAATCCCGGCGGGAGCAGCCGGGGTAACCAGCACGGCCGGGCATGCAACGTGGTGGTTGCTGTCATAATAATAAATGATCGACCCTGCCACCAGGGCGGAGACAAAAATGTTGATCAGAAGGTAGTAGACCAGTCGCCGCCGTGAATTCATGCTGCTTGAATGATAGCACAAAAATGGTGAACCTTTAAAGAATTAACGCGTAAATAATAAGGCCACCCAGTCCCCCATCTGGCTCTTCTTGACAAATTTCATTCCGTGCTTTTCAGCACAGGTTTGGACCTGCACAACCTGCTCGGCTAGTATTCCTGACAGGATCAACGCGCCGCCTCTTTCCACCAAGTCGGCCAAGCCCATGCCAAACAGGCGAATGATGATCGGGGTCAGTATATTTGCCAGGACCAAGCTTGCTTCCCTTACTGGGAATCTACCTTCCAGTATCTCCGTCACAGAACCCAACCCGATCTCGAACCGCTCAGGCGCTATGGCATTTGTATCAGAGTTTTCCCGGCTGGCCCGTACCGAGGCCTCGTCGATATCCACCCCCAGGGCCGTCCCCATCCCAAGCTTCAGTGCGCCAATGGAGAGTATTCCGGAACCACAGCCCACGTCGATGGCGGTCATCGATGGGAGCGTAGCTCCTGGCTCTTGGTCGCAAAACTGCTCGATTAGTTCCAGGCAGAGCTGGGTGGAAGGGTGTGTACCTGTGCCGAACGCCATGCCCGGGTCTATTTTTATGGAAACGCGCGCTGCCTCCGGTGACTCCAGCCAGGCCGGCACAATGATAAGTCTCTTCCCGATCGGGATGGGATGATAGCGTTCCTTCCAGGCTTCCATCCAGTTCTGGTCGGCAATCGGGGTATACACTGCTGCCGGCAGAGGTTGGATCATGCCCAGGTAATATAGGCTTTCATCCAGTTTCTGCCGGGTTTCCTCCAGGTGCTCATCCACCGGCAGGTAAGCCCGCACGGTCACCGGTCCGACCGGTGTTCCCTCATCTTCATCATTAACAAAATCCACCGCCTGCTCGGTCGTTACACCGTTCGGGGCGTTTCGTGCCAATATGTCCGCCACGGCTTCTGCCAGTTCACCGTTAACGGTCAAGGAAACTTCAATCCAGTTCATTTATTCATCTCAATTTCTTCTTACTCCAATAGCTGCCTGTGAAGAAATGTTCTTTATCACGAATACTCGGATTTCCCGAATTTAAGAAAAACTTTAAAAAATTCTACTACTCGTGCCATTCGGGTTTAGAACTCAGCGGAGGAAGGTCCTGTTTTAAGACTGCCAGGGCTTTTTTTATGGTCGTCTGCTGCTCTTTGGAAAGTTCCGGCAAAGCCTTGATATCAAAATACCGGATCGCGGCTACTTCATCGCTCGGAGTAAATCTGCCTCTGACGCCGGTGCATAAATAGGTCAGTGTAACCTTGTGGGTTTCTTTGGAATTTTCCAGCAGCAGGAGTCTGGCTTCCTGCATCGAAAGTCCCGTCTCTTCCAATAATTCCCTCCGGACGGCTTCCGCTGGATCCTCACCAAATTTGATGTCTCCGCCTGGTAATCCCCAGGGGTGCTGGCGTCTATAAGTATGCTGGCACAGCAGCAGTTGACCCTGCTCGTTCAATATAATTGCCCCTGCGGGCACACGATAGCTTGGTCTCAAGATTGCAGAGGCCGGGCGTTCCATCCAGGCAGGCAGCAACCGCCAGATTCGCAGGAGAAATCTTTTCACAACCGCGTTTATTAACCTCCCAATGCATCGTTCAACCAGTCGATGAAACCTTTCTCCTTCGGCTTGACGGCCGTCCCCAGCGTGGCGGAAAGTTTCTCGAACAGCTCTTTTTGTTCCCTTGTAAGCTTGGTTGGGATGTCCACATTGACAATTACCAGTTGGTCACCGCGTCCGGATTTACGGACGTATGGTACACCGCGTGCTTTCATTGTGAAGATCTTGCCCGGCTGCGTACCGGCTGGGATCTTTAACTTTTCCTTGCCATTAACGGTTGGCACTTCCACTTCCGCGCCGAGCACAGCCTGGGTAATGTTGATATCCAGGTTCAACAAAATATCATTCTCGCGCCGTTTGAAGTACTGGTGCGGTTGCACATTAACCAACAAATACAGGTTGCCCTGCGGCCCGCCATTAATGCCCGGTTCCCCCTCCCCTGCCAGGCGGATCTGGTTGCCATTATCCACTCCCGCCGGGATCGGCACCACCTTCTTGACCGTTTTGCGCTCCTGTCCCTGTCCGCGGCAGGTGTGGCAGGGTGTCGAAATAACTTCCCCGCGTCCCCCACAGGTGGGGCAAGGTCCGGATTGCATCATCGAACCAAAAATGGTCTGGCGAACCTGGCGGACTTCACCGCGCCCGCCGCAGGTACTGCAGCGCTGCGGGCTGGTGCCTGGCTCGGCCCCCGACCCATGACAGGTTCCGCAGGCTTCGTTGCGTGTCAATTCGACCGTCTTATCGACTCCAAATACCGCTTCTTCGAATGTAAGGTCGACATGCACTTGCAGGTCGCGGCCACGGTGCGGACGGCGAGAACGCCCCCCGCCCCCGCCGAATCCAAAACCGAAACCGCCCAGGATCTCTTCGAAGATGTCGTTGAAATCCATCGTCGCATAATCGGGCATGCCGCCCATCTCCCCCAGGCCGGCTCGCCCAAACTGGTCATAACGGGCGCGTTTTTGCGGGTCGGAAAGGACGCCGTAGGCTTCATTAATTTCTTTGAATTTTTCCTCTGCATCCGGTTCCTTGCTCACATCCGGATGGTATTGGCGCGCCAGTTTGCGGAAAGCCGACTTGATATCATCCGTGGAGGCATTCTTCACAATGCCGAGGATTTCATAATAATCGCGATTGGATGCCATAAAATTCCAGTCTACAGGTCGAATAGTCCCATGGTCGAATAGTCCAATGGTCAGTTGGTCTATCAGCCCATAAGACTTTCAGACTATATGACTACTCCTTTACCTCACCATCAACGACATTTTCATCTGGAGGTTTCTGATTGGGTTCCTCCGCCGGTTTTGCCTGGTATGCGGCAGTGCCTACCTTCTGGACAACCTGGCTGAGTGCATCCATTGCTTTACGAATTCCAGGTTCATCTTCACTGTCCTTCACCTTCTTGACCTCAGCCACGGCTGCCTGGACTTCTGCCTTTAGATCTGCCGGAATCTTTTCGCCCAAGTCGCTCAGGACTTTCTCCGCGCCGTAAATGGAATTATCTGCGGCGTTCTTGGCCTCGATTAGGTCCCGGCGTTTTTTATCCTCTGCGGCGTGTGCCTCGGCCTCCTTGCGCATTCGCTCCACTTCCTCTTTTGCAAGTCCGGACGAGGCCGTGATGGTAATATGCTGGGTACGACCGGAGGCTTTGTCTGCGGCAGTGACCTTTAGTATGCCGTTTGCGTCGATGTCAAATGTCACCTCGATCTGTGGAATACCGCGCGGTGCGGGTGGGATGCCATCCAAGATGAACTTGCCCAGGCTCTTGTTATCCAGGGCCATTGGGCGCTCGCCTTGCAGGACATGGATTTCAACCTGCGTCTGGCTATCCGAGGCGGTCGAGAAGATCTGGCTTTTGCGGGTTGGGATGGTGGTGTTCCGCTCGATCTGCGGCGTGGCTACTCCGCCCAGCGTCTCGATGGAAAGCGTCAAAGGGGTGACGTCCAGTAGCAGGATATCTTTTACATCGCCGCCCAACACTCCCGCCTGGATGGCAGCGCCGATTGCCACTACTTCATCGGGATTGACGCCCTTGTGCGGTTCCTTGCCAAAGTAATTGCGCACGGCATTTTGTACAGCCGGCATGCGGGTCATGCCGCCCACCATGACAATCTCGTTGATGTCAGAAGTTTTCAAGTCCGCATCAGCCAATGCTTGCTTTAGCGGAGCGAGTGTGCCTTCCACCAGGTCTGCTGTCAATTGTTCCAGCTTGGAGCGAGTCATGTTCATGACCAGGTGCTTCGGTCCGGAGGCATCCGCGGTGAGATAAGGCAGGTTGACTTCTGTTTGCAGCATGGTCGAAAGCTCGATCTTGGCCTTCTCGGCAGCCTCACGCAGCCTTTGCAGGGCTTGCTTGTCCGACCGCAGGTCAATCCCTTTCTCTCTTTGGAACTCCTGAATAAAATAATCCATGATGCGCTGGTCGAAATCATCGCCTCCTAGGAAAGTATTTCCGTTGGTTGAACGCACTTGGAAGACGCCTTCGCCAACATCCAGGATGGAAATATCGAAAGTGCCCCCCCCCAGGTCGTAGACGGCGATAATCTCGTTGGTTTTCTTGTCCAGTCCGTATGCCAGTGAGGAAGCTGTCGGTTCGTTGATGATCCGCAGCACTTCCAATCCGGCGATCTTGCCGGCGTCTTTGGTTGCATTACGCTGGGCATCGTTGAAATAGGCTGGAACGGTGATGACCGCTTGGGTGACCGGCTCGCCCAGATAGGCTTCGGCATCCCGCTTGATCTTGGCCAGGATCATCGCAGAAACTTCCGGAGGCGAATATTCCTTGTCGTCCATCTTCACGCATACATCCCCGTTTTCGGACGGTAAAGCCGTGTACGGAATGCGTGGCAGTGTCCGCTGCACTTCCGGATCTTCATACTTACGGCCCATGAAGCGTTTAATGGAAAAAATGGTATTCGCCGAATTGACGATACCTTGATTGCGTGCCACCCGTCCCACCAGGCGTTCGTGGTTCTTATTGATCGCCACCACCGACGGCACCAGCCGCTCCCCTTCAGAGGAGGATATCACAACTGGTTCGCTGCCCTGCATGACTGCACCGACAGAGTTGGTTGTTCCCAGGTCAATTCCAATGATTTTAGACATGCAAGATTTCTCCAATGAATTTTTTCTTACTGTTTTACTAAATTCTTTTGTTTTCTGTGGTTCGCCTTGGCGGCCTTTGGGTTTGGATCTATTTTCTTATTGTGCCACCCGCACCATCGCCGGGCGGATGACGCGCTCACCCAGCATGTAGCCATTCCTGACAATCCCAATTATTGTGCCGCTCTCCACACCCTCCGCAGGTTCCTGCCCGATGGCTTCGTGGAAGTTCGGGTCGAATTTCTGCCCCTCGGCCTCGATCCGCTTAAGACCTTCAGCTTCCAGAATGGACTGCAATTTTCGGCAAATTAACTCTACCCCTTCCGCCCAGGCCAGGCCTGCCGGCCGCGCCTGCATGGCCCGCTCCATGTCATCCAGGATGGGCAGATAGCGTTTAATGATGCTGCCTACCGCCGTCTGGTACATTTCGGCCTTGTCAGCCTCCACCCGCCGCCGGAGGTTCTGGAACTCAGCCACGGAACGCTGCCAGCCGTCCTTGTATTCGGCAGCCTGTGACTGGGCCTCGGCCAATTGACTTTTAAGTTCGTCAATCATGCCGGACTCACTGGAAGCCTGGGCAACCTTTTCAAGAGTCGGATCGGCCATTTGCTCCGGGTTGCTTTCCGGTGTCTGTTTTCCCTCGGCTCCGTCATTGTGTATTTTCCTACTGCTCATTTTCTTCTCCTACCATTGTTTCAGATACCAGGCCGCTCAACAAATCGGCCATAAATCGGACTGTCGGAATGGTGCGGCCATACGGCATGCGCATGGGCCCAAAGACTCCCAGCGTGCCAGTCACCAGGCCGGGAATGCCATAGCGCGCCAGGACCACCGAGCATTCTTTCAGATCCTCCCATTTGCCCTCACCCCCAATCAGCACTTGCACGCCGCCAATCGTGGCATTATTGGTGGTTCGCGCCAGCAGGTCCTGCAGCAGCGAGCGCTCCTCGAATAGGTGCACTGCCCTGCGGGCATCCGTGGATTCCAGAAATTCCGGCTCAGCCAGAACATTGGTCAGACCATCCAGATAGATTTCGCCTGAAACGCGTTGTTCGCTTTGGTTCATATCCTGCAGCACCAGCGTCAGGATGTCTTTCTCGAGACTGTCCGTCCGCGCTGGTATCGAGGCGATTTCCTCGGTGGTCTTGCCCAGGCAGACCAGATTCAGCTTGTCAGCCGCCTGGGAAAGGAGTTCCTGCCGCACCGGCTCGGCCAGCGTCAATATTTGCTGGCTGACCTCCCCGCCGGTCATCACCAGCACCATCAATACCTGCCGGCCCTGTGTGGCAATCAATTCAACATGTTTGTAATAAGAACGCTCAGAATGCGGAGCAGTGACTATGGAAGCCGCCCGCGAATGGTACGCCAGGATTGAGGCCGCCAGGGGCATCCATTGTTCCACATCCTGGCGGGCTTGATAGAACTGGTGCGAGATGGTATCGCGCGCGCTTCCGGGCAGGTCTGCCTGGTAGACCACGTGCGTGACGAAATAGCGGTATCCTTCCTCGGTTGGGACGCGTCCCGCCGAAGTGTGCGGCTGGCGCAGGTAACCCATTTCGGTCAGCGTGGCCATCTCGTTGCGCACGGTGGCCGTACTCATGTCGAGTTTGTAGCGTTCGACAATTGTCTTGGAACCGACCGGCTCGGCAGTCTCGATGTAATCACGCACCACCAGGGTCAGTAGGATGCGTTGGCGTTCGGTCAGATCATTCATGGTTTCTATATAACCTAAAATCTCCATATTTTAGCACTCTCGCCATTAGAGTGCTAATCATATCGGAATAATGATACCATGCCCATGAGTTGGGCGTCAATAAGAAGGATGTTAGAAATCAACGGGAAATCTTGCCAAAAAGCCAGGCCAGACAAATTGTGTCTGGCCTGGTCATTAAGAAATTCTTAATTACAAACTCTTTTAGGAAATCGAGATTTTAACTAAGTGAGTTTCACATAATAAAAGAAATTAATATTGTTCACGGCGCTGCCGTTTGAGACATTTACGGTCTTGGGGCCGGTCTGGGTACCAGTCGGCGCAGCGAATGAAACGCAATAGGTGCCCGCGTTTAGTATAAACGAGTAGTATCCGCTTCCATTTGTTGTCGCGGTACCTACCACGCCCCCTCCGCCTCCGCAACTACCCGATTTGACAGTCACGACAATGCCGGATTTTGGCTTGGAAATTGACGCATTATATGTCAACCCTCCATTTATTCCATTATTGTAGACCGTGCCTGAAATGGAGCCGGGCTTGATCGGAGTCGGTGAGGGCACCGGAGTCGGTGAGGGCACCGGAGTCGGCGTGGCAGGAACGGGACAAATCCCCGGCTCATTGCCGGTCGGTGTGAATCCGACTACCCAGCGGCAGGTATTATCCAATTCCGCCAGGGCCTTGAGCGGGTAATTCTGCGTATCTTCGATCAGCGGTGAACCGGCCTGGGCCAGGGTGAAATGGTCGTTGTAATCGAACCAGTCGGGATGCAGCATACTGTCATCCATTGCCCACGCGCCCCACATGAAGGTTCCGGCATTCTTGATCAGCGTGTTTTTTATCGCCAGCTGAACGCTGTTCGGGTCGGTCGGCGAAACACGCGCCCAGGCCGCATCCGGATCGCTACCGACGCCCTGGTCAAACACCAATGTATCGTATCCACTCGTGTTTGACGGCGGGTCGGACAGGATCGGGCGGGCGCCACCGACATCATTTTTGCTGGGGGTCCAGACACGCACCCCATCCGTTGACCAGGTAGCGCCCGGTTTCTTGGCCATCAGCAGCAAATCGCCGCGGCCATCCAGGTTCAGGTCAAATTCGGCTCCATAATCGCCCAGCAACCCGCCGGCGGGATTTTGTCCTTCCAGGGCGATGTTGAGGTATACCCAGGTGGTATCACGCGTCAATCTCGCCCCGATAATATCCAGGTCCGGTAAGTAATCCATGCTGGTGCTGGTAAATGGGCGCTCGAACAGGTTGATATTGAAATTTTCTCCGCCGTTCGCCCGGTGTGCAGACGCAGTCGTGGACGAATTGCTGTCCGAAACTGCGCTGATGAATGTGGTAGGCGGCTCCCCTGGAGTCAGCGCATGCACAATCGGAGTGCTCGTGGCGGTCGCAGTATTTTCCAAGGTGGCGGTCGGCTGGATAACCGCAACCGTCGCAGCCGGTGGTTCGGTGGAGGTATTTACCGGTGCATTGGTGTCTGCACTGTTGGGCGTAACCCCGGGCGTCGCGCTGGTTAAATTACATGCCAGGATGGCAGTTAACAAAACTGCAACACCCAACCAGGTCGTCAATTGATGAAATTTATTGCGATTCATATCGGCTCCTCTCGATAAAAAAAAAGACTCAATGGCGTTTGCTCTGCCAGGAACAGAGATGTAAGCTGTTCCTGGGATTTCCTTCCCATTACGGCAATTTCTTGAGATCTGGTATTAATTCATGGATCCGATGAATAATTTACTTCCCAACAATCTGACATATTGGATTATACCAATCCAATTGATAAAAATATAGGGATTCATCCGGCTCGATTGACAGACATTCATGCATCTCTCTCATTGAACAAAGCTGGCGCTGACCATTACCTTCCTTCCTGCTCTGGGTAGGCCCGCATCCCCGGTTTCTCACCAATAACCTCTACCGAACTGTCATTCTCACAGCCGCGCAACCAAATCTACAAGTTCAACCTTTTTCATCTGCCACCCTAATTTTTTTCTAACCCTTTTCATTTTCATCTTCCTTCCTCCGGGAATTGTTCCTTATTGTTAGCCAAACGATCGAGCCGGTCATGAAATTCGGGTTTCCCTGACTCATGCTATACTTCCCCAGATTTATCCATCCTCAGAACTTTACGAAAATATTCTACTGATTAGTGAACTTGGGATGCGAATAATTATCTTTTTTCTTCCAGGAATTTCAAACAACTTTGCATATTAATAATTAACATATCAATTCTTGTGGAAGCAAAAACATTATGGACCTAGGTCTAAAAGATAAAATCGTCTTCATTACCGGCGCATCCAGCGGTATCGGTGCATCCGCCGCCCAGATCTTTTCCGCCGAAGGCTCGGATGTGGTTGTTTCCTTTGCAAATAATTCGGTAGGCGCCGGGCAGACCGCCGCACAAGTTCAGGCAAACGGGCGAAAAGCCTGGCTGTGTCGAATGGATGTCAGCGATCCGGACGACGTTAATTTGGCCATCCATGCCCTTTCGCCCGAGATTCGTGGATTGGATGCCTTGGTGCTGTGCGCCGGTTTGAGTCTGCACCATGCCTTTGCAGAGATCACACCCGCCGAGTGGCAGCGTGTCCTGGCTGTCAACCTGAATGGTGCATTCTACGTTTTGCAGGCATGCACGCCCCTGTTCCGCGACCGCAGCTCTGTCGTTCTGGTTTCCAGCGTCTCGGCCCAGACCGGCGTTTCCCACCAGGCCCACTATGCCGCCGCTAAAGCCGGGCTGGTCAACCTTGCCAAGAGCGCCGCCCGTGCATTGGCTCCGCGCGTCCGCGTGAATTGTGTCACGCCCGGTCTCACCCTGACCCCCATGGGCTTGGATACCATCGCCGCACTCAATCAGGATTATGCAAAAAACAAGATGCTCCTCCAGCGCTACGCCACCCCGGAGGAAATTGCCCAGGTGATTGTCTTCCTGGCCAGTCCAATGAATAGCTTTATGACCGGAGCGACCGTGGATGTCAACGGCGGGCGGGACCTTCGCTGACCCGGGGCGACGGGCACTGTCTGGGAGGCTGCTTATAATGAACCAGGTCATCGACACCATCCTCAAACGAAAATCTATCCGCGCCTATCTTAAGAAACCGATTGCACCTGAAGTGCGGGCTGAGCTCCTGCGCGCCACCTTGCGTGCTCCCACTGCCGGGAACCTGATGCTTTATTCGATCATAGAAGTCACCGATCAATCGCTCAAGAATAAATTGGTCAGAACCTGTGACAACCAGCCTTTCATTGCCCGCGCACCCCTGGTCTGGCTATTCCTGGCCGATTACCAGCGCTGGTTTGACTACTTCATTTCTTCAGGTGTGGCACAACTTCCCAACTCATCGAAAACTCCCATGCGAAAGCCTGAGGAAGGCGACCTGTTCCTGGCTTGCTGCGATGCCATCATCGCCGCTCAAACCGCCGTCATCACGGCCGAATCGTTTGGTCTGGGCTCTTGTTATATTGGCGACATCATGGAGAATTATGAGATTCACCGTGACCTGTTCGAACTGCCGAAATATGTTTTCCCTATCAGCCTGGTTTGCTTCGGCTACCCCACTCCACAGCAAATCAACCGGAAACAAACCTCGCGTTTCCAGGAAGAATTTATTCTGTTCCAAAATACGTACAAAAGATTATCAAAAGATGATTTTAATGAGATGTTCTTGGAAGAAAATTCACGGACCTTCCGAGGCCGTGATGAGATCATGAGCGCCCGTAATGTTGGTCAGCTCATCTATATGCGTAAATTCAATGCGAAGTTCTCAAAAGAAATGAACCGGTCGGTGCGCGCAATTTTGAAAGCCTGGTTGGAAGACTAATTGTTAGATTATTAATTAAAAGAGCCCGTCGCCGGCAAGGCGATTGGCTCTTCTTTTCATATTATCAATCGCAGCGGCTCTTCCAGGGAAACCGCCAACGCCTGCATGAACTTGGCTGCCTCCACCCCATCGCTGACGCGGTGGTCGACCGAAATGGTGGCTTTCATCCGCCAGCCGATTTTGAGCGCTCCTCCCTCCACCACAGGCACTTGACGCGCCGAGCCAACCGCCAGGATCGCCGCTTCTGGCGGGTTGATGATGGCGGAAAAATTCTCTACTTCATACATACCCATGTTGGAGATGGAGAAGGTCGAGCCTTCGATATCCTCCAGCTTGACTTTGCCCTCACGCACACGTGCCGCCATTGCTTTGACTTCGGCGGATATCTGGCGTAGCGGCTTCTGGTCCGCCTCCCTGCACACGATCGTCAGCAAGCCGCCTTCCACGGAAACCGCGATCCCGATGTTGGCCTGCCCGTGCCGCAGGACGGTATTGCCGTTCAGGGAAGCATTCAAGTTGGGGAATTGTCGTAACGTCAGCCCCACCGCCTTGACGATGAAATCGTTGACCGAGAGTTTTTCGTTCTCCGCTACGATCTGGTTGTACTGCGACCGCATCTCCATCAGTGCATCCATTTTATATTCATGGCTCAC
>Ga0182027_10010335_pt1 | contig 13296 bp, 11 predicted proteins | sample 712E1DmetaG_FD_121300 | JGI IMG/M metagenome (GOLD analysis project Ga0182027, IMG submission 121300) | Permafrost microbial communities from Stordalen Mire, Sweden - 712E1D metaG (Illumina Assembly) | ecosystem: Environmental > Terrestrial > Soil > Wetlands > Permafrost | place: Sweden...
CCTTACGCTTATAATCTTGCAGTTCCGGGGAAGTGGCGGAATTGGCAGACGCGCAAGACTTAGGATTTTGTGCCGCAAGGCGTACGGGTTCAAGTCCCGTCTTCCCCACACTTCTCCATGAAGAAATTTTTTAAAAAAAGAAGGAATCAGCTTTGAAAATCGAAACCCAACCTCGCGATGACCACCAGGTCAATATGATCGTCGAAATCGAACCCGAACAGATGGAAGGGGCCAAGCACCGCGCTGCCCGACGGATCTCTGAAAAGAAGACCATCCCCGGTTTTCGGCCCGGGAAAGCTCCCTATGAAGTTGTACTGCGCAGCTTTGGAGAAGGAGTTATCGTCGAAGATGCAGTAGATCTCCTGCTCGACGAAGTTTACCCAAAAGCACTTGAGGAAGCTAAGTTGGAACCAGGTGCGGCTGGCTCCCTGGAAAAAGTTGAAGATCTCGATAAGAATCCGAAGTTCACCTTCCTGGTGCCGCTGGCCCCAAGCGTGGACCTGGGGGATTATCGTTCCATCCGTCTGCCTTACGAATGGCAGGAACCTGGCGAAGATAAGTTAAATGAGTCCATTGAAGAACTGCGCCAGATGTATGCCAAAACTGAGACGGTCGACCGGCCAATCCAAAAGGGCGATTTCGTGATGATCGACTTGAAAGGCGTAAATGCCAAGGCTGCCGAAGGGGAAGCACCCCTGATCGATCGGCCTGGCCTGCCGATTTTTGTCCGTGCAGAGGAAAAGCCCGAAGAATTCCCATTCTCGGGTTTCTCGAATGAGCTGGTTGGCCTGGGCGTAGGTGAAACGAAATCGTTTACTCACAAATTCAAGAAGGACAACAAGGACGAGACTCTGCAAGGGCAGACAGTCAAATTTGATGTAACTGTCAAGATGGTACGTGGCAACACTCTGCCGGAACTGAATGATGAATTTGCCAAGCAGGCCGGACCTTTTGAGAACGTACAAGCCATGCGCGAAGCCATTAAAGCCAACCTGGCAACCCAATCCAAGGCTCAATATGATGATGATTACTTTGTCCAGCTGATGGAAAAAATCAAGGAAGGCGCAGCCATCAAATATCCACCGCAAGTGGTGGACCATGAAGTTGAGCATGTGATGGAAGACCTGAAAACACGCCTGGCAGACCAGAACCTGGATATGGCGGCCTACTTGAAATCCCGCGAGATGGATGAAGAAAAGTTTGTTGCTGATGAAGCCAGGCCAATCGCGGTCAAACGGCTGGAACGTTCGCTGGTCATGGATGAAATAGCTAAATTGGAAAAGATCGAAGTAAGCCAGGATATGCTGCAGTCCTCATTCGAGCAGACCTGGGGCGAGTACCAGGGAGATACCGGTTTCCAGAAAATGACGCGTGGTAAATCCCAGCCGCCCAAACAGCTTATGAATGCAGTGGCGATGGAGTCGGCCAACCGTGCTTATGTTCAACAAACCCTTAACCGGCTAAAGGATATTGCCAATGGCGCCGCTCCTGAACTTATTAGTGAAAATGCCGTCTCAGAGTTAATAACAGACGAGCAACCTGTTGTAAAGAAACCTGCCGCCCGCAAAAAAGCAGCTGGCACAAAGAAACCCGCCAGTAAAGCCACCCCGAAGGCGAAGAAAGAAGTTGAAGAGGCGACTGAAGTAGTCACGCCCGTGGTTTCGCCGGATGAGGAAAAGACTGCTTAAATAAATAAAGTTCGTTTTTATTGTTTGAAGAAATGGAGCAAAATATGATACCCGATCCTAAGAACGTTATCCCGATGGTCATTGAGTCATCCGGCCGAGGCGAGCGAGCCTATGATATTTATTCGCTGCTGCTAAAGGAGCGGATCGTCTTTCTAGGCACGCAGATCGACGACCAGGTGGCCAATGTCATCGTGGCACAGCTATTGTTCCTGAGCCGCGAGGACTCTGAGCGTGAGATTCAGATGTATATCAACTCGCCGGGCGGCGTGATTTATTCCGGGCTGGCTATCTACGATACCATGCAGATGATTCCCAACCCGATCAGCACGGTAGCCGTTGGTGTGACGGCCTCGTTTGGAACCGTGTTGCTGACTGCCGGGACGAAAGGCCGCAGATACGCATTACCAAATGCCACCATCCATATGCATCAGCCTTTGGGTGGTTCGCAAGGCCAGGCAACCGATATTGAAATCCAGACCAAGCAAATCCTGCGCTTGCGAACGCTTTTGAACAACATCATGGCCAAACATACCGGCAAGTCGGTGGAGGTTATCAAGCAGGATACCGAAAGAGATTTCTACCTGGATGCCAAGCAGGCTGTGGAATACGGACTGGTTGACCAGGTATTGGAAATCCCCACGAAGAAATGATACTCGCTGAAGTGGTTAAGCTGCCTTAATTTTGGTTTGAAGGCCGGATAGGCATTATCCGGCCTTTTTCGTCATAATGCCAATACGAGCACCCATCTTTGTTTGTTTCATAAAATCTGTGGAAATTAAATGTCTGCTATTTTGCCTGCCAGCATAAGATCTCTTATCTTGGATATGGATGGAGTTTTGTGGAAGGCGGATGCGCCAATAGGCGATCTGCCCAAAACCTTCGACCGTATGCATGCGCGCGGGTTGAAGGTGGCTTTTGCCACCAATAATGGTACACAAACCCCAGAGCAATATGTCGAGCGGTTGGCCAGGTTGGGTGTCAATATCGAACCCTGGCAGGTTGTGACATCTGCATTGGGGATTGCCAACCTGCTCATCCAAAAAATCCCATCCGGCAGCCCAATCTTTGTTATTGGTGGAGTGGGTGTAAAGACTGCCTTACGCGAGTGCGGTTTTGAATTGTTATCTACTAAAACAGCCGAATCGGCAAAGGCTGTGGTGATGGGTATAGATCCTGAGATCAATTTCGAAAAGATGGGTGAAGCGGCTTTACTTGTGCGAAGCGGGATCCCCTTTTACGCCACCAATCCGGATAAAACCTTCCCCACTCCGCGCGGCCAAATCCCTGGCGCGGGGGCATGGATTTCCGTGATCGTCACTGCCACCGGCGTGGAACCGGTTTATGCCGGAAAACCCGCCCCCTATCTACTTGAACTTGCGCGTGCCCGCCTGGATACATCAAAGGAACATACTCTGGTGGTTGGTGACCGGTTGGAAACCGACATTGCGGGAGGCCAGGCGGCCGGGATGAGAACTGCCCTGGTGCTCTCGGGTATCAGCACCCGGGTGCAAGCCGAGGGATGGAAGCCGAAAGTAGATATTATTGTAGAAGATTTGGCCACGCTGATCGAATAAGCCATGAAACTCATTTACGACCTTAGCCTGCCCGAACTGGTTTCTTTAATGCTCGAATGGGGTGAACCGGAATATCGCGCCCAACAAATCTGGCAAGGCCTTTACCGGCAATTTTGGAATACCCCCGAACAATTTACCAATATCCCGACTGCTTTACGCGCCCGCCTGGCTGAAAACCTGGAATTCAAGGTCCTTTCCCTGGCAACCACGCTAAACTCATCCGATGAACAAACCGTAAAATCCTTGTTTAAATTGCAGGATGGGAAATCCATTGAAGCGGTCTTGATGCGCTATGACAAGCGGAATACGCTCTGCATTTCCAGCCAGGCTGGTTGTGCAATGGGTTGTGTTTTCTGTGCCACGGGACAGATGGGCTTTAAACGGCATCTTACCAGTGGAGAAATCGTGGCCCAGGTAATGTATTACGCCCATTTATTGCATGATGAAAATAAAGTTGCCACAAATGTAGTTTTGATGGGAATGGGCGAACCGTTTCATAATTATGATAATACGCTGTCAGCTATCGACCGGCTGAATGATCCGCAGGGGTACAACTTTGGGGCTCGCCGGTTTACCATTTCCACCGTTGGGCTGGTACCTGCAATCCGCCGTTTTGCAGCGGAAAAGCGCCAGATCAACCTGGCGATTTCGCTGCATGCTGCAGAGGACGCCTTACGGGTTTCCATGTTGCCGGTGGATAAACGGTATCCCATTGATGAATTACTGGCAGCCTGCAGGGAATATATTGATGTCACAGGGCGGCGTATCACATTCGAATGGGCGCTCATTAATGAAATTAACGATACTCCTGAACAGGCGCTTATTCTGGCTCACAAGTTAAAAGGCTTGCTCTGTCACGTCAATGCCATTCCGCTCAACCCCACTCTTGGTTATTCCGGTAAGGCAACCACCCGTGAGCGTGCGGAAAGATTCAAGCAGATCCTTGACGACCATGGGATCCCCTGTACGATCCGTCTGCGCCGTGGGATTGATATCCAGGCAGGTTGTGGCCAACTGGCAAGTCAAATTTGAGTAATCGTTGGATAAATAGTGTGAAAATGAAGGTGTTTTAATGGCTACACGCATTATAAATTAAGTCTTGCTTGTCAGTTTGGTGAGTTTGAAGTATCCTAGACGCGTTCATTATCCAGCATAGGTGCCGTCGCATGTCTGAAAATTCCGAAAAAAAGTCCTGGCTCGACCGCCCCATCTTCTCTTTTTTCCCTTTTCTAAACGGGGAAATTCTTATCTTTGTCCTCATCATCTTACTTGCAAGCGTTAGCCGTCTATACGACCTGGGGGTGCGCGTTTTTAGCCATGACGAGAATCTGCATGTTTATTTCTCCTGGCTTTATTCCATTGGAAAAGGCTACCAGTACTCTCCATTAATGCACGGGCCGTTGCAATTCCATTTGCTGGCGCTAACCTACATTTTGTTTGGCGCCACTGACTTTACGGCGCGCTTTCCACATGCCATTGCCAGCATCCTGACCATCGTTCTGGTTTGGAAATGGCGGCGTTACCTGGGCCGGGCAGGGACGCTGGTGGCAGCCGGTTTGATGCTCATCTCCCCTTTCATGCTTTATTACGGACGATATGCACGTAACGAAGCTTTTATTGGCGTCATTTTCGTTTTGATGCTTTACGCCATGCTCCGTTACCTGGAAACCGGGAAGAAGCGTTATTTATTCCTCTTAACCTTCGCCACCATTCTGCATTTTACCGCCAAAGAAACCGCCTTTATTTATACGGCGCAAGCCCTGTTGTTCCTGGTATTCTATCTGATCAATCGGGTGACCCGGGCTCCCTGGAAGAAAAAGACAGCCTTGAACAGTTTCCTTATCGCGCTATCGATAGGAGTGTTGCTGGCAGGCGCAGCGCTGGGAATAACGATCTACAACCGGGCTCCGGTTACGCTTAATTCATCCCAAACCTCTGCGCCGATTCTTCCTGGTCAAATAGCCGGAACGGCTGGATCTCCTTTCGGACATTTTTCAGCAGTTTCCATCCTGGGCATTCTTTCCGGCTGCGCGTTCCTTTTGGCAGTCATCCTGCTCGTTGTGGGTTATGGGTGGAAAAACCTTTGCCGCGAGCGCTCCTTTGACATGCTAATCCTGCTGGGTACATTTGTCCTGCCTCAATTAGCTGCGTTTCCGGTAACTGCCTTGGGCTGGAATCCATTGGATTACCAGTTCACCTGGCCGGGTTTGAACCTGTCCCTGCTATGGGCAGAAGCACCCGTTCGAACAGTTGCAATCTTTTTTGCTTTGTCCATCGCATCGGTTGTAATCGGTTTGTTCTGGGATAAAAAGCGTTGGATCGGTTATGCAGCTTTGTTCTGGGGAATTTACATCATCCTTTTTACCAGTATTTTTAGCAACTGGCAGGGCTTTTTCGTTGGCACAGTTGGCGCGCTCGGCTACTGGCTGCAACAACAAGGCGTGCACCGCGGCGGACAACCCTGGTACTATTACCTGCTGATCCAGATTCCTATCTATGAATTCCTTCCGGCACTGGGTGTATTCCTGGCCGCATATTTTGGGCTGCGCCATAAATCCCCTGCCCCTCTTGAAACATCAGTCTCCACAAATCCAACCGATGCAAGTGCCTGCGCGGAAACGACTGGCTATCCTTTGACAGTACCGGCACAAGAACTCCCAACAAGTGAAGGGAATTACACCTTCCCCCTGTTGATTTTTTGGGCTATTTCCAGCTTAGTAGCTTTCAGCCTGGCGGGAGAAAAAATGCCATGGCTGACCGTTCATATTACCCTTCCAATGATCCTCCTGGCGGGCTGGGGGCTGGGACAAGTCATCGAACGGGTAAACTGGTCGGAGGTGCGCAAGCAGCGCGGATTATTGGCAACCGTGTTACTGGTTGTCCTGTTTACCAGCCTGGCCAGCGCGATCGCCTCTGTAATGGGGGCGAACCCGCCCTTTCAGGGAAAAACGCTCGAGCAATTATCGGCAACGGGCACTTTTCTGCTTATGGTTGGGGTTTTTCTTGCCAGCACGGGCGGGTTAGCTTACCTTCTTTCCCACTGGCAGTTCCGGGATACACTGAGGATCGGTGTGCTCGTGGTCTTCGCCCTGCTGGCAATCCTGACCGGGCGAACGGCTTTTCGAGCAGCCTACACAAACGCTGATAATGCCACTGAATATCTTGTCTATGCGCATGGCGACAGTGGCATCAAAGATGTAATGGACCAGATAACCTCCATTTCAAGCCGGATCGCCGGAGAACAGAATCTCCAGGTAGCCTACGACAACAACCTGCCGAACCAAGGCGTCTCCTGGTCCTTCAAGTGGTACTTGCGGAATTACCCGAATGCTATCTCCTTCGATAAACCGGATAACAGCCTGCGCAATTATCCGGTCATCATTGTGGACCAGCAGAATTTCGATAATATCAAGCCAATTGTAGGTACAAATTATTACCAACTGAATTACATCCGGATGGTCTGGCCAAACCAGGACTATTTCGACCTGACCTGGCCACGCCTTTGGAACGTGATCGCAAATCCGGCCATGCGGGAAGCCGTCTTCCAAATCTGGCTAAACCGGGATTACACGGATTACGCCAAGGTAACTGGCGAGACAGGCCTGACCTTATCGAACTGGCAGCCGTCAGCAAAGATGGAATTATTCATCCGCAAAGATATCGCCGCCCAGATGTGGGAATATGGGATCCTTCAAACCGCCCCGCTCCAAGCCGATCCCTACTCAAAAGGAACAATTGACCTGACGGCAGACCTGACAATAGGAGCGGCTGGAAGTGGAAGCGGGCAACTTAAATCGCCGCGCGGTCTGGCAATTGCCCCGGATGGGAGCCTGTATGTGGCCGATTCGCTCAATTACCGCATTGAGCATTTTGACGCAACCGGCAACCTGATCCAGGCTTTCGGCACGGTATCACCGGGCTGCCCATATGCGAAAGAACCTCCTGCTAACGTGCCGATCGGCACCTTCTGTGAACCCTGGGGGGTGGCCGTTTCTCCGGATGGACAATGGGTTTATGTGGCAGATACCTGGAACCACCGTATCCAAAAGTTCTCTGCAAGCGGTAAACCGATCAAGGCTTGGGGAACCCCCAATTACGATCCAGCTTCCAGCGGCTCCTTTGGCCTGTGGGGGCCGCGTGGGATTGTCGTAGATGCACTGGGTCATGTGCTGGTTGCGGATACGGGCAACAAACGGGTTATTGTTTATGATGCGGACGGGAATTTCATCTCCCAGTTTGGCGGGGAGGGATCAGATTTAGGCCAATTCGATGAACCGGTTGGCCTGGCTTTGGATTCCAAAGGCAACCTGTACGTGGCAGACACTTGGAATCAACGCATCCAGGTCTTTGTTCCCAACGCGGATAAGACAAAATACGCCGCCTCCGCCCAATGGAGTATCTCGGGCTGGCTGAGTCAATCACTGGATAATAAACCTTATCTGGCAGTGGATCAGCAAGGACATATATTTGCCACTGATCCGGATTCGTTCCGCGTACTAGAATTTACATCCAACGGTGAATTCGTTCACGCCTGGGGGCAGAACGGCAACGCATTGGATAATTTTGGTGTGCCTTCAGGTATCGCCGTGGATAGCCTGGGCAGCGTCTGGGTGAGTGACGCGGCCAATAATCGGTTGATGCATTTTACGGTACCATAATATTCATCAATAGACAGGTAGAATATTCTGCTCGGGAATGGAGATGAAATCGCATGAAACTCCACGAATACCAATCAAAACAGATCTTTTCCAGGTATGGTATCCCTATTCCAAAGGGACATGTCGCATCCACTGCCACCGAAGCCAAGCAAATTGCCGAGGAATTGGGCGGTCGGGTGGTCATTAAATCCCAGGTGCTGGTTGGAGGAAGGGGTAAGGCCGGCGGTATCCGCCTCGCCAAAACAGCTAAAGAGGCGGAAGATCTTGCCACGCAAATCCTCGGAATGGAGATAAAAGGCCTATCGGTAAGGAAAGTGTTGGTGGATGAGGCTGCCAATATCGTTCAGGAAATCTACCTAGGCATCACAAACGACCGTAGCGCCCAGCGACCGGTTATTATGGGCTCGGCAGCCGGCGGCGTGGAGATTGAGGAAGTGGCCCGAACCAATCCCGAAAAAATCATTAAAATTCATATCGATCCCTTGCTTGGCTTGCGCGATTACCAGGCACGCGATATCGCGATTGGCATAGACCTGCCTAAGGAATATTGGAAACAATTCACAGAAATTTGCCGCAGTTTGTGGCGCGCTTATGTAGAATCAGATGCCACATTGGCTGAAATCAATCCACTGGTCATCCTCAAGGAAAAACAATTGATGGCCCTGGATGGCAAAATGCTCATCGATGATAATGCACTCTTTCGCCGTACCGACCTGGCCGAGATGCGGGATGTCGACGAAGAAGCTGCCATCGAAACCGAGGCACGTAAATACGGGCTTTCCTTTATCAAACTGGACGGACAAATTGGCTGCATGGTGAATGGGGCTGGATTGGCAATGGCTACCATGGATATTGTGAAGCTGTTCGATGGGGAACCGGCCAACTTTCTGGATATTGGCGGGGGCGCCAGCGCAGATAAAGTTGCCGCGGCACTGCGTATCATCCTTTCGGACAAGAATGTTAAAGCCATCCTGTTCAACATCTTTGGCGGTATCACGCGCTGCGACGAGGTGGCCAGAGGCATCCTGAGCGCCCTGAAGGAAGTAAAGACTAGCATTCCAATGGTTGTGCGGCTGGTCGGAACAAATGCAGAAGAAGGCCGGCAATTATTGGCTGACGCCAAAATGATAACCGCGGAAACGCTGGTGGACGCGGCTCAAAAAGCCGTTGCCGCAGCAAAAGCATAGGAGACACAGCATGAGCATTTTCGTAGACAAGAAAACCCGTCTGCTGGTGCAAGGCATCACTGGTAACGAAGGCCTTTTCCACGCACGCCAGATGATGGAATATGGCACCAAAGTGGTGGCAGGGGTGACCCCGGGTAAGGGCGGCGAATGGGTGCTGGGCGACAAGGTGCCGGTTTTCGACTCATGCCGCGCGGCAGTTGATGCTACAGGAGCAAATGTCACCGTCATTTTCGTGCCATCGCGTGGCGCACCGGATGCCATGTTCGAGGCGGCTGATGCGGGTATCCCATTAATAGTATGCATCACTGAGGGTGTGCCGGTCCAGGATATGATGCGGGTGCGTGAATACCTTGATCAGAAACATGTACGGCTGCTGGGCCCCAACTGCCCGGGTTTGTTGACCCCCGGCGAAACCAAGGTAGGTATCATCCCGAATAATATTGCCATCCCCGGAAACATAGGTGTGGTATCGCGCTCGGGTACATTGACGTACGAAGTTCTTTACGCACTGAAACAGAAAAACATGGGCGTCACCACCTGTGTGGGAATCGGCGGCGACCCGATCAATGGAACAAACTTCATCGACTGCCTGGATCTGTTCGAGGCCGATCCTCGCACGGAAATGGTTGTGATGATCGGCGAAATTGGCGGAACAGATGAAGAGAAGGCTGCTCAATTCATCGCGGCAACCATGACCAAACCAGTGGTATCCTTTATCGCCGGACAGACTGCACCTCCAGGAAAGCGCATGGGGCATGCCGGCGCCATCATTGAAGGAGGAGCAGGCACGGCGGCAGACAAGGTAAAAGCGCTCGAGGCAGCTGGCGTAAAAGTAGCCCGCTACCCCGAGGAAATCCCTTCCTTATTGGAATAACACAACAGAGGCGACCCAATGGGTCACCTCTGTTTATTTAAAACATATAGGGGCACGTCGGCGCTCGTGCCCCTAGGAAATGTTAATGGTTCTAATTCTTTGTTTTTTGAGATTCGACGAACGTGACCGCGTCGCCTACTGTGACAATCTTCTGGGCATCCTCGTCGGAAATTTCGGTGCCAAATACTTCCTCGAACTTCATGATAAGTTCAACCAGGTCAAGCGAATCGGCTTCCAGGTCTTCGCGGAAACGCGCTTCCGGTTTAATCTTGGCTTCGTCCACGCCTAACAGATCTACTATGATCGCCTTCACTTCATCAAAAGTATTTGCCATGGGGATCCTCCAGGAAATTTTCTTGCCCAATTGTAACCGGGTTGCCAGTATAATTCAATAGACGGAACACGAAGCCATGAAAAAAGTTGCGCCCATCGAAACCCGCAAATCTGACCACATAAAAATAAACCTGGAGCAGGATGTTCGTTCCGGGTTGACCAATGGGTTGGAAAGGTACCATTTCATCCATGAAGCGCTGCCGGAATTGGATCTTGGTAGAGTAGATACAGCGCTGACACTTTTTGGCAAAAAGCTGGTTGCGCCTATTCTGATCAGTTCCATGACCGGGGGAACCGAGCAGGCCAGACTAATCAATCAGCACCTGGCCGAGGCAGCCCAGGAATTTCATGTAGCAATGGGCGTGGGCAGCCAACGCGCGGCCTTGGAAGACCCGCAGCAGATACCCACCTACTCCATCACCCGTGAAGCCGCCCCGGATATTTTGCTTTTCGCCAACCTGGGTGCAATCCAATTGAACTACGGATACGGCATTGACGAATGCCGGCGCGCGGTGGATATGCTTCAAGCCAATGCTCTCTTCCTGCATCTCAACCCTTTACAGGAAGCCGTGCAGGCCGGCGGCGATACCAACTTTGCCGGCCTGGCGAAGAAGATCGCTGGAATATGCAAGAATTTGGAAGTACCGGTAATTGTTAAAGAGGTAGGTTGGGGAATATCAGAACGAACAGCAAAGATCCTGTCTGAATGTGGCGTGGCCGCGATAGATGTTGCCGGCGCAGGCGGGACTAGCTGGTCCCAGGTTGAAATGCACCGGGCTCCAGACGAATTCACCCGGCAACTGGCAGCAACATATCTTGATTGGGGCATCCCCACGGCTGATTCGATCCTGAACGTAAGGAAAGCCACACCCGGGATAATCATCTTCGCCAGCGGTGGATTGAAGGACGGGCTGGACATTACCAAATGTATTTCCCTGGGAGCAACACTGGGTGGCATGGCCAGCCAATTCTTGAAAGCAGCGGCTATTTCTACAGAGCAGGTTAGCCAACTTATCCAGTTGACCCGCCAGCAAATTCGGGTCAGCATGTTTGGAGCAGGAGCAGCTAATCTGAATGCGCTTAGAACCATCGCGTTAAATAAATCCATTTAATAAGCAGGCTTCATTAATGTTTTCTATGTCTTCATCCATCCAAGCCATCATATTCGATTTCGGCGGCGTTTTAATCAATTGGGATCCGCATAACCTTTTCGACAAATATTTTGCTAACAACAGTCAGGCGACCAACAACTTTCTGACTGAAATTGATTTTTCTTCCTGGAATCTCGCTCAGGACGAGGGCTATCCTTTCTCCAAGGCAGTACTGGAACTTTCAGCCCAATTCCCGCAATACGCCCATCTCATCCGCGCCTATGATGAAGAATGGGAGCAATCCATCAGTGGAGTCATTCCGGGAACTGTTGAAATCCTGCACAGGCTAAAAGCAGCCGGTTACCGGCTTTACGGCCTTACCAATTGGTCGGCGGAAAAATTCCATTTGGTCAAACATAAATATGAGATTTTCAACATTTTCGAAGATATCGTAGTATCCGGCGAAGTCAAACTCATCAAGCCTGATCCGGCGATCTTCCGCCTACTGCTCCAGAAAATCCATCGCCAGGCAGAGGAATGTCTGCTGGTGGACGACTCGGCGCAAAATATAGAAGTTGCGCGAAAAATGGGCTTTGCAACCCACCACTTTACTACTCCTGAACAACTTGAATTAAATCTGCAATCGATGGGTTTATTGTAATATTGGGGCTTGCTACTGGGAGTTAATCAGCATAATGGCACCGGCCACTGAGAGGAAATTGCAAAATAAAATGAATCTAAAAACCTTTACCGAAAGCATGCTGCCTGCAATCGAAACCGAACTACAACGATTTGTGGCGAAGTTGGATGAGCCGCGCACCCACCATTTTCACGAAATGCTAACCTACCACATGGGTTGGAGCGGTGAAGGCAGTGGACCAGAAGCCACTGGAAAACGAATCCGCCCATTATTGGTGCTCTTGACCTATGCCGCAGCGAGCGGATTAACCCACAAAACCGGGCTCGAAAGTACGGGATGGAAACGCGCCTTACCCGCAGCAGCCAGCGTTGAACTCATCCATAATTTCTCGCTCGTTCACGATGATATCCAGGACGGTTCTGATCTCCGGCGCGGCCGGCTGACCGTCTGGAAGAAATGGGGAATGCCACAGGCGATCAATGCGGGGGATGCATTATTCATCCTGGCGCATATGGCTTTGTTGGAAACCAAAGAGGGGTTCCCGCTTGAAATAGCGATGCAAGCCGGGTCGATCATTAATGAAGCCTGCCTGGCACTCAGCAGCGGACAGTTCATGGATATTTCTTACGAAAAAAGGGGCGACTTGGTGACTGAAGATTACTGGCCAATGATCAGCGGGAAGACAGCCGCCCTATTATCGGCCTGTACCCAGGTAGGAGCTTCTCTGGCGGGAGCTGAAGCGCCAACACAGGAAAACTATCGTTGTTTTGGTAATTATCTCGGCCTGGCCTTCCAGGTGCAGGATGACTATCTCGGTATCTGGGGTGATTCGGCTCTGACAGGGAAATCGACCGAATCGGACCTGGTGGCAGGGAAAAAATCATTGCCGGTATTGTTTGGGCTTTCTAAAAATAGAACCTTTGCGAAGCGTTGGGCAGAAGGCCCCATCCATTCCGATGAAGTCGGCTCCTTATCCGAAGAATTGATCGTAGAAGGGGCTAAATTATTTACACAGGAAGCCGCAGATCAGATGACCGATCTGGCATTACAATCGCTACGCGCAGCCGAGCCGCAGGGGAAAGCTGGGGAAGCATTATTCGAACTGACACAGATGCTTTTAAATAGGAAGGCCTGAAAATCTGTAGATTTTAGAATATTTGGTATAATCTACGCAGCGTGCGGGTGTAGTTCAGTGGTAGAACGCTTGCTTCCCAAGCAAGATATCGTGGGTTCGAGTCCCATCACCCGCTC
>Ga0182027_10010336_pt1 | contig 13295 bp, 9 predicted proteins | sample 712E1DmetaG_FD_121300 | JGI IMG/M metagenome (GOLD analysis project Ga0182027, IMG submission 121300) | Permafrost microbial communities from Stordalen Mire, Sweden - 712E1D metaG (Illumina Assembly) | ecosystem: Environmental > Terrestrial > Soil > Wetlands > Permafrost | place: Sweden...
AAACAGATAATCGAGCGCGTCCTGCCCGTCGCGGGCAACCACCAGGGTGTTGGCGAGGTGTTTCTTCTCGAATGCCCGCTTGGTCAAATCGACGTCACTCGGGTTGTCCTCCACCAGCAGGATGACTCTGGGCGTGACTGACTCTTGCATGGTCTCCTCCTTCACGTTGTCAGGGTGAAGTAGAAAGTCGCACCCTGGTCGACCTCGGCCGTGGCCCACACCTTGCCGCCATGGCGATGGATGATCCGCTGAACCGTGGCCAAGCCGACGCCGGTCCCCGAGAATTCCTCCAGGCTGTGCAAGCGCTCGAAGGGCGCGAACAGTTTGCCTGCGTAGCGCATCTCGAAGCCCACTCCATCGTCGCGCACATGATACACCGTTTGCCCCTGTTCAGAAGTGCAGCCCACCTCGATGCGCGCCCGGGGCCGCTTTCCGGTGAACTTCCAGGCGTTGTGCAACAGATTTTGCAGGACCGCGCGCAGCAGGACCGCATCACCCTGGACCACCAGCCCCGGGGCCACGACGAAATCCACCGCGCGCTCGGCTTCGCCGGCGCGCAGGGTGGCTTCCAGTTCTTGCGCCATGGCGGTCAGATCGACCGTCTCACGTTTCATCGAGGCGCGGGTCACGCGCGATAGCTCCAGCAACCCGTCGATGAGCTCGCCCATCCGTTGGGTTTCGCTGCGCACCTTTTTCAGGTAGGTGTGGCCCTGCTCGTCGAGCTGGGGGCCGCAGTCTTCCAGCACCGCCTGGCTCCACCCGTCGATGCCGCGCAGGGGAGCGCGCAGATCGTGCGAGACCGAGGAGGCGAAGCTCTCGAGCTCCCGGTTGGCAACCGTCAGCTCTGCGGTACGTTCCGCCACCCGCCGCTCCAGTTCCCTGTTGGCCGAGGCCAGCGCCGCCTCGGCCCGCTTGCGCTCGGTGATGTCAACCACACTCGTGATGAGGCAGAGGGGAGCCCCCTGGTCGTCGCGAAGCAGAGTCGAGCTCACGTCCGCAAACACGATATGTCCATCCCGGTGTATGTAGCGCTTTTCAAATTGGTAGGCGGTGCGCTCGCCGGCAAAGAGGGATCGAGCACATTTCTGGGTTTCGGCGACGTCATCCGGGTGGGTGAGGTCGCCGAAGGTGACCTGTTCCAGCTCCTCGATCGAGAACCCCAGCATATCGGCCAGTGCTTGATTGACATTGAGCAGTCTTCCATCGCGCCCGGTCAGCGATTGGCCGACGGTAGAGCGTTCAAAGGTATCCCGGAAGCGCGCTTCGCTATCCCGCAGCGCCGCCTCGGCCTGCTTGCGTTCGGTGACGTCCCTGAAGTACCACACCCGGCCAAAGTATTTTCCATCCGCACCGAGCATCGGCGCCGAGTAACGGTCGAAAGTCCGGCCGTCCTTCAGAGCGATTTCGTCCTGGCTATTATCTTCGCGATTCGCGTAGACGTGTCTCACCTTGCTGATGACCCCCGCCGGATCCACCAGCTTGTCCGTCACCGACTGCAAGGCCCGTTCGTCGGATCCGGATGCCATGATGTCGGCAGGAACACCCCACATCTCGGCGAAATGCCGATTGGAAAACACGATCTTGGCGTTGGCATCCACGACGAGAATGCCGTCGATCGCCGTTTCCTGTTGGGTCGCCAGAACGACGTTTTTGAACCGCAGTTCCTCCTCGGCCCGCTTGCGCTCGGTGATGTCGCGGATGTTCACAGCAGCCGCGGAGATGGAGCCATCCGATGCGCGACAGGGCGAGTATTGCGCCTCGATGAATCTCGACCCCAGACCAGAAACCCCCAGCGAGGTCTCGAAAGATACGGTTTCGCCCTGGAAGCATCGGTCCAGGTTTGGCTTTCCGGTTCGAAGGAAAAACTCCTCGCCCAGGATCTCCGCAACCCGGTGGCCCACGATCGCGCTCTCGTCACGTCCCGTGAGCCGCGCGTAGCTCGGATTGGCCTCCTCGAAGACATACCTGCGGTCCACCAGCGCCATCGCATCCTGGCTGCTTGCGACGATCTGCGCGTACGCCGCGCGCCGGCGCTCGGTGTCCATGGCGTGGAGAGCCAGGCCGAGATCGCTGGCCACCTCGACAAGCAAGGCTGCTTCCTCGTCTTCGACGCGCACGCCGGGCGCGAGACAGATGGCGAGCGTGCCGAAATCGCGCGCGCCGTGGCGCAAAAACGCGACACCTGCCTGGTCCTGTCCGTAGGCTTCCCACAAGGGGCACTCGCGGCAGGTTTCGCGCGGGGCGAATACCGCGAGGCCGCTTTCCGCCGCTCGCGCCTTTTCCCAGCAGGGCGGCAGCTTGCCTTCGCGAAGTCTCAGGCTAAGGGCCTCGAAGGCCTCGCCCCAGCCCGCTTGCGCCACCAGCGACGGCGGGCCGCCCCGGCCGTCCACTGCGATCCAGACCGCCCGGTAGCCGCGCGTCTCGACCAGCATCTCGCAGGCTTGCTGGATGAGCCGGCCCGGATCCTTCTCGCGCACGATGAGCTGGTTGACGTTGCGAATGGCGGTCAGCATGCGATTCAGATGGTGCTCGCGCTCCTGCAACCTCTTGTGCTCGGCCACCTCGGCGGCCAGTGCGGCGGTGCGCTCCGCCACCCTCGCCTCGAGTTGCTCGTTGAGGATTCGCAACTCGTCGCGGGTGCTGATCAGCTCGCTGTTGCGGTTCATCGCGTTCTCGTAGGTCGAGAGCAGGAGATCGAGGATCTGCAGCCGGTCGGCGGTGATGAAGAACCGCTGCCCGGCAAAGAGGATGCTGATCCCCATCTCGCTGGTCGCGACCTTGCGGATCTCCTGGTTGGCGAGGACATTTTGCACGCGGGCGAGCAGCGCACGGGCATCGTAGGGCTTGCAGATGAAGTTGTTCGCCCCTGATTCGAGCCCCCGGATCACGTCCCGCGGGTCGGTGAGTGAAGTGAGCAGGATCACCGGAAGGTGCTGGAGTTTCTCATCCGTGCGCAGCGCCTTGCACAGCGCGTAGCCGTCCATCTCGGGCATCACGATGTCCGAAATCACGAGATCGATCGCGTTCGTCCTGGCCGCCGCCAGCCCGTCCCTGCCGTCGCTTGCAACGACAACCGTGTAACCCGACTCTTCGAGAACGAAGCGCAACTCCTCGCGCTGAGTGGCGCTATCCTCGACCACGAGAACCGTCACTGTCTTGTGTGTTGTTTCCGGCGTTCTATCCATCGATCCCCTCCTTGCTCTCCCCGCGCCGAACCGCGCTGGTCAAGAGCCCGGCAATCTTCGACGGCGGAAACACGAAGCGCGCCGCGCCCAGCTTGATGGCCTCGGCCGGCATGCCAAACACCACGCAGCTCTCCTCGTCCTGCGCGACGGTGATCCCACCCCGGTCGGCCATGAACTTGAGCTCCTCGGCGCCGTCCCGGCCCATGCCGGTGAGGAGCACGCCCACGGCCCGCCGGCCGAAGCGCTCGGCCACCGAGCGGAACAGGACCCCGACCGCAGGCCGCAGGCCGTTCTGTGGCCCGTCCTGGGTCGTCTGCAGCTCGCCGCGCGCGCCGACGCGCAGGTGATAATCGTCGGGTGCCAGGTAGACGTGGCCGGGAAGTGGAGTCTCCCCGCCCCGCGCTACGTGCACCGGCAAACCCGAGCTCGCGGCGAGCCACTCGGCGAAGCCGGCCGTGAAACCGGGAGCAATGTGCTGGACCACGAGGATCGGTGCCGGGAAGGCGGTCGACAGGCCTGACAGGATCTGCAAGACCACCGGCGGGCCACCCGTGGAAGCCCCGATGGCGACGATGGCCGCATCATGGCCGACGGCCTCGGTCGGCGCGGGCTCGGCAACCGTCGAGGCCCGGTGGGCCGGGGCAGCCGTTGTCCGGTTCCACCGCCGCACCACCTTGACCTCGGACATCAGTTTGAGGGTATTCACGATGGCGGCGGCTTCGGCTTCGGCGCCCGGATCGCCGAGACCCCGGGGCTTCTTCAACAGAGCCAGCGCGCCTGCCTCCAGGGCGCGCATGGCAATGTGCACCTCCCCCTGCTGCATGCTGGCCGTGCACACGACGATGGGCACCGGATTCGACGACATGATCCGCCGGGTCGCTTCAAACCCGTCGATCCCCGGCAGATGAATATCCATGAGGATCACGTCGGGCCGCTGCTTGCCCAGAAAGTCGAGCGCGGCTTCCCCACTATCGGCGGTGCCGATGACCCGGATCTCCGGATCGCTTTCCAGGACGTAGACCAGGTAGTCCTGGATCACCCGAGAGTCTTCGACCACGAGCACGTCGATCATCGAACCTCCTCCCGGTGTCGATTCACAGGAACCTCCGGACGATCTCGAGCAGGTTGCTCTGATCGAAATCGCTCTTGACGATGTAGGCGTTGGCGCCGACCTCAATGCCGTATTCGCGGTCCTGCTGCGAGCCGAGCGCCGTGACCAGCACCACTGGCGTCTCGCCGAGCTTCTTGTCGGCGCGGATCTTGGCGGTGAGATCGAAGCCGTTCATGCGCGGCATGTCCACGTCCGATACCACCAGGTCGAAGGGCTCGGTCTTGAGTCTGGTCAGCGCATCCATGCCGTCGACGGTGGCCACCACCTCATAGCCCGCGCCCTCGAGAATGCCCTTGAGCAGGGTCCGGGCCGTGATCGAGTCCTCGGCGACCAGCAGGCGCCTGCGCCGCTCGGGTGCGCTGTCGCTCACGGCGGGGAGCGGCCCAGGCGCGCCGGCCGTGATCGCGGATTCCACCAGGTCGACGACATTCAGGATGGGAATCACCGCGCCGCTGCCCGAGATGGAGGCGCCGGCGATGTTGCGAACCCGGGCGAGTTGCTGTCCCAGGCTCTTGACCATCACCTCCTGCTCGCCCTGCACCTCGTCGACCAGGAAAGCGATCTGACGGCCGGCCGCGTGCACCACCACCACCGGCCGGGCCGCACCGTTGGCGGGCCCGTCCGGCCCGGCGAGATCCAGGACGTCGCGCAGGCGCACCAGCGAGACCGCGCGCTCGCCGAGAGCGATGGCCTGGCGATTCTCGACGGTCTTGATGTCATCCGGCTTGACCCGCGTCACCCGCACCACGTTGCCGGTCGGGATCGCGAAGGTTCCGCCGGCAACGCCGACCAGCACGCCGCGGAAGGTCGCCAGCGACAAGGGCACCAGCATACGGAAGGTCACGCCCAGGCCGGGCGTCGAGATCACGCTGAGAGAACCGCCGAGCTTCTCGACCTTCTCGCGAACGATCGCCAGGCCCAGTCCCCGGCCCGACAGGTCGGTGATGATGGGGCTGGTCGACAATCCGGAGTGGAAGACCAGGCGGGTCACCTCGGCCTCGGTCAGGCGGGCGGCCTCGTCGGCCGCGATGAGTCCCAGGCGCACGGCCGCCCTGCTCACCTGGCCGGCGTCGATCCCGGCGCCGTCGTCGCTCACCGCGAACTCGACCCGGTTTCCCTCGATCGGTTTCACCGCGATGGTGACAGTGCCCCGGCTAGGTTTGTGGAGTTCGCGGCGCGCCTCCGGTTTCTCGATGCCGTGATCGATGGAATTGCGCAGCAGGTGGACTAGCGGATCCTTGAGTTCGTCGAGAACCCGGCGATCGATCTCGATGTCTTCCCCCTGCACCAGAAGGTCGGCCTGCTTGCCCTGGTCACGCGCCAGATCGCGCACGATCCCGGGCAAGGCGCCCAGCAGGTACGAGCAGGGGAGCAGGAGTACCTTCTTGGTGTCATCGAGAAGCCTGCCGGTAATGACCGCCAGCGCGAGCGCGTCCTGGTGCGCGGCCCCGGCCAGCTTGCGCAGCGAGTTCTCGATCGTCCTGGTGTACAGCAACTCGGACTCAAGCAGCTCGGATACGGCCGTCGTCTTTTCGGCCCCTCGGCGTTGCTGCGCCACCTGGCGGACGCGCCGCTGGTTCCAATTGGTGAGATCCGCGGCGAGCGCGCGCAGCTCGACGGCGCGTCCGCTCGCGGCGAGCTTGGCGCCCACCAATTCCTCGGCTTCGAGCAAAATGGCGCCCAGCTTCTGGGTGGAGACGCGGACGGTATCTGGCGCAGCCGCGTGCGCTGTGGCCGACGCCGCCGGCGCGAGCCCGGCGCCGCCGCTGCTCGCGCTGACGACCGCTGTGGGCTCGGCTGTGGCGGCCGGTTGCTTGGCCTCCTGCAGAGGCGGCGCTTCCGTGGCCGAGGATGGTGGCGCGCCGACGACGGGCGGACCAAGGACAGCGGCGATTGCCGGCATGTTCTCCCGCCCATCCGTCACTCGCCGAGCGATCTTCTCTAGCGCTGCAAGCGCCGCTTGCTCCTTCTCCTTGCCCTCTGGCGACGGCGGGGCGCCGGGGCTTGTGCACAGGGTCGCGAGCACAGCGAGCGCGGGATGAATGGCATCGAGCGTGGCCGTGGACAGACTCAGCTCTTTGCGTTTTGCGGCAGCGAAGATGCTCTCCAGCGCCAGGCACAGCGCCTCCACGTCGGCCAGGCTTACCGACCGCGCCGCGCCCTTGAGAGAATGGGCTTCGCGGAACACGCGTTCGACAATCGACGGCCGCTCGGCGTCGCTGGCGCGCTCGATCGCCAGCAGACCGGCACTCATGGCCTCGATGTGCTCGGCCGCCTCGACCCGGAAGGTCTCGCGCAGCCGCGCCAGGAACTCCTCCTTTTTCTTGTCCATACGCTCCCGCGGCCCGCTTCAGGCCTCGATACGCTGTCGTTCCACCATGGTCTTCAGCCGTCCGCCAAGCTCCTGCAGGCTCCGTGCCGACGCTTCGAGCTGCTTGGTGCCCGCCACGTTCTGCGTGGTGGCCTGACCGATGTTGGCAATGGCCGAGGCGATTTGGTCCATGCCCACGAGCTGCTGCTGGCTCGACGCCGCGATCTGCGTGGCGGCCTGCGCGGCCTCGCCCACGCTTCCCGCCAGCGTCTGGATCGACTCGCCCGCGTCGGTGGCCTGCTTGACCCCGGCGGCCACTGCCTTGCTTCCCTGCTCGGTGGCCATGACCGCGGCGCTGGTCGCCTTCTGCACTTCCATCAGGATGGTCCGCACCTGCGTGGTCGCCTGCCGTGACTGCTCGGCCAGGCTCTTCACCTCCTGCGCTACCACCGCGAACCCCTTGCCGTACTCGCCGGCGCGGGTCGCCTCGATGGCGGCGTTGACGGCCAGCAGATTCGACTGCTCGGCCAGATCGTTGACCGTGGCGATGATCTCGCCGATGGTCTGGCCCTGCTCGGACAGCCGCACCACGCTCTCGGCGATGGCCTCCATCTGTTCGCGGATGCGGTTCATGCCATCGAGGGTGTCGGTCACGGCCTTGCGGCCGCGCTCGGAAACGGCGGACACCTTCTGGGCGCTCTCCTGCACCACCTTCGCCTTCTGGTTGGCGAGGTGGGCAGTCTGCTTGACCTCCTCGGCGGTGGTGGAGGTTTCGCTCACGGCCGTGGCGGTCTCGGACGCGCCCGCGGCGACCTGGGAAACCGTGGCCAGGATCTCGGCCGACGAGGAGGCGAGGACGGCAAAACCGCTCTGCAGCTCCTTGTTCTGGGCACGCAGGTTATCGACCATGGTGCGCATGGCCTGCTGCATTTCTCCGACCTCGTCCGACCTCTCCTCGGCGGCAATCCGCACCGTCAAGTCGCCACCCGCGATCCGTTGCGCGACGCTCGTGATTGCCTGCACGGGAGACGCAACCAGGCGGTTGAGCGCGAGAACCAGCACGATGGCGAGTGCGACGGCGAACGCACCGGCGAGGAAGAAGGTTCGCAACGTCGATCTCACCGTCAGCGAAGACTCGGCGATGTGGGCGGCGGCCCGTTGCGTGATCTTGTCGTCGAGTTTGTCGCCGAGCTCCCGGATCTGTTGGACGCGGGCCTTCTGCACACTCATGATCACGTCGATGGCGGCATCGCGGTTTCCCGCGAGGATGGGTTGGGCGACATCCTTGTTTCGAGTCTCGGAGAAAGCCGTCACGAGCTTCTCGTATTCGATCAGATCACTCGTGAAATCCGACTGGGACTTCTCCCGCGCGACGAGTCTTGCGATCACCTCGGCGTTGTCCTTGACCAGGACATTGCCTTCCTGGTACAGCTTTTCGAGCTCCTGTTTGTCCTTGATGAAGAGCATGGCGAAGGCGTCGCTGCGAATCTGCCCCTGGTTGATGATCGCCATCCTGATGTCCATGGCTGACGCGTAGTCGTTTTCGAATAGCTCCTTCTGCCCCTGGTGAATCTCCGCGATTCCGCGGTAGGCGAAGGCGATCACCGCGCCGAGCAGCACCAGCATGAGGCCGAACCCGAAAAACAGCTTCGACCTCGTCTTGAAATTCTTGAACCAACCCATGTTCTCTCCTCCTGCTGACCCTGGTCAGCGTATCTGCGTGGTTACCTTTTCGTTGACCTTGAGACCGGCGTCCCCGAGCAGGCGGGCGCCGTCGAGCACGGCCAGCATCTGGCCGGTGATCCCCCTCAGAAACCTCTCGCGCATGCCGGTGAGGGTAGGGAGACCTTCCTGCAAGTCCGACACGGTCACCCGGCGCACCTCGCCGACGGAGTCCGCCAGCAAGCCGAACTCGCTCCCGCCGCCCGCAAGCACGATGACCCGGTTCAGCTCGGTCAGGCCCCGCGCCGGCAGCTCGAAGAAGCGGCGCAGGTCCACCACGGCCACGATCTGGCCGTGCAGGTTGATCACCCCGGCAATGAAGGGCGGTGTGCACGGCACCGCGGTCAGCTCCTTGAGCTGGCAGACCTCGCGCACGTGGCAGGTCTCGACGCCGTAGCTCTCGCCGGCCAGGGAGAAGGTCAGGATCTCGATCCGCTCCGCCTGGTCCGGCCTGACCGGCGGCCGGGCTGCCGCTCGCGCGCGCGCATCGAGGATGCGGCGGCTCTGTTCGGGACCGGGATCGAAACCTCCCGAGATTGCGGCGCTTGCGACCGCGAGGCGGCGGTGGATGGCTTCCCAGTCGATGGTACGCGCTTGCATGGCCTAGACCCCCGCCATGGCTCGAACCGACTCCACTAGCCGGCCGCAGGTCATCCCGTCGGATTCGGGCACGATCTCGTCCCTGCCTCTGGCCGAAAGGAGATCGAGGGCGACCGCGTGGTGGCGCCGCGATTGCTTGTGCTTGCCGAGCCGCCGATAGAGATCGCCCAGCGCGTGGTGGGCGAGAATGAAGTCTTGGTCGAGATAGAGAACCTTGCCCAGGGCAACCACCGCCTCGTCGAGCCGGCCCAGTTCCTGGCATATCGTCGCGTACAAGAAATGGGCGGTGGGGTTGCTGCGCTCGGCCGCGATGGCGTCCCGGCACGCGGCGAGCGCCTCATCGAGCCTGCCCTGGTTGGCGTAGTTTCGTGCCAGCAGCATGGGGCTCTCACGTGGGGGCGCGGTGACGGGCGCCACTGGCGGGGCAGGCGCGACCGGCGCGACTGACACGGGCGGCGCGGGGGCGACGAAGAACGTTGGCGCGGGCTCAGGGACAGCGGGCGCGGGGGCGGGCGAGACAGGCCGGGGCCAGGATTCGGCGCGAGCCGGCCGCGAGGTCTTGCGAAAGAGAATGACCCCGCCGAATTTCTCCATGGCGAACATCGGGAACAGCGAGGCACTGGCCTCGGCGGGATTGACCAGGAGACAGCCGCCGTCCACCAGGCAGCGATGCAGCGACGCCACGACCCGTCGCTGGTGCTCGGGCGTGAAGTACATCAGGACGTTGCGACAGAAGATCGCGTCCATGGCGTTGGTCTGGTTGTGCAGCGACGGGTAGGCGTCCTCGGCCAGGTTGAGATAACCGAAGTGAACCAGGCGCTTGATGCTCGGCTCGATCGCGAGCTTCTTGTCGGGCACGCCAGAGAAGAACCGCTCGCGCAGCCAGCCGGGGGCGCCGCGGAACGACCACTCCGAGTAGACACCCGCCTCGGCCTTGGCGAGAAACTTCGGGTTGATGTCGGTGGCGAGAATCGAAACATTCCACGCCCGCAGGTCCGGCAGCGCACGGGTGCAGGTGATGGCGAGGGAATATGCTTCTTCCCCGCTGCAGCACCCGGCGCTCCACAGGCGCAAGGTTCGACCCGATTCGAGGCGTCTTGCGACCAGCGCAGGCAGAATTTCTTGCTCGAGGGCCTGGAAGCTTTCCGGATCCCGGAAGAAGTAGGTCTCGCCCACCGTCAGGTGGCTGGCGAGCGTCTCGACTTGCCGGACGGTCAACTCCCGGGTCTTAAGCCAACCCACGCACGCGTCGGGATACTCGAAGCCCAGTTCCTGGCCGGCGGCCCGAAGGCCGCGCGCCAGATCGGGCCAGCGTTCTTCGGGGAAGTGCAGGCCCATGCGCTCGGCGACGAGGCCGCTCACCTCGGACATCAAATCTCTATCGAGCCCTGTCATCGCTGCGCCCCGTCCCGCCCGCCGAGGGCGCAGTCGATCGCGGTTTGTTCTTCAAGCGAGAGCAGGCGATCGAGGTCGTGGATCAGTACCAAACCGTCTTCCAGTTTCATCGCACCGTCGACAAACTCCATGCCGGGCAGGATCTCGCCGGCCGGCACGACCTTCCCCGGCGAGCCGTCGATCACCCCCTTGGTTTCGTCGACCAGGAGCGCGACGGTGCGCTTTCTGGTCGTGGCGACAATGAGGTGATCGGACAGACGGACAGCGCGCGGCTGGTGATGGAAGCGTTCACGAATGTTGATGACAGGGACGACCACGCCGCCCAGATCGATGATGCCGAGGACGATGGCAGGCGCCGCGGGAAGCGGCGTGATGGCGACCACGCGGATGGCCCGCTCGACGCGGTCGAGCGCCAGGGCGTAGCGCTGGTCGTCCAACGAAAAGACCACCAAAGGCCGTTCCGTCGCCTCGACCTTCCCCGGACTGCGTGATGATTGGGCGGTGATCACAAGTCCCTCACGTTGTCAGGGTGAAATGGAAAGTCGCACCCTGGTCGACCTGGGCGGTGGCCCACAGCTTGCCACCATGGCGATGGATGATTCGCTGGACAGTGGCCAGGCCGATGCCGGTCCCCGGAAACTCCTCCGGACTGTGCAGGCGCCCCGCCTTCATGCACTCGACCGCCGTGTCTTCGTTCATCGAGCCCGTGAGAACAATGAACGGCACGTCCGGACAACGCTCTACCGCGAGCTTGAGCGCGCTCATGCCGTCGAAGTGGGGCAGGCTGTAGTCAGACACGATGAGCGCGGGACAAAACTCATCCAGTGCCGCGAGATACGCCTCGCGAGTCTCTACTCGTCGGAACTCGCATGAGCCCAGGGCCTTGCCTACCCCATTGGTCGAGAGTCGCCTTGTGCGAGTCGGCGCACAGCTCAAGTTCCCCCTGACACCGCTTGATGGCCGCCGCCCGCCGCCCGGGGACGTAAGTGAAGAAGAAATACAGGCACGCGCCGGCCAGCGAGGCCGCGCAAAAACCGTAGAGACCCAACGACAAGGGCAATCTCCACGCCTGCTGCTGCGACCATTCCCGTCGACTGAACGACCATCTCTCATCCTTGCTTCCCGTCCCCGCACTCTTCCTCTCTATTCACAGCCGACGACTATGCCGGACTCCGCTAAGTGCAACAATAAGCATACGCCCCTCACCAATAGGCACAAGGCGCCCCATGGCTTTCTGGAGTTCGGTGTAGGGGGAAGTGGGCCAGGCGCCAAGAAACAGCTATCACGAATAAATTTTTCCCATCGTCGCCGGCCCCTACGTTTTCTCGGCGGCTGACGGACGTCGCCTTTTGTGCGATAATTCTGCGGGCTGGCTTTCTGGGCAGCACGGGAGGGACAAAGTGGAAGACGACGTGCAAGGTAGCAGAATCCTCATGGTGGACGATTCCCCCGACAACCTGAGGCTTCTGACCGCGGTCCTGAAACGCGGCGGCCTGGAGCCCCGGCCGACCACCAGCGGCAAGCTGGCCATCCAGGTGGCGGAGGCAGAACCGCCCGATCTCGTCCTGCTGGACATCCGGATGCCGGAGATGTCCGGTCTGGAGGTGTGCCGATGGTTCAAGCAGAGCGAACGACTGCGTGGCATTCCCATCATCTTCGTCAGTGGGCTGCAAGGCAGCGACGACAAGGTCGAGGGCTTCCGCGCTGGCGGGGCGGACTTCGTTTCCAAGCCGTTTCAGGAGGAAGAGGTGCTTGCACGCATCAAGACCCATCTGCGCCTCCGACGCCTGCATGTGGAGCTGGCGTCGCACAACCTGCGACTCGAGCAGCGGATTACCGAGCAGGTCAAGACGGTCACCGCGTCCCACCTGGCGACCATATTCGCGCTCGCCAAGCTGGCCGAGGCTCGCGATGACGATACCGGCCAGCACATCGAGCGGGTGCAAACCTTCTCCAGGATGCTAGGCGAACGGATGCGCGAGATTGGTTTGCACGTGGCGCAGTTGACCAGCACCTTCATCGAGAACCTGTACCAGGCCGCCTGTCTGCACGACATCGGGAAGGTCGGCACGCCCGATGCCATCTTGTTGAAACCCGGGAAGCTAACCCCGGACGAGTTCACGGAAATGAGAAAGCACTGCGCACTTGGCGCCACAACGCTGGCCAAGGTGCTCGAACGCCATCCTAACAACGAATTCCTGCGCATGGGCGTCGATACGGCCAGGTCGCACCACGAGTGGTGGGACAGCACCGGCTATCCCGATGGTCTGCAGGGCACGGCCATCCCGCTCCCCGCACGCATCGTGGCCCTTGCGGATTTCTACGACGCATTGACCTCGCGTCGGTGCTACCGGCCCGCGTTCAGCCACGAGAACACCTGCCGGATGATCCAAGCCGGCAGCGGCACGCATTTCGACCCCGACGTCGCAACCGCCTTCGCGGACGTAGCGGGCGAGTTCAAGCGCGTGCGGCTCGAGATGTGCGTTGAGAACGCCGGCAACTGACCACGGTAGTCATCACACTATGGCGCGAGTCCTGATCGTTGATGATGAGCCAGAGGTGCGGCAGTCCTTGCGCCGGACGGTCGAGCACATGGGCCACCAGGTGACCGAGGCGGCCGACGGCGTCGATGCGGTGAAGGCCCTCGAAGGCGCCGCCTTCGACCTGATAGTCAGCGACCTGCGCATGCCGCGCGCGGATGGGTTCGCGGTCCTGCGCAAGGCGCAGGAGCCGTCCGTGCGCACGCCGGTGGTTATCCTGACCGCCAGCACGAAGGTGTCCGATTGCGTGGAGGCCATGCGCTCGGGAGCGTTCAACTTCCTGGTCAAGCCGTTCCATGCCGAGGAGTTGAAGTCGGTGCTGGAAGCTGCCCTGGCCCGTGGCCGTCCGGATCCCAAGGCTGCCGCGCACCGGCCCGCGGAGCCAGACCAGCCCCAGGCGGCGCTGGTCGGCGATTCAGCCGCCCTACGTG
>Ga0182027_10010337_pt1 | contig 13295 bp, 4 predicted proteins | sample 712E1DmetaG_FD_121300 | JGI IMG/M metagenome (GOLD analysis project Ga0182027, IMG submission 121300) | Permafrost microbial communities from Stordalen Mire, Sweden - 712E1D metaG (Illumina Assembly) | ecosystem: Environmental > Terrestrial > Soil > Wetlands > Permafrost | place: Sweden...
ATCGTGGGCCTTCGCACTGGATACCCTGCGCCGGTCATGGATATGTACGGTGCATTGGACAATGCATTGGCGGCGGATGGCACTTATGGGATTTCGTTTGAACTGCGAATGCCGACCACCACATGGAACGGCGACTTCTTCTTTACAGGCGGCAGCGGAAACGATGGCGTGGTTGGGCCGGCCGTGGGAACTCCGCTGGGCGGTGGCACGGCTTACCTGCCGGCTCTCTATCAAGGCTATGCGGTGATTACCCAGGACTCCGGGCATGTCGGCCTTCTGGATCAACTCGGCAATATCAAGGATGTGGCTGGCGATCAGAATAACGGGTTTGGCTACGATCCTCAGGCAAGGTACGACTACGGGTATCAACAGACAGGAACCATGACTCCCATCGCGAAGGCGATCCTGACCGCGTTCTACGGCGCCGGCCCCCTCTATTCGTACTATCTGGGCTGCTCCAACGGCGGACGGGAGGCCATGGTAGCCAGTCAGCGCTGGGGCGATATGTTCGATGGAATCGTAGCCGGCGATCCCGGCTTCCGGCTCCCTCACGCCGCAATCGCGGAATCCTGGGCCTCGCAGCAATTTGCCGGCGCGGCCCAGGCCGTATTACCCGGCAGCAATACCTCGGGTCACAATGGGAATCCCAATCTTGCCGCCGCCGCAAGCGCAGCCGACTTGAACCTGGTGGGGCAACTGGTGCTGCGGACCTGCGATGCGCTCGATGGACTCCAGGATGGCATGATCTTCAATACCGCGGCCTGCCAGAAAGCGTTCGATCCGGCCACACTGAGCCAACTGCAATGCCCTGGCGCAAAGACAGCGACCTGCCTGCTTCCCGCGCAGATCACGGCGATTCGGAACGTGTTCGCGGGGCCCACCGACTCCGAGGGGCATGCGCTCTACTCCGCCTGGCCGTACGATGCGGGAATCCCCGACCCGAAATGGATGATGTGGACGACCGGCGTCATCGCTGATTACCTGATCGGCACGCAGACGATTCCTGTGCCGTTCATAGCCCTGAACACGACCCTGGGCGCAACCTCGTCGATGTATCTCTTCTCGACGCCGCCCAATCCATCCCTGAATATTTTCACCGTCTCGATGGACGACTTGAACACCGCGATCCATGCCACGGATGCCGACTATACACAGTCCGCGGTGGAGTACATGGAAGCTACCGATACGGCCCTGACTCAGTTCACCGCCCACAACGGAAAGATCATCTACTATCACGGCGGGAGCGATCCCGTCTTCTCGATGTACGACACAGTGAACTACTATGACCGCCTGACCGCCGCGCACGGGCCAACCACAACGGATTTCGCCCGGCTCTTCCTTATTCCCGGGATGAACCACTGCTCCGGCGGGCTCCACGCGCTCGACAGCTTCGATCCCCTTACGGCGATCAGCACATGGGTAGAACAAGGCAAGGCTCCGGATTCGATTCTTGCCCGCAATTCAAACACGGTGCAGATCCCGGCTATCTTCCCAGCCCCAGGTCCCCTGGGACCCGCAAGCCCCGCGAGTCCTCCAAACACTTACCTGCCAACCACTTGGACGCGCCCTCTGTGCCCCTATCCAGAGTTTGCGCAGTATTCTGGCGCGGGAGATGTTTCTCTGGCCAGCAGTTTCACCTGTACTGCGCCCCCGGCGGGCGCGGCATCGGAATGGGTGGCCAGAGTTCCCGCGTACCGGAAGTAGATCGATGCCGCCTTTCCGTTCGGCGGCGGAAGGAGTGTTCCATGCGATCGATGAACTTCGTGGTTCTGCCCGGTGTGCTCCTCGCTCTCGCGTTCGCAGCGCCCGTGCCGGCACAAACGGTTGCAAACGATGACACAGTACTCGAGCAGATCATCATCTTTGGACGCCATGGCGTAAGGGCGCCCACAATGACTCAGTTCGATTACCGTCAGTATTCACCCAGGCCTTACCCCGAGTTCGATGTTCTCGAGCCGGGCTATCTGACCGTCCACGGGCAGAAGGCGGAAGTCCTGCTTGGCGCGTACTACCGCAGCTATCTGCTCTCCGAGGGACTCCTGACGGGCAACGCCCGTGCGGATCTGGCGCGCTCGTATTTCCGCGCCAATTCCATTCAGCGTTCCAATCTCACCGCTACGAAGCTGGGTGCTGGGTTGTTCAATGGCATAACGGTGCCCGTACACTCCTTCCCGCTTGGCCAACCCGACCCGGTCTTCGATCCCGTTCTGGCCGATGTGGCGACTGTCGACCCCGTTCGCGCGGCGAAGGAAGTCCAGGAGATTTACTACAGTGGAACAGCATTGGCGTCCGCTTATAGCGGCGAGTTCTCGCTCATTCGCAGCGTCCTGTTCAACTATCAAAACGGAGAGCAGCCGCCGCCCCCCGCACCGCCAGGCATCACTGACCCGACTACGCAACCCATTCCTCTGGATGCCGTCACAACCCTGCCGCTGTACACGGGAAACGCTGTTAACGAGGGCGGAATTGCAGCAACCAACACTGCGGCCGACCCGTTTGTGATGGCATACGCGGATGGCCTCCCGCTCGCGGAAGTGGGTTGGGGGCAACTTTCGTTGGATGCTGTTTCCCAAACGACCCGGATCACAACCCTGGCTCAGGCTATTGCGCTCAGAACGCCGTACCTCGCCCAGGTACAGAGCTCGAACGCTGCCGAGCACATACTTCGCTCCATGAGGCAAGCGGTACATGGCGAAGAGATTCCCGGTGCGTTTGGGGACGCCAGATCACGAGTGATTGCAGTGATTAGTTCCGATGCCTATCTGACCGGATTGGCCGGACTTCTTGGCCTGCACTGGCAACTGCCCAGCTATCAACCTGACTTTTGCACTCCGGGCGGGGCGCTCGTTTTCGAACTGCGATATTCGAGAAGAACGCGCGAGTATCTTGTTCGCGTGTTCTACACCGCGCAAAGCTTCGACCAACTGCGCAATCTGACGCCTCTGACGCTCACTGCACCACCGGAAACCGTCCAGCTTTTGATTCCGGGCGGCAGCAGACCAGGCGCGGGTTTCGACGTCAGGTTTGAAGTCTTTCAAGAGCTTCTGCGGGAGGCAATTGGGCGGCGCTACGTGCAGGATCCTGCGCTGGAACCTGGCGTGTTAGCCAGCGTGCCAGGGCAATAGCTCCATGACTCACGCAAAAACGCATCCGGTAAAGTCGAGGCGATACATAGGATGCGGAAGTAGATCGACGCCGCCTTTCCGTTCGGCGGCGAAAGGATGGTTGTCATGCGGTTCATGCAAGGGTTTGGTCTTTCTCTGATCGGCGTATTGATTTTGTCCTGCGGGTGTGGGCAGAGCACCAAGGCGCCATCGGCACTCAGTTACTCAACCGCCACGGCGGTCTACACAAAGGGCGTGCAGATCGCGCCGAACAACCCGACCAGCAGCGGCGGAACCGTGAGTTCGTACAGTGTGAGCCCGGCCCTTCCGGCCGGGCTGAGCTTGGGCAGCACCACCGGTATCATCAGCGGAACCCCCACGGCCGCAACCGCCTTAGCCAGATACACGGTCACCGCCTCCAACTCCGCCGGCAGCACCACGGCGACCCTGGCCATAACCGTGAACGATCAGCCGCCCTCGGCGCTCAGCTACACCCCCGGCTCGGCGATCTACCCCAAGGGGATACAGATCGCTCCGAACCTCCCCGCAAGCAGCGGCGGGGCGGTGATCTCATACAGCGTGAGCCCGGCCCTGCCTGCCGGTCTCAGCCTGAGCACGGGTAGCGGTATCATCAGCGGAAACCCGACAGCTCTGGCCGCCGCAGCCGGGTATACGGTAACGGCCTCTAACACGGGCGGCAGCGCGACGGTGACGCTGTACGTCACCGTAGTCGACAAGCCGCCCTCGGCACAGCTCCTCCCCAATCTGGGAGTCCAGATTACGCCGCTTGCGCCCTATGATTCCACGTTCGAACCTTTGGTGCCCGGTCTGGCCCGCTATCCAGCCTGGCAGGCAGGACAAGCCGTCACCACCGTGGTCAGCCCGGATGGCAATACGCTGCTGATTCTCACCAGCGGGTACAACCGCCTCTTCAAAGACCCCGCCATCTTGAACACCGACCTCTCTGTCTACGACTACCCAAACTCGGAAGAGTACGTGTTTATCTTTGACATCTCGAAGGGCAGGCCGGTCCAGAAGCAGGTCGTGACGATCCCCAACTCCTACAACGGGATTGCCTTCGACCCATCCGGAAAGGCGTTCTACGTGTCCGGCGGCATGGGCGACTACCCGTTCAACAGCCCTGGCAACCCCGCCCCCTCTCCGTCTTTTTCCGGCACTGGGGACAACGTCCACGTCTTCGCTCTGAGCCCCGACGGAACGGCCTGGGCGGAGCAGCCGGAGCTGGTCATGAATCATCCGGCGGGTCTTGGCCTGAACACGCAGAACCAGGGGAACGTTCCGGTAAACAGCGCGGTCTTCGTGCACCCTTGCGCCGCCGGTGTGGCCATTTCGAGCGATGGCCAGACGCTGGTGGTGGCGAATTACTACAACGACTCGATCACGGTCTTCACGGGAGGCTTGGGCAACTGGTCCAGGCGGACGCCGGACTTGGATCTTCGCCCCCACGACGGCACTGCCGAGAAGATGGGCACACCGGGCGGCGAGTACCCATTTTGGGTGGTTGTCCAGGGTAGCGGAGAGAGCGCGACCGCGTATGTATCGAGCATTCGCGACCGCGAGATCGACGTTGTGAGTCTGGGGACGTCGCTACAGGTAGTTGCCCGTATCCCGGTTAAGGGCCAGCCGAACAAGATGACGGTGAACGCGGCCCAGACGCGTCTGTATGTCGCCGAAGACCAGTCGGATTCGATTGACGTAATCGACATCTCGAACGACGCCGCCAAGAACACGATACTCGAAACCATCCCCGTCGTCGCGCCCGCGTCCATACTGCAAGCCTACCCGCTAGTGCAGAAATACACGGGCGCGAACACCAACAGCGTGACGCTCGCGCCAGGGGAGAAGCAACTCTGGGTGACGAACGGCAATCTGAATTCCACCGCGGTGGTGCAACTGAGCGGGACGGATCATGGCGACCAAGTCATTGGTCTCATCCCGACGGGCTGGTACCCGAACTCGGTGAGCTTCGGTCCCGCCATCAACAGCCCCAATGGCAACTGGGTATACGTGGTCAATGGGAAGTCGCCCACGGGCCCGAACGCCGGATTGTGCTATAGCTCCGCCCCGCCTCTCTATTTGGGGGCGCCGCCCTACAACGTCCCAGGGGCGCACAAGAATTGCCTTCCATCGCAGCAGTACAATCCCCAGTTGATCAAAGCCGGCTTCCAGAGCTTCCCGCAACCCGCCACGGCCCAGCTCGCCACGCTAACCGCGCAGGTAGCCACCAACAACCGTTTCTCCAGCACCGAGAGCGACAGCGACCGCGAGGTCATGCTGGCCGTGAAGAACGGCATCAAGCACGTGATCTTCATCATCAAGGAGAACCGGGGCTATGACCAGGTTCTGGGCGATCTGGAAATCGGCAACGGCGACCCCAGCCTTACTGAGTTCGGTGAGGCGTTAACGCCGAACCTGCATAACCTGGCGCGCGCTTTTGTCACGCTCGACAACTTCATGGCCAGTTCGGAGACCAGCAATGACGGCTGGCCGTGGACGACTTCGGCTCGCGCACCCGACGTGGTCGAACGCCAGTTCCCGGTGATGTATGCGGGACGCGGCCTCAGCCTCGATAGCGCGGGTGACAATCGCAACGTGAATGTTGCCATCCCGACACTCGCCGGCCGCGTGGCCGCCGATCCCCTCACGCCGGACGATCCGGATCTGCTGCCGGGTCAGACCGACGTCGCGGCGCCGGATGGACCGGACAATGAAATAAACACCGGCTACCTCTGGGACTCCGCCCTGCGCGCGGGTCTCACGGTTCGCAACTATGGCTTCTTCGTGGATACCACCCTCTATGCATGCCCGGCGCCCGCGCCGGCGACCTGCCTGCCCCTGAACGTGAACCTGACCGCCAGCGATACGGTTGTGGCCTATCCCGCAAACGTTTCCCTCACGCCGAACACCGACCCGTACTTCCGCGGCTTTGACAACCAGTTCCCGGATTATTATCGCTTCAAGGAGTGGGAGAGGGATTTCGATGCCAGATTCGCCAACCCCGGAGGAGCCGATCTCCCCGCGTTAACCCTGATTACCCTCATGCACGATCACACCGGGAACTTCGACGACCCGGGAAAATTCCTGTTGAACACTCCGGAGCTGCAGCAGGCGGATAACGACTATGCGGTGGCGCTGTTGGTTCAGAAGATCGCAAACAGCATCTATGCGAACAATACCCTGATCTTTGTCATTGAAGACGATTCGCAGGATTCCGGCGACCACGTCGATTCCCACCGCACCGTCGCGTTTGTGGCCGGCGCCTATGTGAAGCAAAAGGCGCTGGTCTCTACGCAGTACAACACCATCAACTTCGTGCGCACGATCGAAGAGGTTCTGGGGCTGCCTCCGATGAACCTGAACGACGCACTCTCCAGGCCCATGGCGGACATCTTCAACGCCTCGCCGAGTCCGTGGAGCTTTACGGCCATGCCCTCGGCGTACCTCTACGGTAGGGGCCTGCCGCTCGTCAAACCGGACGGCCTGATCGTGCCAAAGTCGACGCACACCTCGCGTTACTGGGCGCGGGTCACCAAGGGGATGGATTTCACCTCCCAAGACCGCTTCGATTTCGCAGAGTACAACCGTATTCTCTGGAAGGGGCTGATGGGGGATAAGCCTTTTCCCGCCAGACCGAATGGCAAGGACCTGCGCCAGAACCGCGAGAAGCTCCTGGCGCGTTATAGGCGGTCGCCGAGACAAGAAACAGCGCAGGCACCGAAGACGCGCACGGACTGACGCCGAGTTACGGGCGGTAGTTCGCGCCATCGAGCGGAGACTCGCTCGCTGCACCTCCTTGGCGGGCGCGTTTGAGTCGCGTCAAACGCCTGTAGATCATTTCGTAGCTGCCCAGAGCCACCGGGTTCAATAAGGGCCCGCAGTCTAAACAAGCTGGCCGCAGCTGCTTGAAACGTAAGTGGTTGGAAACATGGCGTTCTTGGGCTATTCCGTAATCTGCCTTGGGCGCAGGGGGTCGTCAGTTCAAATCTGACCGCCCCGACCAATAAATCAGATTGATACGGGCATTCTTAGCCGCCTTCCCAACGCCGCTGTAGGCGTTTCCGCTGGCCCAACCTCCAGACACCCTGCCATCATAGGGCGATGACCACAGCAGGCGTTTTTGTCGGTCTATCGACGGTCGATATCGTTTACGGGATACGAGACTTTCCCAAACCGAATTCCAAGAACGTAGCCACGCGTCAGGACGTCTTTGCCGGCGGTCCGGCGACGAACGCGGCCATCACCTTCGCACGGCTCGGCGGCGACGGCACACTGATCACCGTGGTCGGGACACACCCGCTGGCCGCCATCATCAAGCACGAGCTCGCAGAGTTCGGCGTCGTGCTGGTCGATCTGCTTCCTGAAACTGACGCCATCCCAAGCCTTTCGTCCAGTCTGGTCACCGAAGGGAGTGGAGAGCGAATGGTGGTGTCGGCGAACGCCACGCGTCTACCTACGCCGCCCGGATTCTCTGAACCCTCGCGGATCGACGGCGCGTCGGTCGTGCTTGTAGACGGCCACCACATGGCGACCTGCCGGAGCGCTGCGGAGTACGCTCGCAGCCAAGGGATCAGGGTTGTGCTCGATGGGGGCAGTTGGAAGGACGGCATGGCCGAATTGCTCGCCTCCGTGGATGTGGCTATCTGCTCGCAGAACTTCACGCCACCCGGGTGCGCCGACGAATCCGGCGTCATCGACTATCTCCGGCGACAGGGGATCGCTGAGGTCGCGATCACGAATGGAGGAAAGGCGATCCGATACGCATCGCCGATCGGTTCCGGGGAAATCCCGGTCCCCCAGGTCAAAGCTGTGGACACTCTTGGGGCGGGTGACATCTTTCACGGGGCGTTCTGCCACCGATACGTGGAGAACGGCTTCGGGTTTCGCGGCGCTCTGGAGTTCGCGTCTGGTATTGCCAGCCGTTCCTGCCAGTATTTTGGTACTCGGGCCTGGATGACCCCGACGCGCATTTGACTGCGCGTCGGGGCGTCGCCTGCTACGGAGCGAAGTATCCGTTGATGTCCACGATCACGTCCGTTTGGTCTGAGGCGAAGACGCTGATTGCGCCACCCGTGCCGGCCGGCACGATGGCTGCGTTGGCCACCACACTCCCATCCCAGGAGTTGAGGGTGGAAACGAGCGGTTGCGTCCCGCCCGCTGGCCAGAGCGTAATGTACCCCAGGGAACCGCGAGGCACTACGGTGACGTTCACCGAGTACGCCGCGGCGGTTGTGGGGACGTAGCACCCACTGTTGGGAATGGCGAAGGAGCGCGTCGCTCCGGCCCCGAGAGTTGGCCCGCCGAAGGGGCCGGCGGCATTGCGCGTGTCGGCGACCCGGCAGGGCGTCATGGGGTGGAATGAGAGGGCGCCCGAGCTGCCCGCCGCAGCGAAGTATCCGTCGATGTCGAGGACCAGGTTGGCCGGGTCACTCACGAAGACTGATATCGATCCATTGGTCCCGCTGGGGACGATCGCGGCGTTCGCCACCACGTTTCCGGTGGGCGCGTTCAGGGTGGACACGAGCGGTTGCGGTTGCCCGGTTGGCCAGGTTGTCAGATAGCTCAGGTGCAGCAGGATGGGATCGGGCAGCGCCGTGACGTTCAAAGAGTAGGCGCTGGCGGCAGCGGGCAGGCAGGCACTGGAGGCGACGGGGAAGTCCCGGCTCTGTCCAGCGAACAGCGACGGCCCCCCAAGCGAGCCGGTTGCCCCGCGCGTATCGGCAACGCGGCACGGCGCAACGGGATAAAACGATTTGGAGTTCGCGCCCGGCAGGTCGAAGTAGCCGTTGATGTCCAGGACGACGTCGGCGGTGTTCGTCACGAAAACGCTCACCCCTCCACCGGTTCCCGCCGGCACGATGGCGGCATTCGCGGTTATGATGCCGTCCAGGGAGTTCAGTGTCGACACGCCAGGCTGGGGCTGGCCGGCAGGCCACAGCGTCAAATACTGCAGCGGACCCTGCGGCACCGCCGTCACATTCAACGAATAGGCCTGGGCCGTGTTGGGGATGCCGCATCCGCCTTGGGGAATTGCGAATGTGCGAGTGGCTCCGCCGGCAATAGCGGGTTGTCCAAAAGGTCCTTGCGCGTTCCGTGTGTCGGCCACGCGGCAGGGGGTAACCGGGATGAACTGCAAGGCGACGGCCGCCGCGCCGCCGGTGGTGAATGACCAGGTCGCGGAACTCTTGGAGCCGGAGCTGTTCATGGCCACAATTCGCCAGTAATAGACCGCGCCCAGGCTCAAGGTCCCTGGCGCATAGTTGGTCGCCGTCGTATTGGCTACCAGGGGCGGCGTGGAGAGCGTGCCGAAGTAGACGTCGTAAGACTCGGCCCCGGCCGCGGCGTTCCAGGTGAGGACGGGCGCCGTGGAGACACCGGCGACGCCGCTGGCGGGCGCGGTGATGACCGGCGCCGACGGCGACGCTATGGCGACGATGACGTCGTCCGGGTGTATCTTGCTCACGCTGAAGTCGGCGCCCGCACCGTGACAGGTGGTGCAGCCCTCGCCGAGCTTGGTAGTGTTGGCGAGAGCGTGAGACGCCGTGTCAACGGTGACGTGGCAGCCCGAGCAGGCCGAGGTGATCGGACCCACCGGATTCAGCAGGCCCTGGGGGTCGGTAACCTGATTCAGGCCGAGCGGGAGGTTCTGTTCCGAATTGCCCACGTGGCACATCGCGCACTTGGTCGTGTCGCCTACACTGCCGTCGGGACCCTGCACCGGGTAGCGCACACCCGTGAAATCCACGTGCCGGCCGCCGTGAGAGACCTCAATGTAGGTGGCCCCCTGCGGCACCAGGTTCACCCCGGTGTGAATGCGGTGAATCATCAGATTGAAGTTGACGGCTTGGGGAGGCTGGGCCAGGTCGGCGGGGTTCTTCGACGTGGCGCGCGTGGAGGCGTCGGTTAGGGACGGGTTGTGGCACATGACGCACAGTTCCACGCGATTTCGGTTCTGCCCGTGGGCGGCGAGCGCGACGTGGCAGTTGTTGCAGTTGGCCGTATCCACCACGGTGCGCCGAGGCTGGATCGGGGAGCCATCCACAGAGAAGTAGAAGACCTTATTGGGGGTGCCGTACTCCACGTCCTGTTGCTGTGGGGTTCCCGCCGCCAGCGTCGCGAGCCGCGTGGCCTCGATTCCGACCGTGTAAGTGCCCGTCGCCTTGGCCGGAATGGCGTGGGTGAAGGTGTAAGTGCAGGTGCCGTCGGGTGTGCAAGTGCCCGTGGTGGTGGGGTCTTCGAGCACGTAGCCGGTCTGGGCATCCGGGCCGAAACTGGTGTAGCCGTAATCGGAAGCGGGGCCGGCCAGGATGAGGTGGACCGCATTCGGGTCGACGGTCATCTGGGCGAGCGGGATGCCATTGCCGCTGCCATCGACCAGCTTGAACGTCACGGTCGGCATTTGGCCAGGAAGGCCGTTATCGACCCTCAGAATCTCCACCTGTACGCCCGGAAGCGCCTTCGATTCGGTGGGCATCGTGTGCGCGCCGGTGACGGAGAGGTCAAACTCGGCTCCCGTCGGTTTGTGGCAATCCACGCAGTGTGCATCGTCGGTGGCGGGCGTGTTGGCGTGATTGGCGCCGGTCACGAAGTTGATGTTGTCGTGGCAGGAGCCGCAGGCGGTCTTGCTTGGCGTCAGGTACGCGTTGGCCTGCACGGCTCCGGAGTTGGGGTCATGGCAGGTGCGGCAGCGCCGGGTGTCCGCCGGGTAGACGACCGTGGAGAAGTCATTGTCCGAGCCGTGGTGGATAATGTCGTACTTGCCGCCGGCCTGGACGCTGGGGAGGCTCGCTCCGGCATGGATCTTGTGGATCATCGTCGGGAAATCCACCGTGTTGCCGGTATCGGGATTGACCGACTGCGGCGTGTGGCAGAGGATGCACATCAGGACTTTGGTCCGGGAGCCGCCGTGTCCCGACATAACACTGTGACAGTTGTTGCAGGTGGCCTCGCGGACGATGTCCCGGACGTGCGTGACCGCGGTGCCATTGGGCACGAAGGTGTAAACGTCGTCGATGCCGGCAAAACCCAGGTTGTAGCCGGTGAGGTCGCGCTCGGCGTAGGCGCCGATGGAGTGCGTTGCCGTCACGTCGAACCCGGCCGGCGCCTTGGTGGCGAAGGTGTAGCTGTACTCACCGGGGTTCAGGGCCTGAAACACACCGCCGGAATCGTATGCGGCTTGTATGGCGGTAACGCCGTTGACGGTTTTGGGCGCGGTGGTGTAAGCCGTGTATTGGGAGGCTCCGTTGGGCAGGACGGCCGCCACGAATCCGATTTCGAGCGTGCCCAGGGACTTGACGCCGTCCTTATCCAGGGGCGCGCCCGCGGGATCGGTCACCATGACCTTCGCCTGGATGGTGCCGTCCGAGGCGATCTGTGCGCTTTCGATTTTGATGACGATGCCCGGCACGACGGAGCCGGCGGTCCCAGGGACGACCGCCCTTGGCTGCATCGAGTGGTGGGGCACGGCTCCGGTCATCGCGATGGCTCCGGCGACGATAGCGAGCACGAGAAGACCCTTGCTTGCGGTACCTACGAACGTTTTCATACAAGTCCACCCTTCTAGGAACGGATGGCCTGAGGCACGTCACGGGCCAGTTGGGGGATGTGCAAACGGCCTGATCGCAATAGGATGTGCGGCCGGGGCCTGCTTAAAAACGCTACGGTGTGTTAAAGCCCCCACCCGGCTTGGGCTAAGAGACCCTATTCTCTGTTGCCGAACGGACGGCCTGCCAGGATCGATTGGCGTGCGCCGACGAATCCGCCATCATCGACTATCTCCGGCGACAGGGGTCGCGAACTCGGGCCTGGATGAAATGAGATTCCCGATGCTTACAGACCGCCCCCCAGGATCGCGATTCCGGCGTATATTGATTCAGGAGTTCGCGATGGGAAATTCAGGCGCCAACAACTTTCGGTGGGTCGCCGGTCTCGCGGCGGTATGGCTGCTGGCCGCCTGGCCGGCCCGGGCCGACAGCTGCCGCTGGAATCTGGCCGATCAGTCGAGTTCGGATGCGAGTCTGGGTTTCTACTTCGACCTGGAGGACTATTCCGCCACGGGCGAAAGTTGCCGCCTCACGAACGTGAGCCTGGGGCTCGCGCTGGCGGACGGGACGAATTGGCACTACCTCGCGAACACTCCCGCCTGGCAAATCGGCCGCGACTACACAGCGACGGCTATCATTTCGAACGGTTCGGCTGAGGTGTTTCTGGACGGCAGGTCGCTCGGGAAGCTGAGCGGCCAAGCGGCGGCCTTCGCTCCGTATCCCAAGGGCGACCTGTTCGCCGCGTCGTTCCCTTTCTGGGCCGCCGGGGCAGCAGACTACCTGGTGACGCAGACCGGACTCACCGTCACCTCGAGTGGCGGCAAGACGCTGGCTCTCGATTTCCCGGGCACTGCGCGCCCGCCGGCGTTGAGGCTGCTCTCCCTCGGTCTGTTCGAATCCGCGCCATGGTCCACCCCGGCGAATGAGACGTGGACCATCACCGCGACCTTCCATCTGGACGCCTATCCGGACCCGCGCACGCTCGATCCATTCGTCGATCGCTACGGCCAGAGCCTTCAGGCAACTTGGGCGGGGAAAATCCAGACCGATCAGGACCTGCTGGATGCCACCACCCAGGAGGCCGCGCGCCTCGACGACTGGGGCTTGCCGGCAGGCTACGACCCATACGGGGGCCTGCTGGGCACGGACCGGAAGGAGACCGGCACAGGCTACTTCCGCCTCAGCCAGCACAATGGCATGTGGTGGCTCATGACCCCCGATGGCAATCCATGTTTCTTCATCGGGGTCGATGGAGGACCGGATCTGGGCCGGACTTCGACGCCCATCACGGGCCGTGCCTCGATGTTTCAAGAACTGCCGCCCACCAACGGCATGTGGGCCGACGCCTGGACCACCGATGCCTGGAATGAAGGCCTGGGCACCCGGTATGTCTCGTTCGACGCCGTAAACATGATTCGGAAGTATGGCGCCAACTGGCGGCAGGTGGAGTCGGACCTCACCGTGCGCCGCCTCAAAACCTGGGGGTTTTCGGGACTCGGCAAGTTCCCAGACGTCGATCTACACGTCCCCTCGCTCCCCATGGTGGGTCCCTGGGGCGTCCCCACGATCGGGCGCCATCCCGACGTTTTCGATGACGCCATCAAGGCGCAATTCCGGAACGTGCTGGCAG
>Ga0182027_10010338_pt1 | contig 13295 bp, 4 predicted proteins | sample 712E1DmetaG_FD_121300 | JGI IMG/M metagenome (GOLD analysis project Ga0182027, IMG submission 121300) | Permafrost microbial communities from Stordalen Mire, Sweden - 712E1D metaG (Illumina Assembly) | ecosystem: Environmental > Terrestrial > Soil > Wetlands > Permafrost | place: Sweden...
CGCTCGGAAAGGCCGGCGATGCCCTGCTGGAACTGGCGGACCAGCACGGCTTCAGTGTGGCCGCTTTCGAATTCCTCGAGGCGCTCACCCACGCAGACGATGGGGGTGAGTCCGAATTCCAGCGCGGCCTGGGTGCGCTTGAGAACGGTCTCGTCGGTCTCGGCGAAATACTGGCGCCGCTCGCTGTGCCCGACGATGGCATAGGTGGCGCCGGAGGCCGCGATCATGGGGCCGGAGATCTCGCCGGTGAAGGCTCCCTCCCTGGCCCAGGCGATGTTCTGCGCGCCAATGCGGATGCGCGTTCCCTGGGCGGCTTCCACGGCCGCGGCGAGGTTCGTGAAAGGGGGACAGATCACGACTTCGCAGTGTTCCGCGTGTCCGGCCAGCGGCCGGAATTTCTCGAAGAATGCAGTGGTTTCCGCGGGCGTCTTGTACATCTTCCAATTGCCCGCCATGACTGGTTTTCTCAACTTATACGATCTCCTTCAAAAAGCTGGCGCCATGATCGATGCTCGCGCCGAAATTCGCGGCCACGGTCTGGCCAATGTCCGATAACGATCCACGCAGTCCGAGGTTCACGGCGCGGACCTTGGGACCGAAGACCAGCAGGGGCACATACTCGCGCGTGTGGTCGGTGCCCGGCGTGGTGGGGTCGCAGCCGTGGTCGGCGGTGAAGATGGCGGCGTCTTCCGCGCGCAGGGCGGCGTGGAATCGCGGCAGCCAGGCATCCAACTGCTCGAGCGCGGCGCCGTAGCCCTCGATATCGTTGCGATGGCCGTACTGCTGGTCGAAATCCACCAGGTTGACGAAGATCAGGCCGCGATCGAGCGAGTTCATGGCCTCGATAATCTTGACCGTGCCGTCGGCATTGTTCTTGGTCTTCACCGATTCCCGGATGCCGCGGCCCAGAAACACGTCGAATATCTTGCCGACGCCGTAGACCTCGACGCCGCGCTCTTCGAGACGGTCGAGCAGCATTCCCTTGGGCGGCGGCACGGCGTAATCGTGACGGTTGGCGGTGCGCGTGAAACTGCCCGGCACGCCGATGAACGGCCGCGCGATGACGCGCCCCACTTCATACGGCCCGCGCAGAATCTCACGCGCGATTTCGCAGATTTTGTAAAGCTCCCAGAGCGGGATGACCTCTTCGTGCGCGGCCACCTGGAAGACGCTGTCGGCGGAGGTGTACACGATGGGCGAGCCGGTGCGCATGTGCTCGGGCCCCAGTTCCTTGATGATTTCGGTGCCGGAGGCCGCCACGTTGCCCAGAGATTTGCGGCCGATGCGCCGCTCGAATTCGGTCATGACTTCCGGCGGGAACCCGTGCGGGTAGAGCGGAAATGGCCGCGCCAGGTGGATGCCCGCCATTTCCCAGTGGCCGGTGGTGGTGTCCTTGCCCGGCGAGGCCAGCGTACAGCGGCCGTAAGCGCCCGCGGGAGAATCAGCCGGCGGGATGCCCGCCAGCGGCTTGATATTGCCGAGCCCCAGCCGGGCGAGGTTGGGCAGCTTGAGGCCGCGGATGCGAGCGATGTTGCCGAGGGTGTCGGCGCCGGGCGGGTCGCCATATTCGGCGGCGTCCGGCATGGCGCCGATGCCCACACTGTCAAGCACGATCCAGATTACGCGGCGGAACACTACTTTCTAGCGTAACATGTGGGGCAGCTTGGTAAGCTGCGCGCCGGTTGGTTACCGGCGCAACTGGCGGGTTGCCAACCCGCCGCAGGATGCCATCCTGCCCCACTAGCACAGCTCACGCCGCGGTTCCCACCGCCGATGAACCCGGACGGAGTTCATCGGCGGCCGAATATGGTTTGATGGCTTGAAGCCCTTACTTGTCGTCCCGGTCTTTAGCTTGCACGGTCTGCACCATGTGCAACGCCTCTTTGTACAACTGTTCCTGCTTCTTGCGATAAGCGCGTGTGCGGAGCTTATGCTGAGCTTCGGCCTGGCGATGCAGATCGTCCGCCTGCATAGAGAGGCGCGTCAGCATCCCCAGCCGTTCGCTGTCCTGATCCGGCGTAGCGGTATCCAGGCGGTTCACCAAAGACCAAACCTGCTGGCCTTCCGGCGTCGCCACGTAGTCGGGAAGAGTCACCGGGATACTGGCGGCGCCGATGCCGTTGTAAGTCGACTGAAACATGTCGCGCAGATCCGTCGCCAACATGTCGCCGTAGTTATTCGGAGGCAGCCCCAACAGTAGTTCCTCGGTCTTGACGACCGACGCCGTGGAGTAGTGGAACAGGCTGGTGTAGGCCGGCTTGGCGAACGGGCTGACCACCACCAGCGGAGTGCGGTGCGGATGGATGTGGTCGAGCGAAGATTGAGCGTCGTCGAATGTCATGAAGATGGCGCTGCCCGTGTTGCTGTTGGGATCGTAGTAAATGGGGCTCTTCATGATGTGGTTCACGATCATGCCCAGCGCCGTGTCCCCATCCGCGATCTGTTGAATCCCGGTGGCCGTCGCGACCGTCGACCCCGTGTTCACAGCCGCCGTGTTCACGACACCATTCTTGTTGGGCGCTTGCACGCTGCCGGTGTGGTCGTTCGGCACGTAGATGTAAAGGAACTGCGGCACCGTTCCGTTGGCGATCATGCCGTCCAGATCGGCGTTGAACTCCTGTGTGCGCCGCTGGTCGGAGATATTGAAGTTATAGCCCGGGTAGTAGTGGTCGAGGTACGGTTCGCCGCTGGCGTTGGCGCCGCCCAGAACAGCCAAAATGGGCAGGTTTGAAAAATAGGACTGCCCCAGTCCCTGGGTCTCGCTGGTCACGTCTCCCAGGTTCTGGATCGGGCTCGTCACGCTCAAGTTGTCGGCCTTGAGCATGGGATAGCCCACATTGCCGCTGGGAAGGTCGTTCAACCAGGTCGGGCTGCTGGTGCCGGTGTCCGTCCCCAGGATGCGTACCAGGGCCCCGTAGTCCTTGAAACTCACGTAATGGCGGGCCGCGTTATTGAAGATATAACCTGCCTCGGGATAGTCCTCAGGCTCGAAGTTCTTGTTCACCAGGAGACCGCGGCCGGTCTTTACCAGAAGTGTCTTCTCGGTGTAGTCGGTGGCAGTCCCGGATGCGCTGTACTGGTGGCCCGCGTCGCTCTCTTCGGATTCCGAGTAGTAGTTCACCGCGGCCGCGAATTTGGTGGCGAGTAACTGCGTATTCAGCGAAACGCCGGTGAACTGGCCAAGGGTGTAAGGAACCCCTTTAACGTCGTTGAACGTGGTGCTGGCAAAACTGCCAAACCGGGAGGTCAGATTTCCGAGCATGGAATCGAAGGTTTTGTTTTCCTGCAGGATAAAGATCACGTGCTTGATCTTGGCCGAGGGTGCGCTGCCCACGGGGACCACGCTGGTGTCGGCCGCGGGGTTGATCGCGTAGTTATTGCTCAGCACCGTGGTGTTATCGATGGGTTGAGTCAGATCGACCTTTTGCACCGACCCGAAAATGTAGTTGCTGTCCACGAGTGGGTAGGACGCCAGTCCGGTGGGCGCGGCGGCGGCCCCGGTGTTAGTGGCCGGGTTGATGTCCTCGCCGATTCCCTTGGCGTTGGCGATGTACAGAGACTTGCCGTCGGGGCTCACGGCCAGGGCGGAGGGATACCAGCCGGTTGGGATGCGGCCCAGCAGCTTGGGGACCGCAGGCGATGTGACGTCCAGGACCGCCACGGAGTTCAATCCCGCTTCGGCTACATAAAGCCGTTTGTTGTCGGGCGAGACCGCCAGAGCGTTCGGGTAGACGCCGCGCACCGGAGGCCGGACCGGCACGCTGAGTGGAGCCAGGTTGAAGTCAGGCAGTTTGCGATTGTCGTTCAAGAGCATCATCCCAAGGCTGTCGTCATTCGCCTTGGTGATATAGAGCACTTCGAGCGAGCCTGCTTTTACGACGGCCATGGCGCTGGGATGCGTGTCGCCAACCGCGTAGAGAGAGTCGAGCGCCTGCCCGTGATAAACGGCGCCCATCCCGATGAGGCTCGCTCCATTGGCTGAGGGCGCTATCATGACCGAGACGGAGGAACTCTTCGGGTTGGAACCGCTAGTGCTGGCCGGGGGCACGAAGTAGCCTGCCGGCTCGTTCTGTCCCGTCATGCCGATCGACATCAGCCTTCCGGTCCAAGGATCGTAAGTTGGCTGGGCGAACTTATATTCCGTCACGCCCCAGTTCGAAACCGCGATCTTTTCTCCCGAGGGGCTCACCGCCACCCCGTACGGGAAGTAGCCCGCCGGGACTTGTTTGACCACCTTCTGTGCTGTGGTGTCGATTACCGCGACGCTGTTATCTCCGTTGCACGCCACGTAGAGGAACTTACCGTCCGGGCTGAGCGCCATTCCCGCCGGAAAGGTAATCTGCGGATTGGACGTGGCGCTCATGCCGCTCGGCAGGGGCGGCAGGTTGCCGTTGGCGTCCGCGGTGCTCAGGGCCTGGTCGGGGTTGTAGTTGGTAACGTAGCCGGAGGTCGCAGGCAGGGTCGGCGGAATCGCGATTTTCGCCGGCGTACCGGGCGTGATTGCGCCAGCCGCGGAAATCGAGAATAGCTTCACATTGTTCTCCGGGCCGCCCGAAGCCCAAAGTGTATAGGGACCCGTGCCCGTCGCCGCCAGCCCAATGTAGAACGTACCTGCCGTGTTGATCTGGGATACGACCATCATCGATTTCGTATCCACCACGGACATGGAATATCCCCCCACGTTGGTGGTGCTTTGCAGCGATATGAATCCGGTCTCGCGCTCGTCGTCGTTGGATGTGATTAAGTAACGGCCGTCCGGCGTCAGGGCAACACCCAGAGGATTCATGCCCACCTGGATGGTAACGCCGGCGGGCCGTACAATCCGGCCGTTGGGCAGCACTCCGTTGTAGTACGAGCCGAACTTGTTCGGTCCGGCGAAGAGATCGGCGCCCGTGTAGGGCGACTTTTCGGTCGTTCCCCAAACGGGCGCGGTGATGTTGCCCCAGTTAGTGGAATCGATTTGGCTCCAGGCGGGCAGGCCGCCAAGACCCGTGAGTAGCAGACATAGCGTCCGCGATATAGACGAATGGTGCACGGCGTTTCTCCTTGTCGTTGAGATTTAGGATACAAATACTATAAATGGGTACTATCACGCTGCGATGACAAAAGCGCCACAAATCGATGAATGAAAGGGCCTATTCGTCGATTTCCCGGCGGTAACTAGTTTGTCATCGTTTGTCGATACAACGCCAACCCAGCGGTCAGAACGACAACCGCAGCATGAACTGCGCCTGCCGCGGTGTGCCCGTGCCGATCTGCGTGGTGTTGATGGTGGATGTGATGATGCCGAATTGCGCGGGCACGGTGACGTCGCCCGTGGGGTCTCCATATTGCGCGCGGTTCAGCAGGTTGAAGACATCCGACCGGATTTCGAGGTGCGCGCGTTCCCGGAGCGCGATGCGTTTGACGAGGCTGAGGTCCAATTGGCCGAGCGACGGCCCTCGGCCCAGGTTGCGGCCGGCGTTGCCCCAGGCGCCCGCGGCGGGCACTGCGAAGGCCGCGGGATTGAACCAGGAAGCCGGGGTCCGCCCTCCCGCCGGAATCAGCGAAACACCGGGAACCAGGTCGGGGCGCTGCGTCAGGTTGTATCCGCCGGGCACAACCGATGCGGCGCGGCTGATGGTGATGTTGACCGGCCTTCCGCTGCGCGCGGTGGCGATTCCGCTGAGCGACCATCCGCCCAAAACCGAACGGAGCGGGCGGCCATGATAGGGAATCTCCCAAACCGAGTTGGCCGTGAAAAAGTGGCGGATGTCGGAGGAGCTGGACGAGCGCTCGCAAGCGCGGCAGAAGACATTCTCGGGCGTGGTGGCATCGGTTTCGCCGCCGCCCAAAGACCCGTCGTTGATGGCGTGCGACAACATGTAGTTGACGCTCAGCAACCAGCCTGCATGCAGCGTCCGGCCGGCCGAAAGCTGCCACGCGTGGAATGTGCTATTGCTGTCGTTAGTCCGGTACTCGACTATGCCGTACTGCGGAAAAGGCACCTTGCCGGTCACCGGGTCCGCCACGTTGGCGCGCGTGATGGTCTGGAGATCCGTTCCCTTGTTGCCGCTATAGCCCACGCTAGAGGTGAAGCGGCCGGGCAATTCCTGCTGGAGGGACACGCCCCACTGCGAGGCGTACTCGTCTTTCCGATTCCGGTTCTGCGCGCGCGGCGAAGTGATGCCGGGAGCGGTGGCGAGGAATCCGGCGATGGGGTAAACCAGCCCCGAAATCTGCTTCGAGCTGAGCGAGTAGCTCGCCACATCGTTCGAAGCCGGGAGGTTCTGGTCTTCCATTTGTCCGTCGCCGTGATACAGTCCGAAGCCGCCGCGGATCACGGTACGGCCGTTCAGCGCTTTTGGCGCCCAAGCCAGGCTGGCGCGCGGATCGAGGTCGTTGGTGCGCGGCGTCGAGAACAACGCGCCGGGCGCGCACAAACCGCCGCAGGTGGCGAAGTCGAAGGGCACGGCGCGGCCTTGCGCCTCATGGAACACATTGAAGAACGAGTAGCGCAAGCCGAGATCGAGCGTCAGGTTGGAAGCCAGCTTGTACTCGTCCTGAAGAAACGCAAAGACCTGGGTCTTGCGCAGGCGCTTGAGCGGGAGCGTGGCGGTGACGCTCGCCGAGTCGAGCGTGTCCGTCAGGAAGTTGTTGCGGCTGGTGTAGGTGAGGGTGCCGTCGGAAGAACTGCCGGGGTTCGTCAACACGCGGCGAATCTCGACGCCGGCTTTGATGGTGTGCCGCCCGCGGATGGCCGAGAGGTTGTCGAGGATGGCGGCCGACGTGTCGTCCTCCTCCTTGGTTTTGGCGCTGCTCACCGTGGTGAAACCCGTGACCTTCAGGCTATACGGCAGGGGCGTAGCTTGGGAACTGCGGTAGGCCACCTGGTTGAAGCCGAGACGGATCTCATTCAGGACCGACGGCGAGACCACTTGGCTTAGCGTGAAGACGCCGTTGATCGGGCGTGCATCCGCGATGGTGCGGTCGCGCAGATTCCCCAGCGGGTTATCGGCCACCGACTCATCCACATTCACGCGCAGGAAGGCGCTGGTGGCGGCGGTGAAACGATGGTCCAGGCGGACCATGCCCGACGTTTCATCGGCGCGCTGCGGGCTGAGGCCGATGAACTGGTCCGTGGTAAGGTCGGAGGCCTGGGACTGGGTGCCCACCGGATACGCGTTGATCAAGGGCGCCAGCGCGGGCGATTGCCCCAGCAGCGCGGCCCGGTACGACGCACTCGGGGTGAAGCCCTGGAGCGCCTGGTCCAATCGCTGGCGGAGCGCTTCGAATGCGGCGAAGAAGAACGTCTGGTTGTGGACGATGGGGCCGCCGAAATCCGCGCCAAACTGGTTCAGGCGAAACGGCTGTTTCTGCATCGCGAAGGGATTGCGGGCGTCGAACACATCGTTTCGCAAGAACTCGAACAGCTCGCCGTGATTCGCGTTGGTGCCGCCGGAAGAGGCGATCGCAATCTGGCCGCCCGAGCCCACCCCGGTCTCCGCGGGGAAGAGCGTGGAGTCCACTTTGAATTCCGCGATGGAAGAGGTCGGGATGGCGAGGCGGATCTGGGTTTTCTGCGGCTGGTTGGAAATGCCGCCGGCGTCCACACCATCGAAAGTGAAGTTGTCGTCGTCGCGGCCATGGCCGGCAAACCGGACGCTCCTCTGGTCCGAAGTGCCCGGGTCCACCGCGCCAGCAATCAGGGGCAGCATGGAAGCCCAGTTGCGCCCATTCATCGGGAGGCTGTCGATCTGGGTGCGCTCCATCCGGTTGCCGACGGCCGCCGATTCCCGGTCGATCTCGCTGAACCGCGCGGTCACGGAGAGCTCCTCGGCGCGCTGCGCAAGCGGCAGGGTTACATCCACCGTCCGCGTCTGCCCCATGGCGAGTTGGATGCCCGTCAACCTGACTTCACCGAAGCCGTCGTGCGAAGCCACGAACGTATAAGTGCCCAACGGCAGGCCGTTCAGGAAGAACACACCGGCGCTGGTCGAAACCGTCGAGCGGGTGAGGCCTGTCTCGGCGTGCTGCAGGACCACGCGCGCGTTGGGAATCGCACCGCCCTGGGGATCCCGAATGGCGCCCGTGATTCCGGCTTGTTCATATTGCGCCAGTGCGGCAGCTCCGAACGTGCACACAAGCAGCCCGGCGCGAACGTATTGACTCATGGCTGACATCTCCGAAATTATGCTACCGGCCAGTTAATAATTGATGAAGAATCGGTGATCTTACCGTCACGTGCACCGGGATCGCCGCCGCGCGCGAGGGCTACCGGATGCCATACTTCGCCAGCAACTCCTTGCGGTTTTCGCGGAGGTCTCTGCCGCTGCGTTCCGTGGGATACGGTTTGTTCCCCATCATGCCTTTCCACAGCTCGAGGTTGAAGCGCGGAGTGTCCAGCTTATCCTCCTCGCTATAGTCCATTCCGCCCAGCTTCTTCTGCCAGTAGGACGACGGCCGCCGGTCGCGCACGAGCGGCTGGGCGCGACGTCCCATCGCCTGAGGAAGGGGAACCTGCGACGAGCGCAGAAGACCGGGGACCAAGGCGTTGTACGTCCAGGTTTCCTGATACGGATCGAACACCTCCGTCATGGGCGCGGCGGCGGCGCTGTAGAGGCTGCTGGGCGACAATCCCAGGATCACTTCCATGGTCCGCATCATGCTCACGGTGGTGTATCGTTCCGAGACCACGGCTCCCTGCTTGACGTAGGGGCCGACCACGTAGGCGATGCTGCGGTGCGCGTCGACGTGATCGGGGCCATCCTGCGCGTCGTCTTCGATGACGAAGATCAGGGTATTGCCGGCGTACGGGCTGGCGGCCACTTTCTGCACCAACAGGCCCACCGCGTAATCGTTGTCGGATATCTGCAGCCCGGGCGTGTTCAGACCGTACAGGGCGCTGCCGAAACTGCCGAAGTGATCGTGCGGGAATCGCACCAGCGAGAGATTCGGCAGATTGCCGTTGGCCGAAAACTGGTCGAACTCGCGCGCCCACTCCTGGTAGTTGTAGACGTCTGAATTGGCCTGGTCGAAGCCGCGGAAATAGGGGTCGGTGTAGTGCAGTAACGCGGCCTTGGCGGGGACCGCCTGAGTGATGCCGCTGGCCGCCGGCGTCTTGGAGATGGGGATGTACGACGGGTTCGAAGCCGGCGATCCCTGGTAGTGGGCCAGATCGATATAGAAGCCGTAGTTCCGGATCGTCAAGCCGGCCCGTAAGGCTTCATCCCAGATGTAGCCGGCGCCGGATTCGCCGGCCGGCCCGTCGGGCGCCGCTACGTCGGCCGTGCCGGGCAGCAGGTTGAGATCGGGACCCAACTGCGGAATGAGGCTCAGGAGCGGCTGCGCGCTGACGCGGTCGGCCACTGCGGCTTGCGCCACGTCGACGTTGCGGTTGGTGCCCTCCCAATCGTAGGTCATACCGCGGTTGGCATAGTTGAGCGGAACGGTTTTCTCGGTGTAGTCGGTAGCGCGCGCCGCCGTAGACCAGTTCCAGCCCACGCCGCTCACTTCGCCCGAGTCGAAGAAGTTGTCCAGGGTGATGAAATTCCGCGCCAGGGCGTGATGGTTGGGAGTAATGGCTTCGGGGAATTCCACAATCGAGGGGTCTCCGTTGCCCACTTCGAGATCGCCCAGCACCTGGTCGTAGGTGCGGTTTTCCTTGATAATGTAAATCACGTGCTGGATCCGCTGGCGCAGCAGGTCCATGACCGGACCGAAACTGAAGCCACCCTGCTCCACCGCGTCAAAATGGTTGTTGCGGGCCACTTGGTCCGTCAAGTCGGCCAGTTCCACCACACCCGGCACTGGCAAACTCATGAGGCTGGCTTGTTCCAATTGGAGAACGTACTGGTTCGGATTCGAGGAGCAATCCGGGATGCTCGGCGCCTGTACGTCGCCGCGGCAATTGCCCCGGTTCGGTCCCGGAAGGCTCTTGCCGTTGACTACATAGAGCTGTTTGCCATCGGAGCTGACGCTTACGCTATTGGGATACCAGCCGGTGGGGATCAGCCCCGTCACCTGGCCATTGGAGCCGAACAGGCTGACAACGGCGACGGCGTTGGTTCCACCCTCGGCGACGTAGAGGGTCTTTTCGTCGGGCGACAGCGCCAGACTGTTGGGGTTGGCCCCCTTCGGCAGATAGGCGCCTGGCAGGATCGTGCGCGGCGCCGTTACGCTGAAAGCGTCCAACAGCTTGTCGGCGCCTGTATCCACGACGGCCACCGTATCGCTGTTGTCCACGGCCACGAAAAGACGGTCCTGGGCCTGGTTGAGGACCATCCGATTGGGCTGGCCCGCGATGGCGATCCGCGTCGCAACCGTGGGAGCGGCGCCGAGTTTCACTACCACTAGTTCGCGGTCGCGCTGGCTGGAGATGTAGGCCTTGTCATCCGCATGGACCGCCACCCAAAAAGGGTACTCGCCGCCGGCCACGCCGGTCATGGTCCGGTCCGTCGCGCCGGGGCGCAAGTCCAGCTCCGCCGTCTTGGTGCGGCCCTTCAGGTCCACCACGCTGATGGAGTCGTTGAAGAAATTGGCGACGACCGCCAAGGCGCCCGATTTGCTCACGCCGATGCCGGCGGCCATCGGTAGCGGCGCCTGTGCGTTGTAGGGCGGAGGGGCATTGGACAGAAGACCGTTTCCGAGCTTGTGGCCCAGTGCAATAGCGGCAACTTGCGAATACGTGGGCGCGCCAAAAATCGACACTCTGCCCGTTTGCGCAAAGACGTACATCTTGTCGTCGACGCCGCCGGAGACGTAGAATTCCTGGCCGTTCGGGTTCCAGGCCAAGCCGCAAAACGTGTTGGGAACGGGCAGAACCTGAGTTTGTTTCGGTGGGATAAACGTTGTTCCGAGTGTGGATGTGCTAAAGACAAATACGTACTCGTTGGTCTGCGCTTTCCCCTGTGTATCCACCACCTCGTTGAAACCGCTGGTGAGTACCAGCAACTGGGTGCCATCCGGGCTGAGCGCGGTGGCGACCGCTTGGCCCGCCACGTAATTGGGGAGGTTGGCGAGTCCCGGATTCAGTGGTTGCAGGACGGAATGCGGAGCCGCCATCGGCGTGATGGCAAAACCGGTGGGAAGCGTGATGGGGTCGGAGGGGTTTTGCGCAAGCATGGGCGCCGTCGCAAGCAAAGCGAAGGCGGCAAGAGTGTACTGCCGGATAGTGATGTGTGTCATATGAGGAGCACCAGTATGGCACGCGATTATTTCAGGAGCGCGAAAGATCGGTTGCAATTGCGATACGGATTTCTGTTTTGTCTGTTTCGGAATGATGAACTACTCGCTCCGCAGCGCCAGCGTCGGTTCGACGGAGGCGGCTCGCCGCGCGGGAAGGAAACCTGCCAACGCGCCGGCGGCGAACAGGACGACGGTGGCGCAGGCGATGGTCAGCGGATCGGACGGGTCCAGACCAAACAGCAGGCTCTTGATCAGCCGCGCCGCTGCCAGCGCCGCGGGCACGCCCATGGCGGCGCCGGCGGCTAGCAGCACGAGGGTCTCCCGCATGACCAGCCACAACACATCGCTTTTCTGCGCGCCCAGGGCCATACGGACTCCGATCTCGGCGGTGCGGTGCGCCACGCGGTAGGCCACGATTCCGTAGATACCAATGGCGCCCAGGGCCAAGGCCAACAGGGCGAAGAAGCCTGCCAGCGTGGCAAACATGCGATCCTGGCGCAACTGGCTTCGAATTACCTGGGGCAGGGTTCTGACCTCGCTGATCAGCGCTTCGCCGTCGATCGCCAGGATTTCGCGGCGGAGCGATGGCGCCAACGCGGCGGGTTCGGACATCGTGCGCACGTGCGCTACGAACGAAGCTCTTAGCGGGGCCTGCCACAGCGGGTGGTAGACCATCGGCCGGGTCTGCTCGCGAACGGAGCCATACTTGGCATCTCCCACCACGCCGACGATCTGGTAACGGTTGCTGGAAGCCTGGCCGCGATCGCCGAAGCGTTTTCCGATGGGATTTTCGTTGCCGAAGAATCGGCGCGCGAAGGTCTGGTTGACCACGGCCACGAGTGGCGCATTCTCGCGATCCTGCTCCCCGAACTCGCGACCCGTGAGGATGGGAATACCGGCGGTGGCGAAGAATCCGGGACTGACCAGGTTGTCGGCGACATGCGCATCCTGCGCGGGCTGGCCTGGGCGGTCGATCCACACGGTCTGGTTCCAGCCGCCATTTCCAAACACGGCATCTCCCGCCAGCGCCACGCTTCGCACTCCCGGCAACCCCGGCAGGCGCCTGGTCAAATCCATCCAAAACTGTTGCCTGACTTGCGGGGTCATCGCCGCCGGGCGAACGTCCATCAGCAGCAGGTTCTCGCGCGCCAGACCCAAGTCCGCGGCGCCCAGGTTTCTCAAGCTGCGCGCGGCCAACCCCGCGCCGATCAGCAGAACCATCGAGAGGCCGATCTGAACCGCGAGGAGCCCCTTGGCGAGTGGCAGGTTCGACGCGGCTCTCTGGCGGCAGATGCCGGCACGCGTGGCACGGATCGCCGGGAGCAGTCCAAATAACAACCCGGTCGCAACCGAGAGAGCGAGGCCGAAGGCCAGCAACCGGTAGTCGAGCCGGAAATCGAGGGCGACGTTCAGCGGATCGCGCACCAAATATCCCAGCAGCAGACGGTGCCCCCACGCGGCCACCAGCAAGCCCAGCGCGCCGCCGGCTAATGCGAGGAGCAGATTCTCGGTCATCAATTGGCGAACCAGGCGCCATCGCCCGGCTCCGAGCGCCAGCCGGATGCCGACTTCCCGCGAGCGGGCCGCCGACCGGGCCATCAGCAGGTTCGCCAAGTTGGCGCACGCGATCAGGAGCACCAGCCCGGTGAGGCCGAAGAGGATCTTCAGCGTGCTGGAGTACTCCCAATAGGTCCACCTCACTCCCGATGTGCCCTCCGTGGCGCGGTTCACCAGGAGTCTCTGCGCGAAGAACCTGTTGCGCTCTTGCTCGGGTGATAGCTTGAAGCTATCCCGCAGCGATTCCAGCGCCTGCTGGAACAGCGGTTCGAGCTGGGCGCGTGCGCGTGCCGCCGAGACGCCGGGCCGCAACCGGCCCAGCACCCAAAGCTCGTTTGGATCCGGGTCCGACGCGAGAGGAACCCACAGATCCGGAACACTCGCGCGATCGATGCCAAAGAACTCCGGCGGCATAATGCCGACCACGGTGAAACGCTCGCCGGATAAACGCACCTCGGCGTTAAGGGCTGCCGGATCTCTTCCAAATTGCCGGCTCCAAAATGCGTAGCTGATGACCGCCACGCGATTGGCTGCGCCAGCCCGGTCGTCGTCCGGGCCGATGGTGCGTCCCA
>Ga0182027_10010339_pt1 | contig 13294 bp, 6 predicted proteins | sample 712E1DmetaG_FD_121300 | JGI IMG/M metagenome (GOLD analysis project Ga0182027, IMG submission 121300) | Permafrost microbial communities from Stordalen Mire, Sweden - 712E1D metaG (Illumina Assembly) | ecosystem: Environmental > Terrestrial > Soil > Wetlands > Permafrost | place: Sweden...
ATATTGTAATTATTTCCGGGTGCCGGATTTATAAAAGCAGGAGCCGGCGGAACCGCCGGTTGCATTGTATATAGTAGTCCGGGCCAAAGAATATAATTGCCCGAACTGGGACTGGCAGTTTCGATTTCTCCGACAACTCCCTGCAACATGTAATTAGTGGAACTTGATGTAGCGATTCCTCCTGCTCCAAATCCATAGTCTGTTAATTTATAGTTGGTGCTGAAGGGGTCGGCAAAAGCCGAATTCATGAGCACACAGTTTATAATAAAGAATATTACGATGTATATTGATAGTGTCTTAAATCTCATATTTAAATCGGTAAATAGAACACGCTAATGCCGAATAACGGATGCAAATAATCAAAAGTAAAGACTTGTGTAACGCCGCGTCTGTTTGCCAAAACCGCCCGCAAACTTTGTGAAAAAGTCAGTTCTGTTGATTGATAATTTACCAGTGTTTTTAATGCCGCTTTAATGTCACTTTCTTCAGGATAAATAATGTTGATGTTGCTTAAGAAAATGGTTCTTAAAAAATCTTTGGAAAGAGAAGGACTGATTTCTTTGTAAATGTGTTTATAAACTTCAATCAAAGTTTCGGTGTCGGTAAACAGCATATATCCCTGTTCTGCAAAAAAGCGGAAAAAAGCCGCCGCCTGCTCATTTTTTGGGTGAGCGCGGTCAATCAGCGCGTAAAAAGCGCTGGGAGCGATATAAACTTTTTTACTGATTAACGGCATATTTTAGGAAAAATTTAAACTGGCGCCTCTTCCTTTTAGTCTAAACAGCGGATCATCGACTGTAAAAATTTTGGCAGGGTTTAATTTATTTTTCACAGTTTGTTTTATTGATGGGGTAGTAAAAAAGTCTTTGTTAAAGTCGGCAAGACTTGATTCTTTAATCCGGACATTGCCTCCGGCTCTTACTGCTTTTAGTTTGCCCTCTTTAATATAACGGCGAATCGTTAGGGGGTGAACCTTGAGAATAAACGCTGCTTGTTTCACATTCATTAAGTTTTCCATATGCAATAGTATATAATGTTAAATAATAATATACAAGTTATGTTTAGATTTGACGTGTGCCTGTATACTCTGGTCTAATTAATATTACTTACGTAATATTAATTAAATGCTTAAACTACACTTCAATTTTAGACATCTTTTAACACTTTTGGCAATAGTCTCTTTTTGGGTTGTTTTTCCAGCAGTTTTCACAAGTAATTCTTATGCCGCAAACGGGGTAGCCAGAACAATGAATTTTCAGGGCAGAATCGTTAATAACACCACAGGAATAAACGTTGCCAACGGAACTGTGAAAATGGTTTTTAGTCTTTACAACGGCGCCAGCGGCGGAACAGCGCTTTGGACGGAAACTCAAAATTCAGTTCCCGTAACCGACGGAATTTTCAGGGCAGTTTTAGGTGGTGGAGGTACGCCCATTCCTACCAGTGTTAACTTTAACTGGGACGGGCTTTACTTGGGGGTTGCGGTCGGTAACGACTCCGAAATGAGTCCGAGAATCCAAATGGCTTCGGTTCCGTTTGCGTTTAATGCCCAGCAGGTGGCAGGATTAACGGTTTTGGATTCGGCGGGATCAGTTGCTTCAACCTCCGCAACGCTTAAAATTGGCACCAGCGGATCAAATCCAATTACGGTAGATTTAGGAACGCAAAATTTGACGTTTTCAACTACGGGTACAACCGTACTTAAACTTCCGACTTCAGGAACAGTTTTATCTTATTTGGACAGCGCAACTTCCGGGACTTTATCTTCAATTATCAGTTCAAACAGCCAAGCCGGGTCGGAAGTGGGACTGGCGATAAATATGGGAACTGTAACTTCGCAAATTCAATACGGACTTCAGTTTAATCTTTCAGGAAACGGAACCAGCACCAATCAGTCTTACGATTTATACGGAACAGCCGGATCTTGGGAGATTTCAAATGCAGGAGACACGATTGTCCACAACTTAACAATTAACGGAACCTGTTCCGGCTGCGGAGCCGGCGGGGGAGCGAATTATTGGAATTTAATTTCGGGAGCAAATGGCGGATATATAACGCCAATTAACTCAACAGCAGATCTGTTAATTGGCGGACAGTCTACTGCTTCGGCTGTTTTTGCTGTTCTTGGACTTGCTTCAGTCACGCATCAAACTACAGCCTCATTTAGCGGGCAACTGGTGGTTATGCCAAATAATGGTTATGGCGGAAATGCTTCTATTTCCGGTACTTTGACTTTGGGTGCGTTTAGCGCCAGTTCAATTCAGACAACAGCTTATAACCAACTGACTTTGGGTGGAAATACCACGGGTAAAATTTTATTATCAGCCTTTGGCGGTCAGACTGTTCCGTTGGGCACCACTGGATCAATTGTCTTTAGCGGCTATAATTCCTGCACGCTTAAAACTGACGCCAATGGAAATTTGCAATGCCAGACAGGAATTGCCAGTCCGTTTGCAGAAATTACCGGCGCCGGCGGTGGATTTGTAAGACAAACCAATATTACGGAAGATTTCTTGCTTGGTGGAGGATCAACATCTTCGGCCAAATTTGCTGTTTTAAATCTTAATTCGGGAACGCCAACCGCAACGATTGCCGGCAACATGATTATTATGCCTTACACCTTCGGCGGAAGTGAGTTAGGTGGATTCTTGGGAATCGGGACTGCAAATCCGTTGGCTACTTTAACTGATTTCGGAACCGCACTTTTCCAGACACCGATTGCCTCATCGGCAGCTTTTCAGATACAAAATTCTGTGGGAGCACCGGTATTTTTGGTTGATACAACTAACACCACCAATTTATTAACCAACCCTGGTTTTGAAACAGGAATTACAGGTTGGAATATAAGGGGCACTTCTGTTATGAGTAAAAATACCAATAAAAAATATATTTATGCCGGTCAGGCAAGCTTGTGGATTTCAACTACTACTGCTAACTCCGGAGTAAGTTCGAATTCATTTACGGGAATTTTAGGAACCGGAACATATACCTTAAGCTTCAATGCGATGCTTTCCTCCGGAACATTAACGACGCTTAATGCCGGTTACAACAACGGCTCAGATGTTCCTTGTTCCTTGAATAACAATACGGTAAAAAGCACCGGTTTCCAAAGATATTCCTGTACATTTACGGTTCCATCGGGAACAATTGCAAATATTTATATAGATGACGGAGTAGGAGCCTCGCCAATTAATTTATTCATTGACGCTGTGCAGTTAGAACAAAACGGGTTTGCTTCGCCTTACACAATCGGAGCAATACAGTTAAGAGGAGTAATTAATTCACCGGTTTCAATCCAGCCGGAATCCGATTCAACTTCGGTTTTCCAGATTCAAAATGCAAACGGAAACAGTAATTTATTTGTAGTTGATTCTTTGGATAATAGTATTGGAATTGGTACCAACGCGCCGATGGCCACTTTGGATTTAAGAGGTTTAGGCGGAACTACGCCGATTGCCTCGATTTCGGGCAGTACGACCTTTGCCGGATTAGTAGTTGATAATTCAATCGGCGATTTAATTACTGCATCAGCATCCGGGGCAACCAGATTTGTGGTCAGACAAAACGGCTCGGTTGGCATTGGCGGATCGCTGGCTAATTCCGGTTACAAGTTGGATGTTTTGGGCTCTGCGCGCATCAGCGGTAACTCAAGTAATAACAATGATGTGGTTAAAACCACAACCGCCGACTTTACACAGGGAATTGCCTGCACCGGAACCGGTTATTGTCCGATGAATGTTTCAACCACAGGTGATGATGTCACGTTAAATGTTAACAACGTTGCCAGCGTAGCAGCCCCCACGGGCGGTAATGGTCTTGCCACAGCTATTTCATCCAACTCCGCGGTATTTAGAAGGCCCGATGGAAAATTTGTTATTTTAAGCGGTACAACCACCGGTGTAATGAATGTTTACGATCCGGTTAAAAACTTGTTTAGCTTGGGTCCGACTTTGGCTTCAACTTTAGGTTCAGGATCCGCGGTTTTCCAAAGAGGAGACGGCAAATTTATGATTTTTTACGGTAACAGAAGTGATATTTATGATCCGGCCGGAACCAATTATTTTGGATTAATATCTCCTGGACCGAATCTTCCTTCGGCCAACAACAATAATACTTTAATTGCCGGAGCGGGGTCGCGTGTTATTCCAAGATCTGACGGTAAATTCTTAATCTTAATGGGTGGTTCGTTAATGACCGGTGTGTATGATCCAACCGCAAACACTGTTGTTCAGGGACCAAGTTTAGTTGTTTCAGGTACTCAGGCAATTGTTGCATCCGGCAGTGCGGTTTTTGAAAGGCCGGACGGCAAATGGGTAGTAATTATGGGCGGAGGAAATACATCGACTAATATTTATGATCCGTTTGCCGGCACGACCGGTCTTGGTGCTTTTTCAGTTGGACCAAATCTTAACGGCGCAGCCGGTGCCGGCGCTAACGTTTTCCAGCTGGCTGACGGAAGATTTATGGTAATTGACGGAAACAACAGCGTTAATGCCGATCTTTATTCGCCAACGACTAATTCATTTACAGCTGTAAATACCATGACAGATCGGGCCGGAATGGGCTCAACTTCTTTCCAGAGGCCGGACGGCACATGGGTTGTTGTTACCGGAAACGGATCAATGGCATATTATATTTATGATCCGACTAACGGTGCCAACGGTACCTTTACCAGAGGGACTACTTTCTTGACTAACCCTGTTGGAATGGGTGGGCTTTCTTTTCAAAGAGACGACGGAATGTACATGATTGTTAACGGACAAGCCGGAACTAACTCGACAGTTGTTGACGCGGGTTGGAGAACAGTTGGTTCTTGGATATCGGAAGATATTACCAATACGGCAATTTCGACTTATTCGGCGATTTTCTGGGATTCGAATCCGCAACAGGTACTGGCTTCTCCGGCAGCCAACTTGCAGATGTTTGTAAAAACTGCCAGCAGCGGCTTATTGGCTAATTCGCCATATATTCAAATTCAAAACAGCGGAGATTTAATCCAGGCCAGCGGCCAGTCGACCCAGCTTAAAATTATGGTGCAGTTTAACGCGCCGGTTCCGCCGCTTTATACACAGGTTGTCGGAACCAATGCTTCAAGCGGAATGTGGAGTAGTGACGGCTCGACATCTTATATGCGTTACATTACTCAGCCAACCTTATTTGACTTAAAGGTGCAAAATCCGATTGCCGGTTTTGGCGGAGTAATTGCCAGTGATTCAACAGAGTCCAGAAACGCCGCTACTCAAAGCGCCACTTTTGACGGAACAGTTACCGGTGATTCCGATTCAGTAACTTTGGCGTCATTCAAGCTTTCGTCATCGGCCAACTACGGAATTCAAATTGCTTCGGCTGCAGCTAATTTGGGAGGAACTGCTGGTGCCGGCGCAAACACCATACAATTAGCAAACGGTAAATTCTTAGTTGTTTTAGGCGGAGGCGGAAAGTTGACAAGTATTTATAATTCTGCAACCGGTTTATTCTCGCCCGGCCCCAATTTGACAGCCAATGCAGGTGCCGGTAGCTTTGCTATTCCTTTGCCGGACGGAAGATTTATGGAATTTTTAGGGGCAAGTACAGCTACTAATATTTATGATCCGGTGGGGAATGTTTTTTATGTCGGTCCGGTAACAACAGCCGCTGTGGGTACGGGCGCTCACGCAATTCAGCGTTCTGACGGAAGATTTTTGATATTAATCGGTAATAACGGAACCGTAACTAATCTTTATGATCCATTCTTAAATTCATTTTCCTTAGGTCCTGTAGTGCCGGCGGCGGTGACTACAGGGTCGTTTAGTTTTAAACGTCCGGACGGAAGATATGTTACAGTCCTTGCTGCTGCCACCGCAACTTACCTTTATGAAGAAAGCAGTAACACATTCTTTCCTCTAGCTAGTGCTCCGGCGGCCGGAGGAGCCGGAGGATCGGTGATCCAAATGGCCAACGGGAACTTCTATATTATTAGAGGTGGAGGAACAGCCACTGCCATTTATGATTCCAGGACTGGTAACTTTATTGCAGGACCTAGTACTACCGGAACTGTAGCTGTCGGGTCGTTTGCTATCCCATTGCCTAATGGTATGATTTGGCTTGCAGTAGGTGGCGGTGGCGCTCTTACGGGTACGGACTTTATTGATCCTACCGGTTATATTCTTCCCGTTGGCCAAGCGGGTCCGGCTTTGCCAAACGGGGTTGGTCCTGCTACCGGCACTCATGTTTTTCAAAGATCTGATGGTAAATATGTGGTTATTATTGGCGGTACCGCTAGCACATTATTAGTGGATACTGGTTTAGTTACTCAGGGGACATATATCACTCAGCCAATCAATGCAAACAGTCTTTCTTCGTCTACATCAGTTGATTACAAAAATATCGGCTTGGGAAGCATCAATGTGAGAAGCAGAACTAGTTCAAGTTTAATCGGCCTAACTACTAATGCATGGAATGATGTTGAAAAGGATAGCGGATATATTAATCCTAACCCCGGAGACACCTATGCGCAGTTAAGATTTGATTTCCAGGGTCCAATTGCCAATAATCCTTACGAAAAAGAAAGGGTTTGGTCAGGTGGAGAAGCTGGGTCTAATGTTAATTATTACAGACCGGTGCAGGCGCCAATTATGCAGTATTGGAGGTTAACCAACACAACCGATCCGAACATTTTAACCTTAACCAGTGAAAATACCAATGCTTTTCGATTTGCCGCTGACGGGCAGGCCTACACAGCCGCAGGCGGGGCATGGAATTCAGGCGGCGCTGATTTAGCAGAGCGATATACCTCAACTCAAGATTTGCAAGCGGGAGAAGTAGTGGTTGGCGACAGATCGACTGCTCAAAATGTCGTTGAATCAACTACGCAATACCAAAGCAATATTATGGGAGTTGTTTCCACCTCCCCGGGATTTGTTGCCGGCGCGTACACGCCGGATTCTTATCCGATTGCATTGGTCGGACGCGTTCCTGTTAAAATTTCGACAGAAAACGGACCGATCCATTCCGGCGATTACTTAACTTCATCGTCAATTCCGGGTTACGCTATGAAAGCCACAGTGGCCGGAAGAGTGCTGGGAACGGCTTTGCAGGACTTTGATGCGACAGATCCGACGCAAGTCGCGGCTTGTCCGGCTGACGGCGCGGGAAGTTTAACAACCACTCAATGTGGAACAATAACCGCCTTTATAAATTTAACAAACTATAACGGCGAAAATGTGGAGCTGGCAATGGCAGATGCCGGCTTTACCGCATCGCCATCGGCATTAACAATTATTGATCCTAAGACAGGACTTGATTCTTACATGAATCAGGTTTCAACAGGCGATAGAAACGTTCTTTCATACTTAGAAAGTTTAGTTAACGGCGGTTCTGCTGCTTTTGAATCGTCAGAAGTGTTTACCGGTAAAGTGGCTGCCGGAGAAATAATCAGTCCTAACATTATTGCTGACTTAATTACTGCAAAAACTATCAGAGCAGATCACATAGAGGGTTTGGATATCCTAACAAATAGAATCTCGGCTTTAGAAGCAAATGCAGCCGTTTTGGCGGATGCAACAGGGAGCGCCGAATTCGCAACAGCTTCTGCGAATCTGCCACCGGCGCTTACCCTGGACAGTTTAAATGTTGGAGGATTGGCAACAATCTCGGGCGACTTAAATGTTTCAGGTAACAGTTTTATTCAGGGGGCGTTAAATGTTTTAAGTAATATTACCACTAATAATTTGCTGGTTTCCGATTTTGCCTACTTTATTAATGATGTCGTGTTTAAAGGCAATGTCAGATTTAACGGTACGCCGACATTTAATAATGACACTGCCGGATTTGCGGTTATAAAACAGGGAAGCGACAATGTAACAATTAACTTTAATCAGGAATATGTAAATACGCCGGTGGTTACCGCAAGCATTGCTTTGGACAAAGTAGGAGATAGTGTTTCACAAAAACAGTTAGAAGACGCCATTCTTAACGGTAATATTTCTTACGTTATAACCCAGCGAACAACCAAGGGTTTTATAATTAGACTCAACAAACCGGCAACTGAGGATATGACTTTCTCTTGGGTGGCATTGTCTGTTCAGGATGCCAAAACTTCCGGATTAGATCTAAACGTTACATCAGTTCCGGCAGCAACCCAATCGGCGGCTTTTCAATCAATTCTGAATCAATTAAATCTTACTCCCACACCGACACAATAAAACCTATTGAAATAGATAGTCCTTTGTTCTAGTATCTAAATTGTGTTTATTCTTAAGAATAAATGGTTTTATTTTAGTTTAGGATTTTTATTCGTGGGGCTTTTTATCGGGTATTTACTTCCCGGTTCATTTCCTGATTTTTCCAGCGCTCCATCGGAATTTCACGCGGATTTACAAAAGAATAGCACTGCTTATCAATTAATTAATCCCCTTTATGAATGCAATACCGGCGAAAATTACGGCATAAGAGAGCTATCCAGCTTAAAAAGTAAAATTAACGATTACATTAATCAACTAACAGCCAATAATTCTGTGAGCGACGTATCAGTTTACTATCGTGATTTAAATAGTGGTCCGTGGTTTGGAATTAACCAGCATGATGTTTTTACTCCGTCAAGTCTTTTAAAATTGCCGGTAATGATGGCATACTACAAAATGGCAGAAGCCGATCCCTCAGTCCTAACTAAAAAAATAAAATACAGTGTTCAGCCGGACGGTGTGATCGCGCAAAATTATCAAACTAACAATCCGATTGTATTAGGACAGGTTTATACAGTTGAACAATTAATTGAGAGTATGATTATCGGTTCCGATAATGTTGCTTTAAGGCTTTTAGAAAATAATATCGATAATAAAAAAATTGATCAGATAACAATTGATTTGGGAATTACTACGGCCACCAATTCCACTCCGGATGATTTTATGGATGTTCAAGAATATGCAACGCTTTTTCGGGTTTTATATTACTCAACTTATCTAAATAAGGATTACTCTGAAAAATCGCTTGAATTATTGTCGCAGGCTGAATTTAAACAAGGATTAGTGGCTAATTTGCCGAAAAATATTACAGTCGCGCATAAATTTGGCGAAAGAGAAGTCAGTAGCGGAGTTCACCAATTGCATGATTGCGGCATTGTTTATTATCCGAATCATCCATATCTTTTGTGTGTTATGACAAAGGGTCCAAGTTTTAATGATCTGGCAACAACCATTCAGCAAATTTCCGGTAAAGTTTATTCCGAAGCCAAAAGAATGTATCACTAGTTTTATAAAAGTGAAATTTGTTGACTAAGTTTCGGAAATAACTTATCTTATACTTATGCGAAAGCTTAAAACTCTTCCAAAAAAAGTTAAAATTTTAATTGCCTCTTTTATTTTGGTTCTATTAATTAGTGTCGGTTTGAACTTTTTTATGGTTTTTTCCGATTTAGACAATCAGTATTTTGCAGCGTTACAGCAAAATACATATAGCCTACTTTCAAGAAGAGTTCTAGTTGAAAATTCTAGTGACATAATTATTAATTTCTTAAGTTTGAGGTCAAGACTTAATGAAATGACTCAACCTTATGGTAATAATTTTGCTTTGTATTTTGAATATTTGCCAACCGGTGTTTCAATTGGAGTCAACTCAGGACAGGAATTTTATTCTGCTTCGTTATTCAAATTGCCGGTGGTGATGGCTTACTTTAGGCACAAAGAAAATAATAATATTAATTACGATATAAAAGAAAAGTTAACAACGAATATGCTTGATTCAAGATATGGAAACTTATGGATTAGGGGAGCGGGTTATCAAATTGGGTTGGATGAGGCTGCAAAGTTGGCCTTGACCGATTCGGATAATACCGCAGTTAATGCGCTGGGTCCATATATTACCAGCAGCGATTTTAACGATGTTTATAATGCGATTGATATTGATTTAAATCTTACCAGTAACGGAGTAATCTCTACCGCAAAATCATATTCTTCGATTCTAAAATCACTCTTCTTCTCAGCGCTTTTAAGTAAAGACGACTCTCAAAAAATACTTTCCTATCTTACCGAGTCCAAATTTAATGATAAATTAGTAGCCGGTCTTCCGTCCGGTGTTACAGTTGCGCATAAAATCGGGGTTTATCAAAATGGGGGCGATAAGGCATATTCGGATTGCGGGATAGTTTATATTCCAAACAGGCCCTACATGTTATGTATGATTTCAAAATCAGATGAGCAAACTGCCAGAGACCGTATGAAGCTTATTTCGCAAACGGTTTATGACTACGTCTCCAGTGCAGATAAGCATAAGTAACAAGTATTTAGAAATAATTTTATTCAGTATATATTCTTCGTGGCTTGTACAAATAAGTAATAATTAGTATTAGGTTAATTATAGTTATGGTTATGAAGGGAGCAACTTTCCATATTCCAAATGTAAAAATAAAGTAAGTTTGTACTAATAAGTCAAAAATAATTAAAAATTCAACGCACATTCCTAAAAAGTCCTCAGCGTAAAGCAAGATAATTTCTAAGAATGAATGATGTGGTTTTCCTTGCGCTTCCATCTTTAGTATTGTCGGAATTTGTTTTACTTTATTATTAACAAATTCCCAAGGCTCGGGAGCAGAATAACCCTCTTTGATGACTGAAATTTTATAATTAAGACCCTTAGAGTTTTTGTAGTAAAACTCGCCAAGCTTATTGGTTTTTAGGGCCACTAAAACGCGTTTTCCATCAGGAGAGGAAAGAAAAACATTGGCTCGGGAAATCGGAATTTCCGTTTTTTCATCAATTACTTCTCCGAAAATAATCCTTGCTTTCCCCTTTTTGAATAATAAGATTAATTTAAAGTATAAAAAATAGGGAATGTAGGGAATCGCGATGTGGGTTCTGGCTGAGATTGAAAGAATTGTTGTTCCCAGAAGAAAGATTACCGCCACAACTGTTGAAAGATTAAACAACCTGCTTGATTGCGCCAGTTGCTGAAAATAGATTTGGCTTGAGATAAGTGCATCAGATAAAGTGGACCAATAATATTGGACAACGCTTAAGATATTAGAGTTGGGCGTAAGATAGATTGTAGGATATCCGCCGTCTGGAGCAATTGCAAACTCGATAGTCTGATTCTTATAGCCGATTGCCGAGATTTCGGCTCTGTATTTTCCATAAGGGAGTACAATGTTATATTCGCCGCTTACTTGTGAGAAGAGCGGATTGGAAATTGGAAGAAGTTGCGGCGAAATTACCTCGTAAGTTCGAGTTCCCTCGTTATACAAATATAGCAGAGCTTTTGCGTTTTCGATGCCGGCTTTAGTGGTTTTATTATAAACGGCAAGTTTTGGTGTTATCGTTAAATCGGCAAGTTTTTGTTTAATAATATTGCCGTTATAATCGATTATCCGAATGTAAATTGTGTAAGCGCCTGGAGTTGGCAGGCTCATGAGCCGCCCAGAATAAACGCCAGGGCTTATTTCCACTAAATTAGCAAAGTTTGTACTTGCTTCCGCCTCCTGCACGAAAAACGTGCTGGCGCCTAAAACCTTACTTTCGACAATTGCCTGAATGCTTTTTACCGCAATGTATTTTTTTAAACTGAATTGGATATCTAAAGTTGAAGATTTCGGGATGGTGATTGAATCATTTTTAGTTGGTTGTCCTCCCGAAGGGCTACCCGCGTTAGCAGGGTTAACTAAAATGTTATTGTTGCTGGTTGCCAAAAGACTTTGTTGATCAATAATTGGCGTTTCGGAAATAGCCGCAGTTTTGAAGACGAAAGTATCGGAATTGGTTGTTTCTCCGCTGGCGTCTTTGGCGACAACTTTAAAATAATAGTTGGTGTCAGGCAGGAGATCGGGAAGAGTAATTGAGTTTTCTGTTAAAGAAGTAAGGCTAATGATATTTTGGGCAAGTGAAGTGGGAGTAGTCCCGTATTTGATAGTAAAAGTGGAATTGGAGTTGGTGTCGATCGCGATTTGAGCTTGCGATTGAGAGAGTGAATCTACGGTAATTGCAGAAAAAGACGGGGCTTTAGCGGTGGAAGTCGGAGTTGGTGTCGGCGTTACGCCGGTTACTGTACCCGTGTTGGCGGCGGTCGTGTTTGAAGTTGGCGCAGAAGTGGGGGTTGGAGTTGGTTCGAAAGAGGAATTATATAAATATTTTTTAGTTACGGTTTTATCCGGAGTAATAGTTGAATCGGAAATTGCCCTGGCCGAAACATCAAAGCTGACACTGCTGTAACCGGCATAAGAATTATTGGTTTTTAGGCTAAACGTCACTGTTTTATTAAGTGTATTTCCCGGAAAAGACGGAATAGTCCAGGTAATGGTATCGTTAACTGTATCAACGATTGCCGGAGTCGAGTCGTAGCCTTCGGAAGCGCTGCCAACCGCATAATCGACTATGTCAACCGAAGGAGCCGGGCTGCCGGCAATTGTTCCCTGCGACCACTGCGCCTGAATCGTTAAAGGAAAAGCGACTGTGGCTAATGAGCCGTAGGTAATTTTGTAGTTAAGAGTGGAATTTTGCGGAAAATTGTCACCATTGGTTGTAGATTCGATTGAAATCGGTAAATAAGTCATGGTAGGAGGGACAGTAGCACTAATTCCTATTTGATTGCTGGCAAGAATAGAAACTGCATAGGTGGTTGAATCAATTGTGGTATTTGAAGAATTTTTGGTTGTAACCGTACCTATTTTGTCGTTGCCGGTGTTTCCGGTAGTTGATGAACTGCCGGTAAAATTAAAACAGTAAAGAGCGTTTAGAGTTAAATCAGCGCTTGAGAATGTTACTGACTGTCCGGAAACATTTGTCGCTGTTATGCCGATGCTTGGCCAAAGATTTGCTCCGGAGGGAAGGTTGTTTGTATCAGTCGTCCAATTGGAAGCATTTGCCGAAATTGTAAAGTTACTGGGAAAAGTAATAATAACTTTGTTTTCTGTTCCGTCGTCCGCAGAAGATGGTTGGGCGCAAACTGTTCCTGATAGCGCCGCATTTGCGGTTGAGTGATCCAGTCTTACAGAGGTGCTGGTAAAAGTTGATGCAAAAGCGCTTGGCAGTTTAAAAAACAGGCCCGCGGATAAAAAAAATAAGAGCAGAAAAATTATTTTTTTATTCATTCCCTTATATTAACTTTACACCAAATTCAAGCTTGGTTCAATGCTTTATCGGGGGTTGACAAGATTTAATAGAATTCTCTATGATGATAAATATGGCGGCTAAATCCACTTCTGAGGCACAAGTAAAAATTATCGAGAATCTTAAAGGCAACAAGGCGCTTGTAATAATTATTATAATAATCGTTTTGGCAGTAGCTGTATTGCCATCTTATTATTTCTACAGTCAATACAAAAAGACAC